>MRWG01000287.1_pt1 | contig 76437 bp, 53 predicted proteins | sample 1013341 | NCBI WGS metagenome assembly MRWG01 (sample SAMN06117577, study PRJNA244670) | biofilm metagenome | biome: Water; feature: Cathode Biofilm; material: Biofilm; isolation source: microbial consortium enriched at the cathode of a solar microbial fuel cell | place: USA: District of Columbia ...
GAGCCACCCTCCCCCCTGGCTAGGGGGGAGGGCAGGGTGGGGGATCGGGCCCGATGAGAAACAGAAGGCGCGCGGGCCGGCCAAGCCACCCACCCGCCCTCGGGCGGTGACCCGAGGGTCCCCCGCGCGCCATGTGGGGAGGTCATTGTGAAAGCCATCATCTGCGAGACCGTGGGGTCGGTCGACGACCTGAAGGTGGGCGAACTGCCCGCGCCCGAAGCCGCGCCTGACGAGGTGATCATCGACGTCCATGCGGCGGCGCTGAACTTCCCCGACGTGCTGATGGCGGAGGGCAAGTATCAGTACAAGGGCGAGCCGCCCTTCGCGCCGGGTATGGAATGCGCCGGCGTCATCTCGAAGCTGGGGAATGGCGTGACGGGTCTGTCGGTCGGCGACCGCGTGGCGGCGCACCCGATGATCGGCTGCTTCGCGGAACAGGTCCCCGCGCCGGCGGACTGGGTCTTCCCCATCCCCGACGAAATGGACTGGGAGACGGCGGCCGGCTTCCCCGTGATCTACGGCACCATCCGCCACGCGCTGGTGGACCGGGGCCGGCTGCAGGCCGGCGAGACCCTGCTGGTGCTGGGCGCCGCGGGCGGCACAGGGCTCGCGGCGATCGAGGGCGGCAAGGCGCTGGGCGCGCGCGTCATCGCCGCCGCCAGCTCCGACGAGAAGCTGGCGCTCTGCAAGGCGCATGGCGCGGACGTCCTGATCAACTATTCGCAGGGCCCGGAGCTCCGCCAGCAGGTCAAGGACGCGACGGACGGCAAGGGCGCGGACGTGATCTTCGATTCCGTCGGCGGCGACTTCAGCCACCAGGCGATCCGCTCGATCAACTGGGGCGGGCGCATGCTGGTGATCGGCTTCGCCGCCGGCGACATCGCGCAGCTGCCGGCCAACCACATCCTGATCAAGCAGATCGAGCTGGTCGGCGTCGCCTATCAGGGCTTCTCGCGGCGTTTCCCCGAAAAGTGCCGCGAGAACATGGCGGCGATGTTCGACTGGTGGCGGGAAGGCAAGCTGAAGCCCCATGTCGGCGGCGTCTGGAGCCTGGACGACGGCGTCGAGGCGCTCCGCGCCATGCGCGACCGCAAGGCGCAGGGCAAGCTGATCATCCGCGTCCGGGAGGACTGAGACCGGGCGCCCGGCCGACGCCGGTCAGCGTCCCCTGTAGACGGGCTTGCGCTTCTCCGCGAAGGCGGCCAGGGCCTCGCGATGGTCGTCGCTGTCGAGACAGAGCGGCTGGATCGATTCGCCGATCTGGAGGTGTTCGTCCAGACCGCCGCGGATCGCGCGGTTGAGCAGCATCTTCGTGAAGCCGAGCGCCCGTGGCGGGCCGTCGGCAAGACGCCGCGCGAGCGCGCCGGCCTCCTCCATCAGCGAGTCCGCGGCGACCACGCGGTTGACGAAGCCGAGCCCGGCCCCCTCCGACGCCGTGAGCACCTCGCCGAGGGCGCAGAGCTCGTAGGCCTTGTGATAGCCGACCAGCGTCGCGAGGATCTGGCTGACCCCGAGCGGCGTCAGGCCGAGATGGATGTAGGCGGTGCCGAACTTCGCCCGCTCGGAGGCGACGATCATGTCGCAGGCCAGCGCCGTGAAGAAGCCCACGCCCATGGCATGGCCGTTGACCGCAGCGATGACCGGCTTGTCGGTCGCGGCGATCGCCTGGACCACACCGCCGAACTCGCGCCGGATGAACTCGTAGAGCTCGATCGGCCCGGTTTCGGCCTGCTCCATCTGCCGCAGGTCGCCGCCGGCGGTGAAGGCCTTGCCGCTGCCGGTCAGCACGATCGCGCGGACGCGGCGGTCGGCGTCCGCCTCCGCCAGCGCCTTGCGCAGCTCGCCGGTCAGCCGGATGGAAAAGGCGTTGAGACTCTCCGGGTCGTTCATCGTGATCGTCGCGACCGGCGGATCGATCTCGAGACGGACCTTCTGCCATTCGTCCAGCGGCCCGCGTTGGTCGAGCTGGTCCGCATAGGTCCTGCGTCCTGCGCGCTCGGTCATGGAGGCTCCTCTCGTCATTGCCCGCGCCGCCGCCCGTTGCGGAGGCCGGAAGCCGGTCTGCTGCCCGGGGCTGCTCCCGCCACTATACGGCTGCCGCAGCCGGCTTTCCAACCGGGCCGCCTGTCACGCGCCGGCGAGGCCGATGCGTTCCAGCACGTCGGTGGCGCGGTAGCCCTCGGGCACGCCCTGGACCAGCGCCACGTCGCCTTTTGCATTGTCGGTGCGCAGCTTCAGGATCGCCTGATAGCCCGGCGAGTCATACCAGGCGCGGGCGCGGTCCATGTCCGCGAACTCGAGCAGCACGACGATGTCGTGCGGCCAGTCGCCCTCCAGCGGCTCGGTGCGGCCGCCATGGATCAGGAAGCGGCCGCCATATTCGTCCAGGGTGGCGTCGATCTTCCGGATGTAGCCGGCGATATCGGGGCCGTAATTGAGGTCGCGCAGCGTGGCGATCGCGTAGGCTGTCATGATCTCTCTCCTTGCAGTGGGCGTCAGGCGGCGGCTGCGGGCAGCCGGCGGAGCGCCAGGAACTCGATGGTCGCGAGCAGGGCGACGGCGGCCGCCTGCACGGTAATGAAAGCATAGCCCAGGGCGTTGGGCTCGACCCAGCCGGCGAGCATGAGGACGACGGACCCCAGCACCCAGGCCTCGTTGCCGGCGATGATGATCCAGGCGGCGGCGCGTGAAGGCCGGGTGGACCGGGCGGTCAGCAGCATGAAGGCCGCGACGGGCAGCAGGGCGATCCCGGCCCAGAACAGCAGGCCGCCGGGCAGGCCGGTCAGGCTGGCGACGAAGCCGGCGCCGGCGGCGAGGGCGACGCCCATGACGGCGCGGGTGACGCCGTCGGCGAGCACGGTGGCGCGAAGGATGGTTGCAGGATCGGCGGATGACATGTGGCTCTCCCTTGTTCCGCTTGGCCGCCGGGACCATCCCCGCCGACGCGGCTGCAGGATCGCCGCCGCCCGGGGCCGCGTCGATTACGCGTCAGGTAATTGTAGCGCCGCGCGTTTCGCCGCACTGTGGCCGCCATGACCAGCACCGAACATCCGCCAGCGGGCGAGATCCTGCGCCAGTGGCGTCAGCGCCGCGGCCTCAGCCAGCTCGACCTCGCCGCCGAGGCCGGCATCTCGCAACGCCATCTGAGCTTTCTGGAGACCGGCCGTTCCACGCCCAGCCGGGACATGGCCCTGCACCTGGCCGAACAGCTCGACGTGCCGCTGAGGGAGCGCAACGCCCTGCTGGCCGCCGCCGGCTTCGCGCCGGTCTATCGGGAGCGCGACCTGGACGACCCTGCCCTGACGCCGGCGCTGTCGGCGGTGCGGCTGATCCTGGCGGGCCACGCGCCGCACCCGGCCATCGCCATCGACCGGCACTGGACCCTGATCGAGGCCAATGACGCGGCGCGCGCGATGATGGGCGTCGGCGATCCGAAGCTGCTGACGCCGCCGGTCAACGTGCTCCGGCTGTCGCTGCACCCGGACGGGCTGGCCGGACGCATCGTCAACTACGGCGAATGGCGCGCCCACGTACTGCAGCGGCTGGCGCGCGAAATCGACGCTTCGGCCGATCCGGCGCTGGCGGCGTTGGCGGACGAGCTGAAGGGCTATCCCATGCCGCCCGGGGCGCGCATCCAGCGACCGCCGGCGAAGGACCGCTTCGGCGGCATCGCCATTCCGCTGGAATACCGCATCGACGCCGGCGTGCTGTCCTTCATCTCCACCACCACGGTGTTCGGCTCGCCCATCGATATCAGCCTGGAAGAGCTGGCGATCGAGAGCTTCTTCCCCGCCGATCCGGCGACCGCCGCCGCCATGCGCGCCATGGCGGTCTGAGAGATCCTGCACGCCGGAGGATGACAGACGCTCGGCGGGGCGGCAGATTCGCGCCATCGTCCGAATCGACGCCTGCGGGAGGCCGCCATGTCCCAGGAACTCTATGCCGAAGCCTGTGCCGCGACACCTGCGGTGGAGCGGTTCTTCCGTGTCGGGCCGGACGAATTCGAGAACTGGACCGCCTTCGGCGAGCGGATCGCGGCGAACGGCGTTCTCGAGCGCGTGGCGAAGAACGACTTCCCCATGTCGAAGGGCGAGCGGATGCTCTGCCTTGTCATCACCGCCAAGGCCGACTATGGCCATATCGCCGCCCGGGCCGAGCCCGATGTCTGGGGCTCCGGCGGGTTCTGGTCCATGGACCAGATCAATGGCCGGGTGGCGCTGAAGATCATCGCGGACGGGGTCTGGGACGAACCGGCCTGATCCGGCCCGGAGGGGAGGAAGGCCTTGCGGTTTCTGGCGACCTGGATCGCGCATCTGGCGCTCAATGTCCGGCCCTGGCGGGGGCTGCTGGATACCGCGCTGCGCATGGACGGACGCAACGCCGCCGCGCTCGGCGGCAAGCTGCGCTATGGCCTGACCCCGGACTTCCGCGTGCTGGTTCTACTGGCCGCCGAGGACCGGTCCTTCGCCGAAGTCTACCGGGCGCATGCGCGGGATTCGCGTGCCCAACTTCTGCAGGACCTGGTTCAGATCCACCTCTGCGGCGCGAAGCGCGATGGCTATTTCGTCGAGATCGGCGTCGGCAATGGCGTCGACTTCTCCAACAGCTACCTGTTCGAGACGGCGCTGGGCTGGCGGGGACTGCTGGTGGAGCCGAACCCGGACTTCCACGCCGCCATCCGCGACTGCCGTACGGCGCGGCTCGCCACCGAGGCGGCCTTCGACCGTTCGGGCGGCAGCGTGCCCTTCCTGAAACAGAGCGCGGGCGAGATGTCGGGCATCGCCGATTTCACGAAGAAGCGCCGCAAGGGCAGCGCTCTGACCATCGACGTGCCGACGATCCGCACCGACGAGCTGTTCGCGCGCGAGGGTGTGCCGGCCTTCGTCGACTTCCTGTCGGTCGACACGGAGGGCACCGAGTTCGAGATCCTCTCGGCCGTCGATTTCGAGGCGACGCGTTTCGGCTTCATCGCCGTCGAGCACAACCACCGCGAGGCGCGCCGCCGCAAGGTCATCGAGTTGCTGGAATCAAAGGGCTACCGGCGCGTGCTCGACCACATTTCGCAGTTCGACGACTGGTTCGTGCCCGCCTGAAGGCGGCGCCTCAGAGTTCGAGATCCCAGTTCTGGCCGACCAGGTCGACGCCGAAGCTGTGATGCGGCTCCTCGTCCACCAGCACGAAGCCCGCCTTCTGGTAGATGCGCCGGGCCGCGTGCAGACAGTCGTTGGTCCACAGCGTGAGCTTGCTGTAGCCCTTCGCACGGGCGAAGCGGATGACCTCGTTGACCAGCCGTTCGCCCAGCTTCAGCCCACGCGCCGACGGATCCACCAGCAGCAGGCGGAGCTGCGCCGTCGCCGCATCCTTCTCGACCACGAAGACCGAGCCCACGCGCTCGCCGTCACGCTCGGCGATCCAGCAATGCTCACGCTCGGGTTTGAAATCGCGGATGAAGGCGGCGCCGATCTCGGCCACCAGCGCCTCGAACGTGCCGTCCCAGCCGAACTCGTCCGCGTAGATCTCGCCGTGGCGGGAGATCACCCAGCCGACGTCACCCGGCCGGTGGCTGCGGATCACGTAAGGCGCGGGCGCGTCGGCCTCGGGGCCCAGCATCCGGCGGACCCGCATCATCGCCGCCGTCAGTCCCCGCCGTTCCGTCGGGGCGAGAGGCGCCAGCATGTCGTTCACCTCGCGCACCGAACGGGCGTCGAGTTCGGCGAACAGGTCGCGGCCGGCGGGGGTCAGGGCGACGATCCTGGCGCGGCCGTCGCTTTCCGACCGGCGTTTCGCCACCAGGCCGCGCCGCTCCAGTCCTTTCAGCAGGCGGCTGACATAGGCGGGGTCGAGCTCCAGGTCGCGGGCCAGCGCCGCCGCCGTTACAGCTTCCCGATGCGCCAGCTCCCAGACCAGCCGCGCCTGGGGCAGGGGCAGATCGGTGTCCAGCAGTCCTTCCTTCAGCACGCCCAGGCGGCGGGTGTAGTAGCGGGTGAAATCGCGCACGGCCTCGACATCGCGGGCCGGATCGGCGTGGGCCATCGGGGTCTCCCGGATAATTTCGGGGATTTGGCCATTAGATAGATGCTTTTGTCAATTAATTGAGTGCGGAGGAGTGATCCCACGTGGACCTCGGCGCCCGGGCTTCGAGCCGGGGCCCATGCCGGAGCCTCGCTCCCTTTCTGTCATGCCCGCCGTCGAGAGGTGCGCGGGCATCGGGTGGCGGAAGCGCACCGGAGTCCGCTTTCCCACGAACCCCGAGCGCCCCTTCGGGCCGTCGGGGATGACGAAATGGGGATGCGCCGCAATCCCCCACCCCGACCCTCCCCTTGGCCAAGGGGAGGTCGGCGCGAAGCGCCGGGAGGGGGTCGTGCAGCGTGAGGCCGGGCGGAGATACCTGCCCATTCTGGCATGCCCGTCGCCGTCAGGCGCGCGCCGGCCGGAGCACATGAACACGGCGGGCTGGCCGGACTCGGCAGGCGCGCGGGCCGGAGCACATGGACACGGCGGGCTGGCCGGATTCAGCAGGCGCGCGGGCCGGAGCACATGAACACGGCGGGCTGGCGGACTCGGCAGGCGCGCGGGCCGGAGCACATGAACACGGCGGGCTGGCCGGCCCAGCCAACCCCAGCCCGCCTGCGCCGACCTATGCCGCCTGGTTGGTTTCGATGCCGTTCTGGCGGAAGATCTCTTCCAGCTCGCCGGATTCGGCCATCTCGCGAACGATGTCGCAGCCGCCGACGAACTCGCCCTTGACGTAGAGCTGCGGAATCGTGGGCCAGTCGGAATATTCCTTGATGCCCTGGCGGATATCCATGTCATCGAGGACGTTCACGGAGCCGAACTTGACCCCGAAATAGCTCAGGATCTGAACCGTCGCCGCAGAAAAGCCGCACTGCGGGAAGACAGGCGTGCCCTTCATGAACAGCATGACATCGCTGGATTTCACGGCTTCGTCGATGCGGTCGTGGGTGGTCTGGTCCATTGGTGTACTCCTGGTTCCGGCCGGGCCGTCAGGCCGGGGCCGAGGTCTGCAGGGCCAGCGCGTGCAGTTCGCCGCCCATCCGGCCGCGCAGGGCCTTGTAGACCATCTGGTGCTGCTGCACGCGGGACTTGCCCGTGAAAGCCGAGGAAACGACGTGCGCGGCGTAGTGATCGCCGTCGCCCGCGAGGTCGGTGATCGTCACCTGCGCGTCCGGCAGCGCTTCCCGGATCAGGGTCTCGATCTCGCCCGCGTCCATCGCCATCGCCACAGTCTCCCTTCAGGCAGCCACGCCGCCGGACATGAACTCCGGCAGGGTTTTCTCGTGGGCGCCCCGCAAATCGGCGACCGATATGGTGAGCAGCCCGTCGACAGTCAAATCGCCGCCGCCGGTCGTCCCCAGCACCGTGGCGGGCGCCCCCGCCGCATTCGCCAGGGCCAGGACCTCGTCCGGCCGCGCCGTGGCGATACAATAGCGCGCCTGGTCTTCGCCGAACAACAGCGCGTGCGGCGCCGCGCCGCCTTCCTGCAGCCGCACCGTCGCGCCGACGCCGCCGGCAATGCACATTTCCGCCAGGGCCACGCCGAGGCCGCCGTCGGAAAGGTCATGGCAGGCCGCTACGAGGCCGTCCTGGATCGCCTGGCGCACCATGTCGCCATTGCGCCGTTCCGCGGCGAGGTCCACGGGCGGCGGCGGGCCTTCCTCGCGGCCCAGCAGTTCGCGCAGATAGAGGCTCTGGCCCAGATGACCGGCGCTTTCCCCGATCAGGATCAGCGTCAGGCCCGGTTCCGTCAGGGCGATGCGGACCATCTTCGAGGAATCGGCCAGCAGGCCGACGCCGCCGATCGCCGGGGTCGGCAGGATGCCCTTGCCATTGGTCTCGTTGTAGAGCGAGACATTGCCCGAGATCACCGGATAATCCAGCGCCCGGCAGGCCTCGCCCATGCCTTCGATGCAGCCGGCGAACTGGCCCATGATCTCGGGCCGCTCGGGGTTGCCGAAATTGAGGCAGTCGGTGATCGCCAGCGGCGTCGCGCCGACGGCGGTGATGTTGCGCCAGGTCTCGGCCACCGCCTGCCGGCCGCCCTCGACCGGATCGGCCAGGCAATAGCGCGGGGTGACGTCGGTGGAGATCGCCAGCGCTTTCTTCGTGCCGTGCACGCGGACCACGGCCGCGTCGCCGCCCGGCTTCTGGACAGTGTCGGCCATGACCGAGTGATCGTATTGCTCGAAGATCCAGCGCCGGCTGGCGACGTCGAAACAGCCCATCAGGCGGCGCAGCGCGTCCTCGTAGCTGTTGGGCTGCGGCGCGCTGGCCGGGTCCAGCGGCCGGGGCCGCGCCGTCGGCGTCCAGGGCCGTTCGTAGGACGGCGCGTCGTCGACCAGGGGGCGGACCGGTATGTCGCCCACGGTCTCGCCGCCCATCTTCAGGGTGAAACGGCCGGTGTCGGTCAGGTGGCCGACCACGGCGAACTCGACGCCCCATTTCTCGAAGATGGCGCGCGCTTCCGGCTCGCGGCCGGGCTTGAGCACCATCAGCATGCGCTCCTGGCTCTCGGAAAGCATGATCTCGTAGGGGTTCATGCCCGCCTCGCGCTGGGGCACGGCGTCGAGATCCAGTTCCAGCCCGACGCCGCCCTTGTCGGCCATCTCGACCGAGGAGCAGGTCAGTCCCGCGGCGCCCATGTCCTGGATGGCGACGATGGCGTCGGTCGCCATCAGCTCCAGACAGGCTTCGAGCAGTAGTTTCTCCATGAAGGGGTCGCCGACCTGCACGGTCGGGCGCTTCTCCTCGGAGGCGTCGTCGAACTCGGCCGAGGCCATGGTCGCGCCGTGGATGCCGTCGCGCCCGGTGCGGCTGCCGACATAGACCACCGGATTGCCGATGCCGGCGGCGGCCGAATAGAAGATGCGGTCCGCCCGGGCGGTGCCGACGCACATGGCGTTGACCAGGATGTTGCCGTCATAGGCCGGGTGGAAGTTGACCTCGCCGCCCACCGTCGGCACGCCCATGCAGTTGCCGTAGCCGCCGATGCCGGCGACGACGCCCGCCAGCAGCCGCCGGGTCTTCGGGTGGTCGGGGCTGCCGAAGCGCAGCGCGTTCATGTTGGCGACGGGCCGGGCGCCCATGGTGAAGACGTCGCGCATGATGCCGCCAACGCCGGTCGCCGCGCCCTGATAGGGTTCGATGAAGCTCGGATGGTTGTGGCTTTCCATCTTGAAGATCGCCGCGTCGCCGTCGCCGATGTCGATGATGCCGGCGTTTTCGCCGGGGCCGCAGATCACCCAGGGCGCTTCCGTCGGCAGGGTCTTGAGCCAGACCTTGGAGGACTTGTAGCTGCAGTGTTCCGACCACATCACCGAGAAGATGCCCAGCTCGGTGATGTTCGGCGTCCGCCCCAGCGCGGCGACGACGCGCTCGTATTCCTCGGGGGTCAGGCCGTGTTCGGCCACGATCTCCGGCGTGATCTCGATCCCGGTCATGACAGCGCCTCGACCAGGGATTCGAACATGGCGCACCCGTCCGTGCCCCCCAGCGCCGGGTCGGCGGCGCGTTCGGGATGGGGCATCAGTCCCAGCACGCGCCGGTTCTCCGAGACGATGCCGGCGATGTCACGCAGCGAGCCGTTGGGATTGTCGCCGTCATAGCGGAAGACCACGCGGCCCTCGCCCTCCAGCCGGTCGAGCGTCGCATCGTCGGCGAAGTAGTTGCCGTCGTGATGGGCCACCGGAATCTCGATCGGACGCGCCGTGTCGTAACGGGCGGTGAAGGGGGTGTCGGCCGTCTCCACCCGCATGCGGACGGGGCGGCAGACGAAGCGGCCGGAGGCGTTGTGCATCAGCGCGCCCGGCAGCAGCTGCGATTCGCAGGCGATCTGGAAGCCGTTGCAGATGGCCAGCACCGCGCCGCCGCGTTCCGCGTGGCGCACCACTTCCTTCATGATCGGGCTGTGGGCGCTGATCGCGCCGCAGCGCAGATAGTCGCCATAGGAGAAGCCGCCGGGCAGGACCACCAGGTCGTAGCGGCCGAGGCTGTGATCGCCGTGCCAGACCATGTCCGGTTCGGCGCCCATGGACCGGCGCAGCGCGACCTGCACGTCGCGGTCGCAGTTGGAGCCCGGAAAGACGATGACGGCGGCCTTCATGACGTCAGTCGACAATCTCGATCTCGTAATTCTCGATGACCGTGTTGGCGAGCAGCCGCTCGCACATCTCGCCCAGCTCGGCGCGCGCGCTCTCGCGGTCGGCGGCGGCGATGTCGATCTCGAACATCTTGCCCTGGCGGACGGCGCCGACGCCCTCGTAGCCCAGGCTGTGCAGGGCGGTCGCCACCGCCTTGCCCTGGGGATCGAGCACGCCGTTCTTGAGGGTCACGAAGATGCGGGCCTGCATGTCGTCGCTGTCGCTCCCGGTTCAGGGTCGGTCAGTGGACCAGCTTGGGTCCCTTGAAGTCGGAGGGGTTCTCCGGCATCACGCCCAGCCGACGCGCCACCTCCTGATAGGCCTCTTCCACATCGCCCATGTCGCGGCGGAAGCGGTCCTTGTCCATCTTCTCGTTGGTGTCCGCGTCCCACAGCCGGCAGCTGTCCGGGCTGATCTCGTCGGCCAGGATGATGCGCATCACGTCGTTGTCCCAGACGCGGCCGAACTCGATCTTGAAGTCCACCAGCTTGATGCCGATGCCAAGGAACAGCCCCGACAGGAAGTCGTTGATGCGGATGGTCTGCTGGACGATGTCGTCGATCTCCGGCGGGCTGGCCCAGCCGAAGGCGGTGATGTGCTCTTCCGCCACCATCGGGTCGCCCAGATCGTCGTTCTTGTAGCAGAACTCGATGATGGAGCGCGGCAGCGGCGTGCCCTCCTCCATCTTGAAGCGCTGCGCGAAGGAGCCGGCGGCGAGATTGCGCACGATCACCTCCAGCGGGATGATCTCGGCCTGGCGCACCAGCTGCTCGCGCATGTTGAGACGCCGGATGAAATGGGTCGGCACGCCGATCTGGCCCAGGCGCGTCATCAGGTATTCGCTGATGCGGTTGTTGAGAACGCCCTTGCCGGTGATCGTGCCCTTCTTCTGGTTGTTGAACGCGGTGGCGTCGTCCTTGAAGTACTGGACCACGGTTCCCGGTTCGGGGCCTTCGAAGATGATCTTCGCCTTGCCCTCGTATAGCTGTCTGCGGCGGGCCATGTGCTGGGTCTCTCGAGCTTGCGCCGGTGCGGCGCGAAAGGATCCCGGGCGTGTCCGCGCCCGAGGAAGCGCGGAACATACATAAAGCCGCATGGGAAGACAATGCGCGCGCCCCCGGCGTGCGCCGCGCGCGCAATTTGTCGCGAGCAGGCCCGCCGGCGGGATGTAGACATTGAACGCCGGACGGTCGCGCGATAAATGAAACGGGTCACCGAGCTGGCGGCGCACGCCGTGTCCGCCACCGTTCAGCCGCATCACCACCGGGGGTCACATGGCAGGATTCGACGATCGCAAGAAGGCTGCGGAATCCAAGTTCGCTCTGGACGGCGAGAAGGAATTCAGGGCGCAGGCGCGGCGCAACAAGCTGCTGGGCCTGTGGATCGCCGAGCAGATGGGCCTCTCCGGCGCCGAGGCGGACGCCTACGCCAAGCAGGTGATCGCCTCCGATTTCGAGGAGCCCGGCGACGAGGACGTCTTCCGCAAGTGCTGGGCCGACATCCAGGAGAAGGGGCTCGACATCTCCGAGCACCGCCTGCGCAGCCACATGGCCGACTTCCTGCAGAAGGCGCGGGCGCAGATCGCCAGCGAATGACGCTGCCGGTACGGCGCCCGCCGGGGCTGTTCCACCGAGGCGTGTGCGATCGCTAAGTGTCTGAATCGGGCCGCGTTGTGGTGGAATTGCTACACCCTGCCGTGGATGCCCCCGGCGTCCCGGTCATCGCTTGTGGAATGCGTGTGACCTAAAGTATGTTGCATGCGATTTGGCGGAATGCGCGTGCCGGTGGGGGCCGGCTGGCGCATCTGTCCGGGCGAAAACGGGGTGCGAGACATGAAGATCGGCGCCAGCAGGGCGGGAATCGCGGTCGCCGCGACCGTCGCATGCATCATGGGTATGGCGGCCGCGGGCGCGCAGGCCGAGAACCTTGCCGAGGAAGTCGAGGCGCTGGTGGAGGATCACCCGCAGATCCAGGCCGCCCGGCGCGCCCTCGATGCCTCCCACCAGAACATCCGGCGCGAGAAGTCGGGCTTCCTGCCCCAGGCCAGCATCACCGCCGGCGCGGGGTATGAGCATACCGATTCGCTGGCCACGCGCGCGCTGGGTCTGGAGAATCAGCAGTTCTTTGCCACCAACGCGACGGTCGAAGTGCGCCAGAACCTGTTCAGCGGCTTTTCCCGATTCGCCGGAACGGCCAGTGCCAAGGCGCTGAAGCGGGCCTCGGAAAACACCCTGGCGGCCGTGCGCCAGAACGTGATCCTCGAAGGCGTGACCGCCTATCTCAACGTCCTGCGCAACCGCGAGTTGGTCAGGCTCAACGCCGGCAACGAGCGCGCCATCCGCGAGCAGCTCGAGCTGGAGGACGAGCGCGTCATCCGCGGCTCCGGCATCAGCGTCGACGTGCTGCTGGCCAAGTCGCGCCTGCAGATCGCCAAGGAGCAGAGCATCGCCTTCGAGGGCGCGCTGAAGGATTCGATCTCCACCTACATTCAGGTCTTCGGTCATCCGCCGACGCTGGAGAGCATGGTGCCGATGCAGGTGCCGCCGTCCATGCTGCCCGAATCCAAGGAGGCCGCGGCCCAGAAGCTGCAGGCCGAGAACCCGGTGATCAAGATTGCCTCGGCCCAGGCCGATTCGGCGATGCACGAGATCGACCGGGCCCAGTCCACCTACTATCCGAGCGTCGACGTGGTGGGCAGCGCCAACATCGAGAACAATTTCGCCGGCGTCGAGGACGTGCGCCACGATTACGCCGTCAAGCTGGAGCTCACCTGGCAGCTGTTCGACGGCTTTCTGACCCCGGCCAACAGCGCCGAGGCCAACGCCCGTTACAAGGAAGCGATACAGAGCGGCCGCGATGTCAGCCGCAAGACCACCGAGCTCATGGAGCTCTCCTGGCATGAAATGGAAGTTGCAAAAGAGCGCGCCGAACTCTTGCGTAACGCGATGAATATTGCCGGTGAGGTCTTCCAGTCCCGAATTGAACTGCGGGAGGCCGGAAAAGAGACGGCCATCAATGTTCTCGACGCTGAAAATGAGCTATTCAGTGCATGCATCAACTTCGTTAACGCTTTCTTTGATTCTCAGGTAGCAGCGTTCCGAGTGTTGAATACCCTGGGCCGTCTGGATACGCGCGCCGTTGCGCAGTCCACGCCGGTCGATAACTCGGCAGTCGTCGCGCAGTGCGGGTTCACCCCCTCCGAAGGGGGCGGATACCAGCCGGCCCAGTAAAGCCGCCGACGCGCGCCGGGCTCTGTTAGGAGAGCTTGGTACATGACCAGAGACCAGTTGCCGCCGCGTCTTTCCGACGGGTTTGCGGGACAGCAGGATTTTTCGGCTGTCTTCGATGCGTCGGGCAAGGCAAGCCTGGTCATCGACAAGGGCGCGTTCCTGCTCACGGCGGACTTCGTCCGTCAGGGGCCGGATCTGATCCTCGTCGGCCAGAACGGCGAGAAGGTTCTCGTCGTCAATTTCTTCGCTTCCGAGACTCCGCCGGACCTCTACACCCTGGGCGGCGCCCAGATCACCGGCCATCTCGCTTCCATCCTCGCCGGCCCCGCCGCAGATGGCCTGGCCCAGGCCGGCGGCGACCTCGGCGAGCCGATCGGCGTCGTCGAATCCCTGGAAGGCGTGGTCTTCGCCACACGCGCCGACGGCAGCCGCGTACAACTCTCGCCGGGCGATCCGGTCTACCAGGATGACGTCATCGAAACCGGCGGCCAGGGCTCGGTCGGCCTGCGCTTCGTCGACGACACGACCTTCTCGGTCGGCGAGGACGCCCGGATGGTCCTCGACGACTTCGTCTACGACCCGGCGGCCAACACCGGCAACGCGGTCGTCAACGTGCTTCAGGGCTCGTTCTCCTTCGTCTCCGGCGCGGTGGCCAAGACGGGCGACGACGCGCTCACCGTCAAGACCCCCGTGCTCACCATCGGTATCCGCGGCACCTACGTCACCGGCCGTGGCGCGCAGGAGGGCGAGGAGTCGGAAGTCGTCAACCTGCCTGACGACGAGGGAACGACCGGCTCGGTCTTCGTCTCCAACCAGGCCGGCGGCGTTCTGCTCAGCCAGGCCTTCCAGCAGACCAGCGCCTCCAGCCAGTTCGAGGCGCCGACGCCGCCCCGGATCCTGAGCCGCGAGGAGGTCGAGGACCGCTTCTCCGACGCGCTGAACAGCCTGCCGAATGCGCCCGGCGTGGAGCGCGGCGGGCGTGACGACGACGATGGCGGCGATGACAGCCGCGACGGCGGCGGCAGCGATGCGGGCGCCGCTGCCGAGGGCGAAGGCGAGGGCGAGGCCGAAGGAGAAGCCGAGGGCGAGGGCGAAGAGGAAGCCGAAGGCGAGGAAGAGGGCGAAGGCGAAGAGGAAGGCGAAAGCGAGGAAGAGGGCGAAAGCGAGGAAGAAGCCAGCAGCGAGGAAAGCGGCGAAGGCGATTCCGGCGGCGAGGACGGTGGTCCCGAAGGCGGAGACGGTGGTCTGGGCGCCGAGGACGGCAGCCCCGAAGCGCCGGCGGAAGGCGGTTCCGAAGGCGGTGACGGCGGCGATTCTGCGGACGGCGAGGATGCCGCCGCCCCTGACGAGGGCCCGGCAGGCGGCGAAGGCGGTCCGGGCGATGGCGGGGGCGACGCGGCCGGCGACGGCGGTGATGCGGGCGGGGATTCCGGCGGCACGAGCGGCGGCGATTCCGGCGGGACCACGGGCGGCGGCGGCAGCACTTCCTTCGGCACGACATCGGGCTCGACCACGGGCGGGACATCCGGCACTGGCGGCACAACCGGTGGCGGCGGCGGCGACAGCTTCGACAGTCTGGTGGAATCGACCGCACCGCCTTCGGGCGGCGGCGGCGGCGGCACCGGCGGCGGCGGTGGTGGAGCCAGCGCGGGGCCGGGCGACGATGACGGCGGCGACGACAACAACGAAGAGGTCGTGGCTCCGCCGCCCACGGGGCCGACCGCCGGCAATGACACGTTGAACGGCAACGCGTCGGCCAACAACATCGACGGCGGCGGCGGCAATGACGTCCTGAACGGCCTCGGCGGCAACGATACCCTGGCCGGCGGCATCGGCAATGACGTGCTCAACGGCGGCGAGGGCAACGATTCCCTCGACGGCGGCACGGGCGCGGATACGCTGAACGGCGGGGCCGGTGCGGACACGCTGATCGGCGGCGCGGGCGCGGACGCCATCAATGGCGGTGACGGCTCGGACACGGCGGCCTTCACCGCGACGACGAATGCGGTAAACCTCAATCTCGGCGCGGGCACGGCGGTCTCGGGCGGCGAGACCGACACGCTCACGGGGATCGAGAACGTCCTCGGCTCCGCCTTCTCCGACACCATCACCGGCAACGCTGCAGCCAACGCGCTGAACGGCGGCGCGGGCGACGACACCCTGGCCGGCCTCGGCGGCAATGACACGCTGACCGGCGGCGCGGGCGTCGATTTCGTGGATCTCAGCGGTGAGGCGGAAGGCTTCCTGGCTGCGCTCGGCACGGTCACGCTGTCCGGCGAGGGCGGTGACACCGTCTTCTCCTCCCAGACATTTGGTCTTGCGACGAGCCAGGCCGACGTGCTGTCGGGCATAGAGGGTCTGATCGGCAGCGGTTTCGATGACAGCCTGTTCGGCGCGGCCGGAACGGGCGACACCATTTCAGGTGGCGCCGGCGCGGACGCGGTCAACGGCCAGGGCGGGGACGACAGCCTTGCCGGCGGTTCGGGCAACGATACGCTTCAGGGCGAGTCCGGCGCCGATACCCTGTCGGGCGACGAAGGCAATGACAGCCTTGTCGGCGGCAGCGGCAACGATGTTCTCAGCGGTCTGCAGGGCGACGACACCCTCGACGGCGGCGACGGCATCGACACGGCGAACTACACCGGCACCAGCAGCGGCATCGAGGTCGATCTCGCCGCCGGCACCGCGATCGACGGCGCGGCGCGCGGCAATGACGTCCTGATCGGCATCGAGAACGTCTCGGGCTCGGTCTTCGACGACACCATCGACGGCGACGCCAACGGCAACGTGCTGCAGGGCAATGACGGCGATGACCTGCTTCAGGGCCGCGGCGGCGCGGACACGCTGATCGGCGGCGCGGGTTCCGACCGGGCCGACTATTCGGAAGACGCCGCGGGCGTGAACGTCGATCTCGCCGGCAACGCGGCGACCGACGGCGGCGGCGCGACGGACAGCCTGAGCGGCATCGAGAACGTTTCCGGTTCGGCTTTCGGAGACACGCTGACCGGCAACGCCGCAGCGAACCAGCTGATCGGCAATGCCGGCGACGACATCCTGGCCGGCGGCGCCGGGGCGGACTCGCTGTTCGGCGGCCTGGGCCTCGACACGGCGGACTATTCCGCCGATGCGGCGGGGGTCACGGCCAATCTGTCGACCGGTCTGGCGACCGACGGCGGCGGCGCCACCGACAGCCTGAACAGCGTCGAGAACGTCATCGGCTCGGCCAACGACGACACCGTCACCGGCGACGGGGCGGCGAACCAGCTCTTCGGCGGCGCCGGCGACGACATCCTGGAAGGCGGCGCAGGGGCCGATTCGCTCTTCGGCGGCGCGGGCTTCGACCAGGCCAGCTATGCCGGCGACGCATCAGGCGTCGCCGTGGACCTTTCCATCGGTCTGGCCACCGACGGCGGCGGCGCGACCGACAGCCTGAGCGGCATCGAGGATGTCGCCGGCTCGGACTTCGCCGACACGCTGACGGGCGACGGCAACGACAACCTGCTCGAAGGCGGCGCCGGCGACGACGTGCTGCGCGGCGGCGATTCGCCGACGCTGGCGGGCGGCGGCTTCATCGCCGATACCCTGGACGGCGGCGCCGGCACGGACTTCGCCGACTACACGGCGGCGACCGGGGGCGTGTCGGTGAATCTCTCGACAGGTCTCGCCACCTCGGTTGATGGCGACGCCAACAGCGCCGGCATCGGCGCGGAAGTGCTCCTGAACATCGAGGGCGTGCTCGGCAGCGCCTTTGCCGATTCGATCGACGGTTCGGCGGCGTCCGACATCATCCAGAGCGGAGACGGCGGCGACCTCGTCGGCGGCGGCGCGGGCGCGGATTCCATCGACGGCGGCGCGGGCGACGACCTGATCGATGGCGGCGCGGGCAATGACACTGTCACCGGCGGTGACGGCGCCGACGCCATGACCGGCAATGACGGCGACGACAGCATGACCGGCGCGGCCGGCGACGACACGCTGATCGGCGGCGCGGGCAACGACGTGCTCGACGGCGGCACCGAGACGGACACGGCGGATTATTCCGGCGCGGCGGGCGGCATCGACCTCGACCTGCTCGCCGGTGCGGCGAGCGACGACGGCGACGGCGGCGTGGACACGCTCACCGGCATCGAGAATGTCGTCGGCTCTGCCTTCGCCGACACCATCGCCGGCGACGCGGCGGCCAACGTCCTCGTGGGCGGCGATGGCGCGGACAGCATTGCCGCGGGCGGCGGCAGCGACAGCGTCTCCGGCGGCGCGGGCAACGACACCATCGACGGCGGCGCAGGCAATGACAGCCTGGATGGCGGCGATGGCGCGGATCTGCTGCTGGGCAGCGACGGCAACGACACCTTCTCCGGCGGCGCGGGCCAGGACACTGTGGACCATTCCGCCAGCACGGGCGGGGTGCAGGCGGATCTGGCGGCGGGCAACGGCCTGGACGCGGGCTCCGGCTTTGACAGCTATGTCGGCGTCGAACACCTGACCGGTTCGACCTTCGGCGACCAGCTGGTGGGCGACGCCGGCGCCAACGCGCTGGCCGGCAATGACGGCAACGACCTTCTCGAAGGCGGCGCGGGCGACGACACGCTGGACGGCGGCGCCGGCATCGATACGGCGGACTACTCGGCCGACGCCGCGGGCGTGACGGTCGATCTCGCGGCGGGGACCGCGACCGACGGGGCCGGTGATTCGGACGTCCTCACGGGCGTAGAGAACGTCATCGGCTCCGACCAGGCCGACGCCCTCACCGGTGATTCGGCGGACAACAGCCTGTCCGGCGGGCTGGGCGACGACACGCTCGGCGGCAGCGCGGGCGCGGACACGCTGGACGGCGGCGGCGGCACGGACACCGCCGACTTCAGCGCCCTTCAGGGTGGTGCAATTGCGGGCGGCGCCGGTGTCGCAACGCCCACGGATGTCGGCACCTTCGTCAACCTGACCGATGGCGAAGGCTTCTTCTGGGATATCCAGCGGGATCTCTCGATCATCAACGGCACCAACGACGCCTATGATGACGGCCAGAACGTCACCTTCGGTATCTTCGGCGGAGCCAGCACCACCTACGCAGGCAGCACCCTGTTCGCCAGCGCCGACGGGCGCACCATCGAGGGCACGGCCGACACATCGGTTGCGGGGCTGAGCTTCAACCGCCGGCTCTTCGTGCCGGACGACGAGGGCTTCGCGCGCTTCCTGGAATCGGTGACCAACACCTCCGGCGTGCAGCAGGCCGTGACCCTGACGATCACCGGCAATCTGGGCTCGGACGGCGGCACCTTCGTGGTCGACACCAGCTCCGGCGACGCACTGACGGACAACACCGACCGGTTCATCATTTCCGACGACTCGAGCGACGGGAATGGCGGGTTCGACCCGACCATGCTGCACTACTTCGAAGGGATCGGCGCCGCCGAGTCGGCCGATCTCGTCAGCCTGGTCAACGGCAACGACAACTACACCATCGGCTTTACCTTCACGGTCGACCCCGGCGAAACCGCCTCGATCATGCATTTCGCGGCGCAGAACGCGAACCTGGCCGCCGCGCAGGCCAAGGCCGCCGGTCTCGACAACCTCGAATCCCGATTCTTCACCGATCTGTCGGCCACAGAGGCGGCGCAGCTCCAGAACTTTGCCGCCGGCGTCGGCAGTGTGAACGTCGACCTCGTGGCCGGTACGGCGACGCTGGACAATGGCGACGTCAGCACCCTGGTCGGCATCGAGAACGTGATCGGCACCAGCAATGACGACACCATCGCCGGTGACGCCAATCTCAACAGCCTGGCCGGCGGCGCCGGCGACGACAGCATCATCTCCGTCGCGGGCAACGATACCGTGGCTGGCGGCGACGGCGCGGACACGCTGGCCTTCGGCTTCGGCGATCATTTCGCCACGGGCGATGCGGGCGACGACACATTCGTGATCGACACGACGCGCCTGGACGGCAACGACACCCTCGACGGCGGCGCGGACACCGACGACCTGCAGGTTTCGGGCGGCGGCGACATCACCGCCGATCAGCTTGCCAGTACGAGCAATTTCGAACGCCTCACCCTGGTCTCCGACCTCGAGACGACGGTCGAGCTGCGCGACAACACCCTGCGCAATTCCGGCAATGTCATCGTCGACGCCTCGGCGCTGGCGGCGGCGACCAGCTTCCTGCTGATCGACGCGGCGCTGAAGACCGATGCGGCGATCGAACTGATCGGCGGCGGCTCCGAGGACGTCGCCTTCGGCACCAGCCTCGACGATACGCTCGCCGGCAATGCCGATCAGGACGCCCTGTTCGGCAATGACGGCAACGACATCATCGACGGCGGCGCGGACGCCGATCTCGTCGACGGCGGGGCCGGCAACGATTCCGTCGCAGGCGGCGCGGGCCAGGACGCCCTGGTCGGCGGGCTGGGCGACGACACGCTGGACGGCGGCGCGGATCTCGACGTCGTGGACTTCACCGATGCGGGCTCGGCGGTCACCGTCGACCTCACCGCCGGCACCGCGAGCGGCGAAGGCACGGACGTCCTTTCCAATATCGAGGCCGTTCTGGGTTCGGCCCAGGCCGACGATCTGACGGCGAACGCCGGTTCGGCCGAAGGCGCGCTGTTCGGCGGCGCGGGGGGCGACACGCTGACCGGCACGGCCGGGAACGAGGGTCTGTTCGGCCAGCTCGGCGACGACAGCGCAGACGGCGGCGCGGGATCCGACTTCCTCTCCGGCGGCGGCGGCAACGACACCTTGCGGGCGGGCGACGGCAATGACGACGTGGTCGGCGGCGCGGACGACGACCTGATCGAGGGCGGCGCCGGCAACGACCTTCTGCTGGGCGACGATCCGGCGGACGGCGGCCAGGCGCTCGGCTTCGACGGCGTCGACGACGCCGTGTTCGTGCCGAACCTCGAAGGCGTCTCCGGCACCTCCGACCTCAGTTTCGAAGCCTGGCTCACGCCCGGGGTCTCGGCCGACATGGCCGTCCTCGACATGCGCGCCGATCAGGCCGGCTTCGAGCAGGGCTTCTTCTTCGGCTTCGTCGCCGACGGTCAGGGCGGGCTCATCTCCCACGCCCGGATCGCCGACGGCGCGGGCAATGTGATCATGCTGGACGGTTCGGCGATCTCGCTGGCGGGTACGGCACAGCACTTCGCCGTCACCGTCGACCGCGACGGGCTGATGTCGATCCTGGTCGACGGGGTGGTGGATCAGACGATCGACATCTCGTCGCTGGACGGCGTCGACATCTCGACCACCGATCCGCTGTTCCTGGGCGAAAGCAATCTGGACGACGCCTTCGCCAGCTACACCGGCGCGATGGACGAGGTACGGCTGTGGTCCGTGGCGCGCACCGACGCCGAGGTCGCCGGGGCGCGTGACGACCTGCTGGTGGGCGACGAGACGGGGCTGGAGCTCTACTACCAGTTCCACGATCTGCCGGTGCAGTTCACCGCCGACGAGACGGCGAACGGCAATACGGGCTTCTTGCTGGGCGGACCGGCTCTGGAGACCTCGACCGCGGTCATCAACGACGTCACCAGCGGCAATGACACGCTGATCGGCGGCGCGGGCGACGATTCCATGGATGGCGGCGCGGGCATCGACACCGCCGACTATTCGGCGGCGAGCGGCGCGGTTGCAGTCGATCTGCTGGCCGGCGTCGCGAGCGACGGCGAGGGCGGCACCGACGCGCTGGCCAATTTCGAAGTGGTGGTCGGTTCGGCCAATGACGACAGCCTGGCCGGCTCGAACGATGCCGACACCCTGCTGGGCGGCGCGGGCAGCGATCTTCTGGTCGGCAATGGCGGCAATGACAGCCTGTCCGGCGAGGCCGGCGACGACACGCTCTCCGGCGCCAGCGCGGGCGCCGGCGACGATACGCTGGACGGTGGCGACGGCGCGGATACGGCGACCTACGCCAGCGCCACCGCGGGCATCGCCGCCGATCTCGGCGCGGGCACGGTTTCGGGCGACGCCAGCGTCGGCAATGACAGCATCACCGCCGTCGAGAACCTGGTCGCCAGCGGCTTCGCCGACACGGTTCAGGGCGACGCGGCGGCCAACCGCCTGCAGCTCGGTGCGGGCAACGATCTCGCCAATGGCGGCGCGGGCGCCGACACCATCCAGGGCGAGGCCGGCGACGATGCGATCGCGGGCGGGGCCGGCGACGACGTCCTCCAGGGCGGCGACGGCAACGACACGCTGGCCGGCGGTGCGGGCGCCGACACGCTGGACGGCGGCGCGGGCACGGATTCGGCCGATTATTCCGGTGCGGCCGGTGCTGTGGACATCAATCTGGTGGCGGCGGCGGCCTTTGACGACGGCGACGGCGGAAGCGACACGATCGTCGGCATCCAGAACGTCATCGGTTCGGCGAATGACGACACGATCACCGGCGACGTGCAGGCCAATGATATCTTCGGCGGCGCGGGCGCGGACACGATCTCCGGCGGCGACGGAACCGATACGCTTTCGGGCGGCGACGGCGCGGACAGCCTGATCGGCGGCGCGGGCGACGATTCCATGGACGGCGGCGACGGCGTCGACACGGCGGACTACTCGGCCGAAGCCGCGGGCGTGACAGTGGACCTGGGTCTCGGAACGGCTACGGACGGCGGCGGCGGCTCGGACGTCATCACGGGCGTCGAGAATGTCATCGGCTCCGACCAGGCCGACGCCCTCACTGGCGATTCGGCGGACAACAGCCTGTCCGGCGGGCTGGGTGACGATACGCTCGGCGGCAGCGAGGGCGCGGACACGCTGGATGGCGGCGACGGCACGGACACCGCCGACTTCAGCGGCATCGCTTCTGGCGTCGACGTCGACCTGGTCGCCGGCACCGCGACGCTGGGCAATGGCGACGTCAGCACGCTGGTCGGCATCGAGAACGTCGTCGGCACCGGCGACGACGACACCATCGCCGGCGATGGCGCCGCCAACAGCCTGGCAGGCGGCGACGGCGCCGATTCCATCGACGGCGCGGCGGGCGACGACACGGTCACCGGCGGCGCCGGCGACGACACCCTGAGTTTTGGCGCGGGCGCGGATTCCGTCGACGCCGGTGCTGGCGACGACGCCGTCAGGGCGACGGTGGGCGAGCTGGACGGGGGCGATACGCTGGCCGGCGGCGCCAGCGACATCCTGGGCGACACGCTCGTTCTGCTGGGCGGCGGCGCGGTTGCGGCGGCGGACCTCGCCAATGCGAGTGGCTTCGAGAACATCGCCTTCGGCACCGACGCGAACTTCACCGTCACCCTGCCCGACAGCTTCATCCCGGCGGCGGGGACGCTGACCGTGGACGGCGCCAGCCTGACCACCGGCGCGCTCACCTTCGACGGCTCCGCGGAAACCGACGGCGCACTGGCGGTGACCGGCGGCGCGGCGGGCGACTCGCTGACCGGCGGCGCAGGCGCGGATGCGCTGACCGGCGGCGCGGGCAATGACACACTGGCCGGCGGCGGCGGGGTCGATTCCCTCGACGGCGGCGCGGATACCGACACGGCGGACTATTCCGGCGCGGCCGGCGCGGTGAACGTCGATCTCGACGCCGGCGTGGCGAGCGACGATGGCGATGGCGCGACCGACGCGCTGTCGTCGATCGAGAACGTCACCGGATCGGCCGGCAACGACATCATTTCCGGCGACGCCAATGCCAACAACCTGTCGGGTGGCGATGGCGCAGACACGCTGGCCGGCGGCGCCGGCGCGGACACGCTGGCGGGCGGCGCGGGCACCGACCTCGCCGACTATTCCGCCGACGCTGCGGGCATCTTCGTCAACATGGGCGCGGAGTCCGCAACCGACGGCAATGGCGATGCCGACAGCCTGACCGGGATCGAGAACATCCTGGGCAGCGCCTTCGCCGACACGATCTTCGGCGACAGCGCGGCCAACGAACTCACCGGCGGCGGCGGCAATGACAATTTCCTGGGCCAGGCGGGCAACGACACGCTGTTCGGCGGCGCGGGCGACGACAGCCTCGAAGGCGGCAGCTCCGACGACTCGCTGGACGGTGGTATCGGCGCCGACCGCGTACGCGGCGGCAACGGCAATGACACGCTGCTGGGCGGCGACGGCAACGACACCTTGCGCGGCGACCAGGGCGACGATCTCCTGGATGGCGGCGCCGGCATCGACCAGGCCGACTATTCGAACGAGGCCGCGGGCGTCACGGTCAGCCTGGTCGCGGGTTCGGCGACCGACGGCAATGGCGGCAGCGATACGATCGCCAACATCGAGAACGTCCGGGGCTCCAACTTCGACGACACCATCACCGGCGGTGCGCTCGGCAATCTGCTGGAAGGCGGCGGCGGCGGCGACGTCATGGACGGCCAGGCCAATGACGACACGCTGAACGGCGGCGACGGCGACGACACGCTGACCGGCGGCGCCGGGTTCGACACCATCGACGGCGGCGCGGGCGTCGACGCGGCCAGCTACGCCGCCGATGCTGGCCCCGTCCTGGTGGACCTTTCAGCCAACACGGCGACCGATGGCGCAGGCGACACCGATCTGCTGCTCTCCGTCGAGAACGTCATCGGCTCCGCTTTCGATGATACGCTGACCGGCGACGCCCTCGCCAACAGCCTGGAAGGCGCCGCCGGCAATGACACCATCGTTGCGGGCGCGGGTGCGGACACGCTGGCGGGCGGCGACGGCAACGACACCCTGCTGGGCGGCGATGACGGCGATTCCCTCGAGGGCGGCGCGGGCGACGACTCGCTGTTCGGCGAAGCGGGCGCGGACATCCAGTCGGGCGGCGCCGGCAACGATCTGATCGACGGCAGCGACGGCAACGACACGCTGCTGGGCGGCGCCGACGATGACACCCTGCTCGGCGCGGCGGGCGACGATTCCATGGATGGCGGCGACGGTACGGATGTCGTCAGCTATGCCCTGGAGTCGGGCGCTGTGACGGTCGATCTCGGTCTGGGCACGGCCACGGACGCGGGTGGCGGCAATGACACGCTGACGGCGATCGAGAACGTCATCGCCTCGGAATTCGACGACGACGTGACAGGCGATGCGGCGGCCAATCTGCTGCAGCTCGGCCTCGGCAACGACACCGCCGACGGCGGCGATGGCGCCGACACCATCCAGGGCGAGGCGGGCGACGACGATATCGCCGGCGAGGGCGGCAACGATCTGCTCGAAGGCGGCGCGGGCAATGACACGGTCATCGGCGACGCCGGCGACGATACGCTGGACGGCGGCGACGGCATCGACACGGCGGACTATTTCGAAGACACCGGCGCAGTCCTGGTGGACCTCCTCGCGGGTACGGCGACCGACGGCTTCGGTGGCACGGACAGCCTGACCGGCGTCGAGAACGTGACGGGCTCGACCTTCAACGACACGATCTCGGGTGACGCCGGGGCCAACAGCCTGGACGGCGACGCGGGCGACGATTCCCTTGCCGGCGGCGCGGGGGCGGATTCGCTCCTTGGCGCGGCCGGGAATGACACCCTGGCGGGCGGCGTCGGCAATGACACGCTGGACGGCGGCGCGGACAGCGACACGGCGGACTATTCGGCGGCAAGCGGCGCGGTCCAGGCCGACCTCCTGATCGGAGAGGCGTCCGACGACGGCGACGGCGGTGCGGACACGCTCATCGGCATCGAGAACGTCACCGGTTCGGACTTCGACGACAGCATTGGCGGTGACGCCGGAAACAATGTGATCGACGGCGGCGCGGGCACCGACGCGCTGTTTGGCGGTGACGGTCTCGACACGCTGATCGGCGGCGCCGGCAATGACATTCTCGGCGGCGACGCAGGAGCGGACTCGCTCGACGGCGGCGAGGGCAATGATCTGCTCGACGGCGGCGACGACGGCGACACGCTCGACGCGGGCGCCGGAGACGACACGCTGGTCAGCTCGGCGGGCGACGATTCCATGGTCGGCGGCGACGGCACGGACGTCGTCGACTACGCGCAGGAGGCCGGCGCGGTGACGGTCGATCTGGGCGCGGGGACGGCCACGGACGCTGGCGGCGGCGCTGACACGCTGGCGGCGATCGAGAACGTCATCGGCTCGGACTTCGCCGATACGGTCCAGGGCGACGCGGCGGCCAACCTGCTGCTGCTCGGCGCGGGCGGCGATCTCGCCGACGGCGGCGACGGCGCCGACACCATCCGGGGCGAGGCGGGCGACGACGATATCGCCGGCGAGGGCGGCAATGACCTGCTCGAAGGCGGCGACGGCAACGACACGGTCATCGGCGATGCCGGCGACGATACGCTGGACGGCGGCGCCGGATTCGACACCGCCGACTATTTCGACGACATCGCCGGCGTCACCGTCGATCTCGGCGCAGGCACCGCGACCGACGGCTTCGGCGGCACGGACATCCTCATCAGCATCGAGGCCGCCGCCGGTTCGGCCCAGGGCGACCTGCTGATCGCCAGCGACAACGGCAACGCCCTGTTCGGCAATGACGGCGCCGACACGCTGATCGGCGGCGACGGGGTCGACACGATCCAGGGCGGCGACGGCGCGGACATCATCGACGGCGGCGACGATCTCGTCGGCGGCGTGCGCCAGTTCTTCGACACCGCAGACTTCAGCGACCAGATCAACGACCTGATCGTGTCGCTGGAGTTCGGCGCGGCCCATGACGGCGTGGAACTGGACCGGATCGCGCGGATCGAGCGCGTCGTCGGCGGCGACGGCAACGATGTGCTCGAAGGCGGCTTCGAGGACTTCTTCGAGGAGCTGGTCGGCGGCGCGGGCAACGACACGCTGGACGGCGTCCGCGGCTTCACGGCCGCCAGCTACCAGGACGATCCGGCAGGCATCGTCGCCAGCCTGGCGACCGGCCTCGTCACCGACGGCTTCGGCGATACCGACACGCTGATCGAGATCAGCCGGATCGAGGGCTCGGGGTTCGGCGATGCGCTGACCGGCGGCGACAGCAATGACAGCTTCCGCGGCCGCGGCGGCGCGGACACCATCGACGGCGGCGCCGGCAGCGACGAGATCGACTACAACAACGCCGGGGCGACAACGGGCGTGAATGTCGACTTCAGCGCGGGGACGGCCAGCGACGGCACCGGCTCGATCGACGTGATCAGCAATGTCGAGCGGGCGCGGGGCAGCGCCTTCGGCGACACGCTCACCGGCGACGCCAACGACAACCGTTTCCGCGGTATGGACGGCGCGGATTCCATGGTCGGCGGCGACGGCTTCGACACGGTCGATTATTTCAGCGACGCCGGCGATCCGAACGGGCAGTCGGGCGTGACGGTGAACCTGACGACGGAGCGCGCGACCGACGGCTTCGGGAACACGGACACGATCGAGGGCTTCGAGGCGGTGTTCGGCACCGACTTCGGTGACACGATCACCGGCGACGCCAACGCGAATGTGCTGGTCGGCGGCGACGGCACGGACTTCTTCTTCGCCACCGCCGGCAACGACACCATCGACGGCGGCACGGACTTCCTGAACGGCTTCGAGCAGTTCGACGACCGGCTGAGCTTCCAGAATCACGGTCTCAACGTGACCGTCGATCTGGCCGCGGGCACGGCGAGCGACGGCCTGGGAAGCAATTACGTCATCTCCGGCATCGAGCGCGTCATCGGGTCGAGCGGCAACGATACGCTGATCGGCGGCGGCAACAACGAGAACGAGACCTTCTTCGGCGGCGACGGCGCCGACGTGATCGATGGCACCAACGGCGCGTTCACCCAGGTCGACTACGGCCTCGATCCCCTCGCGGTGTCGGTGAACCTGAACGCGGGCACCGCCGTCGACGGCTTCGGCAACACCGATACGCTGACCGGCATCGAAGCGGTGCGCGGCACCAATTTCAGCGACACCTTCCTCGGCTCGGGCGCCAGCTTCGAACGCTTCCGCACCCGCAACGGCAATGACACCGTCGCCGGCGCCGGCGGCACGGACGAGCTCGACTACACCTTCAGCGGCTTCGACGGCGTCAATGTCGACATGTCCGCCCAGGATGGACAGGGCGGCACCGGCAATACCGACAAGGGCGGCACCAACGGCGTCGACACCTTCACCGGGATCGAGCGGATCCGCGGCTCCGAGGGCGACGACACGGTGCTCGGCGATGATGGCGACAACCGCTTCCGCCTGCTGGAGGGTAACGATTCCGTCGATGGCGGCCTCGGCTTCGACATCATGGACTTCCGCACGGTCTCCGGCTCCTTCGTCGAGATCCAGGGTATCGTCGCCGATCTCGGCGCGGGCACGGCGGTCGATCAGTTCGGCTTCACCGACACGCTGGTCAACATCGAAGGCGCCATCGGCTCCGAGCTGGGTGACACGCTGACCGGGTCGGCCGACGCCAACCTGCTGGAGGGCCGTGACGGCCTCGACGTGCTGATCGGCGGGGCGGGCGACGACACGCTGGACGGCGGCGATGACAATGTTGACGGCGTCGCACAGTTCTTCGACACCGCCGACTATTCCCAGGATACCGCAGCGGTCGATATCAATCTGTTCACCGGCATCGGTCTTGACGGCTTCGGCGATACGGACACCCTGCTGAACATCGAACGGATCGTCGGCTCCGACTTCGACGACACGCTGACCGGCGGCGCCAACAGCTTCTTCGAGGAATTCGACGGCGGCGCGGGCAGCGACCTGATCGACGGCGGCGATGCGCTGGCCCAGGACGGCGGCTTCGACGCCGCCAGCTACCAGAACGCCGGCGCGGCGATCAACGCCACCTTCGTCGGCGGCATCGGCACCGTCACCGGCGGCGACGGCGGCACCGACACGCTGATCGGCATCGAGCGCGTCGAGGGCACCGAATTCGACGACACGCTGATCGGCGACGAGAACTTCCAGACCTTCCGCGCCCGCGGCGGCAACGATTCCATCGAGGGCGGCGCCAGCCTGTTCGACGAGGTCGACTACCTCAACAGCGGCGCGTTCGAGGGCGCGAACATCAACCTGGCGACCGGCATCGCGACCGACGGCACGGGCGGCACGGACACGCTGTCGGGCATCGAGCGGGTGCGGGGCACGAACCTCGACGACACCATCACCGGCGATGACGGCGACAACCGCATCCGCGCCATGGGCGGCTTCGACGTGGTCGACGGCGGTCTGGGTCAGGACACCATCGACTATTCGTCGGCCCAGTCGAACTTCGCCGAGGCGCAGAACGGCGTCGCCGTTTCGCTGGCCGTCGGAATCGGCCGCGACGCCTTCGGCGATGTCGACCTGCTGAGCAATATCGAGCATGTGCGCGGCACCGCGCTGGACGACGTGATCGAGGGCGACGCCAACGCCAACCAGCTCGACGGCGGCGACGGCGACGACGAGTTCCTGGGCGGCGCGGGCGACGACACCTTCATCGGCGGCAACGGCTTCGACGAGGTCGCCTTCGACGACGACGGCGTCATCCAGGGCGTCAACGCCGACCTTTCGCTGGGCGGCGCGACCGACGGCTTCGGGGATTCGGATTCGTTCTCGGGTATCGAAGCGCTGGTGGGCACGGGGTTCGGCGACACCCTCTCCGGCGACGGGTTTGCCAACCGGCTGGAAGGTCAGGGCGGCGACGACACCCTGCTCGGCAATGACGGCGACGACACCCTGGAAGGCGGCGCCGGAAACGACACCATCGGCGGCAGCGCCTTCGGCAATGGCGGCGACGACATCGTCTTCGGCGGCGACGGGGACGACCTGGTCTTCTCCGGCGATGGCGTCGACACGCTCTTCGGCGGGCTCGGCAGCGACACGCTGGACTTCTCGCCCGGCCTGCAGCCGGCGGTAGTCGATCTCTCCACCGGCGCGGTGGCCAATGACGGCAGCGGCAACGCCGAGACGGTCAGCGGCTTCGAGGCCGTGGTGGGCACCACCGGCGACGACACGCTGACCTTCGGGCTGGGCACGACGATGACCGGCGGCGCGGGCGATGATCTGTTCATCGTCGGCGACGGCATCGGGCTGAACAACGTCATTACCGATTTCACCGCCGGCTCCGGCAGCCCGGACGTCATCGACCTGATCGCCTTCGGCTTCAGCAACCTCGCCGAGGTGCAGGGGGTCTCCAGCGACGACGGCACGAACACCACCATCCAGCTCGACGGCGACGACGCGCTGGTGCTGGAGAACGTTCAGGTCGCCGATCTGGCGGCCAGTGACTTCATCTTCGACTTCACGCCGACGGCGCAGTTCTCGGTCGACGACATCGATGGCACGAACGGCTTCTTCGTCGGCAGCAGCCAGAACAATACCGGCTTCGGCGAGTCTGGTGACGGCGTCGGCGACGTCAACGGCGACGGCCTGGACGACGCGCTGGTCGGTGCGCCCTTCGGCAATGGCGGCAATGGCGAATCGTTCGTCCTGTTCGGCGACGCGGCGCCCGATCTCGACAATACCGAATCGAGCCTGATCGCCGGCGGCGACGCCATCGGCGTCCTCGACAGCGGCGCCGGCGGCGGCGAGTACGCCGGCTACAATGTCACTTCGGTCGGCGACATGAACGGCGACGGCTTCCTCGATTTCGCTGTCGCCGTGCCGGGCTTCTACACCGACAGCGTCAGCGGCAACGGTCAGGTGGCGGTTGTCTTCGGTGACGCCAACGGCCTCGGCCAGGACATCGATCTTGCCGGGCTCGACGGGACCAACGGCTTCAAGGTGACGGCGGGCAGCTCGGCGTCATTCGACAGCTTCGCCTACAGCATCGGCGGCGGCGGCGACTTCAACGGCGACGGCTTCGACGATCTGATCGTCACCGACGAACGCTACAATTACGGTACCTACAGCAATGCCGGTCAGGTCTTCGTCGTCTTCGGCAAGGCCGGCGGTTTCGCCGCCAGCGCGACCATGGATTCGCTGGTCACCGCGGGTGACGCCATCGGCATCCAGGGCGGCGCGTTTTCCTCCTATATCGGCACCGAAGCGAGCTTCATCGGCGACTTCAACGGCGACGGCTTCGACGATATCGGCCTCAGCCAGTATCTCGCCGGCGAACCGTTCTACGCCCCGACGGTCAGCGTTGTCTTCGGCCAGAGCGAGCCGCTGGGCACTCTCGACCTCCAGAACCTGATCGCCAACGGCGACGCCTTCCAGCTCACACAGAACCAGAACGGCGACGATCTGGGCTCGAACATTGCCGGGACCGGCGACGTCAATGGCGACGGTTTCGACGATTTCCTCATCAGCGCGTCCGGGACGGCCATATCCGGCTCCTACACCTATGAGGGCCGCGTCTTCCTGCTGTTCGGCAACGCCAATGCCGCCGGCGCGCAGGCGGACCTCACCAATCTTCAGGCCGGCGAGGGCGTGTCCTTCGACGGCCTCGCGGCGGGCGACCGGCTGGGTTCCTCGATCGATGGCGGCGGCGACTTCAACGGCGATGGCATAGCCGATTTCGTCATCGGCGCCGAAGGCGTCGACTACGGCAGCTACAGCAATGTCGGCGAGGCCTATGTCATCTTCGGACCCGGCGAGGCGGTGCCCGTGACGAGCTTCGACCTGTCGACGATCGACGGCACCGACGGCGTCACCATCACCTCTGCGCCGGTGGACAATATCTATCTCGGCCAGGGCGTTGCCATGATCGGCGACATCAACGGCGACGGCTTCGACGACATCGCCGTGACCACCCGCTATGACGACGCCGGTGCGGTCTCCTACGACCAGATCGCCATCTTCTTCGGCCTCGATTCCACGGGCCTGGCGCAGGCCGGCGACGCCGGCGCCAATGCGCTGACGGGTGGAGCAGATACGGACCTGCTGTTCGGCAATGCCGGCGACGATACCCTGACCGGCAATGCCGGAGATGACGTGCTGCGCGGCGGCACCGGCAATGACAGCATGATCGGCGGTGACGGCAACGACCTGCTGGAAGGCGGCGCGGGGCAGGACACGCTGATCGGCGGCAATGGCGCGGATACGCTCCGGCCCGGTGCGAACGACGGTTCGGGCGATATCATCCAGCCCGGCGCAGACAGCAATCTGGTCGAGTTCATCGCGCCGGGCGAAGGCTTCTTCGCCCTGCTCTACGACGACCAGTCGGTCGGCATAAACGCGACTATCGGCAACATCTCGGGCACGGTCGTGAAGTCCGGCGGCACGGACACGCTGGAAGGCGTCAACCTGATCGACGGAATCACCGGCGGGCTGATGCTGGTCGGCGGCACCGGCGACGACACGGTCAGCGCCGACCTGATCGATTTCAACGAGTTCTTCCAGTTCCGCGGCGGCGCCGGCAATGACGACTTCACCGGCGGCGGCGGCTTCGACCGGCTCGACTACATCACGGCGGCCGCCGGCGTGAGCCTCGACATCGGCGCCGGCACGACCAGCGACGACGGCGACGGCGGCACCGACATCTTCGCCGCCATCGACGAAGTGCGCGGCAGCACCTTTGCCGATTCCATGCTGGGCGGCGCGGGCGACGACCGCTTCATCCCCGACGAGGGCAATGACACCATCGACGGCGGCGGCGGCTTCAACCTGGTCCGTTATGACCGCACCAATGTGGACTCCGTCAACTTCGATGCGTCGACCGGTATCGCCGACGTCGTCATCAATGCGACCGCCTATACCCAGGATCTCTCGAACATCCAGGCCGTGCGTGGCTCGGATGGCGACGACACCCTGCTGGGCAGCGGCTCCTCGGTCGAGTTCCGCGGCAATGGTGGCAACGACTTCCTTCTGGGCGGCTCGAACAACCTGAACACGCTCTCGGGCGGGGCCGGCGACGACACGATCAATCCGAACGGTTCGGGGAATGGCGACGCCATGGATGGCGGCGATGGCGTCGACCTGCTGCAGATCGATTTCAGCGAGCCGAACGGTCTGGGCGATCCGACTTTCAACTTCGACATCGCCATGGACGGCTCGGCGACCGACATCACGGTGGCGACGGGCTTCACCGGCACCGGCAATGCGAAGACCTTCATCAATTTCGAGCGCGCCGACCTGACCGGCGGCAATGGCAACGACCTCTTCGCCGGCGGCGCGCTGGACGACACGCTGAACGGCGGCCTTGGCAACGACACGCTGAACGCCGGTTCCGGCGGCGCCGACGTGATCGACGGCGGCGGCGGCGATGACGTTCTTACCTCGGCGCTTGGCAACGACACGGTGTCCGGCGGCGCCGGCAACGACACCATCCTCGTCGGCGACGGGGCCGACTCGGTCAACGCCGGCCTCGATGACGACTCCGTCGACGGCGGCGCGGGCGACGACTTCCTCGACGGCTCCTTCGGCAACGATACGGTGACCGGCGGGCTCGGCGCCGACACAATCGACGGCGGCAGCGAGAATGATCTGCTCGATGGCGGCGATGGCGCGGATTCCATCTTTGGCAGCTCGGGCTTCGACCAGCTCGACGGCGGGGATGGCGACGACACGCTGGATGGCGGCGACGACGACGACACGCTGGTCGGCGGCCTTGGCGCGGACTCCATCATCGGCGGCGCGGGCGCGGATCTCGTCAGCTACTTCGACGATGCGAACGGCGTCAGCGTGAACCTTGCAACCGGGACGGCGACGGACGGCGGCGGCTTAACCGACACCCTAACCGGCGTCGAGAACGCCAGCGGTTCCGCCTTCGGCGACACGCTGGTGGCCGCTGCCTCCGGCAGCCTGCTGCTCGGCAATGGCGGCATCGACATCATCGGCGGTGGCGACGGCGACGACAGCCTGTTCGGCGGCGATGGCACCGACACGATCACCGGCGGGCTTGGCAATGACAGCATGTCCGGCGGCGCGGGCAATGACAGCATGCAGGGACTGGGCGGCGACGACACGCTGGACGGCGGCGCGGGCGTCGATACCCTGGATGGCAGCGCCGGCATCGACACCGCCATCTTCTCGTTCAATGCGGGGCCGATGATCATCGATCTCGTGGCCGGGACGGCGTTCGACAGCATCGCCGGCGAAACCGACGTGGTGCTGCAGATCGAGAACGTCGTCGGCTCGGGCGCCGCCGACACGATCACCGGCGACGGGGCCGACAACGTGCTGGACGGCGGCGCAGGCAATGACCAGCTCTCCGGCGGCGGTGGCGACGACACGCTGATCGGCGGGGCGGGCGGCGATCTGCTCGACGGCGGCGTTGGCGGCGTCACCGGCGACTTCGTGGACTATTCGGGCGAGACGGCAGGCGTGGATGTCGATCTGGGGTCCGACTTCGGCATCGATGGCGGCGGCGCGACCGACACCCTGACCAGCATCGAGCACGTCATCGGCTCCGACTTCGCGGACACGATTGTCGGTCAGGACAACGAATCGAACCAGCTCTTCGGCGGGTTGGGATCCGACGTCCTGATTGGCGGTCTGGGTGCCCAGACCCTGAATGGCGGAGCCGGCGACGACGCGATCGAAGGCGGCGCCGGGGCGGACGATCTCACCGGCGGCGACGGGGCCGACTTCTTCCAGTACCTGTCCACGGCGGATCTGCAGGTGGTTGCGGCGAACCAGACCGTCGCGGCGGCCGGTGTGTCGGTCGACCTGATCAACGATTTCACCGGTACCGCAGACGGCGGTACGGACGCCTTCCTGTTCGACACCGGCCAGGGCGGTTTCGACGAGGTCGGGTTGACGGCGACGTTCGCCACGATCGGCGCGGCCTATGACGGCACCAATTCGGGCGTCGGGGCAGGGTCGGCCTATATCTTCGACGGCCAGCACCTGATCTTCGACAATGACGTGGCCGTTGCGGGCTATCAGGTGATCGCGGACACCAACGGCGCGACGGTCGCCGAGGCCGATCTGCAATCCTTCGGCGGCGGGCAGCTGGAGCCGTGATGCCCGCCGCGTGACAAAACCGGCGTGATGTAGCATAGAGGCGCTGTGGACAAACCCGCATTCAGATCGTTGATCGGCCCCATTCTGCCGGCGACCGGCGAGTTGCTGACGCTCAGCCTGTTCGTCAACCTGATGGCGCTCGCGGTGCCCGTGTTCGTGCTGCAGGTCTACGACCGCGTCGTCGCCAAGGCCGGCCTGACCACGCTGCAGGGTCTGGCGATCGGCGTGGGCATCGTCATCGTCTTCGACTTCCTGCTGCGCCAGACCCGCAGCCGCGTGGTGCAGCGGGCCTCGCTCCGCTTCGACCTGGAGTTCGGCAAGCGCCTGTTCGAAAAGCTCAACCGCCTGCCGCTCCGGGTGCTGGAATCGCGGCCCGCCTCCTACTGGCAGGGGCTGTTCCGCGACGCTGACACGGTCCGCAACGCCGTCGCCGGTCCGCCGGTGATCATGCTGGTCGATCTGCCCTTCGCGATCCTGTTCCTGGGCATCATCTACATCATCGCCCCGCCGCTGGTCTGGGTGATCGTGGTGGCGGCGGGAATCTTCGTGCTGTTCGCGCTGCGCTCCGGTTTCGCCATGAGCCACGCCGCCGGCGCCGAGCGCACCCGGCAGCTCAACCGCGACGGCTTCCTGGCCGACATCATCCAGAACCGCACCACGATCAAGGCGCTGGCGCTGGAGAAGGCGGTGACGCCCATGTGGCGCGATCGCCAGGTCGACGCCATCGAGGGCGCCATGGCCCGCGGCGCCGTCTCCGACAGCTACGGCAATGTCGGCGTCAGCCTGACCGTTTCCACCACCATCGCCATCACCACCGTGGGGGCGCTGGCAATCATCGATCAGCAGATCTCCATTGGCTCACTGGTCGCCACCAACATGCTGGCCTCTCGCATTGTCGGGCCCTTCGCCCAGCTGGTCGGCCAGTGGCGCAACCTGGTCATGGCGCGCCAGGCGGGCAAGCGGGTGGCGGAGGTGCTGGCAATGGCCGACGACTACCGCGAAAGCGCCATGCAGCTTCCCCGGCCCGAGGGCGCGGTGACCGTGGAGCAGGTGAATTTCGGCTTCGATCCCCAGGCCGAGCCGGTGCTGCGCGATATCCGCATCCGCGTGCCGGCGCGCGGCGTGCACGCCATCGTTGGCCCCAACGGCTCGGGCAAGACGACGCTGCTGAAACTGATCCAGGGGCTCTATCGTCCGGACAAGGGGCGCGTGCTGCTCGACGGCGCAGATATCGGTCAGTTCACCGTCACCCAGCTCGCCAACTGGATCGGCTACGTCCCCCAGGAGAATGTGCTGCTGGCCGGCACCATCCGCGAGAACCTGGCGCGCGGCCGCGAGGACGTCACCGACGAGGACATCCTGAAGGCGGCCGGCGCGGTCGGCGCGCACGAATTCATCGTCGACCTGCCCGACGGCTACGAAACCGTGGTCGGCGAGGGCGGCCGGACGCTTTCGGGCGGCCAGAGGCAGCGTCTGGCCATCGCCCGGGCGCTGATCGGCGATCCGGCGGTGCTGCTGATGGACGAGCCCTCGGCCAGCCTGGACCGCGCGGCGGAGGAACAGCTTCGCGACTGCCTGGCGCGGCTGGGGCGGGAACGCACGATCGTCATCGTCTCCCACAGCCCGCTGCTGCTGTCGGCGTGTCACAACATCATCGTTCTGGAGAAGGGCGTGGTCGTGCGCGGCGGACCCGCGCGCGAGATCCTGCCCACCATCATCCGCCGCGCTCCGGCGCCGCCGGCGCCTGACGCCGCGACGCCGGCCCCGCGCGAGGAGACGCCCGTGGAGGCGGCGCAATGACAACGGACGAACGCATCGAACGCCTGCAGAGCCGGGCCCGCGCCCGGGGCTGGCGCGTCTTCGCCCTGATCGTCATCCTGCTGGTGATCGGTTTCGGCGTCTGGGCAGGCACCGCGCAGCTCGACGAGGTGGCGGTCGCACCGGGCGAGGTGAAGCCCCAGGGCAAGCTGAAGAAGATCCAGCACCTGGAGGGCGGCATCGTCGAGGAGATCCTGGTCTCCGAAGGTCAGATCGTGGCCGCCAACGAGCCGCTGATCCGCATCGGGCTGGCGCCGAACCAGGCCAATCGCGAGGAACTTCTCTACCGGGTGGACGCGCTGAAACTGAGTGCGGCGCGCCACCGCGCGCTCGCTTCCGGTCAGGCGCTGGAATCGGACAAGCCGTTGGAATTTCCTCCGGAGGCCGCCGAACGGCACCCCGATCTCGTGGCCATCGAGACCGAAGCCTATGAAAGCCGGCGCAACCAGTCCCGTTCCCAGGCCAGCCTGCTGCGCAACCAGCTTCGTCAGCGCCAGGCGGAGCTGGCCGAGCTGCAGTCGAAGGCGCGGGCGCTGGAGGGCAATCTCGCGGTCGCCCGCAAGCGTTTCGAGATCTCCGCGGGGCTGCTGGAAAAGAGCCTCACGCCCCGCATCGAGCACCTGGAACTGGAGGCCGAGGTCCAGGATCTGGAAGGCCGGCTGGATACCACGCGCAAGGCGATACCCCGCGTCAACGCCTCCATCGCCGAAGCGCGCGACCGCATCGAGGAGGAGGAACTCCGCGTCCACGCCGAGGCTACGGAAGCGCTGTCCAAGACCGAACAGGAGCTTGGGCGCCTGGTCGAGCTGCTCTCCGAGGCGACCGACCAGCAGCTCCGGGCCACCATCCGCAGCCCCATCGACGGCGTGGTCAAGAACCTGACCGCCAACACCATTGGCGGCGTGGTCCGTCCCGGCGAACCGATCATGGAGATCGTGCCGCTGGATGAGACCCTGGTGATCCAGGCCAAGCTCAATCCCGTCGACCGCGGCTATGTCGAGGTCGGCCAGGAAGCCAAGGTGAAGATCACCGCCTACGACTTCTTCCAGTACGGCGCGCTCAACGGCCGGGTCATCCGCATCGGCGCCGACGCCAACCGCCTGCCCTCGGGCGAGCCCTATTTCGACGTGGTGATCGAGACCCGGAGCAGCTTCACCGACAAGTCCGGCGCGGTGCTGCCGATCACGCCGGGCATGCAGGCGGCCGTCGACATCCATACCGGCGACCGCTCGGTGCTGACCTATCTGCTGAAGCCTTTCCTGCGGCTGAAGCAGGAAGGCTTCCGGGAGCGGTAGGGGCGGAGCGGCGTCTGGTTGCGCCGCCACTCACTCGGCGTGTCGCCCCCGCCTCTGTGCGGGGGTCCGGAGCGGCGTTGCCGCGAGTCGACGGTCTGACGGGATGCCTGCGCGGGGGCGGGCAGGACGGGGTAGGGAATGACACCACCGCCCCGGGACTCAATCCCGGGGCCAGGGGCTTGCCGTGGCCGGTCAGCTCAGCGCGCAGCCTTCGACGGTGATGCGGTGCATGACGCGGCGCTGGCCGTGATAGTCGTTGACCGCGTAGTGCCAGGTGGCGCGGTTGTCCCAGAAGGCGACCGAGCCGTCCTCCCACCTGAAGCGGTAGGTGAACTCGGGCCGCGCGGCGTGGGCGTAGAGGTACTGCAGCAGGGGCCGGCTCTCTTCCTCGCTCCAGCCGTCGAAACGGATGGTGAAGCCGCCATTGACGTAGAGCGCCCTGCGGCCGCTGATCGGGTGGGCGATGACGGCCGGGTGGACCGCGTCCTGCGTCGCCAGGTCGGGATTGCCGATGCGTCCGTCCTGCCGCGGCGCGTAGCCGGACTTCGCACCGAAGACGTGGCGGCTCGAATGGACAGCGTTCAATCCCTCCAGCGTCCGCTTCAGTCCCTCTGAAAGGGCCTCGTAGGCCGCATACATGTTGGCGAACAGCGTGTCGCCGCCCCGCGCCGGCACTTCCCGGGCGACCAGGATCGAGCCCAGCGCCGGCTCCCGGTCGTAGGAATGATCGGTGTGCCAGCCGCCGCCGATATTGCCCGTCTGCTCCGGCTCCTTGGCCACCATGGCGATCTGCGGGTAGTCCTCGTTCTTCGCGAAGAAGCGGTTGACGTTGATCGCGCCGAATTTCTCCGCGAAGGCGATGTGATCCTCCGGCGTGAGCTTCTGGCCGCGGAAGAACAGGACGCCGTGGTCGCCCAGCGCCGCACGCAGTTCGCCGGCGACATTGCCGCTGACATCGCGCGACAGGTCGACGCCGCGGACGAAGGCGCCGACGCCGCCGCCCGAAGGTTCGATCTCGATCATCGTCCTTCCTCCCGGACTTGCCTTGATTAATGCAGATAGATTATTGCGGGTCCGCTGCGATTGCCATTGCAAATGCCGCGCAGGTGGCCTGCCGGGCTCACTCGCTGATGATGGCGTTCGCGACGTAGACCGTCTCGGCCGCCGGGTGCATCACCTGACGCTCCATGTTCAGCGCCATGTCAGCGGGCAGCAACTGGGTCCAGGCCGGGTGCAGGCGGGTGAACCAGTCGATGTCGGCCAGCAGCGCGCCCAGGATCTCGCGCACCGTGCCGTCCTCCATCCGGGGCGATGCGACCAGCAGCGCGGCGACGGCGAAGGTATCCAGGGTCTCCGTCATCTCGGCATAGGTGTTGCGGCGGAAGCGGAAGAAATCGATGCCGCGGCGGCTGCGGACGAAATCGGCCACCTCGCTGCGCACGAAGCCGAGGATCTCGCCGTCGCAGTTCTTCAGCACCGATGCGATCTTCGAATTGGGGATGCCGGAGAGAAAAACGAAGCCGTCGATCCGGCCGCGGCAGAATGCGCTGGCCTCCTCGGCGCCCGAGAGCTCGACGGGGTTGGCGAAATCGGCCAGGCGGATGCCGTTGGTCCGCATCAGCGCCTCCAGCGTCAGCCGCGTCCCCGAGCCCGGCATGCCGATGTTGAACCGGTGCGCCAGCACGTCGCCGGCGACCGTCATCCCCAGGCTGCGGCGGCCCACGACCTGGAAGACTTCCGGGTAGAGCGCGGCGACCGCGAGCCGTTCGCCGACGCCCGGCCGCCCGGCAAGCACATCGGACTGGGCCATGGCGAGATCGGCGCGTCCGGCGCGCAGCAGGGCCAGGTTCTCGCCGGAGCCGGCGGTCTCCATGACGCGGCAGTCGAAGCGGTTGTCGGGCCGGCGTTCCAGCACGCGGCAGACGGCGTTGCCGGCCGCGTAGTAGAGGCCGGTGATCGAGCCCGTGGCGATGACGAGGCGCTGGCGCTCCTGCGCCGCAAGCGGCGTCGTCAGCAGGGCCGCCAGCAGCACCGCCAGCAGCACCGCTATGGGAAGGGCCCGGACCATGCTCAGTTCCCGATCCTGAGCCGGCGGATCGCGGAGCGCGCGTCGGGCGCCGGCGGGTGCGGGCCGCTGGTGTCGTCGCCGGCCCCGCGGATGCCGGCGATCAGCTCCCGCTTCGGCGGCGCGCGGCACTGGCCGGGGTCGTCCCGCCCCTCAGCGGGGACGGCAAGTTCCGCCGAAGGACCGAGATGCGCGATCCGGCCGCCGATGCGCACGCGGTAGCCGCCCTCGGCCATGGTCGCGACCTCGCCGACATCGGCCTCGGCGCAGTCGAGCGAGATCAGGAACAGCCAGTCGGCGTTGGTCGTTGGCCGGGCCACCGTGTAACGGCCATGCCATTGCGGACGCCAGTCCGGCTGCAGGCGCTTGCTGGGCTCGCGCGGAAAATCGGTGGTCTGGCCGAAGCCGCTTTCCGGTCCGGCGATCTGGCGGATGCAGATCCGGCCCGCGTCCATGGCCAGCCGGATGCCGCCATCCGCGGTCGGCTCCATCCGGCGCCGGGCGTGAATGTTCCATTCGAACCGCCGCGGCGTCGCCGACACCAGGTGGTCATAGACCAGAACCTGATCCGGCCGGAGATACATGATCGTCCGCTGCGCGGCCGCGAGTTCGCCGGCATAGGCCTCTGTGGCGTCGCCGGCGATGGCGTCGTAGCCGGGGCAGCTGGTGAAGCGCGTCAGGCGCCCGCGCGCGCCGATGTCGTCCCATGGCTGACCCTTGCCACCATCGAAGGTGATGGCGTTGTGCGCCTCGGTACGGGTGGTCCAGGCGAGGTGGTGGCGGGACTTGTGGGTGTCGTAATAGCCGGAATCGATCGCCAGCGGTTCCCGGCGGCCATTGATGATGAAGCTGTTCTGGTCGGCGTGGCTGTGGCTGAAGCTGCCATAGGGGCTGGACTTGAACAGGATCGAATAGCGGTCGGGATCGGCCAGGTCGCTGTGCAGCGCCGCCCAGCCGATCGAGGGGAAGACCGCGGCGCCGGGCAGCCGCCGGGCGCTGGCCCCGCCGGTATCGATCGGCGCCGGCGGCTGGCCCGCGCCCAGCAGGAACGTCCAGCTGGCGAACTCCTCCTGCAGTTCCGACGCGTCGAGTTCGCCCTCGCTGATGAGGCGCCGCCAGCCGGCGTAGAGATGGCCGGCCAGCGGCTCGCGCGTGCGCTCGAACAGCATGCGCGCGGTCTCGGCCCAGACGTAGGGGCGATAGTCCTCGGCGCCGTCGCCGAAGCCGCTGTTGGGCGCGCCGGGGGGAATGACGTAGTTGAGGAAGACGCTGACCTCGCGCGCCCAGCCGGCCTCGAAATAGTCGACGCCCGTGGCGCTGCGGATGGCGTCCCAGTAGGCGAGGTTGTTGAGCACTTCCCAGGTGCCGTAGTTGACGCCGTTGGCATAGCCGCCGTCGTCACCGCCCCACGGATTGCCGAGTCCGATGAAGACCGGATAGGCGGCTTCGAACCAGGTCCGGGCGCGGGGCGTGTCGCCGGCCAGGACGGTGGCGATCGACAGGATGCCCAGCACGTGGCGGTAGCCGTGGGAGTTGTAGGGATAGGCGGCGATGGCGCGGCTGTCATCGACGATATAGGCGTCGAAGGTCTGCTGCACCCGGTTCTCGATGGCGGTCAGCATCCGCCGCCGCTGGCCGCCGTCCAGTTCCTCGTGCGCGATGTCGTAGGCCACGGCCAGCGCCTTGGCCACGCGCAGGTTGAGCAGATCCGCCGCCTGGTTGGAGGTCGCGCCGAAGGGATCGAGCTTCGTCAGCCAGTCCGCCGCCGCCAGCGCCTGGTCCAGCCCGAAGCGGTCGTCGCGCAGATGACGCGTGACCACCCAGACGATCAGCCCGTCGTGAAGCAGGCGCATCACCCGGTTGACCGAGCCCCGGATCTCCCGGCGGAACGTCACCAGTTCCTCGCGGGAGAGCTGGTCGACGCCGCCGGCCCCCAGCGCCGCCTCGTTGCGCGGCAGGGCCAGCGGCGGCGCTCCTGTCCGGGCGGCGACCTCGTCGAAGAAGTCGCGCTTCCAGCCGATAAAGGCGTCGGCGATGAGCAGCGAACGGTCCGGCTCCCCGGGCAGCAGGCGCGGGCGCCTGCGTTCGGCGGCGCGGGCATAGGCGTCGGCCGGATTCTCGATCGAGCGGCGGCGGATGTCGGGGCCGATGGTGAAGCTGCGTGTCCCGGTCCAGTCCAGCGGCGCGGCGAAGGCGGGCCAGCGCCTGAGCCGCCAGCGGTGGGTGCCCGGCGGCAGCGGCTCCTTCAGGGTCAGCAGGTTGGCGCTGGAGAAGCGCACCAGTTCCTCGCCGCTCTCCAGGGCGATGCGCACTTCATAGACGTCGCCCGTCTTGCCCCGCCGCCAGCGGAAGCTGGGCGGGTTCTGCGCCGGGTGGGCGCCGTCATTGGGGTAGGGGCGCATCTCCCGCCCGCCGCCGGGCGTCAGATCGTCGACAACGTCGGGACGGGTGAGAAGGGTCTGAGCCAGCCGCGTCGGCTCCGCCGCCGCCGGCGGCATGGCCGCCGCCAGAACGAGCGCAGCCGGAACCAGGAACCAAAGCTGCCGGAGCGGATTCCGCATCACTAACCCCCGGGTGTCACCCTACCTCACGCGGGAGCCTGCGGTTGCGCGAAAAATGGATGGCCGCCATCACGATTTCTCGCGGGCGGCGGACGGTCATCGAGGGGGTGTGGTGCCGCCAGACGAAGAAAGTCTGAACACCATATTTCAGACCTTGGCTGACTGGGAGCGACAACTCAAGGCCTGCGAAGATGTTATCCCCTATGATCTGGGGAACAGGTCGGATGGGCCATCGCCATGACCCGTACCGTCTTCAACCACGCATCCGGCGCTGCCCGGAAGCCGTCCCGCCCTGCTCCGTTCTCGATCCGGCTGACAGCGGATGAGCGCGCCTGGCTTGAACGAAAGGCGGGAAGCAAGCCGCTCGGAACCTACATCCGTGACCGGTTGCTCGGCGACAATGCTGCCGGACGGTCAGCGGTCAGAAGCCCAAAGCCTGACTATGCGATGCTCGGCAAGGTGCTCGCGGCTCTGGGCCCGTCTGAGCTGGCGACCAGCATCTGCATGATGGCGAAGCTCGCGGAGCGAGGCTCGCTGCTGGTCGATGATGAGTGCGCTTCGAGTCTTCAGGCGGCCTGTTCGGATATTCAGAAAATGCGCCTTCTGCTCATTCGTGCGTTGGGCCTGAGGCCGGGCGGTGACGAATGATTCTGGTCGGCAACCAGCGCGGTGGCGCGAAGGATCTCGCCCGGCATCTCATGAAGCAGGACAATGAACATGTCTCTGTGCATGAGCTGCGCGGCTTTGTTGCCGACGATCTGGATGGCGCGTTCACCGAAAGCTACGCGATCAGCCGTGGCACGAAGTGCAAACAGTTCCTGTTCTCCCTCAGCCTGAATCCGCCGCCGGATGAAGAGGTCAGCACGGCCGATTTCGAGGAGGCGATTGACCGGGTTGAGGCCAAGCTCGGCCTGACAGGCCAGCCGCGCGCCGTCATCTTTCACGAGAAGGAAGGCCCCGGCGGCATGCGCCGCCATGCCCATGCCGTCTGGAGCCGGATCAGGGCCGATGAGATGAAGGCGGTGCAGATATCTCATTCGCACCGCAAGCTCGTGGATATGAGCCGGGAGCTGTATCTGGAGCATGGCTGGAAGATGCCGCGCGGGCTCGCCGACCAGAAGAACCGCGATCCCCGCAACTTCACACTGGAGGAATGGCAACAGGCCAAACGTGCGGGACGCGATGCGAAGGAGATGAAGGCCGCCATACAAGATGCCTGGGCCATCTCGGACTCGAAGACTGCATTCAGTAACGCGCTTCTGGAGCGCGGGCTCTGGCTCGCGCGTGGTGATCGGCGCGGCTATGTCGCCGTCGATCCCGAGGGCGAGGTCTACAGCCTGTCACGCTGGGCCGGTGTGAAGACAAAGCAGCTTCACGAGCGGCTGGGCGATGAAAAGTCACTGTCCAGCGTCGAGGACGCAACGGCTCGCATGGCAGCGACCATGAAGCAGAAGATGGACGCCTTCCAGAAGGAACTGGAGTCCCGCAAGCAGGCCGAACAACAACGATACGAAACGCAGCGTATGGCACTTGTCGAGCGCCAGCGCGCCGAACGGAAGGCGCTCTCGACGGCTCAAGCCCAGCGCGAAGTGAAGGAGCATCAGGATCGGACGGCGCGATTGCGCGGCGGCGTCAAAGGGCTTTGGGATCGCCTGACGGGCGCACGCAAGCTCGTGATTGCGGAAAACATGCGCGAGGCCGATCTGGCGCGTCAGCGCGATCTGGCCGAGCGCGAGTGGATGGTTTCCGAGCAGTTGGGACAGCGCCGCGTACTGATCGCCGAGCGCAGGAAAGGACAAAGGGCCACAAGCGAGTTTGCCCGGGCCGTCGCAGCTGATCGGGCGAGATATGATGCGATGGGCGTCGGTGCCGTCGCCGATCCTTCGGTTGGCGCAAAGGGCGACGCGGGTCAGCGGTCGGACGGCCATGAAAAGCGACGGAATTCATTCTCCCGGACTCCTGAGACAAGGCCAGAGGCCGCGTCGACCCCGGCCGAGGACCGGAACGCGCGTTTGCATGCGCTCGAGGAGGAACGGCGGGCGATGCCGGACCAGCCGCAGCAAGCAAGGCCGAAACTGGAACGATAGCGTCTCCCCTCATCCATTGGTCTCCGATTGTTCGTTGAGACGCTGACCTCTTTGGGAGAGGATAACCGGGTGGCCTCTCAGTTCGTTGGACAGGTACGACCGCAGCACGGTTTCAACGAACTGATCGACCGTCACATTGTTGACCGGATCGACGTGAACCCCAAGGAAGCTCCGATATCCGGTCTCGCTCAGGAAGGGGCGATCCCGGTCAACGGCGTGGATGGAAAAGCCCAGCCAATGACAATGGCTGGCGATACCGAGCATGCCTTCCATTTCCACGCGAACCGGAATGTCAGCGATCTCGATAATGAAATCTCCCTTCTGACCCCAGAGCGGGACATGCCCTTGCGGCGCGGCGGTACGGTCCATCAGCACATTGCCCGACGCTTCAGGTCCGGCAAGGATGCCGAAGGTTCCGCCATTCAGCTTGGCGGCCAACAGCCGCGCCTGGCCCCGAATGCGGACGATCTCATCACCATCACAGGCGAGAATTGCGTCATGGTGGGCGCGGAGTAGCTCGCGAAAGAAGCTCAGTCCCTTCTCCATGTCGCCGGGAAGATGAGCGGTTTCTCGCTCGAATTTGCGGTTTGCGTTTTGCGCATCCGTGTCGGCAAGGAGGGCATCGAAACCGAGTTGCCCGGCGTCATTGTCGTGTGTCCGGGTCATGCTCAAGCGCTCCGGTAGATGAAGCGCCGTCCGGCGATGTTGGTTTCCGCGTAGTCCATTGAGAGATCGCGGGCGATAGCGTCCAGATCGATGTAGTTCGCCAGATACTCCGGGATGTCGCCGAACAGGCCCTCCTCCACGAACTGCTCTGCGAGCTCCCTTAGGCTGTCCATCTCATAGAGATCGATATTCAGATCATCGGGATCGTCATGCTCCAGATCGAAGGGGTTGCCGATTTCCCTTTCCGATATGATGACGCGGAGTTTCTGATCCTCGCTCCAGTCGGCCTCCGCCTCGAAGAAGGCGGAGATGGTCGCCTGATTGACCTCCAGGGCATTCGCCAGCGCGGCGTCAATCAACTCGCCGTCGATGAACTGGATCTCGTACTCCTCGACCGGCATGCCGTAGCAGTTGGTTCGGCCTGCGGTGCCGTCCCGGTAGCTCTCGGCGCTGTCGAAAAAGAATCCCTTGGCATTGATGTCATAGGGCTGGGCATAGAAGGTGCTCATGGCTTTGTTTCCTTTGTCCTAGGGGTTGCGCATGCAACCGACTAGGCGCGCGCCAATGAGCGGGGGGACGCCGTCACAGACCGAAGAGCGGCACGGGTGGTGCGGGCGCAGCGCGCATGCGCGAGCTACGGCCTGCCGCTCTTCGCCAAAGGACGCCACCGGCGAACCGGCTTGGTCTTGACGGCATGGGGGCTGCAAGCCCCGATCTCAAACCAAAGAAGAAGACTGCAAGGAGCCACCCTTGAAGTGGCGGGAAGCGGCGATCAGCCAGACAGGGTTCCCGGCTGGCCCCGCAGGAGCGTCCCCTGGAGACGCGGGACCGAGGCCACCCCTGTCCGGCTGTCAGTTCCTGCTCGCGCGAGGGATCGAAGCCGAATGGCCGAAACCGCTATAGGCGGGTTCGGTACACGAGAGCCCGGTCCGTCTTCACGGACGCATCACCAATCAAGCAAATCGTGTGGCGGGCCCTTCATATACTCATCGAAAGAGGCCAGGTCCTCTTCGCTAGGCAAATCACCTATGGTTAGAAGGCCGCGAATGTTGTCGGCAATGTCGCGTCGATTCACATAACCCATCGAATACCGGCCATTTTCCAGTTCATAATCCAGCGCACCACACCAGTGATTGATCCGGCCGTATCCTGGAGCTAGCGCAACAGACCCGCTCCGCCCGCGCACCTCGTGTTTGGCCAACGAAACGCGGAGAGCTTCCAAACGCCCAAACAGGATGTGCACTCGCCGTAGATCATCGCGGATACGGGAAATCATCGAAGGGTCTTCGATTACTTTTCTAACCTGGGAGGCGCGATAGGCGCGCCCGAAATGCTGATATCCCTGATCTTCCTCGAGGGTGCGTAGCTTGATCTCAAGACCGCTATTGTCGTGCCATTTGATCATGTCAGAAGCGCGTTGCCGCCATGTACGCAATAGCTCGTAAGCGGCAAATATCCACATTTGAGATTGCGCCGAAACAAATATAGCTTCCGGCATAGGCGTCCGTTCTTCGTCTATCAACTTCTCTAGCAACTCCTCTTCAAGGTCGGCAATGAACGGATCGACAAGCCCGAGATTCATGGCCTGCATGCACAGATGAGGATCGTCTCCAAGCAATGTCAGACCTGCAAGAGCCTCGTTTATTGCAGACGGATTAATTTCGGAAAGCGGCTTGTAGCGGAGCTGGTCCGCATCGTCCGGCTCAAAACTTTCATCTCTGCTCATCGTTATTTCTCTGTACAGATTGCGCACGCACTGCGCTACGCGCGATTATTCTTCGCCCTTCTGGGTTTCAGATTCGAGGCCATATTTCAAAATCCAGCGAACGAGATGCCGCGTCCCACAATTGTCGCAGATAAGAATGACGTTTTCATTGGGCTTCATCTTCATGAAAGCGTTAGCTTCAATGCGATCTATATGGGCGCAGTTCCTGCACTCCAATGGAATGAGATAGGGCTCGAATGTAAATTCCTCGTCTTTGACATGTGTGATGTAGGAGGCATTGCACTGCTCGTTCTGGCACTGGACGACGGTCTCCTCCTTGAGCAGCACACTGTTACGGACAATGCTTTGGTCGCATTTTCCGCAAGCGAAGGTCACTGTCTCGGAAAAATGAGCGTCGAAGCCGGTACTGGTTGCCGCCTCGACGTATTCGATCACCTCTTTGAGATAAGTGCGCAACGCCGCCTCATCCGGCTTGGGCGAATGCTGCCCCTTCTTAGTCGGCATTCGGATATGGAGGAATGAGCCTAACTTTTGCCAGTGCTTGCCAATCTCCCGTGGTGATACCCCCTTGGTTTGACCGACAGTCACAAAGCCGTCCGTAGCTGGCGTACCGGGTTCGGATTCACGCGCGACCCTGAGTGTCGAATCTTTGGTCAAATGCTCGTCCACCAACTCCATTAGGCGATCCATGGCGCGGCGCGGCTGCCAGGCCCCTATCTCTTCGATGGTGATTTTGTCGAGCCGGAGCTGAAGCTTTTGATAGGCGACACGCTCCAGCGCATAGCGGAGTTCAAGACAGGCATATGCCAACCGATCAGGATCGTTGCTTCCAAGGTGATCCTGCGCCCGCTGAATGTGAGGGGCCGTCCCAAACACCACTCGTCGCTCCCGATCTGCTCTGCCCGCGTGGCTTTGGGCAAAACCTCTTCGACGCCCCCACGCCTAGTTTCAGTTTCAACTTTAAGTGCCGTAAATTCGATAATGAGTAGATATGGTCCCCCACACAACCCTTGGGAGAGGTTTGTCCACAGGCAGACAAGGGGACAAGTTAATTTATCGGTTAATTCCGATAATGTCAATTTATCGTCTTTGGCACATATAACCGTCTTATGCGCCATTTCCGATATTGACATTTTATCGCTTTTAACGCATAATATGCCTATGAATGACTCAGCTCGTACGCCGAAACAAATTGGGAACATTGTCCGCCGGGCCCGTAGAAAGCATGGCTGGAGCCAAAGCGAACTTGGCAGCGCAACAGGTCTCAGGCAGGAGACGATCTCGCTCATAGAGAACGGCAATACGGCGACGAAGTTGGAAACCATTCTCGCCGTGCTGACCGCTCTCGATTTGGAGTTCCGGGTCAGGGAGCGATCGAAAGGCCAGTCCTCAGATATCGAGAAGCTGTTCTGATGCCGCGTCGTCCCAAATATGCCCCGTTACGGGTTTACCTGAACAACCGGCTTGTCGGACACCTATTGAAGGAACCGAGCGGAGCCATTGAATTTCGCTATGACCAGAGCTGGCTCGATTGGGAAAACTCATTTCCGGTTTCACTATCCCTGCCCCTACAGGAAGATACTTACAGGGGCGCGCCGGTGGTCGCTGTATTCGAAAACCTCCTTCCAGATTCCGATGGCATACGACGCCGCGTGGCCGAAAAAGTCGGCGCACGGGGGACCGATGCATATAGCCTCCTGGAAGCGATCGGCCATGATTGTGTTGGCGCGCTTCAATTTATGGCTGGCGGCACAGAACCAAATATCGACAGCACAAAAATTGAAGGCGAGCCGGTCGATGACGCGGCGATTGAAAAAATCCTCATTAACCTCGCACAAGCTCCTCTCGGATTAGACCGCGAGGACGAATTTCGGATTTCCGTGGCAGGCGCGCAGGAAAAGACTGCCCTCCTCCGTCATAAAGGTAATTGGCTCAAGCCGCACGGCACATCTCCAACGACGCATCTGTTCAAGACACAGATCGGGCGACTGCCAAACGACATCGACCTTTCCAACAGCGTCGAGAACGAATTTTATTGCCTGAAGCTCCTTGAGGCTTTCGGGCTCCCGGTCAATAAGGCCGAAATACAAACCTTCGGCGAAACCAAGGCCCTTGTAATAGAGAGGTTCGACCGATTGAAGGCGAAGGATGGGAGGCTTCTGCGGCTCCCGCAGGAAGACTGCTGCCAGGCGCTTTCGATCCCGCCTTCACGTAAATATCAGAGCGATCACGGCCCCAACATGGTCGATATACTGAACTTCCTCAAAGGTAGCGATAGACCTGCTGACGACCAAAAATTTTTCCTGAAGGCGCAGATCTTGTTCTGGTTAATCGGAGCAACTGACGGGCACGCAAAAAACTTCAGCGTCTTTCTGAGACCAGGTGGAAGCTTTTCAATGACGCCGATTTACGATGTGCTGACAGCACAACCGAGCCTTGATGCAGGGCAGATCGAACACAAGCAAATGCGCCTTGCCATGTCGGTCGGTAACAACAGACATTACCGGATCGACCAAATCGTCGGCCGTCATTTCGTCCAGACGAGTGTGCGTGCTGGACTACCAAAAAGCCTGATTCAAACAGCCATACGCGAAATTGCGGATGTGGCTGGGACTGCGATCGACAAAATGCCAGCCGTGCTCCCGAATGATTTCCCCGAAGCCATCCACGCTTCGGTGAAAGCTGCAATGCTAAAGCGGCTCGACAGCCTCGCCGTCAACGGGACCTCCGAGAAATGACGAACTTGCAATGCCCGGCCGCCTGAAGATCACAGACATCGTCCAGTTCATCGGCACCAACCACAACAATCAGGAATCAACTGCAAAACCTCGTGGCGACGTAGCGCCTCTTCCAGCAGGTCAAGAAGACATGGCGTGGTCAAGTAAAATAATTCAGTGGCTCCATGGCCACGAATATATCAAGGCCCAAGCGTAATCTATTCAATCCTCACATATAGTATCCATAGCGGATCTGAGGCGTCTCCGACTCACTCAGGTATTTCATAACTTCCCCGACCCTCCGAGCACATCCCAGTGTAACAGGGTACTTACCGTCGAACTGGGTGTTATTCCAGTTCATTTTAGTCAAACCCAAGACCTCGCGCGCAATCAGCATCGGCGACTCTTCTGATTTGACGACTCTAAGCTCAATCGGCTGCGGAACATACATCCCCGGATAGGTCTGGTAATACCAGACGGAACCTCTCGAATAGAGAAGCATTCGGCTATCATCGATGCGCGCCATGGTTCCCCTGAAGGGAGGGTAGTTTCCGTCGCGAAAGAGCCTCAGCTTAGAATCGAGGATGGTGACAAAATCGACGGCATCAATGCGAAGTGCGCGTGCCGCGCTCTCAATGCCTTCGATCTCTTCGTGAGTAAAATTCGACGATTTATGGACCACCACACGCGCTGGAAAATTGCGGAGCGCAACCCTGTACTCTTTCAACGCCGCTGTAATGAGGTCATGTGACTGCTGGGCCGTCAGCCTCGGCACGCGGTCATCCTTGTCGATTTGCACAGGCGTCCCTCTCAGGATCAGGCCGTTTCCAAGCTCATCAAATATCTGCGCCAGACTGGTGCAGAGGGTTTGCCTGTCACGGCTCCGATAAAATGCAATCCCGACTGCGCATGAGGTCACGCGGGAACTTTCCTGTTCAAGCTTCCAGGGAATTGTCGGACCGGATTTGTAGTAAAGGGCGGTGCAAAAATTCCATGCCTTCGTGGCATCATCCTGCTGCCCTGCAGACTTGGTGCTGTCGAGATTGACCTGCCGGATAAGCTGTAGCGGCTTCCCGAGGGACATTGAGCGTGCCTTAAGCGCACGTCGAAAATTCAGCTCCTCTTTCGTCTTCGATTCTTCGAGAGTTTCCTCGCCTGAAGCCTCCTCCGTCGAAATTACCTTGTAGAGTTTCTCGGGCATAACGCAGACGATCACGTCAACATGTCGGTTCTGCGCAAGGAACTTGATGTTCTCGTAATAGAGATCGATCGCAGCTTGAATGCGCTCTGCCCCAGACGTTATCGCTATCACCTCTGCGATATCAGAGTTCTTCAATGACCTCGCTAGGTCGCTCGAGAACCTGATGTCGGCTCCAAAGCCGCCCTCCTGAGAAAATCCGCAAAACGGCGGTTTCAGATTTTCCTGCTTGGTGTCCTTTGGAGCGTCTATTCCCGCTCTGCATCTGTCGAGCCAGCTTCCCAACATTTCCATGCACTCGGACGACCCGACTCCCCCGACGTAAATCTCACTCCGCCTCGTCTCCTGGGTTTGATCAAAGACACCGTACGCGGATATACCGCGTCTCGGACAGATATGCTCTCCGTTTGCGAATATAAGGCGGGGCTCTCTAAGGAATTCCAACTTCATAATATTCCGAGCCTCTCCTGCAAGGCATCATCCGCCTGCATATGCAAAGGCTCCCAAAGTTGCTCATCGAGCGACCGGCCACCGGAAAGTTTCAACGGCGACGCAAAGCTGACCGACGGGAGATTCGATGCTTCTTCAGAAAATAGATCTTGCCTGTCGATATTTTCAAGCCACGATGCAAGAAAACGGAACTGGTCATAGACTGAGCGGTTCTTCTCCATCCGCTTCAAACCGCTAAGCAATCGATCGCCGTAGAATGAACGGCGATAATCGTTGCCGTAGCTGAAATACCAATCCGGCGTAAGCGCTACATACCAGCCGCCAGCCACCTGGAGAAAATCTACGCTAAAAGCAAGGTGACGAGTCGAGAGAACCTCATCCTTGTTGGCTGTTTTGAACTTACGTTCGTAGACCATGCGAGAGGACGTCTTTTGCCCGGTCCATTGTTCTGAGCGTCTTTTCTGTCCCACATTGCGGGGTAAAAAAATAAATTTTCCCTCTTGATGTTTCCAGATCACATCCTGCTTGAAGAGTTTTTGCTGAAGCGTGAAGCGTAAGAGAGATTTGAAAATGCGTTCATGATCTTGGTCGATCTCGAAATAATCGCGCGGCGCAAATTCTTCGATTGTTCCCTCGTCAATCAAGTATCGGAACGGACAATCATGAGAATCAAGGTCGTGGAATGTGATTAAACGGCCACCACTCGCCTCAAAGTCAGATGGGATGCTGCGGCTGTTTTCGCGGCTAAAGTCTTTCACGCCTTTCCTATGGTTCTTGACGTTTCGCCCCTTCTTACCTTTGAGAACCTCGGGCAAAATTTCCGCGATGAAGAGCTTCGACGGGAAATAAAGCTCCACTAAGTTTGTTCCGAGAATCTCCTCTGGCGCGCTAGGCGGATCAAAATCTTCATCAGCCAGACCGACATCAACGCCGCGCATATAGGCGAGTAATATTTCGAGAGCTGCCTTTAGCTTCCGCGGCTCGGCATTAGCCGCCCTGGTAGAGACGTCTCTCGAGTCAAGAATATCGGTGCGAATATCAAATTTCAGATGATCCCCGCAAATACCGGAAATGGCGCTTTCCCCGTAGGAGCCTTGTTTCGTCGCCAGATTGTAGATGATGACACGGTCGTATTTTTCATGGAGACCATGATCAATGACTTTTTGCAGAGTGTCTTTAACTTTATCTAGAGATTTGTCCGATGTTACCTGAATCGCGATGCGTCCTTCGTCGTCGGCGAGGTCGATGCCGGGGAAGTTTTGCTTCTCATCGTCATTCAGATTTCGTAGCTTCTCGAAGCCATAGAGTTCCCTAAACAACCCGCATACGACATCCTCGCAAATTTTGTTGATGTCGAAATGCCCCATCGCAACTGAGGACCGCACCTCGTTCGCTAGTTTGGCAAGCTCCTCACGGAACTGGTTGATTAACTCGACATGCTTCAATTGGAACTCCCAACCCCATTAATGCTACCGTGATGAGGAGACGGCATGGGAATTGTGAGCGCAGCGGAGCCGGTCTTATTCGGTGGAAACATGTTTATCCGTCCCTCTCGACAAGTCGGGCTTGCTTCGGTTCATAGATGTAGCTCTTGATACTTCCGTCCTTGATCCGCTCGACTGCTTCATCGATCACCGAAAATGGGACCAAGAACCATTCGCGAGGCACAACCGGATTGCCGAAGCGGTCCTTGATCTCGATATCGAGTCGCGCCGCATCGAAGATGCGATGAATCAGATTTTCAAGCTTGGTGCGGTTGATGTTGTAAAGCTCATACGTTGCCACGACCTCCACATCAGCCAGTAGAAAGGTAGCGTCGATCTTGGCGTTGGCGATGCGGCGCTCGACCTTTCCACTCGTCACGCCGATCTTATGCAGAACCTGCCGGTTCTCTTTGACGACCGGGAGGTCCGACTTGCTGCGCAGGACATAGATCGTGCCGCTCGCTTCATCGCCGTCGGCGGTATGGTCGGCAAACAACGGCCCAGCTGAGGAGTCCGTGATCCGGCGACCGGCGTCATCCTTGTGCAAAGCCCGCTGAAGCGAACGCATGAGCATGTTGCTCTCGGTGCCGTTATCGAAGATTACGCGCAGGCGCGCATCGGTCATACCTTGAGCCGTCAGAAACGCCTCGTCCATTTCAGCGACGTAGGCTTTCTGTCCCCCCACAATGAAGAACCGTCCCGGCGCGATCTCTGCTTTACGCTCGAAAGGGCGTGTCGTGCGCAAGCCCGTATCAAGCTCGTCCTGAACCTGGTCAAAGAGCGGCTTGAAACGTTCGAAATCCTCGCACCGCTGCCGATTGGCGATCTCTTCCGCTGCCTTCTTTTCCGCGCTGGATCGAACGTGGCGAAGCTCGGTGATGTCAGCGGTTTCGGCTTCAACCCCAAGCTCGGCGAGCAGCGCGTCGTCATCCAATTCCTCGTCAACCGAGGGCGCAGCGGGAGCGTGTCCGGAAATCAGGTCCTGATGGTCGAGCGGTTCCAGAAGGGGATGGAATTTCCGCAGCTCCCGCAAGCGATCCAGCCGCACGGCATAGAGCCGTTCGAATACGTCCCGGTCTTCTCCGTGCTGCGGCGCACGTTCATGTTCCTCAACAAAGCGCTGGATTTCCTCGAAACCCGCAATGACACGCTCCTCCTGCGGTGTGCGGGCAGAGACCTTCTTGGCTTCGACCTCAACGCCCAGCTCGGAAAGGAGCGCATCATCTTCGTCGGTGAACGCCTTAGCCATTGGCAGCCTCCGCCTTCATGCGGGCAAGGTAGGCTACGCCTTCGGCCATGCGCCTTTCCCATGCATCGGGCGACGTGATCTCAGGCAGTCGTCCGCGCTCCTGCTTGAATTTCAGGGCGCGCTTGGCGAGGTCGCGCGCTTCCTCCGGCGTGAGCTGCACTTTCTTCGCGGAGATGATGGCAGCAACCTGCTTGAGGCTTTCCTCGCTCATGGTCTTGGCAAGGATGGCATACGCTTCGCTGAACGGATTGATCCGGTCGATCAGATCGATGTCGAGCTCACGAACGTCCATCGCGAACTTTCGCACGCCGTCGATCAGCGCGGTGTTGGCGGTCATCTCCCCGTCATCGATACCAAGGGCGGTTTCCTTCGCCTTCTGCGTCAGATTGAGGGCCGCGATGGCGTGCTGGCGCACGGCCTCCTGATCCTCGTCGTCCAGTTCCGGATACTTGTCCTTGATGATCTTGCCCATGCGCACCTGGGTCAGCTCTTCAGGGACAAGCTCCTCGTCGAACATTCCGCGTTCCACGGTCGGCTTGTCCTGCACGAACGCGGCGATCACCTCGTTGAGGTCTTCCTGGCAAATGCGCTCGGCTTCTTTGCTTTTCGGCTCGGTGAGGCCCTTGATCTCGATCTGGAACTGGCCGCTATCCTCGTTAAAGCCGACATTGCACTGCTCGGGGTCGTATCCGCCTTCGCCGTAGTCGTAACCTTCCACCGGCCCACTATCGGACTTCTTCGGTGTGAAATTGAAACGCGGCGCGAGGACCTGCTCCATAAGAAGACTGGCCGCGATGGCCTTCAGCGTATCGTTGACCGCTTCGGTAACGGCGTCTTCAGATGCATCGGGCTCGGCAATCAGATTGGTGAAACGGGCGCGGCTCTTGCCCGGGGCGTCCCGCGTCGCGCGGCCGATGATCTGAACGATCTCAGTCAGGCTTGCGCGATAACCGACCGTGAGCGCGTGCTCACACCACACCCAATCGAAGCCTTCCTTGGCCATGCCGAGAGCGATGATGATGTCCACATGGTCGCGGTTGTCCTTTTGCGCCGGGTCCTTCAGGGCGGCGGATACCTTGTCACGCTTTGCGGGCTCGTCATCGACCAGATCGGCAATCCGCAGCACCCGACCATCGGGCGATTTTACAAGCTGGAAGCCCGTATTGGGGTCGGTTCCCTGCCAATCCCCAAGCTCATCGACGATGTGCTCGACCTCGCGGTGCTTGTCCTTGGTGCTCTCGCGCGAATTGACACTTGGAATATGAATGATCGTTTTCTCGTTCGGATTGAGAATTTTCAGAATGTCGTCAGCGTAAGCGCCGGAATAGAAGAAATAACCGATATCGAGCTGCTTCAGATATTTGTAGCCATTGAGCTGCTCATAGTAGGTGTAGGTGACGGTATCGAATTTCGCCTCGTCGTGAGCCATCAGCACCGGCTCGGCATCGCCCCGGAAATACGATCCGGTCATGGCAACAATATGCACCTTATCGCGCGCAATGAAGTCAGTGAGATGCGCGCCGAGCTTGTTGTCCGGGTTGGCGGAGACGTGATGAAACTCATCAACGGCAATCAGACGATCATCGAAAGCCTCGACCCCGAACCTGTCCACGGCGAAGCGGAAGGTGGCGTGCGTGCAGACCAGAACCTGATCGCCGCTATCAAGGAACGCCTTCACCGAGTTAACCTTGCCGCCCTCGGAGCCAGGCGCATTGCAGAGATTCCATTTGGGCTCGACATGCCAGTCCGCCCAGAAGCCGAATTTGCTCAGCGGCTCTTCGTAGAAGCTTGATCCGATGGATTTCTCGGGCACGACGATGATCGCCTGCCTCAGGCCCTGGTTATGGAGCTTGTCGAGCGCGACGAACATCAGCGCACGGCTCTTGCCTGAAGCCGGGGGCGACTTGATCAGCAGGTACTGTTCACCGCGTTTCTCATAGGCGCGCTCCTGCATCGGGCGCATCCCAAGCTCGTTCGATTTGGTCGAGCCGCCATTCTGGGCGTAGGTAACGGAAACGGATGGGACATGTACTTCGCTGGTCATGGTTAGGACGCCTTCACTTTCTTCTTTTCGGTTTCTCCCTTTTGGGTAGTCATCTTGGTGTAGAGCTCAAACAGCTTTTCCAGCCGCTCAGTATCGTTCTTGAAACGGCGGCCGATATAGATGCGCTCCAGCACCTCATCGTTGCGCTCATGTGCAGCGCGCAAATCGGCTGGCATCTCCTCGGGGTCGTAAAGATCGGCAATGGTCGCGGGGAAATGCGCCTCACGTGCCAAAAGTATGTCTTCAGCGCAGCGAGTCAAGTCGGCTTTATTTTTCTCGGTGAGCTTAGGGACAGGAAAAGTATTCCACCCAAGGGTATTAGAGTAACGAAAATCAGTTTTCAGCTTGCCACATACCGTGGCAATCCATATCAGATGTAAACGAGATGCAATCAAAGCCAGACACCAAAGAGGAGCACCATACATTGCTAGATTAGGTGCAACTATGACTGTTTGGTCGTCAAAGTATCCACAGGGCAGATACTCCCTCCGCTCTGAGGAAACGCTTGGAATAAGGAGTGAAGTCCCATCGGAATGAGGGGCGTACACGAACCGATGTGGGGACGCCGCAGCTTCATTTGCCTGTTTTCCGCGACTCTCCAACCGGATATCCCTGACGCGATCTACTCGTTGTTGGATCGGCGGAAAATCGCTTATTGCACTCAGGTCATCGTCTGAAAGCCAGATACACCAGCGTGCATCGCCGCGGATAAACTCTTTGGCGCCTTCTAGTTTCTTGATAAAAAGGGTTGACTTTGGGAACAGATAGGTAAGTTCCGATACTTCGTTCCTAGATAATATGAGGTTTCCGCCATCTGTAGCCTTATTTCCAGAAACCATTTGAGGTAAATTAGAAATTTGCACATTCGATTTATTAACAATAGTGTTAGACGCCGGGGTCAGATAGGGGCCAATGCTTGGGACATTTCGGAGGATATCGCCTTCATATAATTTTGCGCCACTGGGTTGGTCACTATCTATTCCAATGACAATGCAGGTTACCCCGGCATTATTGGCTGCATTGTTTTTCCAGAGAAATGATGTGTGGGCGAATGAAATTCTTTGGCCTTTGTTAAATACGATGGGCCAAAGCATGCCCACCTGCTCTCCCTGACAGATTGAATTTGTCGTAACAAAGGCTGTCGCCGCTCGCGTTGATTCAGAATACTCAGCAGCTCTCACCAACCAACTCGCCACGTAATCCAGGTCTTTATATGTAGATAAATACCGGGAAAAAATACGCGCCATATCAGCTTTTTGCTCAGCGGTTTGATTGACACTCCCTTGATACGGCGGATTGCCGCAAATATAGGTTTCCCCGCCTTCGTTCTCGAAGTCTATCTCAGCTTGATTTAGCGGCGTGCTGAACAGATCGTCGCCATGCATCTTTACGCCCGTTCCAGTTGGCGGACAGATGGTCAGCCAGTCGATCCGCAGTGCATTACCGCAGGTGATCCAGTTCATTGCATCAAGCGGCAGGAAGTCACGAAGAGCTTCGCGTTGGCCGCGATATGATACGTCGCATTGGTACTCGGCGATGATGAGCGCAAGCCGCGCGATTTCAGAAGGGAAGTCGCGGAGTTCTACCCCCCGAAAATTCGTCAGGGGAATATCGGACTTACGGTCCTTTTCGCCGCGCCGCTTGTTGATCTCCGCCTCGATGGCGCGCATTTCCTTGTAAGCAATGACAAGGAAATTCCCTGATCCGCAGGCCGGGTCGAACACCCTGATCTTGGCCATGCGATTGCGGAGGTTGAGGAGCTTGCGGGCGTTGTCGCCAGCTTCTTCAAGCGTGTCACGTAGGTCGTCCAGGAAGAGCGGGTTCAAAACTTTCAGGATGTTCGGGACGCTGGTGTAGTGCATCCCGAGCGCACCGCGCTCCTCGTCATCCGCGACGGCCTGGATCATCGAACCGAAGATGTCCGGGTTGATCTTGTTCCAATCGAGATTGCCGATATGCAGGAGGTATGAGCGCGCAATCCGGCTGAAGCGCGGCACCTCGACGCTTTCCGAGAACAGGCCGCCGTTCACATAGGGGAAGGCATTCGCCCATCTGGCAATTTTCGCGTTGTCACGATCCTCGATCTTGGTATTCATGGCACGGAACAGCTCGCTGATAATCTCATGCGTGTTCGAGCTGTCCTTCGCGCTCATTTGCTGGATGGTCGCGGTGAACATGTCCGACTTGGCGAATATGTCGGTGTCTTCTGCGAAGAAGCAGAAGATCAGGCGCGCCATGAAGTGGTTCATGTCATGGCGGCGCTCCGCCGTGCCCCACTCGGGGTTGTCCTTCAACAGCTCGACATAGAGCCGATTCAGGCGGCCCGTAGCCTTGATATCGAAGGCGCTTTCGCGGATCTGCTTGACCGTGCTGATACCGGCAAGCGGCAGGAAAAAGCCGAAATGATCGTGGAAATCGGGGTAGTCGCAGACGATAACCTCGCCGGTGTTCAGGTCTTCGGCCTGAAAGTCTTTTCCATCGGTGGCGAGGACAAATTTGGCGCGCGCCTTGGCGGTCGCGGGGCTTCTCTTGAGGGCGGCCAGAGCCTCGGCGACCTGGCCGTTTTCAGCGATCTTGATGTGAATGTTGTTGGTCTGGAGAACGCCGCCCACGTCCGACTTGTTGGACGTGCCCGTGCGCAGCCGCTTGATCGTGGTGGCCCTGTTGCCGAACGCTTCCAGGAAAGCGAACGGAAACTCGCTGGCATCGAACGGCTGCTCGGCAAGCGCGGATATGGCTTCTTCGATCTCGACGGCGTTCAAGGCTTCGTCCTTTGTTGTTCTCGGTCGGCTTCGTTCTCCTGATGGCGTTCGATATAGTCGCGCATAAACTCGCGGATTACCTGAGATGCAGGTCGATCCTGCTCGCGGCACAGTTCAAGGAACTTTTCGCGAAGCTGGCGCTCGACCCTGATACGCAGTCCCGAATCTTTCATCAGACCAGTGTAGCCGTTGGATACACAGTGCGCCAAACGCAATTGAAAGATTCTTCCACAGCCTTCCTTCTGGCAAGCGCGATCAAACGGCGCAACCGTTTGCCGGGATGAAACGCCGGAACGTTTCCATTGGGCTTCAGCGCCAACAGCCCAGCGGGATGCAACGGGGCGGCGAGTGCAACGGAGAGCCCCTTGCCGAGGACCGCGTAGCGGCCGCAGTCAAGCGGCGTGGTAGTACCACGCACAGCTTGCGCGAAGCGGATTGTTCTGCCGCCACATATTACCTCCGAAGGGTCCGTGAATTTCGGATGACCCGCCACTGATTTCCGGCAATTTCGCCGCCATTTGATTCTGCCATGGTTCGGTGCGGAATGAATTTCCGCCGCCACATCCCCCCGGCCGATATCTGATCCGAAGCTATAGGTCCCACTTCCGCAAACGGAACTGGAGACCATTATGGTCCACACCCCCTTCGACATGCTGACGAGCGGGAAAGGCGTGCTCATCACCTGCGCGCTCGTCATCCTTTGCAGCTTCAGCGCCTACATCTCGGTCGAGGGCGTCCTGATGCTTGCCAATGCCTCCATGCAGGGTTTGGCAGGCACCCTGAAGACCTTCCTCCTCGGCGTCGCCCTCTGGGTGATGTTCTACCTGCTCTGGGACCTTTGCCTGAGCATCATCCCCAAGGCGGGGCGCAGCCGCGTTGTTGCGATCTGCATGATGCTGTTTCTCGTCGTTCCCGTCGTCTTCGGCTCCAGCACCACATTCGGCACGACCGGCCTGGCCGGAGATGCGCCGCAGGAGCATCACATGCAGAATGAAGTCGACCAGTTCGATGCGGTGCTGACGGATCGCCTGGCCGTCATCAATCGGCTCTCGGCGATCCAGCCGATCGTGCAGGCTTCGGCGACTCACTATGGCCGTGAAGCCGAGAAGGAACTGGACGAAGGACATTATACGGGTGTGCCGGGTCCGGGCGCTGTTTCCTCGACATTGCTGGCGATCGAATCCGAACTGTCCGCTGTCTCGACCTCGATCAGCAGGATCAGCACCAATGCACCAGCCATTGGCGAGGCCGTGGCCCGGCATATTGCCAATATGCGGGCCCATGTCGATCAGGGCATTCCCATCCGTGACCGGGAACGGCTTGTCGCCCATGAGGCCAACCTGGCCCGCAGTCTGATGGTGAAGCTGGATGTCAGCGGCACCGTTAGCGCCATCAAACAGGCGCTTGGTTCCCTGGAGAAGGCGGCCGCTGATCAGGCTGTGTCGTCGCGCTCGGCGAGCCTCGCGGCAGCGCAACGCAAGGCGCTGGAACAACTCGCAGCCGAGATGCGAGCGAGCGCTGAAAAGCTGAATGGCTTCCTTGATGACATTGATGACGGGGAGGAGGCTGTCCTCCCCGCGATCAGCCGCATAACGCCAACCATGGGGGTTCTGATCTACTGGCGGGAGTTCGCGCCTATCTGGGCGGCGGCCATCGGCATCGACTTCACCGTGATCGTGGTCGTCTTCTTCCTCAGCCTGGCCCAGATCCGCAAGGATCAACTCGACCGGAAACCGGTCGATATCCGCGAGATCCGCTTCGGCGACCTGCTGCTCACCAAAGAAGCCATCGCGCAACTCAGTGAGCTGGGCCTGTCCCTGGAGCCTCCGAAACGCGGTCCGGGGCGTCCGCGCAAATCAGGCAACCCGAAGAGCTGAAAGGAGGCCGCCGGATGATCGATCCGTTCGCCGCGATCGAGCGCCACCTGCCCCGGATCGGGGCATGGGGTATCGCTGTCACCGCGCTGGTGGCGCTGGGGGTGCTCGCCTCCACGCCGCAGGAAGCGCCGGTCTCCGCTACTGCCGCAACCGCGCCGGTTTCCAGGCCCCAGCCCGCAGACCGCGACGGCTGCCTGACCATGCCGGACGGTCTCTATGTCTGTGACGATGGAGAGAATGACTGATGGATCATGTTCGCCGCGCCTTGATCACCGCTGCACTGGCTCTGCCTGCATTTTCGCTTCCATCCGCCAGCCGTGGGGCGCGAGCGACGGAGGGTCTGATCTGCACACTGACCCGGCCCAGCTTCGGCATGCCGCACGAGGGAGAGCCGCTCGCCCCGGCACCGGAAGCCCGGCTTGCCGTTGGCTGGATCATGGATACTGTCGGCCTGACGCCGAATTTTGCCGTCGGCAAGGCCGACTTCGACCGCAAGGTTGGTGCGTACGCCGTCATCGCTGATAACCAGCGCCGGATCGTCTATGACGCGGACTTTTTCAGCTGGGTCGAAGGCAGCCCCAACTGGCGCGAAACGGGTATCATGGCGCATGAAGTCGGCCACCATCTCGGCGGCCATACGCGAACCGACAACGCCACACAGCATGCACAGGAACTGGAGGCTGACCGGTTCGCGGGCTTCGTGCTGGCGAAGCTTGGCGCCACACTCCCCCAGGCGACACGCTGGGCTCAGGACCTGAGTGAAGAGGGAGCCGAAAGTCACCCGCCGCGCCGCCAGCGGCTCATCGCCATTTCTGACGGATGGCGGCACGGAAAGTCCAGCAACTAGGTCAGGCCAATTCCGCTGAGGCTCAACTGTGGGCGGGGGTCGTCAATGCACGTGATCCCCTGGCCCCTCCTCGGCATGGCTCATACGGGCAAGGCCATGCGCGTCATCTCCACACGTAGCCTCGAGGCGCGCGAATGCGCGGTCCAGAGTGGAGCGCGAGACGCTCAATCGCGCTGCGATCTGATCCTTGTTCATCCGGCGCCTGCGGTAGAGCGAATGAACCAGCGCGACCTTCTCCGGGGACAGCATGGGTGGCCGCCCGAGGCGCTTGCCGCGCCGCCTGGCCGCTTCGAGCCCGGCGGCGGTGTTCTCGACAATGATCTCGCGCTGGAACTCCGCGACAGCACTGAAGACGTGGTAGACCAGCTTGCCGCCCGGCGTGGAGGTATTGATGCCTTCATTGAGGGCATGAAAATGAACGCCGTCTTCCCTGAACCGGACCAGCATATCGGCCAGATGCAGGACGGACCGGCCAAGCCGGTCCAGACTGTAGACCACCACCATGTCGCCCGGTTGAAGCTCCGCCAGCATGGCGTCGAGGCCCGGCCTGTGTTCATGTTTGCCGGAAACGCCCTGATCGTCGAACAGCAGATCGCATCCGGCTGAATGCAGGGCGTCGCACTGCATGCGCAGGTTTTGCTCGCGGGTCGATACCCGCGCATAGCCGAGTTTCCGGCCGTATGACGCAATGCCGCCCGTCTTCATGGTCTCCTCCTGCGCGGACCGCTGTCCGCGTCACAAACGATCCTTTCTGACGGGCAGGTTTGAGGCGAAGGCTGCCACAGGGCGGCACCTTCTAACTCATTGATATAACACCATATCGGACCTGTTATCGTTTTCATAATACAACTACTCCAATAATCGTCAATATTGATCGATTATGACGCGCACTACTAATTCAAGAAGTCAAATAAAAATACTGTTTCATTTGCAATTTAAAGCAATATTGTATATAAAAGGGGCGTATTTGAAAGATTATTTCATGATCAATAGATTGAAAGCATACTGGAAAGAATCCGCCGCTGCGGCTGTTGTCGCGGTCGGGGCCGCTTTCAGTGCGGTCGCGCCTGCACATGCTGGAGAGGTCGCGCATGGCGCAGCCGAAACCCATCCGGTGTTCGAGTTTATTCAGCAGGAGCCTCAATCTTCGCGCAACGCGTTCCGCAGCTCCGCTGGCAAGATTGTCCTCCACTACGGTGAAGGCGTTCAGGGCATTCCTGCCGTCGTATGGAATCTCCGCAGCAACTACAACTACCCCGCCATCGCAATAGCAGGTGGCCCGGACGGCGAAGTTGAGGTCTTTGTAGACCGAGCCATGCTCGGTAAGTTCGGCCAAAGAGACGTTGACCGAGGCGAAGTCGGCGGGATGGCATCTGTGGTTTACGACGAGAAGGTCGGCAAGCCTACCGGGCCAATTGCAGCACTTGATTAGCTCGAAAAGTCTGGCCCCGGCAAACTAGGTGTTTGCGCTGTTCGCTCAAGGTTTTCCGCGTTGTCCAGCTTGTCAAAATACCCTTCCTCAAACACATGATAGTGCTCAGTAGAGAATTCCACGAAACGCCGGTTCTCATCCGATAGGGCGTCCACAAGCGCCCTTTCAGCTTCCAAGCGCTCAATCGGATCTTGAATTTTTGCGGCTGCGGCATAGCCCTTCTCGAACTCGTATGCGGCGGTTTCGTTATCCCTGGCATCAAGAACAATCTCTGTTGACCGGTTGGTCAGAGGGGTTCTGGTAATGAGACCCATTTGTGCAATCTGATGCTGACGTCGTTGAGCTTCAAATGCCTCCTGTTCGAGATCGGTCTCCTGCTCAACACGTTCGACTGACGCGACATCAGTCTGTTGCCGTATTTCATTCTTGGACTCAACGATACGATCCCGCTTCCGCGCCAAATTACGATCTTCGCGTTCAAGCTCGGCCTGTATGATGACCAGTGCTTCGCGCACCGCATCCGGATCGGTCCGGTCAACCTTCTTGCCCGTGCGCTTCTCATGTTCGCGCAAAGCTTTCTCGGCCGCTTCGTTGTTGAGATTGCCGTCTTCATCAAGTTCGACGCCTTGGCCGTCATTGATGGCGTTGATGACCTGCTCGGTGCCTTTGAGCATGTCGGCGATGTCGCCGCGTCTTGCATCGATATCAGCGATCCGGGCGTCCATCCGGCCAATGGCTGCTTGAATGGCGCGACGAAGTTCTTTCTGACGCTTTTCGCGCTCCTTCTGACTGTCACTTCCAGCTCCAGCTTGGCTATGCGCCATCAGTGTCGCGTTGCCGCGATACCCGCTGCCAACGGCCTCGCCCGCAACACCGTCCATGATGCCGTCAACGCAAAGGTTCTCGATTGTGCGCTGTAGATCCTCTGCGGTCCGGTGAACCCGTCCTGCCGACAATCTATCTGAAGCTATGCCACTTTTTTCAATCTTATCAACCATATAATCCCCACATACGAGGCAAAAAATACTCCTCGCATATGGTATGCTAGCCGAAAATAGTTATCATTATGTCAATAATGAATAAAAATTAGGCTAAATTTTATCTTTCTAGGATGTAATGTTTTCTTGAGAAAGCGCGATCAAGGCGCCGATATACTGCTCAGAATCGCAGGACAATTGCTGTGTGCGTTGGGAAAGCCAGTCCAGCATCAGCGACGGCGCGCCGAAGTTCATGGAAATACGGGCGCCGGTGATTTCGCCGTTCCTGGCGATGCTGGCCTTTATCTTCTCTGCCGGACAGGGTTTGAGCCGGTCGCAACGGACGAGATGGCGCAGATACTCGTTTCGATTGACGAAGGCGAGGCGTTCAAAGTCACGCGTAACGCAGTCCATCAGTGGGGCTGCGAGCTGCATCGACAGGTTCCGGGTCCCGACCCTGCCAGCCGAACGGCACGGCTCGGTCTCGATCCGCGTGACCGGGGGACAGTTCGGAAGCCGACGAAAAGCTGAGCGCAGAAACTCGATCTCGCTGGCGAAGGCACTCGCGACCTCGCCACAGAAAATTTTCTGTGCTCGCGGAAGACTGAGCGTTGATGGCGGATCGGACGCCGCCAGCATGATCGCCCGCACACTCTTGCCAGTGCGCTCGACTTCTTCCTCCAGTGCCCGACGGATCACCGGTGTAACCTCGACCCTGTCGTCGACCTGCTCGTAAAGGCGGATAACGTAATCAAGATAGTCGGCCCTGATTGTCGCAATGTCGCCCCTGATGACGTTCTGCAAGGTCGATGAAGTCAGGCCCCGTGGGCGATCCTTTCGGCCTCGCAGCAGTTTTGTCACACCGATCCCTGTGCGGTCGTGGTGTGCGACCAGGGTCTCGATCATCGCCGGGGTCACGGAACATCTTCCGGCCCGGTCCGGCTGCCGACGCCAAAGGTCGAGAACAAACGCCATATGATCCTTCCTGGCGGATCCCGACGATCCGGTCAGCCATTTGTCGATGATGGGTGCGCTCAACCCCTCCGGGATTCCCTGAGCTTCTTCCAGCAGCTTGCGGCTGTTGATGCGCGTGCGTTCCTTGTGGGCGCGAAGCTCATCCACGAACTCCGCCACGGGAACCGCGGTGGCATCGAGCCGCTGGTACGCGTTCATGACGAAAACGAGATGGCTCCGCAGGACCGTGCCCACTGTGACGGCCGGATCGAGCCAGTTGTCCACTGCCGACGGTGAAAGCCCATCCGGACAGCCAGGCGTTTCCTCGAACAGCCGTTTGATCCCGCAGCCGGTTGAGGCCCGCCAGGCGATCAATTGCTCGCGTATGGATCGGCTCAACTCGACCCTGCAATCGGCTGGCGGGACGTTGCGCCAGGCCGCTTCGAGCCATGCGAGATGATCGACGGGGATTGTCCTGAGTGAACCATTCAAAATCCGGGTGACGGTATTTGCCGTCAACCCGTCCGGCACATCGTCGTGGCTCGCAATTAGCCGTATGAACCCCAGCCCGGTTTCCCGCCTGTAACGCCGGAGCCGGTCTCGAATTTCAGCGGTGATCGGGATACGGTCTTTCACTCAAGATAAAATAGCATACTATCAAGTATATTCAAATTTGATCCCCCACTATCACCGTCCGAATTATTGTTGTTTACTTACTTATATCTCTGGCGTTCAAGAAACGTCGGCGCACAGAACTTCACTGACAAAAAACACCACAGGCAAAATACAGAATAGACGGGGGCCGATACGGGTGTGCATCATCGTTGTCGGCTCCTCTGGCCTTGGACGGGCGCGGAATTCATGCTCTTGATGCCTCACCACTCCTGCTCGAATGGACGCACCTTCAACGTTTTGACGGATCGATTTTGATAATGCCCGAGCCACAGTCATACCGCCTGAGCCTGACCCCCCGTCAGCGGCAGGCCCTGACTCTGGCTCTGGCCTCCGTGGTCGAGCACTATTATGACCCGACCATTATCGACCGTTGGATGAGGCCGCTCTCGCTTGAGGAGATCGAAGGGTTGATGACCCACCTCGTCACGCCTGTAAAGACAGACGGCGACATCACGGACCTGCAGCTTTCGTCGACTGAAATGCTGAGCTTGGCGCTGGTAGGAATATGGATCGACACATCCCTCCCAGGCATGTCCGTTGGCGATCTCGAGGAGATCGAAACCATCTATGATGCAATTGATGAAATCAGCGACAGGTATTGGTGATCGTGGACGCCATGGACAGCATCTCAGACAATCCGGAAACCTGTCAGTTTCTCGCATCAGTTCTTGTGGTTTTCATGGCGGTCGAGCGACCGCGTCGAGGGCGCTGGTCGAAACGGCGGATCGCCAACACGATCAATGCGAGTGAGAGCATTCCGGGTTCGGTCAGCGATACGACGCTGGGACGGCTTCTCGACCCGGAGAGCGACCAGGCACCGAGCATCGAAACCCTGCGTGCGCTGGCAACCTTTCTCATGGAGCGCCGCTGGATCGATCCCGCGGACCTTGAGCTGATGAGCGATGCCGTCCGGTTGCGCCAGATGAACGAACTGGCAGCCTTTTATGATGTGCCCGATACAGGTGCGCAGCGCCGTTTCATCTCTGACATTTCAGGCGTCTATTCCGGCTGGCGGTTCGGCGATCAGTATCTCGGCATTCACCGATTGAGCCTGAGACAGGCACCGGAAGTTCCGGGCCTCATCGTCCGGGAGACGTTTCGCAGCTTCCGGGCGGGAAGGACGGCACTCAAGAAGATGCCGGAACGCCCGACGCACGCGGACCTGATCAGAACGCCCGTGCTGCTCGGCAAGATGGGCATCAGCCCCAAAAGCGCCATGACGGGCGGCGGCATTGCGCTCGTTGGGAGTGGCTTCGGTGTGGCGCTCATGCGGGATTCATCCGGCAACTTCCCGTCGGCGCTGAGCATCGAGACAATCACGTTTCTGGATGAAATCGTAGTGGGTATCAGCGGACGACGGTCAACCACGTGGCAGGCGTTGGACCATGGCGCGTTTCCCATACCCGAGCGCTTCTCCTCGCTGACCAGTGAAGTTGATCGCTTGCGCTATCTTTCGGCCCAAATACACACCGAAAAACTTCCGATACTTGATAAATGCAGAAAAACTATGTTAAAAGAGCCGCATAGTAGCATCGATATTAGAGAGTTTTTTGGAATGACCGACTCTGAACACGAAGAAGATCTTCGAGAGATAGAGAATGATGCGATCCGCATGTTCGAATCTCAATTGACTGACGATATGAGCTTGTCACGGCAACTTTCGCTGGCGCTGGACTGTGCACTTTTGAGCCGGTTCAGGACGCTGCTGAAAGAAGGGGCCGATCCCAATGAGCCGCGCCCCGGCAACGGCCTGCCTATGGTGTTCGAGCTGGCATCGATTGGCTGGGAAGACTGGATCGAAGCAATGCTCGAAAGCGGCCGCCTGGATCTCACCATCACAGACAAACGATCAATGCGCCCAAGCTTCCATGCAGGCGTCGCCGCCCGCGAAGCCGCCGAAGACGAGGATTCCTATTGCGCCGAGATTTACGGTCGCATTTACCGGCGCCTCATGGCCGAGGAACTGCGCCAGCTGGGCCTTGACCCGTCTCCAACATCGGATGAACCGGACGAGCCCTCCCCCTGATCTGTCGCTTCAGGGCTGCATTCCATGACATTCGCCCCGATTGCCTTCGCGAATGTAGGATAGGTCGAAGGACTGCGGGAATCAGGGCGGCCAGATGGCAGATGCGAAGGACGGACGCAGCGGCGGTGGTCGCTATGTCGCAACAGAGTCTTCTCTGAAGCTGGCGCAAATGATCGCCGAGCGCATGGGCATTCCGTTCGACAAGGCCAGAACCGCCGCCCTGTCGGACAATCTCTACGAAACCATGTACGGGGAACTGCTCGACCTTCTTGATCTCAGGGATCTGGGACCACGCTTTGAATCCGGCGCGTATTCATCGGCCCGGCTGTTTCTGAGCCAGACCGGGGAGCAAGAACCGATCATTGTCCTGGACATGGTGTTCGACTTCTGGGTCGAGGCCGCCACGCATCTCACTTCGATCGCAACGTTCCGCGCGATGCCAATCGCGGAGGCCCGCAAGCTGACGGATACGTTCGAGAAGCTGTTCGACCTGTTCCTGTCGGCCAGCCGCTTCCACGAACTCCGAACCGAGATGGCGCCCTACTATCTGGACTTCACGGATGAGCTTCGTGTTTCTGCCGTGCTGGCACGGGCGATGATTGTCTTCGCCCTGTGCCATGAGATTGCACACGCCCTACTTGGCCATCAGGAAGAAGAGGCTTCCCCGGCGCAGGAGCTGGCAGCGGACGGTGAAGCGGTAAGGCTTTATCTTGAGGTCTGCGGGCAGCAGGAGCGCGCCCGTCAGACGCATGTCTATCTCGATCCGAAGATCGCGGGCGGGCCGCTTGTGTTCATGTCGATCCTGTCCCTGCTTGAGGACTGGATGCTTGCTCGGGGCGGCGTCCGGCAACTGCCGTCAACGCATCCGCGTGCGTCGGAACGATTGAGCCAGATTCACGGGCTCCTGTGGCCGAACCTGAACGAAACGGCGCAGTCTCTTGTCAGCGCGCACGGTGCCGCGCTTGGCGACATTCGGACCCTGATGGACATGGGATAGCCGGGGGTCCTGAGTCTCTCCCGGCCACGAGATTTTCGCGACGAACCCGGCTGCACTGCGGATTCTAGAACATGGGTGTTGGTTCCTTGCTCAGGAGAACACCATGTCCCGCCATCTCTGCCATGCTTGTCTGGCCCAAGGCTATTGTGATGCGCTGAATGTCCGTCTCACGACCGAGGCCGAAATCGACGATCCGGTCTGGGTTCGCAATTTCCGGACGTTCTGCTTCAATCTGCGCATCTCTTCGTCCGATTGGACTGAATCCCTGCACGACCTTTATCGCGATATGCCCGGTCGTGTGTATGTGCGAGGCGTGACCCGCAGGGAGGTTGAGCTGTTTCTCGGCATGTTCGACAGGCCCGGCATCGAGGATTGGTTCAAGGCATTCTGCAACACGCTGCCTGCACCGGGCGTCCGCTGTCATGTGCGGGTCGAAGCCCGTTCCCGCGTGGCCGTCATGTCCACCATCCTGCGCGGTCACTTCCCGCAGGCGGCGTCCGCCTGGCACCTTGAGGCCGCGAACGAGAACAGCCCGGCGGCGAATGACAATGCACAGAAAGCCCGGAGACTCAATCGGAACAATGACTAGGAAATCGAAGAAGAAATCTGTAACAGTGGGGAGGACGTGGCGCGCCGTTCGTACAACTCTTAATGCTTATATTCAGCAATCATCGTTACACGACCTTTGCGCACAGGTAGAATCTGAACAAACAAGTACCCTGCATCTGTTTTGATGCGCACGACAGGCTTTCCTTTTGCAGACCCCAATTGCCAGTCGCCTGGAAACAGTCGATCCAGGGTAGCAGACATTTTCGGCACAAAGGCGGCGTGGCTGCTCGCCATGGCGCTCACGAGGCACGCCATCTTTTCACCCTTTTTAATAATGCTTGCGGCTCCAATTCCTCCTTGTGAAACCCAGGTACGCTCAGCGCTGCGCTTGAGGCCGCTTCTTTCGAAAATGTCTTTGGCTCCTGTGAAGTTAGTGCCTGTCTTCAGGCATGCATCTCCAAATATGTTCACATGTACCTGAGCTTGGAGCTCATCTATGTTTTTGTCCTGTGCCCATGCTGATAGCCCAATAAGAATACTGAGCAGCGATAGAATCCATGTCGGAGCCTTCATGCTCCACCCTCAATGCGAATCGTTAAATTATACTGGTTTATCTTATGGCCGCTTTGCCCCTGTCAACTCGTCAGGTCTTCCGAATGCTCTTCAGCTACAGGAAATCCAGGGGTGGCAGCCGCCGGACTGATTCCCCGAGGGTCCCTTCTTGCTGCAATGCCCAAATTATGAAGCACTGCCCAGGCTGACTCTCGCCTATCCCCCGGAGCCCTGCCGCCGGGGCTCTATAAGAACGCTCCCCCTCACGTCACGGGAGCATTCTCATGTCCACCGATACCGAACGCCGAAGCGGGACTGACAAGGCGCTGGCGATGATCACCGGCGCCGCCCCATTGTCGATTGTCTCCGCCATTGCCGTCACCATCGTCGCCGCGCCGGGCGTCTATTCCGGCACCATTGATACTGTCGGCCCGTGGGTCGTCGAGAGCTATGGCGACTGGGCGACGAAGCCGATCCGCGTCGTCTGGGGCGTGATCAGCGGCCTGTTGACCTACTCGGTCTGCCAGGTCGGCACCTATGGCCTGCTGCGCCTGGCCGGTGTCTGGCTTTCCATGCGCTTCACGGCCTTCCACTGAGGGGCTGGCGCATGATCGATAACTCCCGGCACCCTTATGGCTCGGGCCGCTTCGCTTCCCCCGGAGAGGTGGCGCGGGCCGGACTGTTCCGCCAGACGCCGGACTCGGTGATGACCGGCTTCCTTCGCGGACGGCCGATCTACTATGACGGTATGGGCGGTATCCTGACCGTGGCAGGTGCGCGGTCGGGCAAGCTGACCGACCAGATCGGCTACAACGTGGTCCCCGGCATCTGCGATCAATCGCTGCTGATCCTGGACCCCAAGGGCGAGATCGCGGCCATTTCCCGCTGGCAGATTCCGGACAAGCGCTACTGCGTCTATTTCAATCCGGTTGGCATGAACGGCCAGCCCCGGCACCGGATGAACCCTGTCGGCTTCATCCGCCACGGCAGCCCGACGCTACAGGCCGATGTGAAGGTGTTCTGCCAGAACGTCATCACGAAGTCCGGGGGCAGCAACAGCCAGTATTTCGAGGAGCGCGGCCGGGAGTTTCTGGAAGCCATCTGCCTGACGCTGGTCAAGCTGAAGGGCGTGCTGACGCTCCCCGACCTCTACGAGGTCATCAACCTGATCCCCGGCAACAGCGAACGCTGGATCGCCTTTGCCTTCGAGATGCATGAGTCCGGGTACGGGATCGCAAAACGTATTGAGGAAGAGATCGCCACGTCCCGCGAGGACTCCTCCGGCGGTTTCCGGGGCATTCTGGGTGAGATGTTCAAGGGCTTCGCTGCCCTCAGCGATCCCGTCCTGATGGACGCGGTCTCGCCGCCCTATGACTTCGACATCGCGGATCTCTGCGCCAGCCACCGGCGCCACAATCTCTATCTCATGGTGCCCGAGGATTTCATCGAAAGCTGGTCGGCGGTCATCAAGGCCATCTTCGTTGCTGCCAAGCTCTACAAGTCCAGAGCGCCTGCCGCGCCGAGGCAGACCTGGATACTCGATGAGGTTGCCCAGCTCGGCCACTTCCCGCTGGTTATGGACCTCTACTCCATCGGCGCGGGCCGGGGCATCCGTCCCTGGGCATTCGTGCAATCCATGGAGCAGCTCAGGAAGCTCGGCCCCGGCGCGGAGACCATCATTCCCTCCTCGGCGGCATGCCAGAGCTATTTCGCGACCCGCGACCTGCCAACGGCGGAGATGCTCTCCCGGCGGCTCGGATCGCAGACCCTCAATCACATCGATCCGGCCAAACGCGCGGCGGCGCGTCACGCCCGCAACAAGGCGGTGCAGGACCTGATGAACGGCAAGGATGCGTTCGAGGCCGGACTGCATCTCGCCCATCACGGTCAGGGCATCGACATGCCGAGACAGGTCCGGCGCAACCTTCGGGAGCCGGACGAAATTCTGGGTACGCCGCGCGACCGCCAGTATCTCTGGGTCGATGGGGTGACACACCCGGTCTATGCCGAACGCGGACCCTATTACGAGCAGCGCTTCATGGCGAAGCGGGGCTTTTTTCCGAACCCTTTCCACCCGCCCCTCGACCGGGTGCGGGTTAGAACCTTTTTCGGACACCGCTGGCGCAAGGTCATCCGGGAGCCGGTCCCCGCAAGCTACGCGAACTATCCGCAATACGGGGACGGTTGCTGGGAACGGCTCGAATAGAGGGCCGGGCGATGTCCGGCTCCGGCACTGAGGAGACCAGCCCATGACCCGTTCGACCGGCACTCCGCCGTCCGCCGCACCGGCAAACGCTCCGTCATCCGCAAGAGCGGCCAACCAGAACCCGGCGCCGCGCACCGGCACGTCCTACGCCTGGCAGAATCGTCATGATCTGCCCGGCGCGCCGTCCCGGCTTGACCGGACGGATACGGCGTCTCCCGCCTTCAGGAATGAAGGCCGACAGGGTGACGACACCGGATCGGAGGGGCAGAGCCGACAGGAGCGGCGCGAGTCCTTCATGGTCCGGCGGAGCCAGCCGGTCCCGGTGCTGCGCCCGTCGCCGCAGCTTTCGCTCGGTGTCGACCGCGCCGTCTTCGATGCGCGCTGGCAGCAGGAAGCCGAGGCCGCGAATGACCGGGCCACCCGCCGCGCGGCCTTCGAGAAGATGCGCGCCACGCGCGATCCCCATCCCACCCGCAACTTCAACCGCACCGTCAGGAGGTAGAGATGACAGACCAGCATGACCGCAGCCCCGCACCGCAGGCCGGGCAGGACACCAGCCCGGAACCGCAGCGCCCGGCCGAGACCCTGCGGGACGGCTCCATCAAGGCCAGCATCTGGCGCAATGAAGGTGAGAAAGGTCCCTTCTACACCACCAGCCTGTCGCGCACCTACACCGATGCCGAGGGCAATTCGCGCGACACCAGCAGCTTCATCGGTACGGACCTGTTGAAGGTCGCCGAGCTGGCGCGCGGCGCATACGAGCGTACCCGCGAGATGCGCCGGGAGGATTTCAGCCAGAAGCGCGAGACCGGCAAGCAGAAGAACAGGACCAGCGACCGCAGCCGCTAGACGAGTTCAAAGAGAGCTTGTCAAAAGTGTATGTTCTTGTTATGTTCTTTTCTTTGACTAACACAGCAAGGGAGAGAACAACCCCGACGGCAGAAAGGATAGAGGCCATGAAAGACGGCAAGGACCGCACCAGCAATTCGACCAATTCACCTGAGGCGCTGGGTGCGGAACGGTCGTCCGGCCTCGAAGGCAAGAGGGCCGATGACTTCATCCCGCCTCTGCGGATCGAGATCGACTTCGACTATTATCTCGGGTTTCTTGAAGACAGCGATTTGACCGATCATCAGAAATGCGAACTGGTCCGCGAGCTGTTCGGTATCGTCAACGGGTTCGTGGCGCTGGGTTTCAATGTCCACCCGTTGCAACAGGCCCAACAATCCTGTGGAGAAACCAGCGCTTCCGGGGCGGATGCGAGGAGAAGCCGGTCGAACGTGGTAAGCTCGGTTCCCAGTCATTTGATCAATGAATTTGTTCGTCGGAGCGGGAAACAATCCCCCTGTGGCGAGAAGGGAGTCGCGGATGGGTAATCCAAGCAAGGCACTCTTGTACTGTCGAGTTTCGGGAAAGAAGCAGACCCGAGACGGATCGGGGCTCCACAGCCAGGAGTACCGTTGCAGGCAGTATGCAGACACCAAGGGCTATTCTGTCGAGGCCGTGTTCCCCGATGACGTTTCCGGTGGCGGCGACTTTATCAACCGGCCCGGTATGGTGGCGCTCCTCGCGTATCTGGATGCCCGGCCGGACGAACGATTTGTTGTCATCTTCGATGATCTCAAACGCTACAGCCGTGAGACAGAATTCTATCTCAAACTTCGCCGCACGATGACAGAGCGCGGGGCTGTTCTGGAATGCCTGAATTTTGAATTTCAGGACACGCCGGAAGGAAAATTTGTTGAAACCATATCTGTCGCGGCCGGAACATTGGAGCGAGAGCAAATGGCCCGGCAAAACCGTCAGAAAGCGCAGGCGCGCATTGAGCAAGGCTTCTCTATCCGCTCAGTCCCTCCGGTTGGCTTCAAATATGTCCCCTACAGCGGGGGCGGGAAGATCCTGGTCCACGACGAACCTCACGCGTCGATCATCCGCAATGCCCTTGAGGGCTTCGCAAGCGGACAGTTCCAGACGCAATCGGAAGTGGTCCGCTACCTGGAATCGGAGCCCGAGTTTCCCAAGGACCGTCCGGACGGCACGATCATTCAGCAGACCGTGAAGCGGATGCTTGAGCAGATTTTGTACGGCGGATACGTCGCGATGCCGAGCTGGGGCGTCTCGATGCGCGAGGCCAAACACGAAGGGATTGTGAGCAAGGAAACTTTCTGGCGCATACAGGAGCGCCTGAAACAGCGTCCGGTTAAGCCCGCTCGAAAAGACACGAGCGACGACTTTCCGCTCCGTGGCGCCGTGTCGTGCGCTGAATGCGGTTATTCGCTGACGGGGGGATGGAGCAAGGGAAAGTGCAAGCACTACGCCTACTACTCGTGCCACCATCATGGGTGCGATCAGAGGGGCAAGGGCATTCCGAAGGCGAAGCTGGAAACCTGCTTTGAGGAAGTGCTCCATTCGCTCCAGCCGACACGCCAGTACCTCAACCTCATCAAGGCCATGTTCGTTCGAGCCTGGGACGCGCAAGCAAAGCGTCTCGAAGCCGCGACCAAGCTCCATGCGGCAAAGGCCCGTGAGATCGAAGCCGAGATCGGCATGGTGCTCGACAAGATGCTCGAAGTCAGCAATCCACGCGCCTTGAGCGCGTTCGAGGGGCGCATTGCGGAACTGGAAAAGAAGAAGCTGATCGCCCTTGATAAGGCGTCCAGAAAGCCTGTACCGGCAAGGCCTTTCGAGGAAATGTTTGAACTCGCCCTTCGATTCCTCGCAAGCCCTTATGATTGCTGGAAAATCGGTGGCTCCGAGGCCCGCTCACTTGTGATCAGACTGGCGTTTTCAGAGCCTCTTTCGTATGTCCGCGATACAGGCTGTTTGAACACCAAAAAATCAAGCGTTTTCAGCTTGTTAGAGGGTGGTTGCGAGTCTGCATTGAAGATGGTGCCGGCGGAGGGACTTGAACCCCCAACCTACCGCTTACAAGGCGGTTGCTCTACCAGTTGAGCCACGCCGGCGACGGTGCAGGAGGTAGCGGAAAACGCCCCGCCTGTCACGCGTCGCGGCGGTAGAGGGCATAGCAGGCGATGGCCGCCGCATTGGAGACGTTCAGGCTCTCCACGGCGTCCGACATGGGGATGGAGACCAGCAGGTCGCAGTTCTCCGCCGTGAGCCGCCTCAGCCCCTTGCCTTCGGCGCCGAGCACCAGGGCGACGCGCTCGAACTCGGCCGCGGCCTCGATCGGCTTTTCCGCAGCGCCGTCCAGGCCGATGCGCCAGTAGCCCCACTCCTTGAGCATGGCCAGCGTCCGGGAAAGGTTGGTGGGGCGCAGATAGGGCACGCTCTCCAGCGCCCCCGAAGCGGCCCGGGCCAGGGCGCCGGTCACCGGCGCCGCGTTGCGTTCCGGCGCGATCACCGCCCGCGCGCCGAAGGCGGCGGCCGTGCGCATCACCGCGCCGACATTGTGCGGATCGCTGACCTGATCGAGCAGGATGACCAGCGAACGGCCTTCGGGCTTCAGCAGGCTCTCCACGGAGGGCGGATTGAGCGTCGAGGCGTAGGCCGCGATGCCGCCATGGGTGGCGTCGGCGTCGTAGCGGGCGAGCATGTGGTCCATGTCCGCGCGGGTCGCCTTCTCCAGCAGGGCGTGCCCGGCGATGCCCGCCTGCTCCGCCATCTGTTCGGTGGCGACCAGACGGCCGATGTCCCGCTTCGGATTGTTCAGTGCGGCCAGCACGGCATGACGGCCGAAGATCCAGTGTTGCCCTTCCTGGGCGCCGCCGCCCTTGCCGCCCGACCGGACCTCGACGGAAACCGGACGGCGGCTGCCGCCGGGCCGCTCGCGGCGGCCGGGCTCGCGCCCTTCGGGGCGGCGGAAATGAGTGCGTCCGTCGCGGCGGTCGCCGCGCTGCCCCTCCCGGGCGACGCGGTCCTCGCGCTCGCGGTCCTCGCGGGTGCGGAAGGGGCGTTCGTCGCCGCCCTCGCGCCGCGGTCCGCGATCGTCGCGCCGTGGTCCGCTGTCGGCCCGGTCGTCGCGTCTGGGCGGCCTGTCGCCGCCGCGTTCGCCCCTGTAGCCGCCACGGTCGCCGCGCGCCTCCCGGTCATCCCTCCGGTCCCGACCGCCGCGATTGTCCCGGTCGTCGCGCCGTGGCGGGCGGCTGTCGCCCTGTCCGCCACGAGGGGCGCCGCGGTCGCCACGATAGTCGCCGCCGCCTTCGCGCCGGGGCGGGCGATCACCGCGTCCCTGAGACTGGCTGCGGTCATCGCGCCTGGGCGGCCGCTCGCCGCCGCCCGGACCCTGACTGCGGTCGTCGCGCCGGGGCGGGCGATCACCGCGCGCCTGGGTCGGCCCGCGGTCGTCGCGCCTGGGCGGCCGGTCGCCGCCGCCCGGACCCTGACTGCGATCGTCGCGCCGGGGCGGGCGATCACCGCGCGCCTGAGTCTGACCGCGGTCGTCACGCCTGGGTGGCCGGTCCCCGCGGCCCTGGCTCTGGCCGCCGGCGGGACGGCGTTCGCCGCCGTCGCGTCCGCGCCCGCCACGTCCGTCATTGCGCGGGCCGTTGCGCCCGCCGCGATTGTCTCTGCGATCATCCATCGGCGGGCTTATATTGAGTGCGCCGGTCCGGAGCAACAGCGATCACAGGGGCCCCGGCCCGCTGTGCGGATTCGCCGGGGGCCGGCACAGCTCCGCCAATGCCCGGCAACGCGGTTGACAGGGCAGGTGATTTGACGATAGAGCACCTCGCGCTCGAAACCATCCGACATGAGCCGATACGGAGGGATGCCCGAGTGGTTAAAGGGGACGGGCTGTAAACCCGTTGGCTATGCCTACGTTGGTTCGAATCCAACTCCCTCCACCATCGCTCACGCCGAGGTCCACGGGCGCAGGACGACATGGCGGCAGGCCGGAATCCAGGCGGGTGTAGCTCAATGGTAGAGCCCCAGCCTTCCAAGCTGGTTACGTGGGTTCGATTCCCATCACCCGCTCCAGCCGCGCCGGGTCGTCGCGAAGGCTGAAATAAGAATCCGTGTTGCTCGGTCGATGGGCCGCGGCCGGAAACCAGGAAGAACGAGGCGCTAGGATATGGCCAAGGAGAAGTTTGAGCGTAACAAGCCGCACTGCAACGTTGGCACGATTGGCCATGTTGACCACGGCAAGACGACGCTGACGGC
>MRWG01000288.1_pt1 | contig 76093 bp, 69 predicted proteins | sample 1013341 | NCBI WGS metagenome assembly MRWG01 (sample SAMN06117577, study PRJNA244670) | biofilm metagenome | biome: Water; feature: Cathode Biofilm; material: Biofilm; isolation source: microbial consortium enriched at the cathode of a solar microbial fuel cell | place: USA: District of Columbia ...
GGCGGAGGGCGCACGAAGGAAACCGCCCCCTTGCCTCCGGGCGAGGGGGCGGTTTCCTTCGTGCGCCCTCCGCCTTGCCCTATCCAGCGCTTTGGCCTACCAATCGCGACAATTCGTTAGACTCACCCGCGCGCGTCAGGGGGGGCGGACAGGCCGAACGGCCCGATCTCTTGGGGGCTTCCGCGCGCACCAGATCGAGGGAAGGGGGTCCATCTCACCATGGCTCGCAACAAGATCGCGCTCGTGGGCGCGGGCAATATCGGGGGCACGCTGGCGCTGCTGGCCGGCTTGAAGGAACTGGGCGACGTCGTGCTGTTCGACATCGTCGACGGGGTGCCGCAGGGCAAGGCACTCGACATCGCGGAGGCCTCGCCCGTCGAGGGCTTCGACGCCAAGCTCGCCGGCGCCAGCGACTACAAGGCGATCAAGGGCGCGGACGTGGTGATCGTCACCGCCGGCGTGCCGCGCAAGCCGGGCATGAGCCGCGACGACCTGATCGGCATCAACACCAACGTGATGAAGGCCGTCGGCGCGGGCATCAAGAAGAACTGCCCGAACGCCTTCGTCATCTGCATCACCAACCCGCTCGACGTCATGGTCGGCGTGCTACAGCGCGAATCCGGCCTGAAGCCGGAGAAGGTCGTCGGCATGGCCGGCGTGCTCGACAGCGCGCGCTTCCGCTACTTCCTGGCCGAGGAGTTCGGCGTCTCGGTCGAGGACGTGACCGCCTTCGTGCTCGGCGGCCATGGCGACAGCATGGTGCCGCTGACGCGCTATTCGACGGTCGCCGGCATCCCCGTGCCCGACATGATCAAGATGGGCTGGTCGACCAAGAAGAAGATCGACCAGATCGTCCAGCGCACGCGCGACGGCGGCGCGGAGATCGTCAATCTGCTCAAGACCGGCTCGGCCTTCTACGCGCCGGCCTCCTCGGCCATCGTGATGGCGGAGAGCTACCTCAAGGACAAGAAGCGCGTGCTGCCGGCGGCGGCCTACTGCCGCAAGGAATACGGCCTCAACGGCATGTATGTCGGCGTGCCGGTGGTGATCGGCGAGAAGGGCGTCGAGAAGATCGTCGAGATCCAGATGACCAAGGCCGAGCGCAAGATGTTCGACACGTCGGTCGGCCATGTGAAGACGCTGAACGAGGCGCTGGCCAAGGTCGAGGCCGAGCAGAAGAAGGCGCCCGCGAAGAAAGCGGCCGCGAAGACCACGCCGGCCAAGAAGTCGGCCGCCAAGAAGACCGGCGCCAAGAAGGCCACGGCTAAGAAGACCGCCGCCAAGAAGGCGGCCGCGAAGAAGGGTGGCGCCAAGAAGGCGGCCGCCAAGAAGAGCTAGGCCGGAGCGGATCGGAGCGGGCGGTTGTGGCGCGACGCCGGGACCGCCCGATACCGGTCCTATCCGGTTGAACCCGGGGGGCAGACTGGTAAAGTGCCTGCCGGGACAGATGTGGGCGCTTCGGTCCGATCGCAGTTGGGGCGGGGCGTCTTCGGGGATATCCGATGGTCGGCGTCTTCTCGCGCGTCCGTCGGACCGCACAGGGCAAGCACCATACGGGACCGCCAACCAGGAAAACCGGGGGCGATAAAAATCCATGAATATCCATGAATATCAGGCGAAGGAACTGCTTCGCCGTTTCGGCGTGGCCGTCCCGGACGGCAAGGTCGCCTACACCGCCGAGGAGGCGGTCCAGGCCGCCAACGATCTGGGCGGCCCGATCTGGGTCGTGAAGTCGCAGATCCATGCCGGTGGGCGCGGCGCGGGGCGCTTCCAGAACGATCCCGACGGCAAGGGCGGCGTGCGCGTCTCCAAGTCGATTGAGGAAGTGCGCGAGAACGCCAAGGCGATGTTGGGCCAAACCCTGGTCACCAAGCAGACCGGGGGTGACGGCAAGGAGGTCAAGCGCCTCTATATCGAGGATGGCTGCGACATCCAGCGCGAGCTGTACCTCTCCATGCTGATCGACCGGGCGAGCAGCCGGGTGACGATCATGGCCTCCTCGGAGGGCGGCATGGAGATCGAGGAAGTCGCCGAGGAAAGCCCGGAGAAGATCTGCAAGGTCTCGATCGACCCGGCGAGCGGCATCTCCGGCTTCCATTGCCGGCGCATCGCCTTCTTCCTCGGCCTGGAAGGGCCGCAGATCAAGAGCTGCACCAAGTTCCTGGTGGCGATGTACAAGGCCTTCATCGAGCTCGACGTCAGCCTGGTCGAGATCAATCCGTTGGTCGTCACCGGCCATGGCGAGGTGATCGCCCTCGACGCCAAGATGAATTTCGACGACAACGCGCTGTTCCGCCACTCCGATGTCGCCGACATGCGCGACGTGGACGAGGAGGACCCGAGCGAGATCGAGGCCTCGAAGCACGAGCTCAACTACATCAAGCTCGACGGCCAGATCGGCTGCATGGTGAACGGCGCGGGCCTCGCCATGGCGACGATGGACATCATCAAGCTGAAGGGCGGCAGCCCGGCCAACTTCCTCGACGTCGGCGGCGGCGCCACGAAGGAGCGGGTGACGGCGGCTTTCAAGATCATCCTCTCCGACGAGAATGTCGAAGGCATTCTGGTCAACATCTTCGGCGGCATCATGCGCTGCGACGTGATCGCGGAAGGCGTGGTCGCGGCCAGCCGGGAGGTCAATCTGGACGTGCCCCTGGTGGTGCGCCTGGAAGGCACGAACGTCGAGCAGGGCAAGAAGATCATGGCGGATTCCGGTCTGCCCATCATTCCGGCGGACAATCTCGCCGACGCGGCCGAGAAGGTCGTCGCCGCGGTCAAGGAGGCGAAGTAATGGCGGTTCTGATCGACGCGAACACGAAGGTCATCTGCCAGGGCTTCACCGGCGCGCAGGGCACCTTCCACTCCGAGCAGGCGATCGCCTACGGCACCAAGATGGTCGGCGGCGTCACCCCCGGTAAGGGCGGGGGCACGCATCTCGACCTGCCGATCTTCGACACCGTCGCGGAGGCGAAGGCGAAGACGGACGCGGATGCGAGCGTGATCTACGTCCCGCCGCCCTTCGCGGCCGACGCGATCCTGGAGGCGGTCGACGCGGAGATCCCGCTCGTCGTCTGCATCACCGAGGGCATCCCGGTGCTCGACATGGTGAAGGTGAAGCGCGCGCTGACCGGCTCCAAGACGCGCCTCGTCGGGCCGAACTGCCCGGGCGTGATCACGCCGGACGCCTGCAAGATCGGCATCATGCCGGGCCACATCCACAAGCGCGGCAAGATCGGCGTGGTCTCGCGCTCCGGCACGCTGACCTACGAGGCGGTGGCCCAGACCACGGCGGCCGGTCTCGGCCAGTCGACCTGCATCGGCATCGGCGGCGACCCGGTCAACGGCACCAACTTCATCGACTGCCTGGAGATGTTCCTCGCCGACGACGAGACCGAGGGTATCGTGATGATCGGCGAGATCGGCGGCACCGCCGAGGAAGAGGCGGCCGAGTTCGTCAAGGCGAACAAGGTGAAGAAGCCCATGGTCGGCTTCATCGCCGGGGTGACCGCCCCGCCGGGCAAGCGCATGGGGCATGCGGGCGCCATCATCTCCGGCGGCCAAGGCACGGCCGAGAGCAAGCAGGAGGCGATGCGCGCGGCCGGGATCCGGGTGGCGGACAGTCCATCGGAGCTCGGCTCCACCATGGTGGAGGCGATGAAGGGCTAGACGGCGAAGACGCCGGCGGCGGACGGACCCGGCGCCGGCGTTTCGCTTTCGGACGGGGCGAAGTGGGCCGACGCCCGTCTGATGAGGCAAGGAGCGCGAAGAGGCGATGGCGTATATCGGCGAGACGACGCCGCTCTACGGAGCGAACGAGACCTATATCGCGGAGCTGTTCGAGAAATGGCAGCAGGATCCGGATGCGGTCGATCCCGGTTGGGCGTCGTTCTTCGAGGCCCTCGGCGACCAGGACGAGGTGCTGCTCGGCAATCACTACGGGCCGAGCTGGGCGCCGCGCCAGACCAAGGTCGTCGGCCGCAACGGCGGACGCGACCGGGACATGACGCTCTCCGACGCGCTGAGCGAGCCGGAACGCGGCGGCACCCCCTTCCAGCAACTGCTCGACTATCTGAAGGCCGGCGGCGGGCCCGCGATCGACGCCGACCAGACGCGCAAGGCGACGCTCGATTCGATCCGCGCGCTGATGCTGATCCGCGCCTACCGCATGCGCGGGCACATGGCGGCCAATCTCGACCCGCTCGATCTGGAGCGGCGCGAGATGCCGGGCGAGCTCGACCCCGCCAACTACGGCTTCACCGACGATGATTGGGACCACCCGATCTTCATCAACTACTATCTCGGGCTCGAATCCGCGACGCTGCGCGAGATCGTGAAGATCTGCCGCGACACCTATTGCGGCAGCATCGGCGTCGAGTTCCTGCACATCCAGGATGCGGAGGAGAAGAGCTGGATCCAGGAGCGGGTCGAATCCAGCCGCAACCGCAAGGACTTCACCAATCTCGGCCGGCGCACCATCCTGGAGCGCCTGACCCAGGCCGACATCTTCGAGACCTATCTCGACAAGAAGTACCGCGGGACCAAGCGCTTCGGCCTCGACGGCGGCGAATCGCTCGTCCCCATGATCGAGCAGATCTTCAAGCGCGGCGCGCAGCTCAGCCTCGAAGAGGTGGTGCTGGGCATGGCGCATCGAGGGCGGCTCAACATCCTCGCCAACGTGATGCAGAAGCCCTTCCAGCAGATCTTCGCGGAGTTCGAGGGCCTGCCCTCCTCGCCGGATTCGGTGCAGGGCTCCGGCGACGTGAAATACCATCTCGGGACCTCGGCCGACCGCGAGTTCGAGGGCAAGACGGTCCACCTCTCGCTGACTGCCAATCCCAGCCATCTGGAATGCGTCAACACCGTGGTCCTCGGAAAGGTGCGCGCGAAGCAGCGCCAGCGCGGCGACACCGAGCGCGAGAAGGTGATGGGCCTGCTGCTGCACGGCGACGCCGCCTTCATCGGCCAGGGCGTGGTGGCGGAGACCTTCCTGCTCTCGCAGCTCGACGGCTACCGCACCGGCGGCACGATCCATATCGTCATCAACAACCAGATCGGCTTCACGACGGCGCCGTCGAAATCGCGCTCCTCGCCCTACTGCTCGGACATGGCGAAGACGATCGACGCGCCGGTCTTCCATGTGAACGGCGACGATCCGGAAGCCTGCGTCCATGTGGCGAAGCTGGCGATCGAGTACCGGCAGAAGTTCAAGAAAGACATCGTCATCGACATGTGGTGCTACCGGCGCCACGGCCACAATGAGGGCGATGAGCCGATGTTCACCCAGCCGATGATGTACACCAAGATCAAGGACCATCCGCGTACCCGCCAGATCTATGCCGAGCGGCTGGAGGCCGAGGGCGCGATCGAGGATGGCGGCGGCGAGAAGCTGGTCAAGGAATTCGAGAAGACGCTGGACGAGGAGTTCGAGACCTCGAAGAGCTTCAAGCCGAACCGCGCCGACTGGCTGGAAGGCAAGTGGGCCGGCCTGTCGATCGCGGAATCCGGCGCACGACGCGGCGATACGGCGGTCGACATGGATCTCCTGAAGGAGGTCGGCCACGCCATCAGCCAGGTGCCGCAGAACTTCCACGCCAACGGCAAGATCCTGCGCCAGCTCGAAGCCAAGCGGAAGATGATCGAGAGCGGCGAGGGCATCGATTGGGGCACGGGCGAGGCGCTCGCCTTCGGCACGCTCTTGTGCGAATCCACTTCGATCCGGCTTTCAGGCGAGGACAGCGAGCGTGGCACTTTCTCGCAGCGCCATTCGGTGCTGATCGACCAGCAGAACGAGCAGCGCTACGTGCCGCTCAATTCGATCCGCATGGGCCAGGCACCGTTCGAGGTGATCGACAGCCCGCTCAGCGAGTTCGGCCTGCTCGGCTTCGAATACGGCTACGCCTCGGCGGAGCCGCATGCGCTCGTGCTCTGGGAGGCGCAGTTCGGCGACTTCGCGAACGGCGCCCAGGTCATCATCGACCAGTTCATCTCGTCCGGCGAGGCGAAGTGGCTGCGCATGTGCGGGCTCGTCATGCTGCTGCCGCACGGCTATGAGGGGCAGGGGCCGGAACATTCCTCCGCGCGGCTGGAACGCTATCTGCAGAATTCGGCCGAGGACAACTGGCAGGTCTGCAACATCACCCAGCCGGCGAACTACTTCCACGCGCTGCGCCGCCAGGTGCGCCGCAACTTCCGCAAGCCGCTCATCCTGATGACGCCGAAGTCGCTGCTGCGGCACAAGAAGTGCGTCTCGAAGCTGGAGGAGTTCGGCCCCGGCACCTCCTTCCACCGGGTGCTGTGGGACAATGCGCAGCTGGAGCCGGGGCGCCTCGCGCCGGACGACAAGATCAAGCGGGTCATCCTGTGCTCCGGCAAGGTCTATTTCGATCTCGAGGCGCAACGGGACGCCGAGGGCATCGAGGACATCTACATCATGCGCCTCGAGCAGCTCTACCCCTTCCCCTTCTACGCGCTGGGGCAGGAGCTCTCGCGCTTCCCGAACGCCGACATCGTCTGGTGCCAGGAGGAGCCCGAGAACATGGGCGCCTGGCAGTTCCTGGACCGGCGGATCGAACGGGTGCTGGACGAGATCGGGCACAAGCCCGCGCGGCGGCCGCACTATGTCGGTCGCGACGCGGCCGCCTCCCCGGCGACGGGCATCGCCAAGCGCCATGCCGACCAGCAGGCGCACATCGTCGAGCAGGCGCTGAGCCTGAAGTCGAAGACCGTCACGGTCGGCGGCGTCAAGGTCGGCGGCGTGCCGGCGCTGTCGGCGGATGCGGAAGCCCCGCCCACGAGCACGAGCGGAGGCGGGGCGAAGAAGGCATCGGCGAAGCGCCAGCCGGCGACCAAGTCGGCGGCGAAGAAGGCGGGCGCCAAGAAAGCGGCCGCCAAGAAGGCCGGGGCCAAGAAGGCGGGCGCCAAGGCCGCCGCCAAGAAGGCCACGGCCAAGAAGACGTCTGCCAAGAAGACGTCCGCCAAAAAGGCCGGGGCGAAGAAGGCGAGTGCCAAGAAGGCCACCGCCAAGAAGGCAACGGCCAAGAAGGTGGCTGCGAAGAAGGCGTGAGACGGGGCGGCAGTCGCCGCCCCGGGAGTGACAAGGGAAACCACCGGGGCCGCCACGGGCCCCGGGCGATAAAAACGGGACGAAGGTCATGGCCACGGACGTTACGGTGCCGACGCTCGGTGAATCGGTGAGCGAAGCGACGGTCATCAGCTGGATGAAGGCGGTCGGCGACGCGGTGGAGAAGGACGAGGCGCTCTGCGAGCTCGAGACCGACAAGGTCTCGATCGAGGTGCCCTCGCCGGTCGCCGGCGCCGTTACCGAGATCGTGGCCGAGGAAGGGGCCGACGTCGAGGTCGGGGCGGTTCTGTGCCGCGTTGAGGAAGGGGCCGAAGGCTCGGGCGGCGGCGGTTCCGGCGGCGGCGCGGCGAAGGAAGAGGCGCCGAAGCAGGAAGAGGCGCCGAAGCAGGAAGCCGCCAAACAGGAGGCCCCGAAGCAGGAGGCCCCGAAGCAGGAGGCGCCGAAGGAAGAGGCGCCCGCCGCCGCGCCCGCGACGCACGAGACGCTCTCCCCCGCCGTCCAGAAGATGGTGGCCGAGAACGATCTCGACCCGTCCAAGATCCCGGCGACCGGCCCGAAGGGCAACCTCACCAAGGAGGACGTCCAGAACTACCTGGCGAAGTCCGGCGCCAAGGCGGCGCAGCCCGCCGCCGCCGCGCCCGCGGCCAGCCCCGGCTCGCAGTCGAAGCCGGCCGCGCCCAGCTACGAGGCGAAGGGCGATCGCCCGCTCGACCCGCGCGGCGAGGAGCGGGTCAAGATGTCCAAGCTGCGCAAGGTCATCGCCACGCGCCTCAAGGAGGCGCAGAACACGGCCGCCATGCTGACGACCTTCAACGAGGTCGACATGGGTCCGATGATGGAACTGCGCGCGGAGTACAAGGACCGCTTCGAGAAGAAGCATGGCGTCAAGCTCGGCTTCATGAGCTTCTTCGTGAAGGCTGCCGTCGTCGCGCTGAAGGAACTGCCGGCGGTCAATGCCGAGATCTACGGCGACGAGATCATCTACAAGAACTACTACGATATCGGCATCGCGGTCGGCACGCCGCAGGGCCTGGTGGTGCCGGTGCTGCGCGACGCCGACAAGAAGAGCTTCGCGGAGATCGAGGGCGGTATCGCCGATTTCGGCAAGCGCGCCCGCGACGGCAAGCTCACGATGGCGGAGATGCAGGGCGGCACCTTCACCATCACCAATGGCGGCGTCTTCGGCTCGCTCTTGTCGACGCCGATCATCAACCCGCCGCAGTCGGGCATCCTCGGCATGCACAAGATCCAGAAGCGCCCGATCGTCGACAGCAACGGCGAGATTGTGGTCGGCAACATGATGTATGTGGCCCATTCCTACGACCACCGCATCATCGACGGCCGCGAGGCGGTGACCTTCCTGGTCCGCCTGAAGGAGACGCTGGAGGATCCGGCACGCCTGCTGATCGACGTCTGATCGGGGACGGCGTCCGCAGGGTGCGGCCTGCCCGGGCGACCGCCGCCGCGCGAGCCGTCCGCCGCCATGCCCGGCGGTTGCCGGCAGGCGCCGAGGCGAATGCCGGACCACCGACCGCGGGGGATGAGTAGATGCATTACACAATTTGTGTAATGGGTGAATCCTTTCTTCTCGCCGCCCCTGTTCGCTACCTCGTCTCGCACACAGGCTTGGGCGGTGCGGCCAACGCCATCGAACCGGGCGTCGGAACGGCGCTGGTCGGAGCGGCGCTGGGCGAAACGGCGCTGGGAGGGCCAAGGCGGTGACGGATGCCCGCGGGGCCGCGCGCACGGCCGTGCTCCGGGGCGCGCTCCGGGGCGCGCGGCGCTGCGTCGGCGTGCCGGCGATGGGGATCGGGCTCTCCATGGTCGGGTTCGGGGCGCTGGCGAGCGACCTCGGATTCTCCGGCATCCAGGCCTTCCTGACGACGGCGCTGGTCTGGGGGCTGCCCGGCCAGATCGCCTATGTCGAGCTGGCGGCGGCCGGCGCGCCCCTGTCGGTGCTGGTCGCGGCCGTCGCCTTCGCCAACATGCGCATGTTGCCGATGGTCGTGACCGGCCTGCCGACCATCTTGGGCGGGCGCCAGGCGGGATTCCTGCAGCGCGTCTTCCTGGTGCAGTTCATGGCGGTGACCGCTTGGACGCAGATGAACGCCGACACGCCGGACATGCCGGCGCGCTCACGGCTGCCCTACTATCTGGGCTTCGTCGCGGTGCTCTACGCCGCCGGGCTGGGCGGCACGATGATCGGCTACGGCGTCGGCGCGGTGCTGCCGGAGCCGGCGCTGCGCATCGCGGTCTTCATGACGCCGCTCTATCTGCTGCTGCTGGTCGCCGCCGCGCGCCATCCGACGAACCGGATCGCCGTCGTGCTGGGGGCGGCCATCGGCACCGGCCTGTTCCCGTTGATCGGCGACGCGGCGGTGCTGGCCGCCGGCCTGATCGGCGGCAGCGTGGCGATCGCGCTCGGGCGCGCGCGCAGGGGAGCGGTCGATGGCTGAGCCGGTCGGTCTGTGGGCCCTGCTCGCGCTCGCCGTGCTGGCGACCTTCGTCTGGCGACTGGCCGGCGTCGTGCTGGCCGGCCGCATCGCCGAGGAGGGGCCCCTCTTCGCCTGGATCGCGGCGATCGCCTACGCCATGGTCGCGGGGCTGATGGCCCGCGTCATCCTGATGCCGCGCGGCGACATCGCCTGGGAGACGATCTGGCCCCGGGCCGTCGCGCTGGCGGTCGGGTTCGTCGTGTGGCGGATCGCCGGCAAGCGCGTGGCCTGGGGCCTCGCCGGGGGCGTCGGGGCCTTTGCCCTCTTCGTGCTGGCCGGTTATTGAAGGGCGCAGCCGTCACCAGAGGGACCCAAGCGCCGATGCACGCCTTCACCGTCACCGAACTGATCCGCGCGCCCGTCGAGGAGGTCTGGGAGATCGCCGGCGACCCGACCCGCTTTCCGGAATGGATGCGCGGACTTGGGACCGTCGGTCTGCCGGACGACGGGCTGCTGGAAGGGGGCGCGGAACTGCCGGTCGCGGTCACCGAACGTGGCCAGACCCGCCACGCCACCATGCGTCTCGCCCAGTGGGAACCGCCCCATGGTTTCGCGCTGCAGGCGGGCGGGCCGCAGGCGGGGACGCTCTATCGCTACCGCTTCGAGCCGACGCGCGAGGGCGCCGCCACCCGTGCGACGCTGGAGGCCGAAATCCGCATTTCCGGCAAGTGGTTCCTGCTCGCCTGGCTCTTGAAGCGCGGCATGAAGCGCTCCGACGGCGGGCAGCTGAAGGCGCTCGGATTCCTCGTCACCGGGAAATAGGGCGGCGGGCCGGGGATCAGATCGGCTTCGGCTCTTCCTCGCCTTCCGCGCCGTCCTCGGGCGTGGCCTCGCGGTCCTCGGGCTGCAGCGGATTGCGCCGGCGGATGATGATGTCGCCGTTCGGCATCACCTCCGGCATCTCGTAGGTCGGAATCGTCAGCAGCAGCATCTCGAGTGCCGAGACGATCTTGCCGATCCCTTCGCGCGCGAGCTCGTCGGGCGCCTTCTCCTCGGCAAATGCGGCCGGGCTCGCGGCGAGTGCGGCGGCGAACGCCGCCGCGGCCAGCGCCTTCCCCCGGGATTTGCGGTTCGTCGACATCGTCATCGATCGGTCCCCACCTGATTGCGTCCTGCCCGGATACCTAGGGGCGGAATGTGGCCCGGGCAAGGCGGAAGCCGGGCCCGCGCGCCCGGTTCCGAGCCTTGTCGCCCCCCGGCCTTTCGGGCATGGTTCGGCCAGCCAGGGAAACCATTCGCAAGACGGGGGATGAGGGCGATGAGCGATGCCTACGACGTCGTGGTGATCGGGGCGGGGCCGGGCGGTTATGTGGCCGCGATCCGGGCGGCCCAGCTCGGCATGAAGACGGCCTGCGTGGAGGCGCGCGAGACGCTGGGCGGCACCTGTCTCAATGTCGGCTGCATCCCCTCGAAGGCCATGCTGCACGCGTCCCAGATGTTCGCCGAGGCCGGCGGGGAGATGGCCCATCTCGGCATCAAGATGTCGCCGAAGCTCGACCTCAAGCAGATGATGGCCCACAAGTCCGAGACGGTGGAGGCCAACGTCAAGGGCATCGAGTTCCTGTTCAAGAAGAACAAGATCGACTGGATCAAGGGCAAGGCGAAGATCGAAGGCGCCGGCAAGCTCGCGATCACCGAGGGCAAGGACAAGGGCAAGTCCGTCGAGGCCAAGCACATCATCATCGCCACCGGCTCGGAATCGACGCCGATCCCGAATGTCGAGGTGGACGAGAAGCAGATCGTGACCTCCACCGGCGCGCTCGAGCTCTCCAAAGTGCCGAAGCATCTCGTCGTCATCGGCGGCGGTGTGATCGGGTTGGAGATGGGCTCCGTCTGGCAGCGCCTGGGCGCCAAGGTGACCGTGGTCGAGTTCCTCGACCGCATCCTGCCCACCATGGACGGCGAGGTCTCCAAGCAGTTCCTGCGGATCCTGAAAAAGCAGGGGATGGAGTTCAAGCTGAAGTCCAAGGTGACGGGCGCGCAAAAGACGAAATCCGGCGTCAAGCTGTCGGTCGAGCCGGCCGCGGGCGGCGACGGCGAGACGATCGAGGCGGACGTCGTGCTGCTCTCCGTCGGCCGGCGGCCCTATACCGAGGGGCTGGGCCTCGAAGAGGCCGGCGTCGAGACCGACGAGCGCGGCTTCATCAAGGTGGACGGCCAGTACAAGACCAGCGTGGACGGCATCTACGCGATCGGCGACTGCGCGCCGGGCCCGATGCTGGCCCACAAGGCGGAGGACGAGGGCGGCCTGTGCGCCGAGATGATCGCGGGCCAGAAGCCGCACCTCAACTACGACGCCATCCCGAACATCGTCTATACCGAGCCCGAGGTCGCCTCGATCGGCAAGACGGAGGAGGAGCTGAAGGAGGCGGGCGTCGAATACGTCGCCGGCAAGTTCCCCTTCTCCGCCAACGGGCGCGCGCGGGCGATGCTGGCGACCGAAGGGTTCGTCAAGATCCTCGCCGACAAGAAGACCGACCGGGTGCTCGGCGCCCACATCATCGGCAAGGACGCCGGCGGCATGATCCACGAGATCGCGCTCGCCATCGAGTTCGGCGCGTCCTCCGAGGACGTCGCCCGCACCTGCCACGGCCACCCGACGCTGAACGAGGCGGTGCGCGAGGCGGCGCTGGCCGTCGACGGCCGGCCGATCCACATCTGACGCCGCGTCGTCCCGCGATGCGCCGCCCATGACATCCCCCGGCCCGCCGGCCGCGCTGCCGTCGGAGGCGCGCGCCGCCCTCGTCCTGCTGGTCGCGGCCTGCGGTTTCCTGATGCTGCCGCTGGGCGACACGCTGGGGAAGATCCTGGGCGAGGGCGGCATGGCGCCGGTGCAGGTGGCGTGGGGGCGCTGGGCGGCGCAGACCATCGTGTTGACGCCGATCGTGCTGCTGCTGCATCGGCGCGCGGCGTTGCGACCCAAGGGGCCGAGGCTCCTGCTCCTGCGCGCCGTGCTGATCGGTCTCGCCACGATCTTCTATTTCACCGCGATTCGCGACATTCCGCTGGCCGATGCGGCCGGCGTCCTGTTCGTGGCGCCGCTGCTGGTGACCGCGCTCTCCGCACTGTTCCTGCGCGAGCATGTCGGGATCCGGCGCTGGGCCGCGGTGCTGATCGGCTTCGCCGGCATGCTGCTGATCGTCAAGCCGGGGACGAGCGCCATGCAGTGGGGCGCGCTCTGGGCCCTCGGCGCGGCCGCGCTCTTCGCCAGCTTCCTGGTTCTGACCCGTCACATGGCCGGCATGAACAAACCCTTGGTGACGCTCTGGTGGGCGGGCGTCGTCGGCACCGTGCTGATGGCGGCGTTGGTGGTGCCGGTCTGGCGCATGCCGACGGGCGTGGAGGCGCTGATGCTGCTCGGCATGGGGATGGTCATGGCGCTCGGCCATCTGCTGATCCTGTGGGCGGCCGACCGGGCGGAGGCCTCGGCCATGGCGCCGATGCCCTATATGGAAATGGTGATGGCGACCGCGATGGGCTATGTCGTCTTCGGCGATTTCCCGGACGCCTACACCTGGGCCGGCTGCGCCATCGTCATCGGTGCCGGCCTCTTCGTCGTGCTGCGCGAGCGCAAGGTGGGCGCCGTCCCGCCGCGGCCCGCGGCCCGGCGCTGAACGGTGCCATCTTGACGCGGCCCTTCGGGGCGCGCCCACTAGCGGGCCGGAACACATCCTTGATCGGAGGACGTCATTCGATGGCGGAGCAGGAGTACGTCGCCTTCACCCGTATGGAGGACGGCACGGCCGAGGACTATAGGCTGTTGATGGAAAAGGAGGACGCCTTCAACGCCGACCATGTCGATCGCGTCCTGGCGCATCTGAAGCTGCTCGACGTCGATTGGGGCGGCTACCGGGTGACGCGCTATGCCCACTCGCTGCAGTCGGCGACGCTGGCCGAACGCGACGGCGCGTCGGAAGAGATGATCGTCGCCGCCCTGCTGCACGATATCGGCGACATCCTCTCGCCCTATAACCACAGCGAGGCGGCGGCCGCCCTCCTCAAGCCCTATGTCAGCGAGCGCGTGCACTGGATCGTCAAGCACCACGGCCTGTTCCAGGGCTACTACTACAATCATTTCCTGGGCGGCGACCGGCACCAGCGCGACCGCTTCAAGGATCATCCCTGGTACGCCGACTGCGTCTATTTCTGCCAGCACTACGACCAGAACGCCTTCGATCCGGACTACGACACCCTGCCGCTCGCGCATTTCGAGCCGATGGTGCGCCGCGTCTTCGGGGCGCCGCGCTTCGGCCATCTGGAGCTGGCGCCGGCCGCGGGATGAGCCGGATTCGCGCAATCCCCCCAAAAATTTTACGAATAAGTCCGATTTCGGCACCATGGTGCCGGCCCTTAAGTATTTCGCAACCTGGCGCTCGCTAATCCGGGGCTTCTTTACCGAGAACCTGGGAGTGAGGTCATGCGGATTTTCTTGTGCGCCCTTGTGCTCGTGGCCCTTGGGTTTCCGGTCGCCGCCTCCGCGCAACAGCGCTTCATGGGCTTCACGGCCGAGGAGTTGATCGACGCCAAGTTCGTCGAGGAGACGCGCGGCTGGCTCGAGGTGCCCGTCGTGCGCATGACGGTCGAGAGCCAGAACGCCCGGCGCGGCGAGATCAGCGCCGAGGAGATCGAGGCGCGCGATCAGGTCTGGCGCAAGGAGCGCGAGCAGCAAGACCAGCCCTTCGTCGCCTCCGTGCTGTCGAATCCGCTTTCCACCTATCTGACGCGGATCCAGGCCCGTTCGATCGGTCTCTACAGCGAGATCATCGTGGTGGACGATGTCGGGCTGAACGCGGGGCAGAGCGCGATCACGGGCGACTATTGGCAGGGCGACGAGGCCAAGTTCCAGAAGACCTTCGAGGTCGGCCGGAACGCGGTCTTCATCGACGAGCCGGAGTTGAACGAGGCGACCGCCACCTGGCGCGCGCAGCTCAACCTCACCCTGCATTCCGAGGCGGGCGAGCCGATCGGCGCCGCCACGGTCGAGGTCAATCTGACCGAATTGTCCCGCCGACGCGCCTTCATCGGCAACTGAGCGTCGGCCTGAAAACGGGAGCTGGGACATGAAATTCTTCAACGATATGTCGATCGCCAAGAAGCTGCTGGGCGCCTTCTCCGCGATCGTGCTGGTGATCGTCGTCGCCGGCGGCATCACCGTCTACGAGATCGACGCCGCCGACGGCGCGGTTGCGGAAAACCAGACGCTGGTTCAGTTCGGAAAGGATCTCGGCACGTTGGAACGCGCCGGCGCGGCCCAACTGCTCGCCGTGCGCGGCCTGTTGCTGACCGGCGATCGCGGCCAGATCGACGCCTATCGCGAGGCCGTGGCCCAGTTCGACGCGACGGTCGAGCGCATGGCGGGTCATGCGCCGACCGCGGAGGCCCAGTCGGCATTCGAGGGGCTCGTTGCCCTAGTGCGCGACTGGCAGACCGAGACCGCCGCGACGCAGATCGAAGGCATGTCCAATCCACTGACCGTGGACGCGGCGCGCGCGATGGAGGCGAACGGCCTGGGCAGCGATTTCATGCTCGCGCTGAACGAGGCGGCGAGCGCGCTGAAGCGCGCCACGGAAGTCCGTATCCAGGCGGCCGAAGAGGCGACGGAGACCTCGTTCCTCGTGACGATTATCGCGGCCTTCGGCGGCTCGCTCGTCGCATTGATCATCGCGACCGTCGCCTACTTCGCACTGAAGGGCGCGATCTCCGCGCCGATCGCGCGGATGACCGAGGTGATGGGCGTGCTCGCCGACGGGCGCGACGATGTCGATGTCCCGAATACCAGGCGGGCCGACGAGGTCGGCGCGATGGGCCGGGCGCTCGAGGTCTTCAAGCAGAACGCGATCGAGCGGCGCGAGGCGCTGGCCCGTGAGGAGGAGGCGCGCGAGAAGGAGAAGGAGCAGGTCAAGGCGCGCGAGGAGCGGACCCGGCGCATCGAAGAGCTGATCGCCACCTTCGACAAGCAGTCGGCCGAACTGGTCGAGGCGCTGTCCACTTCCGCCAGGTCGCTGGAGGATACCTCCAAGGTGATGAACGAGTCGGCGGAGAACACCGACAAGCAGGCGACCGCGGTCGCCGCCGCGTCGGAGGAGGCCTCGACCAACGTCCAGACGGTCGCTTCCGCCGCCGAGCAGTTGCGCGCCTCGATCACCGAGATCGCCGAGCAGGTCGCCAAGGCCAGCGATATCGCGGGCGAGGCCTCCAGCACCGCCGAGCAGGCGCAGGGCCGGATCTCGCGGCTTGAGACGTCCGCGAACTCGATCGGCGAAGTCGTCTCGCTGATCAACGAAATCGCGGAGCAGACCAATCTGCTGGCGCTCAACGCCACCATCGAGGCGGCGCGCGCGGGCGAGGCCGGCAAGGGCTTCGCGGTGGTCGCCGAGGAGGTGAAGTCGCTCGCCAGCCAGACCGCCCAGGCGACCGACAAGATCCGCCATCAGATCGAGGAGATGCAGGCCGAGACCGTGCAGTCGGTCCAGGCGATCCAGGACATCACCGCGATCATCACGCAGGTGAACGAGTACACGTCCTCGATCTCCTCCGCCGTGGAGGAGCAGGCCTCGGCCACCGACGAGATCGCGATGAACGTCAACCAGGCCTCCGGCGCGACCGACGAGGTGGCGAGCAACATCCAGCTCGTCCATCAGTCTTCCAGCGAGAGCGGCAAGACGGCCGGCTCGCTGCTGCAGGCTTCGAGCGAGATCGCGGAGCGTGCCCGGGCCATGAAGTCGGGCGTCGAGGGCTTCGTGAAGGATATCCGGGCGCTCTGATCGCCGTCCGATCGGGCGCCGGTTGGCGGGGCGACGGCATGCCGTCGCCCCGTCGCGTTTTCGCGCGGGCCGGCTAGTCGTCCGTCAGCACGCTGTCGGCCGGCAGGAACCGCTCGCTCTTGCGGTCGAAGATCCAGAGCTCCCCCTCCGAGATGTCGAACCAGGCGCCGTGCAGGGTCAGCCGGCCCTTCTCCTCCAGGATCTTGACGCAGGGGAAGGTGCGCAGATTGTCGAGCGAGCGGCGCACCGACAGCCGCTCCAGCGCGGTCTGGCGGTCCGTCTCGCTCGCGTCCTCGGGCAGGTCCAACTCCTCGATCGCCGGCTTCAGCAGATCCATCCAGCGGCCGATGAAGTCGCCGGGCGACAGCGGCTCTCCCGGATTGAGCGCCGCGCGGATGCCGCCGCAGCGCCCGTGCCCCATCACCAGGATATGACTCACCTTCAGCGATTGGACTGCGAATTCCAGCGCGGCCGAGGTCGCGTGGAACTCCCCGTCCGGCCGGTGCGGCGGCACGAGGTTCGCGACGTTGCGTACGACGAAGATCTCGCCCGGCGCGGCGTCGAAGATCGATTCCGGGATGGCGCGCGAATCGCAGCAGCCGATCACCAGTACCTCCGGGGTCTGGCCGCGCTCCGCGAGCGAGCGGTAGCGCTCGTGCTGGTCGGCGAAGCGCCCCGCCTTGAAGTTGCGATAGCCGGCGAGAAGGGGCGGGGGAAAGAGATCCACGGAACCTGCCTTGGTCGTCTGATGGAAGCGTCGCGTCGCCCGCCGTTATACAAAACTCCGCGGGTTGGTTCGACCCTTCCGAGTCATAAAGCGTTCTTCGGCGGAGCGTCCGTGGTCGCTCACGCGCCGTCCATCAAATCCGCTAGCAGCGGGTTCGGAAAGCGGCGCTCGACGGTGACGCCGTAGAAGGCTTCCGTCAGGCCGGGCAATTGCGCGCTCTCCACCAGCAGGCCGCTCGCCAACTCGTCGCGCACGACGATCGGCGGCAGCACGGCCAGTCCGACCCCCTCGCGCGCCAGCAGGCGCATCATGGCCATGTCGTCGACCTCGGCGGCGATCTGCGGGCGCGCGCGCAAGCGCTCCGCCAGGGCGTCGAACCCGATGCGCAGCGCGCTCGCCCGCGTCGGCAGGACGAGGGCGGCCGTGCCCAGCCGCTCCGCCAAGGGCATGTCCGGCGGGCAGAGCGCCGGCACGCCGATCAGGCTGACCGGCTGTTCGTCCAGGCGATGGGCGACGAAATCGGAGAGCGCGTCGGCCGGCGGTGGCTGGTTCGTCAGCACGAGATCGAGATGCAGCGCCGCCAGGGCGCTGAAGAGCTCGCCTTCGCCCGCGGAGCGCAGGATCACCTCGACATCCGGCCGCCCCAGGACCGGCCGCAGGAAGGCGAGCTGGAAGTTGCGCGAGAGGGTTGCCAGCGCGCCGACGCGCAGGGGACGTCGCTGCCGGCCGCTGTGCCGCAGCGTTTCCAGCAGTTCGCGGCCGGTTTCGAAGATCGTGTCGGCATGGTCGAGCGCGATTCGCCCCGCTTCCGTCAGATGCAAGGCGCGGCCCCGCCTTTCGAACAGCGCCTGGCTGAGCCGTTCCTCCAAGAGGCGGATCTGGGTCGAGACCGCCGACTGCGAGACGTTCAGCCGCTCCGCCGCGCGGGTCAGATTGCCCTCATGCGCCACGGTCTGGAAATAACGTAGGTGATTGTAGTTCAGGTCCGCCATGACTGTTCTAATAAACAGAACGATAATCCATAGACAATGAATTTTTCTTTCGGTTTAGGAGTTCGTAGATACGCCTCGGATTTCCGTACAAGCCGAGGGGAACCTTCCATGCTGCACCCGTTGATCCTGCTGATCGCGCCGGCGGCGCTTCTGCTGGCCGCGCTGTGCGCGCTCGCGGCGCCGGGCCGCCGGCCGCGTTTGCTGCCGACCGTCATGCAGGCGGCGGCGCTCTGCGCGTTCGGCGCCGCGCTCGCCGCGGCCGTCCTTCTTGTGCGGGACGGCCCGGGGACGAGCGCCCTTTTGGGGGGCGACGGGCTCGGTTTCGCGGTGCGGCTCGATGTGGTCAGCGTGGCGATGTCGCTCCTCGTCTCCTTCATCGGCTGGATCGTGCTGCGCTATTCGGCCACATATCTCGACGGCGAGGCGCGCCAGGGCGCCTTCCTCGGCTGGATGGCCGCGACCCTGGCGGTCGTGCTGCTGCTGGTGCAGGCGGGGAACCTCGTGCATCTCGTCGCCGCCTGGGTCGCGACCAGCCTGGCGCTGCACCGGCTGCTGCTGTTCTACGGCGAGCGCATCCAGGCGGTGCGCGCCGCGCGCAAGAAGTTCTTCGTCGCGCGGACCGGCGAGTTGGCCTTGCTGATGGCGGCGGTGCTGCTCGTCCTCGGATACGGGACGGGCGATATCGCGACGCTGAACGCCGCCGCCCGGGAGGGGACGGCGGCAGGCGCCACGCAATGGGCGGTCGTGCTGCTGGCGCTGGCCGCGATGCTGAAGTCGGCGCAGTTCCCGAGCCACGGCTGGCTGACCGAGGTGATGGAGACGCCGACCCCGGTCTCGGCGCTCCTGCATGCGGGCGTGGTGAATGCCGGCGGCTTCCTGCTGATCCGGCTCGCGGACGTGGTGCTGCTATCGCCTGGCGCGCTCGCGATCCTGGTCATGGTCGGCGGCTTCACCGCGCTGTTCGGCGGGGTGGCGATGCTGGCGCAGCCGACGATCAAGACCTCGCTCGCCTATTCCACCATCGCCCAGATGGGCTTCATGGTGATGCAGTGCGGGCTCGCGCTCTTTCCCTTGGCCCTGCTGCACATCCTGGCGCACTCGCTCTACAAGGCGCATGCCTTCCTCGCCTCCGGCGCGGCGGTGGAGACGGTGGCGGCCGCGCGCCGGCCCGGGCCGGTCGCCATCCCCGCGGGGCGCGCGATCCTGCGGGCTTTCGCCGTGGCGCTCGCGCTCTATGCGGCGATCGGCGTGTTCTTCGGCCTCGCCTTCGGCTTCGCGGAGAAATCGCCGCAATCGATCGCACTCGGCGCGATCCTGATCCTGGGGGTCGCGTATCTCCTAGCCCAGGGGTTCGCCGACGCCGCGCCCAAGGCCTTGACCCGGCGCACGGCGCTCTACGCTCTCGTCGCCTCGATCAGCTATTTCGCGCTGCAGTCCGGGGCGGAATGGCTGACGGCGGGCACGCTGCCGCCGGCGCCCTCGCCGGGCCCGATGGAATGGCTGCTGATCGCCTTGGCCGTCGTCAGCTTCGCGCTCGTGGCGTTCGCGCAGACCAGCTTCCCGCTCTGGGCCGACCATCCGGCCGCCGCGGCGCTGCGGGTCCATCTCGCGAACGGGCTCTACGCAAACGCGCTGTTCGACCGGATCGTCGGCAATTGGACGCTCCGCCGGTCGCCGGACGCGTGAAGGGAGGAACGGACGATGACCGACGCGAGCTCTTTGGTATGCGACGAGGTGGTAGGCATCGAAACGGCCGCCGAGACCGCGGTGCGTCAGATCCCCCCGCTTTGGCCGCTCGACGCCTCGGTGGCGGTCAATCCCTTCCTGGGCCAGACGGGCGAGAGCCTGGCCGAGGCCGGCGCGCGCCTCGCCCGGGTGGGCGGCATCCCGGTGACCATGCCGCGCCGCTGGTATCGGGAGCGGATCGCGGCGGGCCGCATCACGGACGCCGATCTCGAGGCGGCCCTGGCCGCCGCGCCGGCGGCGGCGCGGCCGGTGGACCTGCGGGCGCTGAAGCAGGCGGCCGCAACGGATCGACCCGCGCCCGAGGCGCTGCCGACGCTCGCCGATCTCGCCGCACGGGCGGACGGCACGGATTGGCCGGGCCTGATCGCCGACCGGTTCGGCGTCTGGGCGTCCGGCTATTTCGACCGCGGCCAGGCGCTCTGGGCCGCGCCCCGGGGCAAGAGCGCCTGGGCCGCCTTCCGCGCCCATGCCAGCAACGACCTCACGCCCGAGATCCTGGGGCTAACCGGCTTCGCCGCCTTCGTGGCCGACATGCCGGAGGATCCGGTCCAGGCGATCGCCGAGGCCGTCGCGCGCCTCGGGATCGAGGAGGGCACGCGCGTAAGTTATTTCCACCAGCTCCTGCTGACGCTCGGCGGCTGGGCGCAGGCCGCGCGTTACTTGCTGTGGCGCGCGGAACTCGCTGGCGAGACCGACCGCACGGCGATCGATTTCCTGGCGATCCGCCTCACCTGGGAGGCGGCGCTGTTCCGCCGCACCGAAGACCGGATCGCTGAGCGATGGGCCGTGATCCGCGCCGCCCATGCCGCGCCGATCGCGCCCGGGCCGGACGAGGTGGTCGACGCCATCCTGCAGGAGGCGGCGGAGCGCGCGGCCCAGCGCGACCTCTCCAAGCGGCTCGAGGCGCCAGGCCCGATAGGCGATGCCGGTCGGCCGGCCGTGCAGGCGGCCTTCTGCATCGACGTGCGCTCGGAAGTCTTCCGCCGGGCGCTGGAGGCGGTCGATCCCGCGATCCGCACGATCGGCTTCGCGGGCTTCTTCGGCGTCGCGGCCGAACATCGCCGCTTCGCCTCCGACGTGGCCGAGCGGCGCCTGCCGGTGCTGCTCAACCCTGCCGTCGGCAGTTGCGCCGGCGGCCCGGAGGATGCGGCGGCCGACCGCGCCGCGCGCTACGCCGCGCGCGCGAAGCGAGCCTGGGGGCGCTTCAAGTACGCCGCCGTCTCCTCCTTCGCCTTCGTCGAGGCGATGGGGCCCGTCTATGTCGGTAAGCTGGTGCGCGACGCGCTCGGCCGCGCTTCGGACCGGGCGGCGGAGGAGCCGCCGCCGCGCTTCGACCCGGCGCTCTCGCTCGACCAGCGGATCGATGCGGCGGAGGCGGTGCTGCGGGCAATGTCGCTGACCGCGGGGTTCGCGCGGCTCGTGCTGCTCGCCGGCCACGGCGCCAACACCGTGAACAACCCGTTCGCCAGCGCGCTCAACTGCGGCGCCTGCGGCGGCTATTCGGGCGCGGTGAACGCGCGCCTGCTGGCCGGCCTGCTGAACGAGGAGGCGGTGCGCGCCGGCCTCGCGGAGCGCGGCATCGATATCCCGGCGGACACGCTCTTCGTCGCCGGGTTGCACGACACGACGACGGATGCGGTCACGCTTTTCGATCGGGTTCGCGCCGCGCCCGATCATTCGGGCGACCTCGCGCAGCTGCGCCGTTGGCTCGAGGCGGCCGGCCGGCGCGCGCGGGGCGAGCGGGCGCTGGCGCTTCCCCGCGCTTCGGGGGGCGATGTCGCCCGGCGCGCCCGCGACTGGGCCGAAGTGCGGCCGGAATGGGGGCTTGCGGGCAACCAGGCCTTCATCGCCGCCCCGCGCGGGCGCACCGCCGGCCGGAGCCTGGAGGGTCAGGCCTTTCTGCACGATTACGATTGGCGGCAGGACGAGACCAGGGGCTTCGCCGTGCTGGAGCTGATCCTGACCGCGCCGGTGGTGGTGGCGAGCTGGATCAGCCTGCAATATTACGGCTCGAGCGTCGCGCCCGACGCCTTCGGGTCGGGCAACAAGCTCCTGCACAATGTGGTCGGCGGCTTCGGCGTGGTGGAGGGCAATGGCGGGCTGTTGCGCGCCGGGCTACCGCGCCAGTCGGTGCATGATGGGGAGCGGCTGGTGCACGCGCCGTTGCGCCTTGCCGTGTGCGTCGAGGCGCCGACGGAGGCGATGAACGCGATCCTGGAGCGGCACTCGCAGGTGCGCGCGCTCTTCGACAATCGTTGGCTGCATCTCTTCGCGATGGACGGGGAGGGACGGCTCGCCCACCGCTATGCGGGCGATCTGCGCTGGGAGGAGGAGCGGCCCGCCGTCCGGCGGGCGGCGGCGTGAGCGCCGGTCAGAAGCCGGCGAGGCCGCCCCACCGTCCGGCCTGGTAGAGCGTGAATCCGAGACTGAGGACGAGCCCTGCCGCCGGCACCGGCCAGGGCACGCGCCAGGGCGGGGCCGGCGCCCCGGCCGGATCGCGCGCCTCCCGGCGCTTGAGCGCGAGCAGCGCGCCATTGACCAGCGCGAAGACGATCAGCGTGAGGAAGGACGTGATCTCGGCGAGGCGCACGATCGGCAGCGCCAGCGCCAGAACCATCGCGATCGCGGTCGCCAGCAGCGTCGCCGCCACCGGCGTGCGGGTGCGTTGCCAGACGGCGGCCAGTCCCGCCGGCAACCCGCCGAGGCGCGCCAGCCCGTAGAAGACGCGAGCCGCCATGATGATCTGGATGAGCGCGCCGTTGGCGACCGCGAAGATCGCGACCAGCGAGATCGGCGCCGGGTTCCAGCCGGACGCGCGCTCATAGACGAGCGCCAGCGGCGCGTCGCTCGCGGCCAGCTCGGCCGGCGCCGCGATCAAGACCGCGACCAGCGCCACCAGCACGTAGAGCAGCGTCGTCGCGCCCAGCGTCACCAGGATCGCGCGCGGTAGGGTGCGCTCCACGTCGCGCACCTCCTCCGCCACGTTCACCATGTCCTCGAAGCCGATGAAGGCGTAGAAGGCGAGCACCCCGCCCGCCAGGATCGCCGGCGCCATCGCGAGCAGGTCGCCCGGCGCCGGCAGCAGCGCATCCGCGACTCGCGCGGGCTGGAGCACCACGTCGTCGATTCCGGTCGCGATCACCAGCACGAGCGCTCCGATTTCCGCCACCGTCAGCAGCGCCGCGACGGTCACCGATTCGACGATTCCCCAGATCGCCAGTACGCCGAGCAGGAGCAGCAGCGCCGCCGTCATCACCGGCGCCGGCAGGTCGAGGAACAGGCCGAGATAGCCGGCGAAGCCGATCGCGATCGCGGCGGTGGAGACGAGCCCGGCGCTCGCCACCGTCAGCCCGACCGCGAGCGGCAGGAAGCGCAGCCGGAACCCGTGGGTGACGTAGGCGGCCTCGCCGGCGCTGACGGGGAAGCGCGCGGCGAGTTCCCCGAAGCTGAGCGCCGTCGGCGCGGCCATCACGGCGGCCAGCAGGAAGGCGAGGGGCGCCTGCAGGCCCGCCAGCCCCGCCACCTTGCCGACGAGCACGAAGATGCCCGCCCCGATCGTCGTGCCCAGCCCGTAGAGCGCCAGCATCGGCAGCGACAGGCTGCGCCGCAGGGTCGGCGGGCCCGCCATCGGTCCGGGCGGCTCGGGCAGCGGGTTTGCGCGCGACATGCGGTGAAGGTCTCCCGTTTTGGTCTCGCCATTGTCGCGGCAAGTCGGCCGGCGCTCAATGTTTCACGCGCGCGATCGCGAACGGCGCTTGAGAATCCGGCCGCGCGACCCAAGCCTTATGGGGACGGCCAATCAGCGAAGGGATGCCCGGACCATGTCACGCCCCTCTCGAACCACCCGCGCGACGGCGCTGCTGCTCCTGCTCGCCGGCGTCGCGCTCCTCGTCCCGCCGCAGGCCACGCAGGCGCAGACGGAGGAGACGCAGCTCGCGACCCTGTCCGTCAGCCGCGTGGCGGGCGGGCTCGACCATCCCTGGGGCCTCGCCTTCCTGCCGGATGGCGACCTGCTGGTGACGGAACGCACGGGGCGCCTGCGCGTCGTCAGCCAAGCGGGCGCCGTCTCCGACCCGGTCGCCGGCCTGCCGGAGATCTGGGATCGCGGCCAGGGCGGGCTGCTCGACGTGGCGCTCGACCCCGACTATGCGGACAATCGCCGGATCTACTTCTCCTTCGCGGAGCCGGGCGAGCGCGGCACGGCCGGCACGGCGGTGGCGCGCGGGGTGCTCGACCGCGAGGCGCTGGTGCTGAGCGACGTCGAGGTGATCTTCCGGCAAGAACCCAAGACCCATGGCGGGCGGCATTTCGGCTCGCGCCTCGTCTTCGCGCGCGACAGGACGCTCTTCATCACCATCGGCGATCGGGGCGAGCGGACCCGCACCCAGGATTTCACCATCAACCGCGGCCAGGTGATCCGCATCGAGCGCGACGGCTCGATCCCCGCCGACAATCCCTTCGTCGGCGTCGACGGCCGCCGGCCGGAGGTCTGGTCCTACGGCCACCGCAACCCGCAGGGCGCGGCGCTCCATCCCGAGACGGGCGCGCTCTGGCTCAACGAGCATTCCGCCCAGGGCGGGGACGAGGTGAACGTGCCCCAGGCGGGCAAGAACTACGGCTGGCCGGTGATCCACTACGGCGAGGATTACGGCGGCGGCCAGTTCGGCGAGGGGACGAAGAAGGACGGCATGGAACAGCCGCTCTGGTACTGGGTCCCCTCGATCGCGCCCTCGGGCATGGCCTTCTACACGCACCCGAAGGTGCCGGGCTGGCAGGGCGATGTCTTCGTCGGCGCGCTGAAGTTCCGCCTGCTCGTCCGCCTCGACCTGGAGGACGGCCGCGTCATCCACGAGGAACGCATGCTCCAGGACCTCGGCCAACGCCTGCGCGCCATCGCTGAGGGCCCGGACGGCGACCTCTGGATCCTCACCGATTCCTCGGACGGCGAGCTCCTGCGCGTGACGCCGACGGCGAGGCGGTAGGTCAGTTTAGGCAGATCATACGAGCTAGGTCGGGCTGCTCCTGAACCGACGAGCGTTTGGGTACGCGCAGAGTTTCTGTCAGCCGGGCAAGCAGAACGGCGATCCTGTTGTTTCGGACCAGAATTCACGATGCCAGTTGAGAAAATGAGGGTGGGGCCAGTCAGATTTTCGGTCCGGCGCATTGGCGCGACCATTCTTGTTTATGAAGGACGTGATGCTGTCGACGTCGTTGACCTTACGCGAGATCAATATCTCTAGGTCGTCTGACAATGCGATCAAACCTCGATCGAACATCCAGTGCGCCGTACCCGATAGGGCGAGGCCGTTCTGTACGCAGTCCGGGCCATTGTGCTCAACCGGTCGGATATGGGCGGCATCGACCTCCGCTCTTCCGCCGCCATTGATGAACTTAAGGCCAGAAAACGCACATCGCTCATCGTACGCGCGAAGCACGTTGCGCCGGAATGCTCGCTTGCGAACTGGTCGGCTGACCAACTGCGCTATACGCTCGCGTTCCGTCGTGAATTGAAACTGAGCATCGCCTTCCGCCAATCCCTCGGCACGGATGTCGGCATCTAGCCGGGGGAGCACTTGCTCGGACTCGTCCAGCCCCCTTTCCAAAATACGCAGAAAATCCTCAGATGAGATCGGCCTGACAGCAGCTTGTGCACGCCCAGAAAGTACACCCCGTTCGTTCAAAAGTCCGCGTTCGATAGGGCTGCTGCCATCGTTGAAGGGAACGGACTTGCCAAACTCAAGGTAACTGCCGGGCTCCATTACGGCGAGGAAGCGGTCGGGAACCTTCGGGTCAGGAATGATCTTCTCAACATATGCGACCGCGAAGTAACCTCGTGTCTTCGGAACCTTTGCTGGTTCCAGATAGACAATCCAGTCGCCAGCAGCTTCTTTGGCGCGACCGAGGTATGACCTAGGGAACTGATACCGCTCCGACGGAACGTCGTCGTAGATCGAATCCGGGCGGACCATAAAAACGCAGTGACCCATGGGACGTATCCAACCCGCCCAATCTTATCGGAACAAATACTACCTGATACAGTACGGCGTTGCTGTTCCAAAGTCATCCGGGAGCAGCATACGCCTGAAAGCCGTGCGTGTTGGCCCCTGCTGCTGGTTCAGTCACGATTTCCGATCGATCCGAAAGGCGAAGCAGTTGTTGGTGGACGAGCGGACGTGGAGGTAGGCGACCGCGGGGCGGGTCAGCAGATCGGCTGCGTAGGCCGTGATCTCCTCCGGCGCGACCACTTTGCCGGTGCCGTAGATTATCCGGTCGTCCTGGCCGTAGCCGCGCACGATCCGCGCCTCGCCGCCGCGATACATCGCGGGCAGTTCTCCGCCCGTACGGTAGGCAGCGCAGGGTTCCGCATGCAGGAAGATCGGCCCGACCTCGGCAAAGGGCTGCGGGGTGGGGAAGGGGCAGAAGGAAAGCACCAGATAGGGTTCGCCGGCGGCCACCTCCCGCAGGCAATGCCGGCAGGGCACGTCGTCGCCGTCCGAGACGTGGCGTTCCGGCGGGGCGCCGTGGAAATCCGGGCCGCCGGCCCATAGGGCCTCGGCGTGCGCGGTCGGGATCGGGGTGATTTGGAGGTCGGTCATCGCCATCGTCCGTTCGGTTCTGCCATCGGGAACGGCAGCCTGACCGCGCCCCGCGCCGCGCGATACCCGATTCCTGCGCGGGCGTGACGTTCGCCAAGCGCGAGGCGAGCCTATCGGTCGTCGCCGGCGCCCGGTTCGTCGAAGAGGTCGGCCAGATAGCGTTCCGGGTTGGCGAGGAAGCCGCGGGTCACGCGGAAATGCTCGGTCTCCTCGACCGTGGTCTCGGCGATGCCGTCCGCGTCGAATTGGTACAGCGTCGCGCCCGGATAGCACAGCAGGATCGGCGAATGGGTGGCGATGATCACCTGCACGGTCTCCAGCGCGTCCCATTCCCGCAACAGGGCGAGGAAGGCGAGCTGGCGCGCCGGCGACAGCGCCGCCTCGGGCTCGTCCATCAGGATGATGGCCTGCTCCATGTCGCTGAGCCGGTTGGTGAGGAGCGCCATCACCGATTCGCCGTGACTCTGCGCGTGCAGTTCCCGCCCGCCATAGGCATTCTGGATGTCGCCGACCTCGTCGATATAGGCGGCGAGGTCGAAGAAGCTCTCCGCGCGCAGGAAGAAGCCGGTGCGCACGCGCGGCAGCCATGCGGCCCGCAGCGCATCGGCCAGCCGGCTGCGCTGTCCGTCCACCGCCGCCGCGCGCCGGTGATCCGGCGCCCCGCCCTCGACCGGAAACTCGCAGAGCGCCGCGATGGCCTCCAGCACGGTCGACTTCCCCGACCCGTTCTCGCCGACGAAGAAGGTCACGCGGTTGGGGAAGGGGAGGGCGAAATCGGGATCGGCCAGAAAGCCGAGCCGGTTGAACGGGAACAGGTTCGGATCGACTCGCTCCGGCCGGAGCGAGATCCGTTTGAGAAAGGGGGCGCGCAGAGCGCTTCGGCGTTTCATCCCGGACCTAGGGCGATCCGGTCGATGCGGCCGGCACGGGCGGCAGCTCGACCGGGGCGCCGTCCGCATCGACAAGATGGCCGGCCAGATGCTCGAGATTGATCTCGATGAAGCGGCGGGACAGCTCGACCGCCTGGGCATGATCCACCCCGAAGATGGAAAACGGCTTCGCGCGCAGGAAGGGGCAGGAGACCATACAGACGGAGTCCCCTTCCCCGGTGTCTTCCGGTGCGGCGATCTCGACATGGAACGGGTGCTCCGTTCCGTCCTCTCCGCGCACGACCGCCGAAAAGCTGTAGATTGGCTGTTTCATGGATCGATTGGCCTCTGCCGGCCCCGCGGGCGCGCCCGTTCCGCATCAACCACCCGGGCATGGAACGGCGATGTCCCGGGCTGACCGCTCGGTCGTCGAGTTGTCCTGACAACGAATTCAGGGTTCATTCTTAAGAGCGATATGTTCATAATAAACAGCACAAAATCCTATAAAACAGAATATGTCAAGATTTATGAAACTTCGCTCGGGCGCTGTTCGCGAAAGCGACGGCATCGGGGAGGGGTGAGGATCGTATCGGGGAGAGGGCGAGCCGGGTCGGCCGTCAGCCGCGCCTATGTGCGGCAAGTGGCGGAGAGGGAAGCGCGGCAACTGCGTCATACGAAGGAACGCAGTACTGATCCCGGCAGCCGGCCCTGATTTCCTAGTATGGAACGCCTGCTTCAGCGCCATGATCCAAAAGGCCCGCAATCCGCCAACGATCCTCGGGACCGGGCCGATCTTCCTGTTTGTGATGAAACTCCGTCCGCCGCTCGACCTCCTGCGCCGCGATCAGCGCCAGCGCCGCGAAGTGTTCGCAAACGGGATGCTGACGAAGCACCACCCGTCTCACGCACCGGACAGCCTGACGGTGTCTGCGTCTTGCGCATTCCGAGGAGACGGCGGGCTGCATGGTACGGTTTGCGGGATCGTCCGCCCCACATCCATTTCCTGATGAAGTTTTTATACTGACTTCGCTGTCGGTGTCCGCGTGCTATTGTTGCGAGGTTGGCTCGGGCGTCGGGTGGCTGGTGGGCGCTGTTTCCGTTCTCCCGTACCGCCGAGGGAAGTGTGGCAGGCTCGACAAGACACCCCGAAAAGCTCAATCGCCGGCGGGTGCTCGAATTGGCGTCGGTCGCCGCCACGGTGCCGCTGTTTGGAGCCATTTTCCCCGCCCGTGCCCACGGTGCAGCCCTGCATGACCTTCGTTTCCACGCCCTGTACCAAGGGTCGCCGGTCGGTGAACATCGTGTCGGGTTCCGGATGGATGGCGATCGTTTGGTGGTCACCACGCATATCGATATTACGATCAAGATCCTTTTTTTCACCGCATTCCACTTCTCGCACGATGCCGTGGAAGTGTGGCGCGCCGGCCGGCTGGAGTCTGTCGAGAGCACCACGGACGACAATGGCACACGGCTCACGGTTACCGGGGCTACAACCGGCGATGCCTTTCGTATCATCGGCGAGGATGGGCCATTCCTGGCGGCACCGCAGTTGCTGACGACGAACACGCTGTGGGACAAGCGGCTGTTGCGCGAGAGCAGGATGATCGACGTCCAGCATGGCGGTGAAGTCGGGCTCGTCGTGAAGCCGCTCGGTGGTGAGCGGGTTGCGACGCCTCGCGGGCCGGTCGCCGCCCGTCACTACCAGATCATCACCCCGAACTACGCCGGAAGCATATTCTTCGACGGTGATGGGCACTGGGTAAAAGGTCTGATGGAGAGACACGGAGAGGTCCTGGAATATGCGCTTGCAAGCTAGAACCCGTGTCCGTGTCCGGCGCCGGGCGTTCGCCGCCTGGTTTTCGATCTTTTTGGTCGCTTCGGTGACCTCCTGCACCCCTTTGCTGCCGAGTCCGGATGTAGTGATCGGGACGGGAAGCCCGGGCGGCGCATACTATCCGCTGGGTGGCTCGATCTGCCGGCTATTCAATCTTGAAGGCTCTCGCGAAGGTCTGCGCTGTGCCGTTGTGCCCTCGGCCGGTCCCATCGCGAACCTTGCGATGCTGCGGGATGGCCGCATCGATATCGGCATCATGCAGTCTGACATCCTGGTCGATGCCGTGGCGGGTGTCGGCGCATCCGACTCGGTCGGCCCGAACCCCGATTTGCGTATGCTGTTCACCGGCCATTCCGATGCCTTCACGATCGTCGCCCGCCGGGAGTTGGGAATCCGCAGCGCGGCGGAACTGCGCGGGAAGCGGATCAACATGGGCAGCCCCGGCTCCGGCGAGCGGGTCGGCATGGAACGCATCCTGACGGCATTGGGTGCGTCCCGGGCCGACTTCGCGGAGGTTTACGAATTGAACCGCGCGGAGCAGCATCGTGCCCTCTGCGCCAACGAACTCGATGCCATCATCTACGAGGTCGCCCATCCGAACGGCCTGATCCAGGACGTAGTCCGCAGTTGCCGGGGCGTGCTGATCGATCTCAGCGGCCAAGCGATCGACGATATGCTACGGAGCCACCCCGAATACGAGCGTGCCGTGATCCCTGGCGGCACCTACTTGAGCAATTCGAACGATGTGCGGACAATCGGAGTTCGCGCCGTGGTCGTCGTGACGACGCAAATGACTGACGCTCTGGCCTACAAGGTCACGAAGGACGTGTTCGACAACTTTGCGGACTTTCGCCACCTGCACCCGGCCTTCTCCGGGCTGTCCATCCCCCAAATGGTCGATGCCGCCGGTCATGCACCACTCCACCCCGGTGCTGCCCGCTACTATCGGGAGCGCGGATGGTTGCGGTGATATCCACCGCGTGTCCGGTGTCCCCGGATGGTGTGAACTGACGCGTGCCGATTCTGCGGGAGGATTTCCTGAGCCCGGTGTCGCTTGCGAGAGACCGTTCAGATCGGAAATCCAGATCCTATCCAATGAAGAGAAGGACCTAATGGCGGAGGGAGGGGGATTCGAACCCCCGAGGGGCTATCAACCCCAACACGATTTCCAATCGTGCGCCTTAAACCGCTCGGCCATCCCTCCGTCCGGATCGGGTGCCCTAACGCTTCCGGGTTTCGGAATAGGGGCGGGGCGGGCCGGGCGGCCGCCCCCGATCGCGTCGCGTCCGGGCGGGGTTACCCCCCGAACGGCGCGGGACAATACCCAAGGCGCCTGCCCCCTGCAAGACCGGAAAAAGACGCGTTCGATCCGGCGAAGCTTTGGCGTTTCCAGCATGTTACGGGCCGTGCTAGGCTCGGCGCACTGCGGGGCCGAAGACAGGATCGGAAGGGGGCGCGCGCCCATATGGTCATACTGACCTTCCTCGGGCGGCTGTTGGTCGTTCTGGCGCTCGGCGTGCTCGGCCTCGGCCTGTGGCTGTGGCTCAGCGGCGCCGACGTGACGCAGCAGGCCGGCCAGCTCTGGTTCGCGATGGATCTGGAATCGCTGAACGGCGCGCAGGTGCTGATCCAGCGCCATCTGCACCTGCCCTGGCTGTGGGACGAGGGGGTGGTGCCGCTGCTGCGCCGGCCGACCTGGGAGGCGATCCTGTGGCTGGTGATCGGCGGGCTGATCCTCGGCGGCTTCCTGCTGGCGGTGAGCCGCCGTCGACGTCGGCCCGGCAGTTTCCGGTCCTGAGGGCGCACACGCGTTCGCGGAAATACCGACCGTCATTCCGGACGGCGCATGAGCGCCGATCCGGAACCCTGAGCCACCGGCACAACGCGGCGCGATCTGCCCCGGATTCCCGCTTTCGCGGGAAGGACGGCGTGGCTAGCGGTCCGATGGGTCGGCGCTACTCGTCGCCCATCTTGAGGGCTTCCAGGAAGGCGGACTGCGGAATCTCGACCTTGCCGAACTGCCGCATCCGCTTCTTGCCCTCCTTCTGCTTCTCCAGAAGCTTGCGCTTGCGGGTGACGTCGCCGCCATAGCATTTGGCGGTCACGTCCTTGCGCAGCGCCCCGATCGTCTCGCGCGCGATCACCTTGCCGCCGATCGCGGCCTGGAGCGCCACCTTGAAGAGCTGGCGCGGGATCAGATCCTTGAGCCGCGCGATGATCTGCCGGCCGCGATACTCCGCCTGGCTGCGGTGGGTGATCATGGCCAGCGCGTCGACCGGGTCGCCGTTGATCATGATCGAGACCTTGACCAGATCGCCCTCGCGATAGCCTTCCATCTCGTAGTCGAAGGAGGCGTAGCCGCGGCTGACCGACTTCAGGCGGTCGTAGAAGTCGAAGACCACCTCGTTGAGCGGCAGCTTGTAGACCACCATCGCCCGGTTGCCGACATAGGTCAGGTCCTCCTGCTCGCCGCGCCGTTCGGTGCAGAGCTGCAGGACGGGCCCGAGATAGTCGTCGGGCAGCATGATTGTGGCCTTGATCCAGGGCTCCTCGATCCGGTCGATCTTGGTGACCTCGGGGAAGTCCACCGGGTTGTGAAGCTCGTGATACTCCCCGTTCGTCATCCACATCTTGTAGACGACCGACGGCGCGGTGGAGATCAGGTCGAGATCGTACTCGCGCGCCAGCCGCTCCTGGATGATCTCCAGATGCAAGAGGCCGAGGAACCCGCAGCGGAAGCCGAAGCCGAGCGCCGCGGAGCTCTCCATCTCGTAATGGAAGCTGGAATCGTTGAGGGCGAGCTTGGCCACCGCCTGGCGCAGCGCTTCGAAGTCGCTGGCGTCCACCGGGAACAGGCCGCAGAAGACGACCGGTACAGACGGCTTGAAGCCCGGCAGGCGTTCCGTCGTCGGGTTGCGGTCGTCGGTGATGGTGTCGCCGACATTGGTGTCGGCGACCTGCTTGATGCCTGACGTCATGAAGCCGACTTCGCCGGGACCGAGTTGATCGACCTCCAACCCCTTCGGCGTCATCACGCCGACCCGGTCGACGTCGTGGGAGAGGCCGTTCGACATCATCCGGATGCGCATGCCCTTCTTGAGCGTGCCGTCGATCACGCGCACCAGCGTCACCACGCCGAGATAGACGTCGTACCAGCTGTCGACGAGCAGCGCGCGCAAGGGCTTCTCCACATCGCCCTGCGGCGGCGGGAAGCGGGTGACGATCGATTCCAGCAGGTCCGGGATGCCGAGGCCGGTCTTCGCCGAGATCTCCAGCGCGTCCGAGGCGTCGAGGCCGATCACCTCCTCGATCTGGCGCTTGATGCGTTCGGGCTCGGCCGCCGGCAAGTCGACCTTGTTGAGCACCGGCAGGATCTCGAGGTCGTTCTCCAGCGCCAGATAGACGTTGGCGAGTGTCTGCGCCTCGACGCCCTGGCTCGCGTCGACGACGAGCAGCGCGCCCTCGCAGGCGGCAAGCGAGCGGCTCACCTCGTAGGAGAAATCCACATGGCCTGGCGTGTCGATCAGGTTGATCGTGTATTCGACGCCGTCATTCGCGGTATAGAGTAGCCGGACCGTCTGCGCCTTGATGGTGATGCCGCGCTCGCGCTCCAGATCCATGGAATCGAGCACCTGGTCCTTCATCTCCCGGTCGCTCAAGCCCCCGCAACGCTGGATCAACCGGTCTGCCAGCGTCGACTTGCCGTGATCGATATGCGCGATGATCGCGAAGTTCCGGATGCGCGACAGGTCTGTCATGATCGGGTGTGCTCTATCCTGGGGCGGCGCCGCGGAACGCGGGCGCCAGCCGCGCGGGAAAATAGGCCGGGGGCGACGGCGGTGCAATGGCTGCGGCGCGGCGACGGGCTCGGCGCGAGATCCGATCCGGACATGGGGAGAGCCGCGGGATCATAAAAACCATGTTTGTTCCTGTTAATACGTTTAATAAGATAATTTATCGTTGACTTAGTCGAACAAAACTCATAAAAGGAGACTGCGCATCGCACCACAGGTCTGTCCGGATTTTGCCGGGCGGTGCCGGGTTTGCGGCGTGCGCAGGGTTCCGGGCGGCCGATTTCGGCCGCCTTTTCTTTTGGTCCGTTCCTGGTCGAGCCGGCCCGTTCCCTCATCGCCCGCGCACGATCCGGGCCTTCCGTCGCCCTCGGAAGGCCCGGCGGTGCGCGCCGGCGAGCGGCCCCGGCACGGCGATTGCCGCGAAAGAGCGGCGCGGCCTTCTCCGGCTCCTCCCCACCGGACGGGTCGCGCCCGCGCTGCGACGAGCATTGCGGCTCCGGTCCTCCGCCGGCCACGCGGCGGAGCCGGGGCCCATCGGCGCCGCGGCGCGCCGTGCCGGGGATCGGTTCCTGGTTCGCAGGAAACGGCCTACCAACGATTCGTTCGGTCCTTTGACCCGGTTCGGACAACCGGCCGGTCGGTTTTCCCGGCATCCGCCGGGGCATCCGGTTCCCCCGATCCGGGCGCGGCCGCGAGGCGATGCAGAGCCGAAGCGGCCCGCCCGACGCAGCGCGGATCCCGGGCGCCCCGAGGGCGTCGCGCCGACCGCCGGCCCGAACCGACAGTTTCCACGGCGACCCCATCGGCCGCGCGCGGGCAAGTCCAGCCTGCCGGCGACAACCGCTCGAGGTGGCCATCCTCCGACCAACCCCGACCGGGCCATGCCGCCCGCCACGCCGGCTCGGCCCGGTCGCCCCTTGTTCCGAAAGCACGAGGAGAGACCATGTCAACGTCTGTCGTCGACAGCTTCACCCGGCACTTCCAGGCGGAAGTGCACGAGGCCTATCAGCGGATGGGCTCGAAGCTGCGCAACACGGTGCGAACGAAGAACAATATCAAGGGCGCCTCCACCACCTTCCAGAAGGTCGGGAAGGGCGTCGCCTCCACCAAGGCCCGGCACGGCAAGGTGCCGGTCATGAACATCGACCACGAGCCGATCGAGGTGGTCCTGCAGGATTACTATGCCGGCGACTGGGTCGATGCGCTGGACGAGGTGAAGGTCAATCACGACGAGCGCGCGGTGGTCGCCAATGCCGGCGCCTACGCGCTCGGCCGCAAGACCGACGAGCTGATCCTCGAGGCCTGCGACGGCTCGGCCCCGGTGGTCGAAGCCGGCACCGGCGCCGACGGGCTGACCAAGGCCAAGGTGCTGGAGGCGTTCGAACTGCTCGGCGCGGCCGACGTGCCGGACGACGGTCAGCGCCACGCTGTCGTCGGCTGGAAGCAGTGGAGCGACCTGCTCGACATCCCGGAGTTCGCGGACGCCGACTATGTCGGCGACGACAACCTGCCCTGGAAGGGCACCCAGGCGAAACGCTGGCTCGGCGCGCTGTGGATGCCGCATTCGGGGCTCACGATCTCCGGCGGCGTGCGCAAGTGCTACTGGTACCACAAGACGGCGATCGGCCATGCCGTCGGCCACGAGGTGAAGACCGACATCACCTGGCACGGCGACCGCGCCGCGCATTTCGTCAACAACATGATGAGCCAGTTCTCCTGCTGGAACCAGGACGACCCCAACCGCGAGAAGCTGCTGGCCGTCGGCAAGGAGGACCAGATCTACCAGAGCTGCCTGCGCATCGCCCGGCGCGCGGTGCGTGGCGCGTTGCAGGACCCGACCGACGGGGCGACGCATTACCACCACGAGGACATGCTGCCCTGGTGGGCCAAGGGCCGCAGCCCGACCCGGACGATCGGGCGGCACGTCTTCTATCGCAATATCGGCTGATCCCGATGCAAGCGATCCATGATCGAGCAGAGGGGCGGCTATGATCCCCGCCCTCCTTGCCCAGATCGGCCTGCCGTTGCTGGTGAAGACGGTCGGTTCGGCGCTCTCCGGTTCCTCGAACGATGTCGCGAGAGCGGCGGGCGAGGCGCTCAAGGGTGTCGAGGCGGAGATCGCGACCGGTCGCCTCGCCGGCGCGGATCTGGTCGAGGCCAACCGGCATATCGAGGCGATGGCGGAACTCGACGCGGCGACGGATCGCGCATGGCTGGCCCAGGTCAACCGCACCATCCGCGCCGAGGTGGCGAGCGAGGACGCCTATGTGCGGCGCATGCGCCCGACCTTCGGCTATGTCGTGGCGCTGACCTGGGCGGCGCAGATGGGCGCCGTCGCCTATGTCATCGCGACCGATCCGGCGGCGGCCGGTGCGGTGGTGGCCGCGCTCGGCTCGCTGGGGACGATCTGGACGGTCGGGCTCTCCGTCCTCGGCATCTATGTCTACAAGCGCAGCCAGGAGAAGCAGGCGGCCCCGCCCTTCCGCCTCGCCAACGGCTTCCAGGCGCTCGCGCGACTGGGCGGATTCGACAGCGGGCGCGACGGCTCCCGGTAGTGGGCCGTCAGCCCAGCCAGCCGCGCCACGCCTCCCATGCCGCGATCAGCCGTGCGATGCGCGGGAAGCCCTCTGCGGTCGGGTGGACGCCGTCGCCCGCTTCCAGGCTGGCGTTGAAGGCGTCGTCCTCGGCGAGCGGCGCGAAGAGGTCGAGATAGGGAATTTCGAGCTCGGTGGCGATCGCCGCGTAGCGTTCGCTGATCGCCTGCACGCGCTCGCGGTAGAAGGTGTAGCTGATCTCGGCCGAGGGGCGCACCACCGGCGGCTCCCGCCGCGGCGGGGTGGGGCCGAGCCACAGGGTCGGCTTCCAGCTTCGGGCCCGGCTCATCATCGCGCGCGCGACGTCGGCGGAGCGCTCGTGCGAGAGCCGCTGGCCGACCCCTTCCTGGTCCGCCATGTCGTTGAGGCCGAACATGAAGACGAGCCGCCCGTCGATATGTTCGGGCAGGCGGGGGGTGCATTCGCGCTCCCAGCGCTCGGCGATCAGCTCGCTCGTCTCCGCCCGGACGCCGAGATTGTAGAGCGTGATGTCGTGGCCGTGGCGCTGGATCTCGTCCGCGCACAGCAGGCTCGGCCAGCCGCGCGCCTCCTCGTCGCCGGTGCCCGCGGTCAGGCTGTCGCCGACGAAGCAGATGCGCACGCTGGTCATATCCCCACCTCCCCTTCTTTCCGGCTCACGCCTGTTTCAGGCGGGCGGTTTCCTGTTCCAGCCGCTCCAGGCATTCCGTACGATCCGGCGCGAAATCGCGGTCGATCCACCAACGTTCGACCGCCGCCAGACTTGCCCCGACCTGCGGACCGGGCGTCAGCCCCTGGGCCAGCGCATCCGCGCCCGAGACCGGCAGGTCGCGATGCTGCCAGTCGGCGGCTTCCTGCATGAGGTCTTCCCAGGGGGTCGCGTCCTCGCCGGCGGCGTCGGCGCGTGACGCCCCCAGAAGCGCCAGATCCCAGGCCCGGTCGCGCCCCATGCGGTAGAGGGCCTCGCGTCGCGCGGCACGGGTGAGACCCGGCTCGAAGGGCGCGGGCGGCTCGGCGAAATCGGCAAGGCGCGCGGCCTCGGTCTTGGAAAGCCGCAGCCGCTCGGCCATGGCCAGCGCCTCGGCCCGGTCCCGCGCCGGCGCCAGCAGCGCCAGCCGGCGCAGCCAGTCGCGCCGTCCGGCCGCGTCGGCCCGCCGCAATCCGGCGGCGAGCGGAGCCGTTTCCCGCGCTTCCGGCAGCCAATGGTCGAGCAGCCCGCGTTCGATCATCACCCGCAGGGTTTCGGTCGGCTCGGGGCTGCGCAGCAGCTTGGCGATTTCATGCTGCACCCGCTCGGCTGAGAGTTGGGGCAGCAGATCGGCGCGGGCGACGCAGGCCTCGAAATCCGGACCCGCCGGTGCGCCCTCGCCGAAGCGCGCATGGAAGCGGCAGAAGCGCAGGATGCGCAGCACATCCTCGCGGATACGTGTGTCGGCATCGCCGACGAACCGCACCCGCCCGGCGCGCAGATCCGCAAGCCCGTCGAAATAGTCGTGCAGGCTGCCGTCCGGCTCGGCGAACAGCGCGTTCATGGTGAAGTCGCGGCGCTCCGCATCCTCGCGCCAGTCGGTCGTGTAGGCGACGACCGCGCGCCGCCCGTCCGTCTCGACGTCGCGACGCAGCGTGGTGATCTCGAAGCCGCGATGGTTGGCGACCGCGGTCACCGTGCCGTGGTCGATGCCGGTCGGGACGGCACGCAGCCCCGCCGCCTCGAGCCGCGTCATCACCTCTTCAGGCGGCAGCGGCGTCGCGATATCGACGTCGGCGCCGTCCGCGCCCGCCAGCGCGTCGCGCACGCAGCCGCCGACAAAGCGCGCCACCGCGCCCGCCGGTTCCGCGCCGGCGGCGAGCGCATCCAGCACGGCGCGGGTTTCCGTCGCCGTCATCCAGGGATGCGAGGCGGGGTCGAGGCTGTCGCTCAATCGTCCCGCTCCTGGTTCGGCAGTGACGGCGGCGCGGTGCCCAGGCCCTGGAAGGTCTCGCTTTCCCGCGGGCGCTCCTTGCCGCGCTCCTCCTCCTTGGGCTCGACGAAATGGCCGGGGATCAGTTCGCCGTTTTCGATCCGCGGCGGCACGTAGCGCGCGCCCAGCGGATTGTCCCGCATCATCGCGACGGCCGAGAGGGTGAGCGCCGTCAGCACCGCGCCCGCCAGGCTCAACCGCGCCCAGGGCCAGGTCTGCCAGGCGGGGATCGGCTGATGGCGCTGTTCGGCCTCGGCCCGGCGCTTGGCGAACCAGGACCAGACGAAGAAGACCAGCGTCGGTGCGATCAGCGGCAGGATGATGGTCAGAAAAGTACGCACGGGGTTCCACCTGATTGGGCGGCCGTTTCGTCGGCCGCCTCTCGTTGCACCCCTGACTGTAGGGTGATGCCGGGTCCGCGCCAAGGTGCGAGCGGCGGGCGGTCGCACCCTCGGCGCTATCGGTCTGCCGTCTCCCCGCCCGGCGCCAGCACGTCGGCCAGATTGACCAACATGCCCGCGGTCGCGCCCCAGATGAAATAGCCCTCGTACGGCATGGCGTAGAAATAGCGCGTGCGCCCTTCGAACGGGCGGGAATGGCGTTCGTGGTTGCTGCGGTCCAAGAGGAAGGCGAGCGGCACCTCGAAGATCTCCGCCACCTCGAACGGGTCGGGCTTGGGCGCGATCGGGGGGCGGACAAGGCCGACGACCGGCGTCACCGAGAAACCCGTCCGGGTGATATAGGGGTCGAGATTGCCCACCACCTCGACGCGATCGGGCGCGATGCCGACCTCCTCATGCGTCTCGCGCAGCGCGGCGTCGACCGCGTCCCGATCGCCCGGGTCGATCTTGCCGCCGGGGAAACTGATCTGGCCGGCATGGTCCAGCAGATGCGGGGTGCGCTGGGTCAGCAGCACGGTCGGGCGGGCCTGGCGCAGCACGATCGGCACCAGAACCGCCGCCGGCGTCAGTTTGTCGCGCATCGGCGCCATGTCGGGGTTGAGGTCGGAATCGCCCCGCTTGCTCGGCTCCTTCTCGCGTGCCTGCCGTGCGGCCGCCAAACGCTCGACGATCGTCCCCGGTTTCATGACGCTACCCGGACGCCTCCGAGTCCGCCGCCGCGGGGCCGAGCGGGAAGAAGCGGCCGGCGCTCTCGACCCCCAGCATCCGGCGGCCATCGACGAGGCGTTCCTCGGCGCCTTCCACCAGTTCATAGAAGACGGCGCGCGCGATCAGCGCTTCCAACCCGTCGCGGACCAGGATGTAGGGGGAGGGCTCGCCCGTTCCCGGATCCTCCTCGACGCGGATCGGGTGGTCCGGACCGGCCGCGACCCAATGGTCGAGGTTGGTGCGGAAGCGCAACGTTCCGGGCACGCTCTCGGCGTCCAGCTCGACGGCGACGAAGGGGGCGTCCTCGACCTCGATCCGGCCCTTCTCGCCGGGCGTTACCAGCCAGTAGTCGCCGGCTTCGTCGCGCTGCAGCACGGTCGCGAACAGCTTCACCAGCTTCTCGCGCCGAATCGGGTCGCCCTGATGGGTCCAGGTGCCGTCGCGCCGGATCGCGATCTCGAAATCCGCCGAGCGCTCCGGCCACCGGAAACCGCTGAGCCCGCCGCCCGATTCCATCAATTCCTTGAGACTTTGCGGTTTTGGCTCTTGTCCGGCCATGGCGCTTCGGCCCATCCTCGGGTTTGAACATCGGCGGGACGCCGTTCGGGAGCCGGGATCGGGCTCCCTGGGATCAAGCTGTGATCAAGGCCCTATCGCCCCGACAAAATCCCGCCCTATTCTATTGATGAATTAAGGACGCTTTCGCCGGCCGCGCAAGCGTCCGGGATTTGATCTCTCCACGCCCGATTAGGAGCGCGTACGCCGATGACCGAAAGTGGAAACACCGCCGCCCGGACCGACGCGGAAGACCAAGCCGAGCTGGATGCCGGCCAGCTCGCCGATGAGATGGAGGCGCTCGGCCGCACGATGGCCGAGGTCCGCGCCCAGATCGGCCGTGTCATCTTCGGCCAGCAGGCGGTGATCGACGAGGTGCTGGTGACCCTGCTGGCCGGCGGGCACCTGCTGCTGGTCGGCGTGCCGGGCCTCGGCAAGACGCTTCTGGTGGAGACGCTGGGCGGGGTGCTCGGTTTGGAAAGCCGACGCATCCAGTTCACCCCCGACCTGATGCCGGCGGACATCCTCGGCTCCGAGGTGCTGGAGGAGAATGAGAGCGGCAAGCGATCCTTCCGCTTCGTGCGCGGACCGGTCTTCACCCAGCTGTTGATGGGCGACGAGATCAACCGTGCGAGCCCGCGTACGCAGTCCGCGCTGCTCCAGGCGATGCAGGAGCGCAAGATCTCCGTCGCCGGCCATCCGCACGATCTGCCGACGCCGTTCCACGTGCTGGCGACGCAGAACCCGATCGAGCAGGAGGGCACCTACCCGCTGCCCGAGGCGCAACTCGATCGGTTCCTGATGCAGGTCAATATCGACTATCCCGACGCGGCCTCGGAGCGCGAGATCGTGTTGCGCACCACCGGCCTGCAGGCCGGCCGCGCCGGCGCGGTGATGACGGACAAGAGCCTCCTCGACGCGCAGAGGCTGGTGCGCCAGGTGCCGGTCGGCGAGGCGGTCGTCGACGCCATCCTCTCGCTGGTGCGCGAGGGGCGGCCGGAGACCAGCCGGCACGAGGATATCCGCCGCAACGTCGCCTGGGGCCCCGGTCCGCGGGCGAGCCAGGCGCTGATGCTGGCGGCCCGCGCGCGGGCGCTGCTGACCGGGCGCCTCGCCCCCTCGAGCGAGGATGTGGTCGCGCTCGCCAAGCCGGTTCTGCGCCACCGCATGGCCCTCAACTTCTCCGCCCGGGCGGAGGGCGTCACGCTCGATTCGGTGATCGAGCGGCTGACCGCCGACCTCGCCTGACGGCCCCGTCACGGATACCTCTGGGGCAAAGGGAGACCCGCCATCGCCAACCACGATCCCGAGCAGCAGATCGACCGCAAGGAGGCCGAGGCGCGCGCCCAGGCGATCCGCGCGCGGGCCGAGAGCCTGGGCGACAGCCTGCCCGGCCTGTTGATCGAGGCGGAGCGGGTCGCGGCCACGGTCGCGCAGGGGATTCACGGCCGCCGCCGCGTCGGTATGGGCGAGACCTTCTGGCAGTACCGCCCCTTCGAGATGCACGACGCGGCGAGTTCGGTCGACTGGCGGCGCTCGGCGCGTTCCGACAATCTCTATGTGCGCGAGACGGAGTGGGAAGCGGCGCAGAGCGTTTGGCTGTGGGCGGATGCCTCGCCCTCGATGGACTACCGCTCCCACCGCAACCTGCCGCTGAAGCAGGATCGCGCGCGCCTCCTGCTGCTGGCGAGTGCCGCCTTGATGCTGCGCGGCGGCGAGCGGGTGGCGCTGATGGGCGCCGGCGACCGGCCGGCGATGGGCCGCCAGGCGCTGGAGCGGATCGCCGAGCGGCTGCTCGGTCCCGGGCTCTCTCCCGACCAGTCTCTCGGGGCGACGCCCGAGCGCGGCCTGCCGGCCCAGGAACGCCTGCCGCGCTATGCGCAGGCCCTGCTGTTCGGCGATTTCCTGAGCCCGGTCGAGGAGATCGAGGCGATGATCGCCGGCTTCGCCGCCCGTCACGTGCGCGGCACGCTGGTCCAGGTGCTGGACCCGGCGGAGGAGGCGCTGCCCTTTGCCGGCCGCACCAAGTTCCTGGGGCTGGAGGAGGAAGGCGACCTGACCGTCGGCCGGGCCGAGGTGCTGCGGCCGCGCTATATCGCGCGCCTGAAGGCGCATCGCGCGGCGCTGGGCGACATCGCGCGGGCGGCCGGCTGGCAGGTGCTGCTGCATCATACCGACCATCCGCCGGAGCAGGCGCTGATGACGCTCTACATGGCGCTTGCCCATGACCAGCCGCTGCATTCGGGAGGCGTCGCGATGACGCGGGGAGGGGCGGCATGATGAGCCTCGGCCCGATCGCCTTCCTGCAGCCCTGGCTGCTCGCGGGGTTGCTCGCGCTGCCCGTCCTCTGGTGGCTGCTGCGCGTGCTGCCGCCGGCGCCGAAGCGCGTCGCCTTCCCGGCGATTCGCCTGCTCTTCGGGCTGGAGAGCCCGCAGAAGACGCCGGCCTCGGCCCCCTGGTGGCTGATCGCGATGCGGCTCGCGCTGGCGGGGCTGCTGATCCTGGCGGTCGCCGGGCCGGTGATGAATCCGGAACGGGGGCTCGCCGGCGGCGGTCCGCTCCTGCTCGTCGTCGATAATGGCTACGCCGCGGCCCCGGATTGGGAGGCGCGCCGCGACCGGCTGAAGGGTCTGGTCGAGCAGGCGGGCCGCGCCGACCGGCCGGTGCGGATCCTGTCGACCGCGCGCAATCCGGACGGCACGCCGCCGGCGCTTTCCGACGCCATGCCGGCGGCGCGCGCCCAGAACGCGATCGATTCCCTGGTGCCGCATCCCTGGCCCGGGGCGCGCGGGCTAGCGCTGGAGGCGCTTTCGGCGGCGAGTTTCGACGGCGCGGCCACCATCTACTGGGCCGCCGACGGGATCGACGACGCGGGCGCGCGGGCCTTGGTCGAGCGGCTCGAGAGCCTCGGCTCCCTCACCGTGTTGATGCCCGAGGCGGCGCGCCGCCCGGTCCTGGCGGTCCCGCCGCGGGCCGGCGCCTCGGAGCTCGCCGTCACCGTGCGGCGGGCCGACGGCGAGGGCGAGCGTGCCGTCATCCTGGTCGCGCGCGGGGCGGACGGCCGGCCGCTCGCCCGGCAGACGGCGCGGTTCCAGGGCGGCGAGCGGGACCTGACGCATGTCATGGAAATTCCCCGGGCGTTGCGCAACGAATTGGCCGCCATCACCGTCGAGGCGCCCGGCGCGCGTGCCGGCGAAGCGACCGAGGACGGGGACGAGCGCGCGCTCTCGATGGGGCTCGGCGCCGGATCGGTCGCGCTCTTCGACGAACGCTGGGCGCGCCGCCCGGTCGGCATCGTCTCGGAGGCGGGGCGCGATGTCGGTCTCGCGCTGCTCTCGGAGGTCTATTATCTCGACCGTGCGCTGGCGCCGGTCGGCGATCTCAGCCGCGCGCCGGCTGAGATCCTGATCCGCAGCGGCCAGACCGCGATCTTCCTGCCGGATTCGACGCCGCTCGACAGCGGCGCGCGCACGGCGCTTTCCGACTGGATCGCGGAAGGCGGCGTGCTGGTGCGCTTCGCGGGGCCCCGGCTCGCCCAGGCGAACGAGGACGAGTTGATCCCGGTCCGCCTGCGCCGCGGCGGGCGGCAACTCTCCGGCGCCCTGCAATGGACGGAGCCGGCCAAGATCGGCGCCGTCTCGCCGGACGGGCCCTTCGCGGGCCTGCCGACCGAGAGCGACGCGGTGGTGAAGCGCCAAGTGCTGGCGGAACCCTCGCTCGACCTCGATTCCAAGACCTGGATGCGGCTCGAGGACGATACCCCGCTGGTGACGGCCGAGCGGCGCGGCGACGGCTGGCTCGTCCTCGTCCACACCACGGCGAACACCGAATGGTCGACGTTGGCGCTATCGGGCCTCTTCGTCGAGATGCTGCAGCGGCTGACCGAACTCGGCGCCGGTGTCGCCACCGCGGCGCCCGGGGCGGCCGACCGGCCGCTGCCGCCGGTACAGACCTTGGACGGGTTCGGCCGCCTCAACCAAGCGCCGGTGACGGCCCGACCGGTCCCGGCCGACGGGCTCGAGACGGTCGCGATCGGCCCGGCCCATCCGCCCGGTTTCTACGGCACCGAGAGCGTCCGCCAGGCGGTCAGCCTGGGTCCGAGGGTGACGGACTTCCGGCCGATGGGCCCGCTGCCCGCGGGTGTCGCGCGGTCCGGCTACGCCTCGGCGGCGGAGGAGCCGCTCGCCGTCTGGTTCTATCTGGCGGCGCTCGCGCTCTTGTTGCTCGACGGGGTCGCGACGCTGGTGCTGCGCGGACAGATGCCGGGTATGCGCGGCGGGCCGGTGCAAGGTGGGACGGCGCGCGGCGGGGCGACGGCGGCGCTCGTGCTGCTGACGCTCGGGCTCGGCCTTGCGACGGCGCCGGGGGCCGCGCACGCCCAAAGCCAGGACGGGGCGGAGGTGATCGGCCCGTCGATCGGGGCGGGCCCTTCTTCCCAGGGCGGGGAGGATCTGTCGGGCGACGCGCTGGCCCTGCGCGCGGCGAACGCCACGACGCTCGCCTATGTCGAGACCGGCGACGCGGAGACCGACCGGGTCAGCCGCGCCGGCCTCTCCGGTCTGAGCGCGATCCTGCGCCAGCGCACCGCGGTCGAGGCGGCGGAACCGCTGCCCGTCGACGTCAACGAGGACGAGCTCGCCTTCTTCCCGCTGCTCTATTGGCCGGTGACCGATACGCAGCCGGCGCTGCATCAGGGCGCGATCGACCGGCTGAACCGCTATCTCGCCAATGGCGGCACGATCCTGTTCGACACCCGCGACGCCCATATCGCCGGCGGCGGGTTGAGCGACACCACGCAGATGCTGCGCCGGCTGACGCAGGGCGTCGACGTTCCGGAACTGACCCCGGTGCCGCCGGAGCATGTGCTGACCAAGAGCTTCTATCTGATGCAGGACTTCCCCGGCCGCTGGACCGGCTCGACGCTGTGGATCGAGAAGCCGGGCGCGGCGATCAATGACGGCGTCGCCCGCGTGCTGGTCGGCGGCGCCGACTGGGTGGGCGCCTGGGCGGTCGACCGGTCGGGCCGGCCGCTCTATCCCGTCGTGCCGGGGGGCGAGCGCCAGCGCGAGATGGCCTATCGCTTCGGCGTCAATCTGGTGATGTACGCGCTGACCGGGAACTACAAGGCCGACCAGGTGCATGTGCCGGCGATCCTGGAGAGGTTGGGGCAATGACGGACGGGCTCTCCATCGTTTTCGACCCGCTGCTGCCCTGGTGGGCGATCGCGGCGCTGGCGGCGGCGGCCGGGGCCGTGCTGCTGCTCGGCCTGTTCGGGCGGGCGGCGGGCACGGGGCTGCGCGCGGGTCTCGCGCTCGCGATCCTGGCGGCGATCGCCAACCCGTCCGCGATCCAGGAGAAGCGCCAGCCGATCAAGGACGTGGCCGTCCTGCTGGTCGACGAGACGCCCTCACAGGAGACCGCCGGGCGGCTGGAGGCGACGCGCGCCGCCGCCGACGCGCTGGAAGACCGCATGAAGCGCTTCGAGGAGACGCTGGAGGTGCGCCGCATCGCGATCTCCCACCGCACCATCGCCGACGGTGCCAAGGGCACGCGGCTGATCGAGGCGCTGCGCGGCGCGCTCGCCGACATCCCGGCGCGTCGCTTCGCCGGCGCGGTGATGGTGAGCGACGGGCAGGTCCATGACGTGCCTGAGCCGGACCCCGCGACCGGCGACGTGACCCGCGGCCTGCCCGGCCCGCTGCACGCGCTGATCGTCGGCGAGGAGGAGGCTTCCGACCGCCGCCTGACGGTGGTCGAGGCGCCGGGCTACGGCCTCGTTGGCGAACCGCTGACGGTGCGTGTGCGCGTCGACGACCCCGAGGCCGAGCCGGGCGAGACGGCGCGCGTCACGGTCAAGCTCGACGGCGTCGCCCAGCGCGGCGTGCGCGCGCCGATCGGCACGGTGACCGAGCTTCGCATCACGCCGGAGCATCGCGGCGCCTCGATCATCGAGCTGGCGACGCCGGAACGGCCGGACGAACTCTCCGGCGTCAACAATCGCGCGGTGCTCTCGATCAACGGGGTGCGCGACCGGCTGCGCGTGCTGCTGGTTTCGGGCGAGCCGCATCCGGGCGAACGCACCTGGCGCAACCTGCTGAAGTCCGACCCGTCGGTCGACCTCGTGCATTTCACCATCCTGCGCCCGCCGGAGAAGCAGGACGGCACGCCGATCCACGAGCTCTCGCTGATCGCCTTCCCGACGCGGGAGTTGTTCGAGCTCAAGCTCGACGAATTCGACCTGGTGGTCTTCGACCGCTATCGCCGGCGCGGCGTGCTGCCGTCGATCTACCTCTCCAATATCGTGCGCTATGTCGAGGAGGGGGGTGCCCTGCTGCAGGCCGTCGGCCCCGGCTTCTCCGGGCCCTACAGCCTCTACCGCACGGCGCTCGGCGATCTGATGCCGGGCGCGCCCACGGGCGCCGTGATCGAGCGCGGCTTCACCCCCGACGTCACCGACCGCGGCCGGCGCCATCCGGTCACCGCCAACCTGCCGGGTGGACCGGGGGTCACGCTCAACAGCGAGGGGCAGGCGATCACCGCGCGGCGCAGCGATCCGGTCTGGGGTCGCTGGTTCCGTCAGGTCGAGACCGACGCCCGCGGCGGCGAGGTGCTGATGACCGGCCTCGACGATTTGCCGCTGCTGCTGCTCGACCGGGTCGGCGAAGGGCGCATCGCGCAGATCAACAGCGACCATATCTGGCTCTGGGCGCGCGGCTTCGAGGGCGGCGGCCCGCAGGCCGAGCTGCTGCGCCGCATGGCGCACTGGCTGATGAAGGAGCCGGAGCTCGAGGAGGAGGATCTGCGGGTCGGCGCCGACGGCGACCGGCTGAACGTGGAGCTTCGCAGCCTCGACCCGCTGGTCGAGCCGTCGGTGGAGGTGACCCTGCCGGACGGCTCGACGCGCCAACTCACCCTCTCGCACCAGGGGGGCGGGCGCTACGGCGCCAGCATGGGGATCGAACGCACCGGCCTCTACAGTGTGCGCGAGGGGGACCGGCTGGCGATGGCGGCGGCCGGCGCGCTCAACCCGCTGGAGATGGCCTCGCTCTCCGCCACGGCGGATCGGTTGCGGCCGCTGGTCGAAGCGACCGGCGGCGCGCTCGCGCGGATCGAGGCGACGGGGGCGGCGGAGACCGGCCTGGATCCGGCGACGTTGCCGGCGATCCGGCGGGTCGATGCCGACCGTGCGGCGGGCGGCGCCGATTGGTTCGGGCTGCGCGAGAACCGCGACTACGTCGTCACCGGCATCGCGACCCAGGCGCTGATGCCGGGCTGGTTGCTGCTCGTGCTGGCGCTGGCGCTGATGGCGGCGGCCTGGCGGCGCGAGAGCCGCTGAGCGCGGGGCTCCGTAGAAACCCGTTGCGGCCAACTCCGGTCGGTCCGGTGCTTGACGCGCCGGTGCAGGCGCACGACACTTCCGTGACAGCGGGCCGCAGGGGCGGCTCCGAACGACCGGGACGCGCCGGATGCGGCGCGCCGAAACGCGAGAGGGGTGGGGTGTCGGACAAGGCCGATGCGCGGCCTGGCGTCGAGCCCGACGTCATGCCCCGACTGGATGTCATGCCTTCCGCCAAGGCCGATGAGAGCGATCGAGCGTCGCGCGGGGGAAGCCCCGCCGCCGATAGCCATGCCTTCGGCGCGGCGGCGCGCGAGCATTTCCTGCTGGAATCCGACGCGGTCTATCTCAACCACGGCGCCTATGGCGCGGTGTCCCAGCGCGTCATCGAGGCGCAGGCGGATTGGCGCCGGCATGTGGAGCGCCACCCCTCGCGCTTCATGCGGCACGAGCTGGGCGGGCTGCTGCGCCGCACCGCCGGAACGCTCGGCGACTATGTGGGCGCGAGCGGCGAGGACATCGTCTTCCTCGACAACGCCACGACGGCGATCAACGCGGTGCTGCGCTCCTTCGTCCTGATGCCGGGCGACGAGGTGGTGACCACCAGCCATTGTTACGGCGCGGTGATGCGCACGCTGGAGTTCGTTTGCGACCGGGCGGACGCGCGGCTCATCATCGCCGACCTGCCCTTCCCGATGGAGCATCCGGAGCAGGCGGTCGATGCGGTCATGGGCGCGCTCAGCGCGCGCACGCGGCTCCTGGTGATCGACCATGCGACCTCGAAGACGGCGCTCGTCCTGCCGGTGGAGGAGATCGTCGCCGAAGCCCGCGATCGCGGCATCGCGGTGCTGATCGACGGAGCGCACGGGCCGGGCATGCTGCCGCTCGAGATCGAGCGGTTGGGTGCCGACTACTACGCCGCCAACGCGCACAAATGGCTCGGCGCCCCGCGCGGCTCGGCCATGCTGTGGGCGGCGCCGGAACGCCAGCCCTATGTCCGGCCGACGACGATCAGCCATTTCGTCGCCGACGGCTTCACCCCGGCCTTCGACTGGCCCGGCACCAAGGATTTCACCGCCTATCTCTCGATCCCCGCCGCGCTCGACTTCCGCGCGCGCTGGGGCGAGGAGCCGATCCGGCGCTACTGCACCGACCTGATGCGCGCGGCCGCGCGCCAGGTCGCGCGCGATCTCGGCACCGAGCGCGGCGGACCGGACAGCATGACCGCCTTCATGGCCGCCGTCGCGCTGCCGGCCGATGCGACCGGCCCGGCCAAGAAGCCGCAGGCCGAACGGCTGCGTCGCCAGCTGCTGGACGCGCACGATATCGAGGTCGATATCCAGCCGGTCGAGGGAAGGTTGTGGCTCCGGCTCTGCGCCTATCTCTACAACGAGGCCGGAGACTATGAACGGCTTTCCGCCGCGCTGAAGAAGGTGCTGTAGCGGATCAATCCATCGCCATCCGCGGCGCTCCGGGGCCGCAGGCGACCTCGAAGACCACGACGGAGCTGTCGTCCGCTAAGACGTCGCGTGGGGCGCAGCCCGCGGGCAGCAGCGCCCGCCAGTCGATCGCGGCGGTTCGTTGCAGCCGACCCTCCGCCGTGAGGGTCCGGTCCTTCCCGCTGGCCGGCGTCGGCCAATCGAAATCATCCTCCGGCGGCGGCCCTTCATGGACGAGAGCCGCGCCGGCCCGCCAGGGCCACCGGCTCGCCTGATCCGGGGAAAGCGCAAGGCCGACGAGCCGCGCGCCGGCCGGACCGCCGCGATGCGTCAGCGCCAGGCTCGCCACGCGGGCGCCCGTCGGTGCGTCGGGCCAGGGCTGGTGGTCGACCCGCGCGCCGGGGGCGAGCGTGATCGGCGCGGCGCCTTCGATCCCGATCTCGACCGGGCGGGCGGCCCGGTTCACGAAGCCGAGACGGATCGCCCGCTTGGCGGTGGGGCGGGGCAGGGCGAAGCGGCCCTCCGCGCCGCGGTCGAGCGGGATGCCGCCGGTCACCAGGGTGAGCCGTCCGGCCGCGAGCATGAGGTCGCGCCGCCTTTCCAGCTGTGTCGCGCCCATCCGGCGGTCGGTGAGCGCGCGGGCGTAGACCGCCCCATGCTCCAGCCCGCCATGGGTGAGGAAGAGATAGAGCGAGAGCTGGTCGAGATAGACGAGCGCGGCGTCCGACGGCAGGTCGCGGAGCGCCCGGGCCGGCAGGTCCGGGTCGACGCGGGTGAGCCCGCCATAGCTCGTGACGGCCACCTTCTTGAAGAGCGCCGGCCCACCGTCGACCGCCTGGGCGGCGAAGAGGGCGAGGCCGACCGCGGCCGCCCCGGCCGGACCGACGCGGGAGAATGCACCGTCGTCGATGGTCGCGGTCGCGATGCGCCAAAGCCCGAAACCGAACAGTCCCGCCAGCACGATCGTCGCCGGCACGGAGACGCGCTGGAACAGCTCCGCCGGATAGCCCGGCAGGCCGTGCAGCAGCGATCCGCCGAGCAACAGGGCGACGAGCCCGCCCGCCAGCAGCATCGGCCCGCGCCCTTCCTGCAGGGCGGCGAAGAGACCGACGCCCGCGCCGGCCAGCATCACAAGACCGGGCCAGCCCCCGAGACGGTTCGCGAGCAGCGGGCCGGCGGCCGCGAGGTTCTCCTGCACGCCCTGGCTCCAGCTCCATCCCGGGGGATGCAGGAACTCGGCGGCCGAGAACATCGGTTGGCTGAAGAGGTATGGTGCGATCATCGGCGTCGCCCAGGCGAGCGTCGCGAGCGCGTTGACGACCCACCAGCGCGTGCGGCGCCAGTCGCCGACCCCGGCGTGGAGCGCGACCGCGAGCGCGCCATAGGCCCGCCCGATCGGATGTATCCATACCAACGCCAGGACGGCGAGCGGCAGCACGAGGTCGAGTGCGCCGGCCGGCGGCTGCCGCCCCGCCGCCTGGCGCCGGTACAGGATCCAGCCCCAGAGCGGCAGGGCGACTCCGAGCGCGAAATTGCTGGGCACGATCCAGTGCAGCCCGTGGAATCCCGGATGGACCTGGAAGGCGAGGAGGGCGAGGCCGATCCCGGCCGGGCCGGGCCCGACCAGCCGGCGCAGGAAGAAGATCGCGCCGCCGGCGATCAGGAGGGCGCCCGCAATGGAAAGCGTGTCGAGCGCCGTCTCCCAGCCGAGGCCGGCGAGATGCAGGCCCGCCAGCAGCGCCGAATGGCCGGCGTGGTACATGTAGAACAGCCGCTGCAGCACGACGGCGCGCTCGCGCTCGGCCTCGGCGTCGCCGGGTATCGGCTCGATCAGCTGCTGGCGCAGGTCGGTCAGCGCCGGACAGTCCTGCAGCGGGCACTGGATCAGCTGCGCCGCCTTGGCGATGTAGTAGTAGGAATCGACCGGCACCGGCACGCCGTCGCGGATCAGCAGCGGCAGGGCCACCACCGCGATCAGCACGGCCGCGAAGAGCGCCGCGCCCGCGCGGAACAGTGCCGTCCCGATCCGGTTGGATCCGGTACGATGGAATGGGGCGCCGATGGCCATGTTCCGATGCCGTTCCCTAAGGCGACGTGCCGGCCCCTACCGCCCGACAAGGTCGGCGGAGGCCCGCGAAACCGCAAGCGAAACCGTTCGGGATTTGAGGCAAACTGCCGCCAATCCGGCGGCCTGGCCGGGCTTTACCAGCGGAAGCTTTCGGCGGCGAAGGTCGGCGCCACGCCGCGCGCCTCGGCGAGACGTTTCACCTGATCAGGCACCAGCGGCCGGTCGAGATCGTCGCGATGGATGCCGCCCGCGATGAACAGGCCGTCGAGGCCGCTCTCCTCCGCCCCCTTGATGTCGTGCTGCAGGGAATCGCCGATGCCGATGCCGCGCGCGTCGCTGCCGAAATGCTCCCGGATGCGGGTGTAGACCTCCGGCTGCGGCTTGCCGTGCCAGCGCACGCGCCCGCCCATCACCTCATAGGCCTCCGCCACCGCGCCCGGGCACATCTTCAGCGTGCCGTCCGGCTGTACGCTGACCCGGTCCGGATTGGCGCAGGTCATCGGCAGGCCGCGCTCGAGCGCGCGTTCCAGCACCGGGCGGTAGGCGTCGAGTTCGCCCTTGTCGGTGCCGGAGCAGAGGATGAAGTCGGCTTTCCCGACATCCGTCACCTCTTCCACGTTGCAGCCTTCCAGGATGCCGCGGTCGTCGTCCCACCAGAAGCCGTAGAAGCGGGGGCCGAGCGCGCCGTAGAACGGATCCTCCGCATCGTCGCGCCCGCGCTGGGAGAGGCCGCGATGCACCTCCTCGCCCGAGGTGACGATCAGATCGTAGAGATGGCGGCCGATGCCGAGCGCTTCGAGCCGTTCGTAGGAGGCCTCGACCCGCTTGCCTGAATTCGACAGCAGCGCGATGCCCGCGCCGGTGCGGTCGGCCTGCCGGCGCAGATTCTCCATCGCGTCGACCGCGCCGGGATGCGCCGTCACCCCGTCATGCAGCACGCCCCACTGGTCGATGACGAAGAGGCCGTAGCGCTCGGCGATCTCGCCGAGCCCGTCGATGATCTGGATGGTCATGGTGGCGGCCGCCGCCCCTCTAAGGTTTCCGGTGCGGGGTAGATGACCGCCCGCGCCGGGAGGGTCAAGGGGAACGGGCGCGCGTCAGGCGCCGCGCTGGCCGGCCGCGCCCTCGGCGCCGGGTTCGCGGCTCAGCTTCGGTTCGCCGAACAGGTAGCCCTGGCCGAAATCGATGTTGAACTCCAGGAGCTCGACCAGCATGCGCTCGGTCTCGATCCGCTCGACGATCAGGTCGATGTCGTGCGCGTCGAGCTGCTGCTTCAGCATGCGCAGTTGGCTCGCCGCCTCGCCGCCGCTCTCCAGCGTCTCCAGGATCAGGCTGGCGTCGATCTTGAGGAAATGGACGTTGAGCGCCTCCAGCTCCGCGAGGTCGAGATCGAGCCGGTCCACCGCATCGAGCGAGAAGCGGTATCCGAGCGCGGCGATACTTTCCAGATCGCCGGCGAGCCGCTCGCGCTGGGCGTCGAAATCGGCCTGCGCCATCTCCAGCACCAGGCTGGAGGCGAGCTCGCGATGGTTCTCCATATAATCGATGAAGTCGCGGAAGAACTCCCGATCCGCCAGCGTGTGCGGCGAGACGTTGCAGAAGAAGGCGGTGGTCGCGTCGCGCCGGCGCACCCGGCGCAGAAGCTGCACGCACCGGAACAGCAGCATGTTGTCGACCGCGGTCGACAGCCCGGCGCGCCGCGCCGGGTCGAGATATTGGTCGGGGGTGACGACGGTGCCGTCCTCGCCGCGGATGCGGCTGAAGCACTCGAAGAAACGGCGCTTGCGCTGCGGCAGGCTGACGATCGGCTGCAGATAGAGATCGACCCGGTCTTCGCGCAACCCGTCGCGCACGATCTCCAGAATGCGGTCCTCGCCGAGGGCGTTCGGTCCCTCGTCGGCGACGACGCGCAGGGCCGGGCGCTGCCCTTCGCGCAGTCCGGTCGGTGCGCCGGTGCGGCCCAGCTTGGGCTCTCGCCGTGGCTTCTCCGTGTTCGGATCGGGCGCGGAGGGGGCCTGCGTGGGCGGTGGGGCCGCGTCGCGCGAGCGCAGCACCGGCGGCGCGTCGTCGGAATAGAGCTGCTCCACCAGCTGATGCAGCACGCGGACCTCCGCCTCCAACTCCGGGTCGTCGCCGCCCGGCGCATGCGGCCGGTCGGCGTCGGCGATGGGGTGTGCGGCACCCATGGCGGCGCGGCCGCCTTGCGGTGCGCCGGATTCCAGCGCCGCGGCACGGATGGCCTCCAGCACCTCGTCGCCGCCCTCGGCCTCGATCAGCTCGAAGAGGCGGCGGGTCTCGTCGCGGCTGACCTCGACCTCCTGGCGCAACCGGTCGTGCGCGCGCTTCAGGAGCAGGATGCGGTGCAGCGTCTGCTGCTCGGCGCGGCGACGGCGCAGGATCTCATGGCCGACGAGCAGCAGCAGGAACAGGACGAGGCCGACGACCGCCGCCTCGCCGGCCGCCAGGATGTCGCCATAGCCGAACGCCAACGCGAGGCCGCCCGAGCCAAGCGCGTAGAGGGCGATCAGGGCATTTTCCGCCAGAGCGGCCATGGACGATCCCGGTGGATGCGGTCGGCTGTCGTCATTCCGTCATACTGGGAAACGCGCGCGAACGCTAGCGGCGTGCCAGCCCGTCGAGGATGCGCGGCACCAGGCCCGGCCCCTCATAGACCAGCGCGGAATAGAGCTGGATCAGCGTCGCGCCGGCGGCGAGCTTGGCCCTGGCATCGGCGGCGCTGGCGATGCCGCCGACACCGACCAGCGGAACCTTGCCGCCGGTCAGCTCGTGCATCCGCGCGAGCCGCGCGGTCGAGAGCTCGAACAGCGGCGTGCCGCTCAACCCCCCGGTCTGCGCCGCGACCACCGTCTCGCGGAGGCCGTCCGGCCGCGAAATCGTGGTATTCGAGACGATCAGCCCGTCGCAGCCGCCCTCGCACGCGAAGCGGGCGATCGCTTCCTCGTCGCCCTCGGCCAGGTCGGGCGCGATCTTGACCAGGATGGCCGGCTGCCGGCCGCTCACGGTGCGTTCGCGCGCGTCGCGGACGGCGTCCACGATGCGAGCCAGTTCCGCGACCGACTGCAGCGTCCGGAGGCCGGGCGTGTTGGGGCTCGAGACATTGACCACGAGATAGTCGGCGAATTCGGCGAGCCGCTCCGCCCCGATGCCGTAGTCGCGCGCCGCGTCCTCGCTCTCCTTGTTCTTCCCCAGATTGACGCCGACGATGCCGCGACCGTTTCCCGACCGGAAGGCGTCGAGCCGCCGGCGCGCGGCCTCCGCGCCGTCGTTGTTGAAGCCGAGGCGGTTGATGACCCCCCGGTCGGCGGGTAGGCGGAAGATGCGGGGACGCGGATTGCCGGCCTGCGGCTTCGGCGTGATGGTGCCGACCTCGACGAAGCCGAAGCCGGCGCGCAGCATCGGGCCCATCACCTCGGCGTTCTTGTCGAAGCCGGCGCTGAGGCCGAGCGGGTTCGGGAAACGCAGCCCGAAGTCCTCGACCGCCAGCGCGGGGTGACGGTCGGCCGGCGCGCGCGGCCCGAACCCGGCCTTGAGCGCCGCGATGGTCAGGCTGTGCGCCGTCTCCGCGTCGAGCCGGCGCAGCACCGGCAGCGCCAGCGGGGCGAGGCAGGAAGGTATCGCCATCGCGAGCCGTCCCCGTCCGTCAGCCCGGCACGCCGGGCAGCGGATCCGGGAAGACATGGCCCCCGGCATCGTCCAATGGCAGGGGATCGACCGAGACGACGGCCGCCATCGGCACCGCGCCGTAGATATGGGGGAAGAGCTTGCCGCCGCGTGATTCCTCCCAACGGAGCGTTCCGGCCTCGAGCTTCCGCGGATCGACCGTCAGCAGCATCAGGTCCGGCGCGCCGGCGCGATGGCGGCGCGCGCTCTCCACGATCTGGTCGGCGGTCGAGAAATGCAGGAAGCCGTCGGCCCGGTCGGCCGCGGTGCCTTCGTAACGCCCGGCGGTCATGGCGAGCGCCCAGCCCCCGGCGGTCGCCAGATGGTAGATCGGCGCTGAATCCCTTACGGCCATTTCGCCTCGGGCGGCAGCGACATCAACACCGCCTCCGGATTGCCGCCGGTCATCAGCCCGAAGCGGGTGCCGCGGTCGTAGACCAGATTGAACTCGGCGTAGCGGCCGCGCTTGATCAGTTGCCAGTCGCGCTCGGCCTCGGTCCAGGGTTCCTGCATGTGGCGGCGCACCAGCTCGGGATAGATCGCCAGGAAGGCGGCCCCGACATCGCGGGTCAGCGTGAAGTCCGCTTCCCAGTCGCCGCTGTCGAGATAGTCGTAGAAGATGCCGCCGACGCCGCGCGCCTCGCCCCGGTGCTTGATGAAGAAATAGTCGTCGCACCAGTCCTTGAAGCGCGGATAGTAGCGCTCGTCATGCTGGTCGAGCGCGGCCTTGAAGGCCTGGTGGAAATCCTCCGTGTCCGCCGGCACCTCGACCATCGGGTTCAGGTCCGAGCCGCCGCCGAACCAGCTGCGCCCCGTGACGATCATCCGGGTGTTCATGTGGACGGCCGGCACCTTGGGACTGCGCATGTGAGCCACCAGCGAGATGCCGGCGGCCCAGAAGCGCCCGTCGCTCTCGGCCGCGCCGGGGATCTCCTTGGCGAATTGCGGCGAGAAATGCCCGTGCACGGTGGAGATGTTGACGCCCACCTTCTCGAAGACGCGGCCCTGGCGCAGGATCGACATCTCGCCGCCGCCGCCGAGGTCGGGATTGGCGCTCTCGGCGTCGGCATGGTCGGCCCGGTCCCATTGCTTGCGCTCGAACCGGCCGGGCTCGAGATCGGCGTGCGGCTGGGTCGGCTCCAGCTCGGTCTCGATTTCCTCGAAGGCGGCGCAGATCCGGTCCCGCAGATCGCGGAACCAGTCCCGCGCGCGGCCCTTGCGCTTCTCCAGCGTCTCCGCGTCGGGGAGCGGCGTCGCCGTCTCCGGCGGCTTTCTGTCGTTCATGCCCGTATTCACCATGGCGCGCACTCTACTCCGCTTCGCCCGGCTCGGGAAAGCCGTCCGTCTGCCGCAGCGCCTCGCCCAGCGCCATCGCCGCGGACTGCGCGACGTTGAGCGAGCGCATGCCCGGCCGCATCGGGATCAGCAGGCGTGCGTCGGCGGCCGCATGCACGAAATCCGGCACGCCCGCGCTTTCCCGGCCGAACAGCAGCACGTCGTCGGCGCGGTAGGCGAAGTCCGTATAAGGCGTGCTTGCCCGCGTGGTGAACAGCAGCAGGCGCCGGCCGGCCGTCGCGTCGCGAAAGGCCTGCCAATCGCCATGCCGCTGAAGATGGGCGTCGGCCGCGTAGTCGAGGCCGGCGCGCTTCAGCTTGGGCGCGGTCCACACGAAGCCGGCCGGCTCGATCACCGAGAGGCCGCAGCCCATGCAGGCCGCCAGACGCAGGATCGCGCCCGCATTGTGCGGGATATCCGGTTGGAACAGCGCGAGGTGCGGCAATTGGCTCATGATTTCGTGGTCTTGGCGGGGCACAGGCGACTTTGCAAGGCTTCTCCAATCGAGTATAGCTGCGGTCGATCTGGGGACGGGGGATCGTCCGGGCGCGGGTCTTGCGCCTTGCGGCGTGTTGTCGCAAATCCTCTCGTCTAATCGGGCGCCGGCCCTAGAATATCGAGCGTGCGCGCACTTGGGGCGCGAGCGCACGTCGTTGGGCCCGACCGGGACGGTCACGACTGAGGTTGGTCACGACTCTTAAGGGGATGATCATGGCTGATGCGACGCAGCCCGAGGGCGGTGAGGAGAAATCCGGCCGCCGAGACTTTCTCAACTATCTGGCTGTTGCGACCGGCGCGGTGGGCGCGGGCGCGTTCCTCTGGCCGGTTATCCATTCGATGAACCCGTCGCGCGACGTGCTGGCGCTCGCCTCGACGGAGGTCGATCTGAGCCCGGTCGCGGTCGGTCAGGCGATCACGATCACCTGGCGCGGCAAGCCGGTCTTCATCCGTCACCGCACGGAGGAGGAGATCCAGGAGGCGCGCTCGGTCGACATGGCCGCGCTGCCCGATCCGCAGACCGACGAGGACCGGGTCAAGCAGGCGCCCTGGCTGATCATGGTCGGGGTCTGCACCCATCTGGGCTGCATCCCGCTCGGCCAGAAGCCGACCGACCCGAAGGGCGAATTCGGCGGCTGGTTCTGCCCCTGCCACGGCTCCCACTACGACACCTCGGGACGCATCCGCAAAGGCCCGGCGCCGGAGAACCTGCCCGTGCCGGGGTATGAATTCACCTCCGAGACCTCGGTCCTGATCGGGTAACGGCAAGGGGAACGCACGATGAGCTCGCATTCCGCTCCCAGCTTCAAGAACCCGGTGGTGCGCTGGATCGATTCGCGCCTGCCGGTGTTCAGCTACATGCACGCCGAGTACGGTACCTTTCCGATGCCGAAGAACCTGAACTATTTCTGGAACTTCGGCGCGCTGGCGATGGTCACGCTGATCGTCATGATCCTGACCGGCATCATGCTGGCGATGCAGTACACGGCGCATACCGAGCACGCCTTCGATTCCGTCGAGCGCATCATGCGCGACGTGAATTTCGGCTGGCTCTTGCGCTACATCCACATGAACGGGGCGTCGATGTTCTTCATCGTCGTCTACATCCACATCTTCCGCGGCATGTATTACGGCTCCTTCAAGCAGCCGCGCGAACTGCTGTGGATCCTGGGCGTCGTGATCCTGGTGCTGATGATGGCGACGGCCTTCATGGGCTACGTGCTGCCCTGGGGCCAGATGAGCTTCTGGGGCGCCACGGTGATCACCAACCTGTTCTCGGCCGTGCCGGTGGTCGGCGAGAGCATCGTTACCTGGCTGTGGGGCGGCTTCTCGGTCGACAATCCGACGCTGAACCGCTTCTTCGCGCTGCACTACCTCTTCCCGTTCCTGATCCTGGGCGTGGTGGTGCTGCACGTGGTCGCGCTGCACGTCACCAAATCCAACAACCCGGACGGCATCGACGTGCGCGGGCCGCAGGATACGGTGCCCTTCCACCCGTACTTCACCGCGAAGGATTCGGTCGGCCTCGGCGTCTTCCTGCTGATCTTCGCCTTCTTCGTCTTCTTCGCGCCGAACTACATGGGCCACCCCGACAACTACATCGAGGCGGACCCGCTGGTGACGCCGGCGCACATCGTGCCGGAATGGTACTTTCTGCCGTACTACGCGATCCTGCGGTCCTTCACCGACGACTGGTGGTTCTTCAGCTGGTTCCTCAGCTGGGCGATGTCGGCGAAGCTGGCCGGCGTGCTGGCGATGTTCGGCTCGCTGATCGTGCTGGCGCTGCTGCCGTGGCTCGACACCTCGAAGGTGCGCTCGAACCGCTATCGTCCCTGGAACAAGTGGCTGATCTTCGCGCTGGTGGTCGACTTCGTCATCCTGGGATGGGTCGGCGGCAAGCCGGCGGAGGAGCCCTATGTGGCGATCGCGCAGTGGTCGACGCTGTTCTACTTCTTCGCGATCCTCATCCTGACGCCGCTGATCGGCTGGATCGAACGGCCGAAGCCGCTTCCGGCCAGCATCTCCGAGCCCGTGTTGAAGAGCGGTGGCGGCGGCATGGCCGGCGCGACGGCCGCCAAGATGGAGAAGTCGTAATGGCACGCGCAATCGCACGCAAAGGCGTTCGTCTGACGGCCGCGGCGGCGGCTCTCGCGGGCGCCCTCGGCCTCGCGGCCACGGGCCCGGCGCACGCGGCCGGCGAGGCGGCGCATCCGCCGGAGCTGGAATGGTCCTGGACCGGGCCGTTCGGCAGCTTCGACCGGGCGGCGGCCCAGCGCGGCCTGCAGGTCTACAGTCAGGTCTGTGCCGGCTGCCACGGGATCAGCCAGCTCTACTACCGGAACCTGACCGATCTCGGCTACACCGAGGATCAGGTGAAGGAGTTCGCGGCCCAGTTCCAGGTCGAGGACGGGCCGAACGAGAACGGCGAGATGTTCATGCGCCCGGCCGAGCCGTCGGACCATTTCGTCGAGCCCTTCCCGAACGAGCAGGCGGCGCGGGTCGCGAACGGCGGCGCCTATCCGCCGGACCTGTCGCTGATCGTGAAGAACCGGGCGCACGGATTCGGCTCGATCGGCGAGAACTTCCTCGCCATGCTGCAGGTGCGCGGCTATTCCTCGGGCGCTGACTACATGCACGCGCTGCTGGCGGAAGGCTATGTCGAGCCGCCGGAGGACGTGAACCTGTTGCCGGGCCAGTACTACAACAAGTTCATGGCCGGCGGCGCGATCGCGATGCCGCAGCCGCTCTATCCGGATGGCGTCTCCTACGAGGACGGGACCGAAGCGACCGTGGACCAGCAGGCCTACGACGTCGCGACCTTCCTCGCCTGGGCGGCCGAGCCGCGGCTGGAGGAGCGCAAGCAGACCGGCGTGAAGGTGCTGATCTTCCTGGCGATCTTCACCGGCCTGCTGATCGCCGTGAAGCGCCAGACCTGGGCGGACGTGAAGAAACACTGAGCGGACGGCCCAGTCCGAACGGCTTGAAGGCCCGCCGGTTCCGGCGGGCCTTCTTCTTTTCGGGCCTCAGCCGTCGCCGAGGAAGGCGCGCGCGCCGCGGACCGCCTCGGCCAACCCGACGCGCTGCACGTCCACGCCGTCGGGAAAGGCGCCGGTCAGCCGCGTCGGCATCATCGGATCCAGCAGGACGAACACGCCGCGGTCGTCCGCCTTGCGGACCAACCGCCCGAAGGCCTGCTTCAGCTTGAGCCGCGTCAGCGCGTCGTCATAGTCCCGCCCGCCGAAATGCTTGCGCCGCGCCTTGTGCAGGATGGTCGGGCGCGGCCAGGGCACCCGGTCGAAGACGATGAGGCGCAGGCTCTCCCCCGGCACGTCGACCCCGTCGCGCACCGCGTCGGTGCCCAGGAGGCACGAGTCCGTCTCCGCCCGGAAGATTTCGATCAGCGTCGACAGGTTGAGCGCGTCGACATGCTGGCCGTAGAGGCTGAGGCCCGCCTCGTCCAGCGGCCCCAAGATTCGGCGGTGCACCGCGCGCAGCCGGCTGATCGCCGTGAACAGGCCGAGCGCCCCGCCGCCGGATGCCTTGAAAAGCTCGCGATAAGCCGCCGCCACCAGATCCATGTCGTCCTTGCGGACGTCGTTCACCACATAGACTCGCGTCTGGGCGGGATAGTCGAAGGGGGAGGAAACGCGCGCCCGGATCGCCCCTTCCGGCAGGTGGGTGGCGCCGGTGCGCGCCTCGGCCGCCGCCCAGGCGCTCTCCGCCTCCGCCGAACCGTCGGTCAGCGTGGCGCTGGTCACCAGCAGCCCGTGCGAGGGCGCTGCCACCGTCTCCGCGAAGGGCAGGGTGGGGTCGACCCAGTGGCGGCGCATGCCGACATCGATGTCGCGGCCGTCGATCCGCTCCACCGCGAACCAGTCGACGAAGGCGGCGGGCGTGTCGCCGTCGAGCGCCAGCAGCATGTCGGCCCAGGCCTTCACCGTGTCCTCCACCCGATGCTTGAGGGACCGGCAGATCTGCTCGATCCGGATGCGGGTCGCGCTGTCGAGCTCGTCCGCCTCCTCGTCCATCCGGCTGGTCAGCAATTCGGCGAGTCGTGCGGCGGGCCCGACCAGCCGGTCGAGCTTGGCCTTCAGCGCATGCGCCGCCTGCATCAGCGGCTCGCCCACCTCGGCGACCTCGATCTCCAGGCCGTAGGGCCCGTCGCGCCCGTGGGCACGGGCATAGACCAGCGCGCGCACGGCGGCGAGGAAGCTTTCCGCCGCGCCCTGCGGGCGCCCCTCATTGATGCGGGTGAGCCACCCGTCGCCCGGCAACGCGTGGGCGGCGTCCAGCAGATGCTCCAGCGCCTCGGTGGCCGCCTCGCTGCCGCCCAGCAGATCCTCCGCGCGCGCCTTCAGCCCCCGGGCCCGCCCGCGCGAGCGGCCCTCATGCCCGCGCAGCCAGCGCCGCAGCTCCGCCGTCTCCTGGCCCGAGAGATGGGCGGAAAAGGCGCTGTCGGCCGCGTCGAAGACGTGATGTCCCTCGTCGAAGACGAGGCGCGTCGTCCGCCCGCCGATGTCGAGCTGCCCGCGCGCCGACTGCACCATGACGAGCGCGTGGTTCGCCACCACCAGATCGGCGCGGCGCGCCTTGCGGATGCCGGCCTCGATATAGCATTTCTTGTAGTGCTGGCAGGCGGTGTAGACGCATTCGCCCCGCCGGTCGGTGAGGCCGCTGGTGCGCCGCGCGCCGACCAGGTCGATGAGCCAGCAAGGGAAGTCGCCGCCGGTCATGTCGCCGTCGCGCGTCGCCTCCGCCCAGCGCGCCATCAGGCCGAGCGGCACCGCGTCCGCCCCGTTCACCTGCACGCCGGCCGCCGCCTCCTCCAGGTTCAAGAGGCAGAGGTAGTTCTCCCGCCCCTTGCGGACGACGACATGGGCGCGCTTCACCTCCGGATCGCCGTAGAGCCGATCCAGTTCGTTGTCGATCTGGTGCTGCAGGTTGCGCGTGTAGGTGGAGATCCAGACCGGCGCCTCGTTCTTCTCCGCCCACAGGCTCGCCGGCGCGATGTAGCCGAGCGTCTTGCCGACGCCGGTGCCGGCCTCCGCCAGCACCATGTTGGGGTGCCCCTCGCTCATCTTCGGCGCGAAGGCGGCGGAGACGGCGGACGCGTAATCCGCCTGGCCCGGCCGTTCCTCCGCGCCGGGGCCGAGCAGCTCGGCCAGACGCTTTCGCGCGTCCTGCGGGTCGATGCCCCGGTCGCCGGCGGGCGGGGGCGGGGCCTGTTCCGACCATTCCTTGAGGCGCCGCCAGACGTCGAGGCCCGAGGCCGCCGCGCGCAGCATGACGTCCTCCTCCCCCTCGCCCAGCGCGGAAAGCACGGCCGGTCCCCAGAGCCAGCCGCCGCGCGCCATGGCGCCGGCGACGCGCGGGGCCTGGTTGTCCCCATCGCGCGCGCGGGCAAGCTCCTCCAGCAGGAACTGCGCCGCGCGCAGGAGCCCCGTCGGCCCGTCGTCCAGGCTTTCGGGGTAGGGCAGGCCCAGCGCGTCCGCGAGGCCGCGCGGCGTCGGCACGCAGAAGCGCGCGGGCCGCACGAAGGCGAACAGCTCCAGCAGGTCGAAGGCGCGCGCCGGCCGCTCGACCCCCAGCCGCGCCGCCGTCGCCCCGGCATGGACGAGGTAACAGGCCTCCGCCTGTTTCAGCCGCCGGCCCGCTTCTTTCAGCGGCAGCCGCTCGATCTCCCCCTCCTCGGAGAGCCAAGCCGCTTCCCGCATCCCGGCGGTGATCGCGGGCGCGGGCGGCAGCAGGATGCGGGTGCGGACGGGGGCGCTCATAGCCCGCGCATTGGGCGCGATTCAGGCCGGCACATCAAGCTACGCGCGGGAAGGGACCGCGCGGGCCGGTTGCGATATTCCCGCTCCGATGCATAGGGGCTTATCAAGCCGCTTCGCCGGCCGCCCGCCCGCTGGCCCAGGCCCATTGGAAGTTATAGCCGCCAAGCCATCCGGTAACGTCCACGGCCTCGCCGACGATGAAGAGGCCGGGAACCTCCTTCGCCTCCATCGTACGCGAGGATAGGCCGGCGGTATCGACCCCGCCGAGCGTCACCTCGGCCTTGGCATAGCCTTCCGTGCCGTTCGGTGTGAGCTCCCATCGGTTGATCCGGCGGCCCAGCGCGTCGAGCTGCTTATCCGGCATCTCGCCCATCGGCTTGTCCGGCAGATAGGCCTCCGCCAAGGAGGCGGCGAGGCGCGCCGGCAGATCCTCCGCCAAGGCCGATTTGGCCCCGGCCTTCGGGCGCGCGCGCTTGATGTCGAGCAGTCGTTCCGGGGCGTCCCGCCCCGGCATCAGGTCGAGCGCGATCGCCGCTCTCTCGCGCCAGTAGGAGGAGATTTGCAGGATCGCCGGGCCGGAAAGCCCGCGATGGGTCATCAGCATCGCCTCGCGGAACGCCGCCGTACCGCACTGCGCCCGGCAGTCCAACGCGACGCCGCTCAAGGGCTGCATCAGCGCCAACGCCTCCGCATCGAAGGTAAGGGGGACGAGCGCCGGGCGGGTCTCGGTCAGGGCCAGGCCGAACCGCCGGGCGACATCGTGGGTGAAGCCCGTGGCGCCCATCTTCGGGATCGACAGCCCCCCCGTCGCCAGCACGAGCGAGGACGCCTCCGCCGCACCGTCGTCGGTTTCCACGCGAAATCGGTCGCCGCGCCTGACATCGGTGATGTGCTGGCCGGTGCGGAGCGTCACCCCGCCGGCCGTGCACTCGCTCAACAGCATATCGACGATCGCGCGGGCCGAGCCGTCGCAGAAAAGCTGCCCCAACGTCTTCTCGTGCCAGGCGATGCCGTGCTTCTCCACCAGCGCGATGAAGTCCGCGGGCCTATAGCGCGCCAACGCCGATTTGCAGAAATGCCGGTTGGCGGACAGGAAGTTCTCCGGCGCACAGTGGATGTTGGTGAAATTGCAGCGCCCGCCGCCGGAAATCAGGATCTTCTTGCCCGGCTTCTCCGCGCCTTCCAGCAGCAGCACGCGCCGCCCGCGCGCACCCGCCGTCATCGCCGCCATCAGCCCGGCCGCGCCGGCGCCGATGACGATGACGTCGAATGTCTCGGCCATAGCGGTCGGCGAAGCGGGCATGGCGTTCCTGTCCTGGCGACTGTCGGGGTTTATGGGCCGGATGGCGCGCTGGCAAGCCCGGCGGCACGCTGTTTGAATTGACGGGCGTGCCGTCCACGCCTAGGTTCCGCCTCGATTTTCCGGGGCTTCGCGCCCCTTTTTATGACGACATCGGGAAGACGGATGCGATGAGCGATTTGCGCGATCTGGCGATGGACGCGAAGGCCTGGCCGTTCGAGGAGGCGCGCAAGATCCTGAAACGCTACGAGTCCGCCCCGCCGGAGAAGGGCTACGTCCTGTTCGAGACGGGCTACGGCCCCTCCGGCCTGCCGCATATCGGCACCTTCGGGGAGGTGCTGCGCACCACCATGGTGCGCCGGGCCTTCGAGTGCCTGAGCGACATTCCGACCAAGCTCCTCGCCTTCTCCGACGACATGGACGGTCTGCGCAAGGTGCCGGACAACGTGCCGAACAAGGAGAAGCTCGAGGCGGCGCTCGGCAAGCGGCTGACCAAGGTGCCGGACCCGTTCGGCACGCATGAGAGCTTCGGCCATCACAACAATGCGCGGCTGCGCCAGTTCCTGGACGGCTTCGGCTTCGAGTACGAGTTCGCGAGCTCGACCGACTATTACTTCTCCGGCCGCTTCGACGAGGCGCTGATCAAACTGCTCGAGCGCTACGAGGCGGTGCAGGAGATCATGCTGCCGAGCCTGCGGGACGAACGGCGCGCGACCTATTCGCCCTTCCTGCCGGTCGATCCGGAGACGGACGAGGTCTATCAGGCCCCCGTCATTGCGACCGACGCCAAGAAGGGCACCATCACCTATCGTCGCGACGACGGGGAGGAGATCGAGACGCCCGTCACCGGCGGGCGCTGCAAGCTGCAATGGAAGCCGGACTGGGGCATGCGCTGGGCGGCGCTCGGCGTCGATTACGAGATGTCGGGCAAGGACCTGATCGATTCCGTGCGGCTCTCGACGCGGATCTGCAAGGCGCTCGACGGCAGGCCGCCGGAGACGCTGACCTACGAATTGTTCCTCGACGAGAACGGCGAGAAGATCTCGAAGTCGAAGGGCAACGGGCTGTCGATGGACGACTGGCTCGCCTACGGCCCGAACGAGAGCCTGTCGCTCTTCATGTTCCAGAAGCCGAAGACGGCGAAGCGGCTCTATTTCGACGTCATCCCGAAATGCGTCGACGACTATCTGACCTTCCTCTCCAAGGTCGACGACGAGGAGCCGGCGAAGCGGATCGAGAACCCGGTCTGGCACATCCACGAGGGCGACCCGCCGACGGAGCATCCGAAGCTCGGCTTCTCGATCCTCCTCAACCTGGCGGCCGTCTGCAACACGGAGGACAAGGCGGTCCTCTGGGGCTTCATCAGCCGCTACGCCCCGGATGCGAGCCCGCAGCACGACCCCTTCCTCGACCGGCTGGTGGGGCACGCGATCCGCTACTACCAGGATTTCGTGAAGCCGCATAAGGCCTACAAGACGCCGGACGAGAAGGACCGGGCGGCCCTCACGGAGCTGCGCGAGGCGGTCGCCGCCATGCCGGCCGACGCCGACGGCGAGACGATCCAGACCGAGGTCTATGAGGTCGGCAAGCGCCACGCGTACGAGCCGCTCAGGGAGTGGTTCAAGGCGCTCTACCAGATCCTGCTGGGCCAGGATCAGGGCCCGCGCATCGGCAGCTTCTTCGCGCTTTACGGCCGCGACGAGACGGTGGCGCTGATCGACAAGGCGCTCAAGGGCGAGGATCTGAACGCGGCCTAGCAGGGTCGGCGGCTAGCGCGTCGCGATCGCCGCCGCCGCGCCGCCCAGCGCCAAGGCCCCGGTGCGGTTCGCGACCCGCATCGCCTTCGGCGTGCGCAGCAGCGCGCGCGCCTTGTGCGCCAGCAGCACCCAGGCGAGATCGACCGCGGCGAGGCACAGGAAGGTCGTCGCCGCCAGCACCGCCCAGGCGCCGAAACTGGCCGTCGACAGGTCGATGATCGTCGGCAGCAGCGCCAGGTAGAAGATCATGATCTTCGGATTGCCGAGGGTGAGCGCCATGCCGGCCGCGAACATCGACCAGGGCTTCCGGCGTTGCGGCAGGGCTTCCGCGTCGCTGTCGCCCGCGCGCCGCCACATCCGCCAGGCGAGCCAGCAGAGATAGCCGATCCCCGCCCATTTGAGGGCGACGAAGCCGAGATGGAAGGCTTCCGCCAGCGCCGTCAGCCCCGCCATGGCGGCGGAGAGCCACAGCACCTCGCCCAGCCACATGGCGGCGAGGAAGGGGGCGACGTCGCGCCAGCCGTGGCTGAGGACGCGCGCGACCAGGGCCGCGACGCTGGGCCCCGGCGCGCCGGCGTTCAGCATCAGCGCGCCGGCGAAGAGGGCGAGGGCGAACCCGTCCATGACATCCGTCTCCAAGCTTGCCGGCGCCATCCTGGCGCATCGGCCGGCCGGCATCCAGCCTCTTGCCCGCCGCGCGCGCCTGGGCTAGGCGGTACGGATGCGCAGTTCAACCACCCGGTGAGACCCGTCATGGCCATGCAGGCGCCCGATCCCGCCACCGTCCTGAAGACGATCCTGAAGCTCGCGCTGGTGAGCCTGCTCGTCGGCATGGCGCTGAGCTTCCTCGAGATCACGCCCGAGGACATCTTCGCCAATTTCGGCGACACCATCCTCGCGATCTTCCACAAGGCCGAGCAGCTGGTGGAATGGAGCGCCGGCTACATCGTCATCGGCGCGGTGATCGTCGTGCCGCTCTGGCTGATCGTGACGCTGGTCAACGTGCTGTCGGGGCGCAAGAAGCGGGACTGAACCCAGCGCCATTCCCCACGCCCTGATGCAAATCAGGGCCCATTCCAGAGACGGTGCAGCACGCGCCCGCCGGCCGCGTTCGGCATGTGACTCAGGCATGGACGCTGACTTTCGTCAGCGTGAGGGGGGTGGCGAAAGAGACAGGTCGCGCGGTTCACCCGTGCTTGTGCGAGAACTCCCAATAGAGCTCGCGCGCCATGCGGTAGACCGGACCCGGCTGCAGTTCGCGGTCCTCGTACTTGATCACCGGCATCACCTTGCCGTAGTTGCCGGTGTTGAAGATCTCGTCCGCCTCCATCAGGTCCTGCGGCGTGACGCGGCCCTCGACCACCTCCTGGCCCTTCTCGCGCAAGAGCTTGATCACCCGCTGCCGGGTGATGCCGTTGAGGAAGCATCCGTTCGGCGCCGGCGTCACCGCCACCCCGTCCTTGACGATGAAGAGGTTGGCGGTCGCGAACTCGGCCACATTGCCCATCGGGTCCAGCATCACCGCATTGTCGAAACCCCGCGCGCGCGCTTCCGCGATGGCGCGGCCGGCATTGGGGTAGAGGCAGGACGCCTTGGCGTCGGTCGGCGCCATGTCGGGCGCCGGCCGGCGGCGGGTCGAGAGGCAGGCCTTGAAGCCCTTGTCGCCCGGCATCGGCATCTCATAGACGGTGAGCGCGAAGCGCACCGTCTCCGGGTCGGGGGCCACGAAGCCGCTGTCGGTCCAGACCATCGGACGGATGTAGAGCTCCGCCTCGCGGCCGAACTTGGTGATCCCCTCGCGCGCGATTTCCTCGATCCGGCCGGCGTCCATCGGCACGCCGAGCCCCATGGTCTCGGCCGAGCGGATGGTGCGCTCGCAATGCCGGTCGAGATCCGGGGCCACCCCCTCGAAGGCGCGCGCGCCGTCGAAGATGAAGGAGGACAGCCACACCCCGTGGCAGTTGGAAGAGAACAGCGGGTCGTTCATGTCCCGCCAGTCGCCGTCGACATAGGTGTAGCCCGTCGTCATCGCTTATCCTCTCGCGTCCCGTTCCTGTATTGCGGCCCTTGCCCTGCCGCCTATTGCTGCGCCCAGACGATGCGCGAAATCCAGAGCACGTCCTGCGCCATCACGGTCTCCTCCGGCCCGCCCGAGATCGGCCCGAACTCGATGCGGTGCGCCGTCTGGCGGACCAGCTGGCGGACCGCCAGGCCCGTTCCGCGCAGCTTCGCCAGCACCCGGTCGCCGCGGCGCACGCTGGCGTTCGGCGAGACGACCAGGAGATCGCCGTCGCGATAGACCGGCGCGTCGCCGTCGCCATCGACGAACAGTCCGAAGACGTCCGGATCGCTGAGCGCCGGGAACTCCACCTTGCTCCAGCCGGTGCCCATGGGAAAGCCATCCTCGTCGAACATCTCCGGCGCGGCGGCCTCGCTCGCCTCGGCGGCGGGGATGCTGTAGGCGACGGCGTTCGCGCCATCATGCATCAGCGAGACGAAGTCGCCCAGGCTCGCATCCGTCGCCAACAGGATTTTCGAGAGGCTTTCCGTCGTCGGCCAGCGCCGCTTGCCGTCGCCGCCGACGCGTTTGCTTCGGTTGAAGGTGGTTGGGTCGAGTCCGGCCTTGCGCGCCATGCCGGATACCGACAATCCCCGGGATTCCGCCAAACGGTCGATTCCGCGCCAGATATCCTCGTGTCGCATTGTTTTACCTGTATGGGCTATGACATACGATCTGTCGCCCGTATTCGTGCGAACAGAACGTGTGGATAGGCCCCGTCCCAGGCCTTACTCTACTCGCCTTGGCCGAGGGCTCAAGCGATTCGATCGTGCCGCCGGCGCTAGAATACCGCATATCGGTCGAAAGTCCTAAAAAAAGGCATTATATGTTCCTATTGCTCGGATTGTATACTCTCTTTCTATTGACATTAAAAGAAACAAGCCGTAGATAGGGTCGCGCCCGCTTTCCGTGTTATCCGCCATCTTCTCTCGTAAAGAGAGGATCAAGGCATGTCGCGACAGCGCTATACGCCGCGACCAACCCCGGATGTCCACGGCCAGCCCTTCCCGACGGCGGAGGAAGCGTGGTTCTGGGCCGTCACCACCCACGACAACATCCAGGCCGGCGCCCGGGTTCGCGCCGGGCGATCGAGCCTGCCCCGGCCCTGCGACGCGCGCGACGTGATCGGCGTCGTCGCCCGGCTGCATCGCGCCGGACGGCTGAGCCGCGACCATCTGGAGGTGCTGTTCCGGTTCGGCCGGCGCAGCAGCCCGCCGGATCCGCGGGTCGAAGAGGAGCGACCGGCCGAACGCGTCTGGCTGGACGCGCTCGCCCGGCTGCTGCCCCCGCTCGAGGCGAAAGGCATCGTCGGCCGGGCGGATCGGCGGTGGGCATGAATCTGTTCGCCGCCGCGCTCGCGCCGTCCGATCTGGCGCTGGTCGTCTTCTCGGACCGCACGGGGATATGGTGGATGCGGTTGTTGCGGCGCGGCTACCGCCACTGCTTCGTGATCCTGCCGGGCGAGGTCGCGGGCGCGCGCTGCTGGGTACTGGCCGATTCGCTGCCGAACCGGGTGGCGCTGCAGCTGGTCGACACCGAGAGCCTGATCCGGCTGCTGCGCCATCTGGTCCGGCGCGGAGACCGGGTCGTGCCGGTGCGCGCGGTCCGGCGCCCGCCGGCGCGGCGCCGCCGCATGCGGCCCTTCAGCTGCGTCGAGTTGAGCGTCCGCTTACTGGGACTCCAATCCCTAAATGTTCTCACTCCATACGGATTCTTCCGATCTTTGTCTGAAATGTGAGAAAATTCGTTTGACAAACGAACATTGCGCGATCAATCTGGCCACAACGCCTATTAACGGGAACAAATAGGAATTTTGCGGATCAATGCCGACCCGCACCGTGCCGGTTCCCGGAACCGCGCACCCGAACCCCGCAATCGAAAGGATCGACATCATGGGTGGTCTCTTCAGCAGCCCCGAACCGCCACCGCCGCCCGAGCCGCCCGCGGACGACCCGGCGGAGAAGGAGCGCGAGGCGCGGCTCGAAGCCATCGCGCGGCGCCGCCGCGGCCGCGAGGGCACGATCGAGACCGGCCCGACCGGCGTCTTGGCCGAGGCGCCGGACCAGCCGGCCGGCAAGACCAAGCTGGGGGAGTAGGGGCCGATGGAGCCGCTGACGCCCGATAGCCTCGCCCGGCGCTACGAGCGGGCGAAGGCCCGTCGCGGCAGCTGGGAGGCGCATTGGCGCGACTGCTACGCCTACGCCCTGCCGCAGCGCGACGGCGCGCTCGACCGGCAGGCGCCCGGCGCGAAGAAGACCGACCGGCTGTTCGATTCCACGGCGCCCGACGCGGTCGAGCAGCTGGCCGCCAGCCTGATGGCCGAGCTGACGCCGCCCTGGGCGCGCTGGTTCGATCTGGTGCCGGGCACCGAGCTGACGCCGGAACAGGCGGACCGCATCGCCGAGCCGTTGGAGGAGGCCTCCGCCCTGCTGCAGGGGCATTTCGACAATTCCAACATCGCGGTCGAGATCCACCAGTGCTTCCTCGACTTGGTGACCGCCGGCACCGCCAGCCTGATGTTCGAGGAGGCCGAGCTGGGCGAACGCAGCGCCTTCCGCTTCACCGCCGTGCCGGTCGGCCAGACGGTGCTGGAGGAAGGGGCTGGCGGCAGCCTCGACGTCACCTTCCGGCGCTCGGAACTGACGGAACTGCAGCTGGCCGACCGGTTCCCCGACGCCCGCTTGCCCGACGCCGCCCGCGGTGGTGAGGGCGACGGCGGCGAAGCGCGCTTCGCCGTCCTGGAGGCGGTGCTGCCCGACAGCCTTAGGGGCTTCCGCTACGCCGCCCTGTTGCAGGCGGGCGACGAGGCGTCGGGCGATGGCGAGCTGCTGGCTGAGGGACGGTTCGAGGCCTCCCCCTTCATCAATTTCCGTTGGATGAAGGCACCGGGCGAGACCTACGGCCGCTCGCCCGTGATGAAGGTGCTGCCGGACGTGAAGACCGCCAACAAGGTGGTCGAGCTGGTCTTGAAGAACGCGACCATCGCGGTGACCGGCATCTGGCAGGCCGACGATGACGGGGTGCTGAACCCGGCGACGGTGAAGCTGGTCCCCGGCACGATCATTCCGAAGGCGGTCGGCTCGACCGGCCTGACGCCGTTGCAGGCGCCGGGGGAGTTCGACGTCTCGCAGCTCGTGCTGGAGGATGTGCGCGCGCGCATCCGCCACGGGCTGCTCGCCGACCGGTTGGCGCAGATCGACGCGCCGCGGATGACGGCGACGGAGGTGCTGGAACGCTCGAGCCAGATGGCGCGCCTCTTGGGCGCGACCTACGGCCGACTGCAGAGCGAGCTGATGATGCCGCTCGCCCGGCGCGCCATCGCCATCCTGCGCCGGCGCGGCGAACTGGCGCCGATGCGCGTCGACGGGCGCGAGGTCGACCTCAAAGTCGTCTCCCCGATCGCGCGCCACCGCAAGCGGGCCGAGACGCAGAGCGCCATGCGCTGGGTCGAGATGGTGGCCGCCCTCGGGCCCGAGGCGATGGCCGTCGTCGACGCGCCCGAGGCCGCGCGCTGGTTCGCCCGCCAACTCGACGTGCCGGAAACCCTGCTGCGCGACCCGCAGGAGGCGGCGGGCGCAGCGAGCGTACCGCCAGCCGAAGAACCGTTCGCCGGGCTGCTGCAGGCGCTGGATGGCGCGGCCGTGTCCGACCCGGAGAGCGCGGCGGCGGACGTGGCGGAGACGCCGTCGTGACCCGCCGCTTCGACCCGAATCGCGCGCCGGACCCGGCCGACGCCGAGGCCGAGCGTCGCCGCACCGAGATCGCCTTCGCCCGCTGCTTCGCCGGCACGCAGGGGGAGCGTGCGCTCGCCCATCTCGCCCGGATGACGGTCGAGCGCGTGCTCGGCCCCGAGGCCGGCGACGCGCGCCTGCGTGACCTGGAGGGCCAGCGCCGGCTCTTCCACCATGTCCTCGGCCTGATCGACCGCGGCCGCCGCGCCCCCGATTTGCAAGGAGAGTGATCCCCCATGTCCGAACAGACCGCCGCCCCGACCGAAATCGATCGCGCAGCGCCGCCCGCCGGTGCGCCGGCGGGCGCCGTGCACGGCGCCGCGAGCGCGGAGCAACCGGTGCGCAAGCCCGACGGCTTGCCCGACAAGTTCTGGGACGCGGCCCAAGGCGCGGTGCGGCTCGACCAGTTGATCCGCTCCTACAGGGAACTGGAGCGTCGGCTCTCGGACGGCGCGGCGCGGCGGAAGACGGAGCCGTCGCTCGACCGTGCGCCGGCGGCCGAGGGCGTGCCGGCGAGCCCGGACGCCTACCGCATCGACACCGACGACCCGCTGGTCCAGCCGGACGCGGAGGTGAACGCCATCCTGCACGCCGAGGGCTTCACCGAGCGCCAGGTGCAGCTGGTCTACGACCTGGCCTCCGAGGTGCTGTCGCCCGTCGCCCGGCACCTCGCCATGCGGGCCGCCGGGGCCGGGCACCGGGCCCGGCTGGAAGCGCATTTCGGCGGGCCCGAGCGCTGGGCCGAGGTGCGCCGCCAGCTCAAGCGCTGGGCCGAGGGCAAGCTGCCCGAGGACGCCTACAAGGCGCTCGCCGGCACCTATGAAGGGGTGCTCGCGCTCCACCGCATGATGGAACGGAAGGAGGAGCCCGCCCCGCTCGGCCCGGGCGATCCCGCGCCCGACATCTCGGAAGAGTCGCTGCGCCGGAAGATGCGCGACCCGCGCTATTGGCGCGAGCGCGACCCGCGCCTGATGCGCGAGGTGAGCGACGGCTTCCGCCGGCTCTACCCCAACGGCTGATCCTTCGATCGGCCGGACGAGGCGCCGCGCCGGTCCGCCCCGCCCGTGGGCGGTGCCGGCCGCGCAATCCCCCAGCCCCTAGGAAAGGAGCGAGACCGAAGAGATGGAGCAGAAAATTTCCCAGAACGAGAGCGTCGAGGCGATCGCCCAGGGGCTCCTGGCGCTGACGCCCGACGAGCGTCAGGAGCTCGACCGGATCGTGACCCCGCGCGCGGCCCAGCTGATGGCCAAGGCCTTCGGGCCGGAGTTCTACGACCTGATGCGCCCGCTGACCGAGGCCGACGGACCCGACGGTCAGCCCGAAGCGGCCCCCGCCGCCGACCCCGCCGCTGACCCCGCCGAGGGCCGGCGTCCGGAGGAGGCCGAACTGCGCCGGCTGATGCGCGATCCGCGCTACTGGCGCGACAAGGACCCGTCCGTCCTCGACCAGGTGAGCCAGGGCTTCAGCAAGCTCTACGGCTGAGCCCGTTCCCCGAGCCCGACCCGACAATGATGATGAGGTGAAGACGGCGGAGATTTCGACGGAAAGCGCGCGAGGAACGGCCGGTCGCCCGGATGGGGACCGGCCGTTTCGTTCTAGTCCTCTAGCGCGCTGACAACTTCTGTTACGAAGGTACGCACTTCGGGAAGAATTTCTTCATAAACCAAATTATTTGAAATATAATTCGCAAAAGAAAGTTTAGTTTCGTGTGATGGCTCGAAGAAAAGATACTTTTCATCTTTATCAGATATGTCGCGTACTATTTCATAATGCTTTTTGCCTTGTCGATAGTCATAAAATGGAGCGGGACCTGTAGCGTAAAAGCCAGCCTTCTCGGCCGTGCGCAAGAAGTCCAGCGGCCAAATGGTTTCAATGGTGATTGCTTTTTGATCGGCAGGCAGGCCGTAGGACTTGTGGAAACTCGAAAATACCTTCGTCTCCGGCAACGACCGCCACTGCGAGAGGTTGCCGGGATGATTAAGCCATTCGGCTACAGAAACCTTTCTTCTAACTCTCTTTAGGATTTCGCGGGCAGAAGAGTCCCAATCCGTGACTACGACGACTTTTCGGCCATTGGCAGCGAGACGAAAAGCGTCACCTTCTGCAGCCAGCGCCTTCAAACTGGGAGTACCACGGAGCCCCTCAATCTTAATATCCTTCGCAATGTCCGAATTCAGAATCTCAATTAATTTTCCAAAGACAATAGCGTCCGCTTGTCCCTCTAAAAACAAAATTGGCTTTTTAGCGTCAGACAGAGTACCTTTGATGGACTGAATTTCAGCCTTGTGCACCTCGTTTCTGTTCTTAAGTTTCTGTATTTCTTCAGAAACTGATTCCAAGATAAAATCATCTCCCATTAACTCTAACGTCTTTTCTTTTGATGTGTCGTCAATCGAAGAAAGAGTGGAGCACCTAATGTCGTGATTTATTTTAGAGGATACAAAATATTTTCTTACTTCGGAATCGTTTAGCATATAAAATCCAGGGCTATGAGAAGTTACAAATATTTGCTTTGAATTTTCTTTCGCAATAGACCGAAATCTTTCAGCTTCTTTGGTTGCATTCATCAGCTCCAGTGAGTTCTCAGGTTCTTCGAAGCCCCAAATACTATATGCGAAAGCTCCAAGATCAGAAATGAAATTTAAGAGCTCTGGTAAGTGGCGAGCTTGAATTCCATCACCTCTTTGTAGAATTAGCGAGTGCATCCTATGGTCTTTGTCGACACCTGTTTCGAAGTCTAAGGATCGAAAAAGATCTACTATATTCTGAGGCGGTGCAATTGCACTGGATATTTGAAGGTTTTTCGATATGGATTCCGTTAAGTCGTTAGTGACTTCTTGTAGCGTTCCGGCAAAATCATTTAGTGAGCCTTGGAACTTCTCGTTGCTTGCAATTATCTCATGCATTTCAGAAAGAATTTGCGCAAATATACTCCTATCTTTCACTGCCGGTATGTAGAAGAACCGTATTGTGTTTAAAAATCTTGTTAAGTAGATTTTGTTTCTTTTCGATATATGGCTTGAGTACTCTATAGAATGTTCAGATCCTCTTGAAATATTCCATGATTTCTTTACATAGAACTCTTCCCCAAGAGATTTTTTCCAGTTTTGGGGAGTTCTAAATGTAATTTTTACATATACGAATTTACGAACATCTTCACTTCGTTTCGATTCGTTCCTGCGTGCGTCAGAGAAGTCAACGGAGAAATTGAACTGTTGTCCAGGATTTGTTTCCCCATTAAAAAAAAGGTTTAGCGCTCTCAAAACATTGGATTTGCCTACATCGTTTTTACCAAAAACAACGTTTAAGTCACCGCATTTGTTCAAACTTTCTTTGTATATTGAGCGAAAGTAGGAAATTTCTACAGACTTTATCAGTTCCATTGCCTTGCCCAGAAACGTGTATGAATATCTGATTTGCAATCATGATTCTTGCCCCAGCGTCAAGATTTAGAGTAATTCACACCGCCGCCAGCGCCGTCTCCAGATCGGCGATCAGATCGTCGGTATCCTCGATCCCGACGGACAGCCGGATCAGCGTGTCCGAGATGCCGAGCTTCGCGCGGTTCTCCGGCGGGACGGAGGCGTGGGTCATGATCGCCGGATGCTCGATCAGGCTCTCGACCCCGCCCAGGCTCTCGGCCAGCGCGAAGAGGTGGGTGCTCTCCAGGAAGCGCCGGCTTTCCTCGAGACCGCCCTTGATGAAGGCGGTGACGATACCGCCGTAGCCGCCGGTCATCTGGCGCGCCGCCAATTCATGCTGCGGATGCGAGGGGAGGCCCGGATAGATCACCCGCTCGATCTTCGGGTGCGCCTCGAGATATTCCGCGACCGCCTGGGCGGCCTCGCAATGCTGGCGCATCCGCACGGCCAGCGTCTTCAGGCCCCGGAGCGCGAGGAAGCTGTCGAACGGCCCGAGGATCGAGCCGACGGCGTTCTGCAGATAGCCGAGGCGGTCGGCCAGTTCCCCCTCTTCGCGCACGGCGACGACGCCGCCCACCATGTCGGAATGGCCGTTCAGATATTTGGTCGCCGAATGGACGACGATGTCGATGCCATGCTCCAGTGGACGCTGGATGATCGGCGAGGCGAAGGTGTTGTCGCAGACCGTGACGATGCCGTGCTTCTTCGCCAGCGCCGCGATCGCTTCCAGGTCGACGAGCTTGAGCGTCGGGTTGGTCGGCGTCTCGATCCAGATCATCTTCGTGTCCGGCCGGATCGCCGCCTCCACGGCTGCCAGGTCCGTCATGTCGACGAAGTCGAACTTCAGCCCGGCCGAGCGTTCGCGCACATTGTGGAAGAGGCGGTAGCTGCCGCCATAGAGATCGTCCATCGACAGGACGCGCGCGCCGCTGTCGAGCGTCTCCAGGATCGTGCCCATGGCGGCCAGCCCGCTGGCGAAGGCGAATCCCCGCACGCCGGATTCCAGATCCGCGACGCAGGCCTCCAGCGCCATGCGGGTCGGGTTCTGGCTGCGCGAATACTCATAGCCCTTGTGCCGACCCGGGCTCTCCTGGACGTAGGTGGAGGTGGCGTAGATCGGCACCATGATGGCGCCGGTCGTCGGGTCCGGTTCCTGGCCGGCGTGGATGCCGCGGGTCGAAAGCCCCTGGCGGCGGTTGCGGCGATCTCCGTCCATCGTCGGATCCTTCGGCTTCTCAGCGCCCGCGGCGGCGCAGATGGTTGATGAAGTCGACCTTGGTGATGAGCCCGAACAGTTGGTCCCCCGCCATCACGATCGCAACCTTGTCCGCCCGGAAAAGCGGCAGCAGGTCGTCGAGCGCGTCGTCGGGCTTCACCACCTCCAGCGATTCCACCATGTGGTCGACCACTGAATCCTGGAAGGCGTCCGGGTCCTCGTGCGCGGCCAGCATCACGTCGCTCTCGTCGACCAGACCGACGAGCTTGCCCGCCTCGTTCATCACCGGCAGCTGGCTGACGTCGAACATCCGCATGCGGCCATAGGCGGTCGCCAGCGTCTCGGTCGTCTTGCAGGTGACGAGCTGCCCGCGGTCGGCCCGGCGCACCACGAGGTCGCGCAGATCGCCGTGGCTCTCCAGCTCCATCAGCCCGTTATCGACCATCCAGGCGTCGTTATAGACCTTCGAGAGGTACTTGTTGCCGGTATCGCACACGAAGCTGACGACGCGCTTGGGCTCGGTCTGCTGGCGGCACCATTTGAGCGCGCCGGCCAACAGCGTGCCGGTCGAGCTGCCGCCGAGGATGCCGGTCTTCGCCACCAGCTCGCGCGCCGCATGGAAGCCCTCCTTGTCGGAGACGTAGACCGCGTCCGCGATCAGCGAGAGATCGCAGTTGGGCGGGATGAAATCCTCGCCGATCCCCTCGACCAGCCAGGAGCCGACCTCGTCGGGCACCTCGCCCGTCAACGCGGCCGTGCCGACGATCGAGCCCTCCGGGTCGGCCAGCACCATGCGCAGGTCGGGCGCGACGCGCTTGAAGTAGCGCCCCAGGCCCGAGATCGTGCCGCCGGATCCGACGCCGCACACGACGGCGTCGAGGTCGTGGCCCATCTGCTCCCAGATCTCCGGGCCGGTCGTCTTCTCGTGCGCTTCCGGATTGGCCGGATTGGCGAACTGGTTGACCCAAAGCGAATTCGGCGTCTCGCGCTCCAGCCGCTCGGCCATGTCCTGATAATATTCCGGATGGCCCTTGCCGACGTCGGACCGGGTCATGGTGACGTCGGCGCCCAGCGCCTTCAGGTGGAAGATCTTATCCTGGCTCATCTTGTCGGGGATGATGAGCTTCATCTTGTAGCCCTTCTGCGCCGCCACCAGCGCCAGGCCGAGGCCGGTATTGCCCGCCGTCGCCTCGATGATGGTGCCGCCGGGCTTGATCTTTCCCTCGCGCTCCGCCGCCTCGATCATCGAGAGCGCGATGCGGTCCTTGATCGAGCCGCCGGGATTCTGGCTCTCCAGCTTCAGGAACAGCCGGCAGGGGCCGGTGTCGAGGCGGCTGACCTCCAGCATCGGCGTGTTGCCGATACGCTCCATAACGCTGTG
>MRWG01000289.1_pt1 | contig 75621 bp, 57 predicted proteins | sample 1013341 | NCBI WGS metagenome assembly MRWG01 (sample SAMN06117577, study PRJNA244670) | biofilm metagenome | biome: Water; feature: Cathode Biofilm; material: Biofilm; isolation source: microbial consortium enriched at the cathode of a solar microbial fuel cell | place: USA: District of Columbia ...
AGCACAGGCGGAATCAAAAAGAATTCGGAAGTGAAGACTTCCAACCGATTTTCGGGGCGTAGCGCAGTCTGGTAGCGCACTACACTGGGGGTGTAGTGGTCACAGGTTCAAATCCTGTCGTCCCGACCAATTTCCTTCTCTGACATCGCGGTATCCCCGGCACCCTCCAACCACCGCTGCCGCCGCTCCACCTCATCCAGATACTCCATCAAAGCCTCCATCACATAGAACTGCCGCGTATGACCGCTGCCAATGGAGAGCAGATCCAGCCGATTCTCAATATCCTCGGGCAATTGCAGGTTGAGCATATGCCGCTCCTTTGTTCTTGTTCTGCCTAGCTTTGAATAAGGAAGGAGGGAATACATCCTTGTATTCGATTGCGTCCTTGCTGGGTATAAATCTAGTGTATCGCCTGACAAGTGCCCAGATGACCGGTTTTCGCAGGGTACATTACGGTCCATGACTGCCTGTCATGGTGGTGGACACTGGCGTGTCAGTTCAATACCCGGTAGCCGCGACCGGCCAGGCAGCGGCGCAGCACTCGCTCTTGCTCCCGCAGGCCGCGGGCAGTACCCCTGGCGCCACCGGCGACGGCTCCGACGCCAGCGCCACGCTGGGCAGTATCGCTGTCCCCAATGATGGCGCCAATGGCACCACCCACTGCGGCACCGGTCACAGCACCGCCAGCGGCATCGCGGCCAACGTCAACCTGGCTGGCGATCGCGCGACAGTCCGCCAGATCACGCTGGTACTGGGCCATATTGACTCCCTGGGGATCGATGATGGGATCATCCCGCAGCCCCTGGCAGGCTGCGAGACTGATGCTGATCAATAGCAGAAAAACCGGTCGCATGATGACATTACCTCCGGTGCGTCGGTCGCACTGTCTCAAGGAACAAACGCGCGATGCGGGTTCAGGTTTACCCACTTTGGCAGTTTGTTGCCGGGCAGCTGAATGAATTCTGAATTGCCGGGTCCGGGCGAGGGGTATTTAATGGCTCAGCAGGGCCAGTCAATGAGTGACACAGAGGCCCGAAATCGGATAGACTTTCGCCTTTCCCGGACAAGAAAAATATTCAATAAACCGAGCCTCAAACGTCTGTGTCCAAGCCCGCGTTCAACCTTGCCAATTGCTCCAGTGCAGAGCGATCAGCAACCGATTTTATGAGTGAAGTATGCGCCTGAAGTGTATTAAGTTGTCGGGCTTTAAGTCTTTTGTAGATCCCACCACGATTAATTTTCCTTCCAACCTTTGCGCCGTCGTAGGCCCCAATGGTTGCGGCAAGTCCAATGTCATCGATGCGGTGCGCTGGGTAATGGGAGAAAGCTCCGCCAAGAACCTGCGTGGCGAGCATATGACCGATGTTATTTTCAATGGCTCCGGTAATCGCAAGCCCGTTGGCCAGGCCAGTATCGAACTGGTCTTCGACAATGACGATCATCGCCTGACCGGCGAGTATGCCAATTTCACCGAGGTATCCATTCGCCGCAAGGTGGATCGTGAGGCTCAGTCCAGCTACTACCTCAATGGCACCAAGTGCCGGCGCAAGGACATTACCGATATTTTCCTCGGCACCGGCCTGGGGGCACGCAGCTACTCAATCATTGAGCAGGGCATGGTTTCGCGGCTGATCGAATCCAAGCCGGAAGAGCTGCGCATATTTATCGAGGAAGCTGCCGGGATTTCCAAATACAAGGAACGACGCAAGGAAACGGAAAACCGCATCAAGCGCACGGTGGAAAATCTGGAGCGTCTGACCGATATTCGTGATGAGCTGGAACGTCAGCTGTCGCATCTTAAACGCCAGTCGGTGGCGGCGGAAAAATACGGTGAGCTGAAGCAACAGGAACGGCAAACCACCGCCAATCTCAATGCCCTGAAATGGCGGGCCCTGGATGCCGAGATTCGAGCCAACCAGGACGCCATCAGTCAACTCGAGATCAGGATTGAAGCCAGTAATGCCGAGCAACGGGAAGTGGATGCCGAGATCGAAAAGCATCTGGCTGACAACGCCGACCTTAATGATGCCCTGGGCGAAGTCCAGGCCCGTTATTACAGCCTTGGCAATGATATCGCCCGTATCGAACAGTCCATCGAACACCATATCGAACGGGTCGACCAGATGCGTCTGGACCTGTCGGAAACGGAAGAAGGCTGGGAGCAAACCCGCGAAGAGCTGGATATCGACCTCAAGCGCATTACCCAATTGGAGGCGGAACTCCGGGAACTGACACCGGAACTGGAAACCGCACGCCTCGGCGAAGCCGAATCCTCCGAAAAGCTGGCAGAAGCGGAAGAACGCTTGCAGAACTGGCAGCAGGAATGGGATGCCTTCAATCAGAAGGCGGAAGAGCCACGGCAGATCGCCGAAGTGGAACAGTCCCGGATTCAGCAACTGGAACAGATCGTTGAGCGCGGTGTAGAGCGCAAACGCAAGCTGGAGGACGAACGGCAGCAACTGGATGCGACGCCGGTGGACGGCAATGTCGATGAAGTGGCGCGAGAAATCAGTCAGCTGGAACAGGAAATCGCCAGTAAGCGCGATGCCGCCGCCACACTGGCCGAACAAATCAACAGTCAGCGCCAGGACCTGAACACTACCTCGGAAGAACTGGATCAGACTCGCGAGGCCCTGCAAACCGCCAAAGGCAAGCAAAGCTCATTGGAGCAGCTGCAGGCCGCGGCCCTGGGTCAGGACAATGAAGCGCTAAACCAGTGGCTGCGCAGCAAAGGGCTGGATAACCAGATACGCCTGGGCGAAAGCCTGAAAATCGACGACGGCTGGGAACTGGCGGTGGAGTCGGTGCTGGGTGAATCCCTGCAGGCCATCTGTGTTGAGGGCCTGGAGGACGTTGAGCGCATGCTGGCGGATCTGCCCCAGGGCAAACTGGCCTTTATCGACGTCAATGCCGGCCGCGAAGCCCGCGCTTCGGACCCGTCCCTGATCCCTCTGGCGGCCAAGGTCAGCAGTGACTGGGATATTTCCGAGCTGCTGGGTGGCATCTATGTGGCAGAAAACCTGGAAGCGGCCATCGGCCTGCGGCCGCGGCTGGGCAAACAGGAATCGGTCATTACCCGAGATGGCATCTGGCTGGGCACGACCTGGCTGCAGGTGCGCAGCACCTCCATGCGCGACAGTATCCTGGAGCGCCGTGGCCTGATTGCTGATTTATTCAAAAAGATCAAGGCATTAAGTGAGAAATCTGAACAACTGCATGAGCGACGGGACAATCTCCGCAGCAGCCTGGCCGACAATGAACAGGAACGGGACAGCCTGCAATCGGCCATAGCCAGCAAGACCAGTGAACTGGGTGATCTGAAATCCCGCATGAGTGGACAACTGGCCAAGGAAGAGGAGGCCAGGGCGCGCAAGGAACGTATCCACCATGAATTGGAGGATCTGCAGCGCCAGTTGAAAATTGAAGAGGAGAACACTGCAGCGGCACGCATGCGTCTGCAGGAAGCCCTGGACAGCATGGAACAGGACGTGGGCGGCCGGGAAACCCTGGAAGCGGCCCGTGAAGAAGCCCAGCAGGCCCTGGCCCAGACCCGCCAGCAGGCCCGGACAGACAAGGACAGGGCCCACGAGTTGGCACTGAAGAAACAGTCGGTGGAATCCCAGTTGCAGTCTACCCGGGAGACCATGGATCGTATGGCCAGCCAGGTACAGCGCTCCAAGGAGCGCATGGAAAGCCTGCGTTCCCAGATTGAGGTTTCCGACGAACCGCTGCAAGAGATGCGCCGGAATCTCGAAGACCTGCTGCAGAAGCGCCTGGAAGTGGAAAAAGAGCTGGGCGAAGCCAAGGCCAGGGTGGATGAAAACGAGCACGCCATCAGGGATCACGAGAAACAGCGTAATGCCCTGCAGGAGCAGATCAACGGGCTGCGGGAAGAACTGATGAACAACCGCCTGAAGAGCGAAGGTTCATCGGTGAAGCGGGAATCCCTGCTGGAGGCATTGCAGGACGCCAATTTCGACCTGGAAACGGTATTGAACAATCTGCCGGAAGAGCTCACCGTGGCTGCTTGCGAGGAAGAACTTGAGAAACTGGGCAATCGTATTCAGCGTCTGGGGCCCATCAATCTGGCCGCCATTGATGAGTATCAGCAGCAGTCAGAGCGCAAGGTCTACCTGGACAAGCAGAACGAGGACCTGGAGAAAGCCCTCAATACCCTGCGCAATGCCATTCGCAAGATCGACAAGGAGACCCGGGCCCGCTTCAAGGAGACCTTCGACAAGGTCAATAACGGCCTGCAGGCCCTGTTCCCCCGCGTCTTCGGTGGCGGTCATGCCTATCTGGACATGACCGGCGAGGACCTGCTGGATACCGGTGTGGCGATCATGGCGCGGCCGCCGGGTAAGCGTAACAGCACCATTCACCTGTTATCCGGTGGTGAAAAAGCCATGACGGCCATCGCCCTGGTATTCTCTATTTTCCAGCTTAATCCCTCGCCTTTCTGTATGCTGGATGAGGTGGATGCGCCGCTGGATGATGCCAATGTTGGCCGCTATGCCAATCTGGTCAAGGAAATGTCCGAAACTGTGCAGTTTATCTTCATCACCCACAACAAGATCACCATGGAAATGGCCAATCAGTTGCTGGGCGTGACCATGCATGAGCCGGGAGTTTCCCGTATTGTGGCCGTGGATATCGATGAGGCTGCCGAACTGGCAGCCATGTAATCGGGCGCTCTGCCCGAAAACAAGCCTTCTGCCCTGTTTTTGTGCTAAAGAAAACAGGGTAAGCGTAAGATAACCTTAAAAATTTTCACGAATTCCTGCGATGGTCACGGAATCACTCCATGAGTCCTAGAGAACTAGTCATCCTGTTGCTTGGTCTGGCGATAGTCGCCGTTGTTTTGCGTGGCCTTTATGTCGCTATTCAGGCCCGTCGGGGCCAGATTCGGCTGGCTATCGACAAGAATATTCCCAAAGACGTCGATCTGGACGCCCTGGAATTGGCGGAGTTGCCAAGTGGCGGTGCCCGGGTTGTGCATCGTGGCAATCCTGATGCGGAACGGATGGCCCGTGCCAGCAGTCGGGCCAGCGCTCTGGATCTGGATGACGATGATGTGCCTGTGCTCATGGACGCGGTTGAAATCAGTGCGCCCCGGCCAGCGGTAGCCGAATCTGATGAGCCGGGCGAGTTTGCCGAGCCACTTCAGCACCAGGACCTGAGCACTGTCAGTGACGAAGACTATGACCCGCTGGCAGATGCCATGCCGGAGGAGGCAGAGGCTAGCGACAAGGCTGCTGTCGATGATTATGACGAAGATTATGAAGGCGACTATGAGGATGACATTCCCCGCCAGGACGAAGACCCCGATGCGGTGTTGATGGACTACGGTGAGGATAATCTCGACAGTGTGGCGCCGGATTACCGGCAGTCCGATGCCGTTGATGACTATCAGGATGAATCCGACTGGGACGAGGAGGCGGATGAAATTCCAGAGCCTGCCCAGGCTGCTGATGATCGGCAGGAATTCGAAGACGACTACGACGGCTACGAAGATGATCCGGAAGATGAGGTCAGTAGCCGTGCCGAAGACGATCAGGGGGCAGAGTCAGAATACGATGCTGACTATGAGGATGAATACGTCGACGACTCCGATGATGAAGCGGGCAGTGACCGAAGCGAACCGGGTCTTGGCAATCTCGACGATGATATTGATGAGTTTTCCATGACCGCCGGTGAACGCATCGGCTATGAGGGCAAGCCACGACCGGCACCGGCGCGGCAGACCAGCCTGTTTGATGATGAAGAAGAACAGTTGCCGGAGCCCCGTGAAGCGAAGCCCGGTCTGAAGTCCCTGTTCTCGGCCTTCAATCGCAAGAAAGCCGGCCCGGCAGCACAGCCGCAGCCGCAGCAGAGTAAATCAGCAACTGCAGCCGAAGTGGCGCCAGAACCTGAACCAGTAGCTGCAGAAGAACCCCCAGAGGAAGCACCAGTGTCCGTCATGCGACCGCGGCCCGAGCCGGAACCGGAGCCAGAACAAGCCCCGGCCCGTCAGCCAGCTGCCGAAAGCAGTTATGTAGGGGAGCCTTCAGAGGTGCTGGTGATCAATATCATGGCCCGGGAGGGCAGGGAGTTTCGGGGTGATGACCTGATGCATGCCCTGATCACCGCCGGACTGAAGTTTGGTGATATGAATATCTTTCATCAGCGCCTGGGCAAGGACAAGCATTCACCGGTGATTTTCAGTGTTGCCAATATCCTCAACCCGGGGACTTTTGACCTGAATACCATGGACAGTTTTACCACGGTGGGTATCAGTTTCTTTCTTGCCTTGCCCAGTCCGATCAATAACCTGGATGCCCTGGAGAAGATGCTGGCCAGTGCCGAACAGATTCGCAGCGCCCTGGACGGGGAATTGAAAGATGACAGTCGCAATGGCATGACGGCCCAGACGATCGAGCACTACCGACAACGGGTGCGGGATTTTGAGCTTCGCCAGCTGAAAGCGGCTGGCGGTCGCGGCTAGACAACGCATACAATCCCAAGCCATGGCCGTTCCGCAAAAGATCAGGCAGGAAGTCGACGAACTTCGCCGCAAGATCGAACATCATAATCGTCTCTATTACACCTTCGACGCACCGGAAATTCCCGATGCGGATTACGATGCCCTGCTTACTCGCCTGGAAAAACTGGAGCAGGACTATGATCTGGTGTCGCCGGATTCCCCTACCCAGCGGGTAGGGGCAGAACCATTGACCCAGTTCACCCAGGTGACCCATGAAAACCCCATGCTATCCCTGAGCAAGGTGAATACCGAGCAGGAAATGCGTGACTTCGAAAACAGGATCAGCAAGCGTCTTAATGACCCCGCTGCCATCGAATACAGTTGTGAGCCGAAAGTGGATGGTGTTGCCGTCAGCCTGATGTATCTGGACGGCGTACTGGAACGCGGCGCAACCCGCGGTGATGGGGTCACTGGCGAGGACATCACGCACAATGTTCGCACCATTGGCAATATTCCCCTGCGTCTGCAGATGAAAAAACCGCCTGCCCGACTGGAAGTGCGGGGTGAAATCTTTCTCAGCAAACAGGGCTTCAAGCGCATCAATACAAGAGCCAGTGAACAAGGGCGCAAGGTTTTTGTGAATCCACGCAATACTGCTGCCGGTGCTGTGCGTCAGCTTGATCCGCGCAATACCGCGAAAATTCCCCTGCAGATGTATTGCTATAGCGTGGGTCTGGTAGAGGGTTTGAGCCTGCCGGATTCTCTCAGTGAAATCTTTGATCAACTGGAAAGCTATGGTCTGCCGGTAAATCCGGAACGGAAAACCCTGAAAGGCATCGATGCCTGTCTGGACTATTGCCTGAGGCTATTGGACAAGCGCAATGCGCTGGATTACGAAATTGATGGCGCGGTCATCAAGGTGAACCGGCTGAGCACCCAGACTGAGCTGGGCAATAACGCCCGCAGCCCGCGCTGGGCAACTGCCTATAAATTTCCGGCCGAAGAAAAATCCACCAGGGTAATCGATGTGGAGTTTCAGGTTGGGCGAACTGGCACCATCACGCCGGTGGCGCGGCTGGAGCCGGTGTTCGTTGGCGGAGTGACGGTAAGCAATACTACCCTGCATAATATGGATGAGATCGACCGCCTGGGTTTGCGTATCGGCGATTCGGTCATCGTGCGTCGTGCCGGCGATGTGATACCGAAAATCGTCAAGGTCTTGTATCCGGAAAAGAACAAGAATCCGAAACCGATTGTCGTGCCAGCCAACTGTCCGGCCTGCGGTTCTCCGGTGGAGAAAGACGGTGAAGTGCTGTATCGCTGCAGTGCCGGCATTATTTGCCCGGCGCAGCGCAAGGAATCCATCAAGCATTTTGCATCCCGGGCGGCACTGGATATAGAGGGCCTGGGGAATAAACTCATCGAACAACTGGTGGACGATGAGCGAGTGAGCAATGTGGCTGATCTGTTCCGCCTGCAACACAAGGAACTGGAACAGCTGGAGCGAATGGGCGCAAAATCGGCTGCCAAGCTGATTGCGGCCATCGACAAGAGCAAACAGACAAGCCTGCCACGCTTCCTCTATGCCCTGGGTATTCGCGAAGTAGGTGAGGCCACCGCCCTGGCGTTGGTGAACCACTTTGGCGATTTGCAGCCCATCATGGAGGCCGGCAAGGAAGCGCTGGAAGAAGTGGCGGATATCGGGCCGATTGTGGCGCAACATATCGAAACCTTCTTCGCCAACAAGGACAACCGGGATCTGATTGCTGAATTGATCGCCGAGGGGGTGAGCTGGCCGGTAGTGGAGGTCGACCGCAATGCGCAGCCACTCAAGGGCCAGACCTGGGTGCTGACTGGCAGTCTCGAGCAGATGAGCCGCAATGAAGCCAAGGCCGAATTGCTGGCGCTGGGGGCCAAGGTGGCTGGCAGTGTATCGGCACGAACCGACTGTGTAGTGGCTGGCCCCGGTGCGGGATCGAAACTGGCCAAAGCCGAACAGCTCAATATCAAGACCATCGATGAAACGGAATTTCTCACGCAATTGCAGGCATTGAAAACCAAATAACCTGGAAATCGTCTAAACTATTCAGCGGGTCAAGCTCTTTAACTTGGGATGCAATCGAGTAGAGAGTGAATCATGAGACAAGCAAAAACCTACAGAGCCCTGACATTGATTGCCGGCACAGCCTTTTTGCTGGGTTGCGTGGCGTCACAGCCCCGTAATGCCACCAATGTGTGCAGCATCTTTGAAGATCGGCGCGGCTGGTATCGTGCTGCCAAATCCTCGGAGCAGCGCTGGGGCATTCCGATTTCGGTCAACATGGCCTTTGTCTACCAGGAGTCCTCCTTTCGGGCCAGGGCCAAGCCCGAGCGCAGGCGCATTCTCTGGATAATCCCCGGGCCGCGGCCTTCATCGGCCTATGGCTACGCTCAGGCACTGGACAGCACCTGGCAGGAATATGAATCAAGGTCCGGTAATAATCGCGCGTCACGCAGCGATTTCGATGACGCCATCGACTTCGTCGCCTGGTATAACGCCACCTCGCGTCGCCTCAGTGGTATTGCTCCTGACGATGCCCGCAATCTCTACCTGGCCTATCATGAAGGCAATGGCGGTTATCAGCGGGGTAGTTGGCGAGGCAAGGAGTGGTTGCTGAGCGCGGCGGCCAATGTGCAGGCCAATGCCGATCGTTTCGACTCACAGCTGAATCGCTGTCGTAGTGAGCTGGACAAAAACTGGTTTCAGCGACTGTTTTCCTGATCTGTATCGGGCAGCATCTCCCTTTGATTTTTATTTTTCTGTTTTCAGTATAACGAGGCTTTAATGAGTTGGTGGGGCAAGGTTATTGGTGGCGCCTTTGGTTTTATGACCGGCGGTCCGCTTGGCGCAATTCTCGGTGCCGCGCTTGGCAATTATTTTGATGAAGGCATGGACGGCCTGGGCTCTGGCCGAACTCTGGGGCCGGGTGCCACAGAAAGGGTGCAATCGGTATTTTTCACCAGCACCTTCACTGTTATGGGTTATATGGCGAAGTCTGATGGCCAGGTGACTCGCGATGAGATTCAAATGGCCGAACGGGTAATGGGGCAGATGCAACTCAATGCGGCCCAGCGCAAGGTGGCGATCAACCTGTTCAATGAAGGCAAGAAGGCCGGGTTTCCGGTGCATGAAGTTTTGGCCCAATTCAAGCGGGAAATGCACCGCCGCCGACATCTGCTGCAAATGTTTATGGAGATCCAGATCGCCACGGCCTTTGCCGATGGCAAGCTGGATGGCAAGGAGCAGGGTATCCTGGAGCGTATTGCTGCCGAGTTGGGTTTCGATCAGCAGCAGTTTAATGAGCTGTTGGGCCGGGTCAGTGGCCAGGCGCATTTCACCGAACAGCAATCCATGTCCAGTCGATTGCAGGCAGCCTATGAATTATTGGGAATCGAGGCCTCCGTCAGTGATCAGGAGCTGAAAAAAGCCTATCGCCGGCAAATGAACCAGCACCACCCCGACAAGCTGGTAGCCAAGGGCCTGCCGGATGAAATGATCGAGATTGCCACGGAAAAAACCCAGGCCATCAAGGCAGCCTATGAGTTGATCAAGGAGCAGCGCCAGGCCGCCTGAGTATTCATTGGCGCCGATCGCGGCTGCCGAATAACCTGCCATAAACCCTGAGTCCGGACAGGCCGTCGATGTCATTGAGTGCCTGGGCAAGGCGCGCGGGCAAATCCTCTGCCAGCTCTGGTTTTCTGAGCAGCAATTCAATCTCCACCCCATGCTCCAGATAGTGCAGATCGACGCGCTGAATGTCCTGGTCTGCCAGCAGGCCCTGCCAGCGTTCCCGGATCGCTGCCAGCAACTGTCCACGCTCCGGCAGCAGATTGCGGGGGTCAGGATTGCCGTGTTCAAGATCTTCCGGATCAATATGAATGATCACATCGGCGATATCACTGAATTGACCGATGAGCTGGCGACTCACCAGTGAGCCCAGTTGATGGCCTTCACTGACCGTAATGCGCGGGTCCACCAGCAGATGCAGTTCCAGAATCAGCTTGCCACCGGAGGAGCGACTGCGCATGGAGCTGAGTCCGTGAATACCCTCAACACTGTGCACACATTCCTGAATCTGCTGCTGCCGTTCCACGGGTACTGCGGTGTCCACCAGCTCTCTTATGGCATCGAGACAGAGATCGAAACCAATGCGGGCAATGAACAGGGCGACGATGGCGGCTGCCACAGTGTCCATCCAGGCATAGCCCTGCTGGGCAGCGACAATGCCAATGAATACTGCGATGGAAGTAATGGCATCGGAGCGGCTATGCCAGGCATTGGCTTTCAGCAGGCCTGAATTGAGTTTTCTGGCCACGGCCATGGTGTAGTGATAAATCCATTCCTTGGCGGCAATGGATACACCGGCGAACAGGAGGCCAGTCAGGGCAGGCACGGGGATTTCCACGCTGCTTTGCAGGCGCTGGAATGCGTCATAGAGAATGACCCCGGCGGTGGCGAAGAACACCATGCCCATGCCAACCGTACCCAGGGTTTCAAAGCGGCCATGACCATAGGGGTGATTGTCGTCGGCTTCGGTATTGGCCAGGCGGGCCATTATCAATACGAAAATGTCCGTGAAGGCGTCGGTCAAAGAATGAATGCCGTCGGTGACCAGGGCGAAGGACTGGCTGAACAGGCCGCCAATGATCTTGGCAACACCCAGCAGGATATCCAGTACCATGCCCACCACGGTGACGCGGGTGGATTCCCTGAGGGACTGATCGAGATGAGACTGGTCGGAATTCATAAGCCGCTAACTGCACCGGGACGAACTAGCTTGAGGAGGGCGGCTGGGGACTGCACGGCAGATGAGCCGCAAAGAAAAAGCCCGGCAACTCGCGCTGCCGGGCTCAATATACTATCAAGGGAGAGATAAATGAAACAAAACCCACAATTTTGTATGACATCTACCTACACTTAATCAGACTGCGACCTGTGGACAAAGTTCCCACTGCATTCAGTTTTTTTTAATAATTTTTCGAAAATTTCCAAGTTATTGAAATATCTATAGATTAATTAGCTCCAGGCCATCAATCTGGTGATTTTCGAGGGCATCTTTGCTGCTGATTATGCCGATGCTGGCCTGTTCCGGAGCGAAATAGCGCTCTGCGACCTGCCGCAGATCGGCCATGCTGGTGCCCAGTACCTGCTGGCGGAAGCGCATACGGTGCTCCAGGGAGCGGCCGAACAGATAGTTGTAATAGGCCTGCTTGGCCTCACCGGCCGGTGACGTGGACTTGTCCATGGAACCAATGACGCCCAGAATCGCTTCCTCCAGTTGATTGTCCGGATGCTGGTGATTGATTACCCAGTCTACGGCCCTGTCGAAATCATCCAGGGTGCCCTGCAGGCGCGGATCGCGATAGGAAAAGAATCGAAACGACGCGGAATTGGCATCCTGGCTGGCACCGCCGCCGTAGGCGCCGCCCCGTTCACGAATGGCCTGATGCAGGAAGCCATTGCGCATAAACGCTGCCAGCACATGCAGGCTGGCATTGTCCTCATGACCGGAGGGCACAGTCGGGTAAGCCTTGGCGCAGAAATTCACCTGGGTGGAGGTTGTCCAGGCCTGGCGTAACTGTTCCCGGATGGCGGGCAAGGCAAACTGGCTGTCATCCCCGCTACTGGTATTTGATGCCCACTGGCCGGCCAGCAGGTCCAGCATCTGCTGTTCGCTGCCCGGTTCACCAATTAGCAAAAACTGCGGATCCCGGCTGACTATTTTTTCGTGCAGAATCCGGAAACGGTCCAACAGTGCCTGACGTGCCCCGGCCTCGCTCATTTCATCCCGCAGGGCCTTGAGGGTCTTGATGCCCTGCAGTCCGGCGAAACGGTGAGTAAGCTGGGCGGTGGGGCTCATGCGGCTGGAGGCCAGATTCATGGCCAGGCTGTGTCCCTGCCCGGTAATACTGGCTTCCTTACGGGCACAGATTTGTTCGATGATTTCCTTCAGGCGCTGGCTCTCATCAAAGCGCAAGTCATGCACAGTTCGCTTCAGTAATTCCGCCATGGCGCCGAGATTGCGATCCAGCGCCTTGGAGGAAAAGCTGAGGACTCCCCGGGTGGCCTGTACATCGTCAATGCTGCCGCGCAGGCTGCTGAAGCAGTTCAGGCCACCGCTGACACTGGCCTGCCAGGTTTGTACTTCATCGTAGCTCTTGTCACCGACACCGAACTCCGGCACGCAACTGCTGTACAGAGGCAGTACCTCAAGAAGCTCATCTTCCAGAGCCGGCAGGGGGTAAATCAGCTGTTGATAGCTCAGGCCATTGGTGCCCTGACCATAAAAACTGCTGCGCAGATCAGTGCCCGGAATTTTCCCGTCATGGCGTTCGGGTTCGAAGATTTTTTCCGGTACATCTTCCAGCCCTACCTTGGGAAGCAGACCGGGGTCGTCTTCCTGGTCCTGGCGCTGGTTTAATGCGGCCGCCTGGTCTACCAGTTGCTGTTTGTCCGATTCAGACAGACCGGCCTTGATGCGTGCCAGTTTGTCTTTTTCCACTTCCACCTTGCGACGGCTCATTTCGGCATCGGGCTGCAGGGTGACTGTGACTCGATGCTGATTGTTCAACAGCAGTTCCCGAATCATGCCGGGAATAAAATCCTTGTCCTGCACCTGCTCACGCAGATCCTTCAGCACCGGCTCTATGTCCAGCAGTTTCAGAGGATCACCCCGGTGCAGTGCGGTCGAGAGGCCAGTGAGAATCAGTTGCAGGCCATAGGGATAGCTGTCGCCGGATATTTCCCGCTGATGCAATTCGAGTTGATGCAGGGCGGCTTCAACCTGATCCTGCGGCACGCCCTGTTCGGCGATGTTGCGCAGTGTGTCAAGCACCAGCGCCTCGACCGCCTCGGTGGCATCGCGCTGACAGCCTTCGAGGCCAGCCATGAAGGTCATTTCCCGATTGGAGTCTTCCAGTCCGCACATGGGGGAGGGCGAGCTGCCGAGCTCGGAGGTTTCAAGCACCTTGAGAAGCGGGCTGGCACTGTTGTCCAGCAATACACTGCTTAACAACTGGGCGCGGAATAATTCATTGAGGTCGGTGCTGCGACCCAGCAGCCAACCCACAACCACATGGCTGCGATTGTCGGCATCATCTTCTGCGGCATAGCTTTCTTCTACCCGCACAGGTGCCAGGTAGCGCTTTTCATCCCGCACTTCGATATTGATATCGAGCTTGTCGAATTCCGATAAAGCCAATTCCTCGAATTTCTTGTGATGCTCTGCGGCCGGAATGTTGCCGAAAGTCATAAATACGGCATTGCTGGGGTGGTAATGGCTCTTGTAGAAACTCACCAGGTCCTGGTAGCTCAAGTCCGGAATATGGTCAGGCTCTCCGCCACTGTTGTAATGATAAGTGACGGTAGGGAACAGGTACTTGCTCATGGTTTGCCAGAGTACGCTGTTAGTGGAACTCATGGCGCCTTTCATTTCGTTGTAGACAACACCCTTGTATTGCAGTTCGCTTTCGGGATTATCGCCTTCGGCGAATTCCAGTCGATGACCTTCCTGGGCAAAGTCCAGTTCATGCAGGCGTGAAAAGAACGCGGCGTCCAGATAGACACTCAAGAGATTGTTGAAGTCCTTGATGTTTTTGCTGGCGAAGGGATAGGCGGTCCAGTCACTGCTGGTAAAAGCATTCATGAAGGTATTCAGCGAGCGGCGAATCATCATGAAGAAAGGATCCCGTACCGGGAAGCGCTTGCTGCCACAGAGTGCCGTGTGTTCAAGAATATGGGCCACACCGGTGCTGTCCATGGGAACGGTCCGGAAGGCCACCAGAAACACATTCTCGGGATTGTCACTGGCCAGGTGGTAGTGCATGGCGCCGGTGCGCTGATGCTGGTATTCCTCGATGGTGAGCTTCAGGGAGGGAATCTGCTCGCTGCGCAATAGTGTGAAGGCGGGATGATCGCTGGCCTTGTTGGTGTGCGCGCTGGGCTGCTCAATACTGCTGGCTTCTGTCATGCTGATGCGGACCTTTCAGGTTTTGCGGGTATTAATCCGGTGATGGCTGGAGCGTCAGGGCCGGGGCAGGTCATTGCTCTGCCGTTCCGGTTTTTCCAGACTGAGAGTGCCAAGTTTACCGGAGCGCAGATCATTTAGTAACAGTTCGGCGGTTTTGTGCCAGTCTGGCCCTCCACCCCGGCCCAGGGCGCCCCGGCTTCTGGCAATATATTCGAAGCAGCCTTCCACGTCATTGCAGTCAGCGGGGATCTTGTAGCGCTCAGTGAGTCTTGAACGATAATCCCGGAGCAACAACTCGGCGGCGAACCAGGCAACGTCTTCCAGGTCGATGGCGGTATTGCGTATGGTGCCGGTCATGGCCAGACGGTAGGCCGCCTCCTGATCTTCCAGTCGGGGCCAGAGCAGTCCGGGGGTGTCTACCAGATACCAGTGATCATCCAGGCGGATACGCTGCTGGCCCTTGGTGACCGCAGGTTCATTGCCAGTGCGGGCCAGTTTGCGGCCGGCCAGGTGATTGAGCAGGGTGGATTTGCCGACATTGGGAATGCCGACAATGACAATTTGTCCACTGCGCCCGTCGGCAGTCTCCAGTCCCAGCCTGGCGATGGCATTGAGCAGGTCGCTCTTCTCCAGGCGCCGCTCGAGACTGCTCTGCAGGCAATAACAGCGTGGCAGTTTGTTGAAACATTCCTGCCATTCATTGACTACTTCGGGGTCGGCAAGGTCTGCCTTGTTCAGTATTTTCAGGCGCGGCAGGTCCCGGCACAGTTCATCCAGTTTCGGATTGCTGCTGGCGGCAGGAATGCGGGCATCCAGCACTTCGATGACCAGTTTACAACCTGGCAGAAGCTTGGCCAGCTCCTTGTTCGCCTTGTGCATATGCCCGGGATACCAGTTGATTGCCATGTTGTTTTTCAGTCTCTGTGAATGCGGTTGCGAGTCTACCCCCTGAAGGCCGGTACGGGAATAGGGTATAATGCGGCTTTCATGGAAGCCGGAATGTTTCGCCAATGAGTGTGCAATCAACCATCGAGGACAAAGTACAGCAGGCCCTGCAGCCAGTGACAATGACTGTTGAGAACGAGAGCCACCGGCACTCGGGCCCGGCTGGCGAATCCCATTTCAAGCTGACTGTGGTGGCCGACCAGTTTGCCGGCCAGAGTCTGGTCAAGCGCCATCAACAACTCTATAAACTGTTGTCTGAAGAACTGGCCGCTGGCGTCCATGCCCTGGCCCTGCACCTGTATACGCCCCAGGAATGGGCAGAAAGACAGGCCGCGACGCCGCTCTCCCCGGACTGCCGGGGTGGCAGCAAGGCAGGCTGAGCCAATCCCGCCTGCTGGCTGCTGAATTATCCCCACTTGTCCCCGGCAAAACCTCGCCAGGGGGCCAAATATGCTATAATTGCCCCTGAATTTTGCTTGAAATATGGAAGTTAATTCATAGATATCAAGCGCTTGGAAGTTTTTCCCGCTGCAATGCTCAAGCTTGCCGCCGAGCTTGAATCCGGGGCTGCCTGCGCGGCGTAATAGAGCAAAGTTGGTAGCAGAACCACACAGTGGCCGGATTGGGCTAATCAGTAATCAATTTCAGCAGACAAGGCACTATGGAGACATCCCGCAAACTGGAACTGGCAACTGCCGGACTGAGCGCCCTGGCCATGGCGGTACTGGTGGGGGTCATCTATGTCCAGGCTATGGAGCTGCGCAACCAGGTACCGGAACTGGAACCGATTTCAGTGTTTCCTGATTTCGCCAATACCCCCAGCATTGAAGTGAAGAAACAGCAGTTCTTCGACTATCTGCAGGACTATATCGTTGCCGAGAACGAGCATATTCTCGAGGTGAGGGAAGAGCTGCGTCCCTATGTGGATATCGTTAACAGCGGTGTTGGTCTGAGCCCGCGGGAGCGGGCCTGGGTGCTGGAACTGGCTGAGGAATACCGGATAGACAGCTCAGAACTGGGGGACCGGGAGATTGTTAACATCCTTTGGCGTCGGGTCGACAAGGTGCCGGTATCTCTGGCACTGGCTCAGGCTGCCAATGAGTCCGCCTGGGGCACCTCACGCTTTACCCTGGAAGGCAATAATCTGTTCGGACAGTGGTGTTATGAAGAGGGTTGCGGCATTGTGCCCGCCCGCCGCCCCGAAGGTGCCACCCACGAGGTCAAGCGTTTTGAGAGTGTCAGCAACGGGGTCCGGGCCTATCTGCTGAACATCAACTCCCATCCTTCTTACCAGGACCTCAGGGAGCTGCGCCAGCGCCTGCGTCGCGAGGACCGTCGACTGGATTCGCTGCTGCTGGCCACGGGTTTGTCCCGTTATTCACAGCGCCGCTACAACTATGTCGATGAGATCCAGAACATCATTATCCAGAATAATCTGCGCGAGCGGGATCTGGGCTGAACCTGGCTGCCCGCTCAGGGCATAATCCACTGCACCGAATACCAGTAATAGCGCTCACTCAAGGGGTCAGGTGCCGTACATATATAGCGCCAGCGCCTGCCGCTGTATTCCTGCTCTGGCTCCAGTCGCAAGATCCCGGCCTGCTGATCAAGCCACTGCATGGGAATGGCCTGGCTATTGGCGAAACAGCCAATTTGCGAAAAGTTATAGTCGCCGGGCTCAAAATCCAGGGTTACTCCCGGGCTGCGGGTGGTGGTGACCGGTGAGGCGGGTTCCAGCAATTTGACATTGAAAGACTTGGCGGCAAATTTGGTGCGGGCAGTGTCCAGATTGGCGTAAATGCTTGCCAGTGGGAAACGGGGCAATGCCAGAAAATCCGAATAGAAGCCAACAGCTCCGGAGTTCTGCGCCAGGCCAATAAAGCCTTCCTCGGCCAGCATCTGTTTCAATGCCGGGTCAAACTCACCATAGGGGTAAGCCAGAAAGCGGTGCGACTGGCCGGTTTGTTCTTCGATGCGGGCCTCGGCTGCCAGTAATTCCTGGCGATTGCGGGCCAACCAGCCAGCCTCATCTTCGCCCGACAGGCGCTCCAGCATATAGGGGTGTTCCACCATATGATTGGCAATGATGACCCCGGCCTCTGACATTTCCCTGATCTGCTCCCAGTTCATGTAATTGGCCAGCCCGTCATCGATGGGGCCGGTACTGAGGAACAGGGTAAAGGGATAGCCAAATTCCTGCAGCATGGGAAAGGCAGTCTCATAGATGGAGATGTAGCCGTCATCGAAAGTAATCGCCACCGCCTTGTCGGGAATTTGCTCGCCATTGCGCAGACTCAGGAGCATCTGGTCCAGGGCCATGACCGTAAAGCCGTTATCCCGCAGATATTCCAGGTGACCGCGAAAGTTGGCGGGCGAAATGGTGGTGGAGGGGGGAGTATCGGTGGCCACATGGTGATAGGCGACGATGCTGCCGTGTTCGGCCGCCTGCGCTACCGGCTGGCAGGCTACCAGGCCTGCCAGCAGGGTTATCAGGCAGAGTCTGTGAAGGGGCATGTTATGGGGTGTCAGAAGCTTGATCATGGCGAAATGATACCCGAAACCAGCGTCAGACCACACTGGCAATGGTTTCGTTCTGGCCGCTGCCACAGGTATAATGCCGCTTCGCATGGGCTTATGGATACAGCCCGAAATTACTGGAGATTACAATGAGTTACAAAGGCAAGGCGGTTAACGTCGAAGTCCTGCCATCCGGCATCGCGCATCTGGTATTTGATCTTGAGGATTCCTCAGTCAATAAATTCGACCAGGCCACGCTGAAGGAGTTGCAGGAAGCCGTCGAGCAGTTACAGACTGCCGATGTAAGGGGGGTGATTTTCTCCAGCGCCAAATCGACTTTTATCGTTGGTGCGGATATCACTGAGTTTACGGCCATGTTTCAACAGTCAGAGGAGCAAATCTCTGCCTGGCTGGTGGAGGCCAATCAATTATTCTCGGCCATTGAAGATCTGCCGGTGCCCACTGTTACTGCCATTAACGGCACGGCGCTGGGTGGCGGATTTGAGATGGCAGTAGCGACAGATTTTCGGGTAGCCACTGCCAATGCAGTGGTAGGTTTTCCCGAGGTCAAGCTGGGCATTATCCCCGGCTTCGGCGGCACCGTCCGTCTGCCGCGCCTGATTGGTGCGGATAATGCCAATCAGTGGATCAGCAGCGGCTCCCATATCAAGGCCGAGCAGGCCTTTGCTGAAGGCGCGCTGGACGCCATTGTGGAGCAGGACAAGCTGATTGCCGCTGCCGAGCATCTCATCGAGCAATGCCAGGCCGGCAAGCTGGATAACCAGGCTATTCGCAAGAAAAAGAACTCACCTCTGACACTGCAGCCGATAGAGCTGAATGTTGCCTTCGAAACCGCCAAGGGCATGGTTGCTGCCCAGGCCGGGCCTCATTACCCGGCACCGATTACCGCCGTGCAGGTCATGCAGGAAGCCGCCACCAAGGATCGCGCCGGTGCCTTGCTCTGCGAGCACCAGGGTTTCATCAAGCTGGCAGGCACTGAAGTTACTGCCAATCTGGTGCAGATGTTTCTGAATGACCAGTTCCTGGGGGGTCGTGCCAAAAAGCACATGGCCAATGCCAGGGATGTAAATGCGGCTGCCGTGCTCGGCGCTGGCATCATGGGCGGTGGTATCGCCTATCAGTCAGCGCTGAAAGGCACTCCTATCCTGATGAAGGACGTGGCCCAACAGGGGCTGGATCTGGGAATGAACGAGGCACGCAAGCAACTTGAGAAGCGTGTCGCCAAGGGGCGGATGAACACCGATCAGATGATCGGCACGCTTGGCAGCATAAAGCCCACTCTGGATTATGCCGGTTTCGACAAGGTGGATATCGTTGTTGAGGCGGTGGTGGAAAATCCTGATATCAAGAAAAAGGTATTGGCAGAGCTGGAAGAGAAGGTGACAGATGACACTATTATTGCCACCAACACCTCTACCATCTCAATCGATGAACTGGCCACCGCCCTGAAGCGCCCGGAAAATTTCTGTGGCATGCATTTCTTCAACCCGGTACCGGTCATGCCTCTGGTGGAAGTAATCCGTGGCGAAAAATCCAGCCCGGAGACTGTCGCCACCACCGTGGCCTATGCCAAAAAGATGGGCAAGACACCCATCGTGGTTAACAACTGTCCGGGCTTTCTGGTGAATCGAATCCTGTTTCCCTATTTCGGTGCTTTTTCCAGCCTCATACATGACGGCGCCGATTTTCGCCAGATCGACAAGGCCATGGAAAAATTCGGTTGGCCCATGGGGCCGGCCTATCTGCTGGACGTCGTGGGCATCGACACGGCAGTTCACGCCCAGGCGGTCATGGCTTCCGGCTTTGATCGCATGAAACTGGATTTCGACACCGCCATCGACAAGCTGGTTGCCAACAAGGCCTATGGCCAGAAGACCGGTAGCGGCTTCTATCTCTACGAGGCCGACAAGCGCGGCAAACCGCGCAAATTGCCGAATCCGGAGATCGAGGCAGTGATCAAGTCGGTACAAGCGAGCCCGAAAGAATTTACCGACCAGGAAATCGTTGAGCGGATGATGCTGGCCATGTGCCTGGAGACAGTGCGATGTCTGGAAGACGGTATCGTTGATACCGCCATTGAGGCAGACATGGGATTGGTGCTGGGGCTTGGTTTTCCGCCTTTCCGGGGTGGCGCGCTGCGCTACCTGGACAGTATCGGTGCGGCCGACTTTGTCGCCCTGGCAGAAAAGTACGCCGATCTGGGTCCCATGTATGAAGTGACTGAAGGTCTGCGCGAGAAAGCGGCCAATGGTCAGAAGTTTTACGGATAAGGTGAGGAGAACACTATGAGTTTACAAGCCAGAGATGCGGTAATCGTGGATGGGGTCCGTACCCCCATGGCCCGCTCCAAGGGCGGTTCTTTTCGCCATGTTCGTGCCGAAGAATTGTCTGCCCGATTGATTGAAGCCCTGTTTGAACGTAACCCCGACCTGGTCCCCGCAGAAGTGGAGGATGTGATCTGGGGTTGTGTTAACCAGACCAAGGAGCAGGGCTGGAATATCGCCCGCAACGCGGCCCTGATGACCCGTTTGCCCCATTCGGTCTGTGCCCAGACGGTAAACCGCCTGTGTGGCTCGTCCATGTCGGCCCTGCATACCGCTGCCACTGCCATCCAGTCCAATAACGGCGATCTGTTCGTGGTGGGTGGTGTCGAACACATGGGGCATGTGGGTATGACCTATGGCCTGGATCCCAACCCCAAAGCCTCACAGCATATCGCCAAGGCTTCCTGGATGATGGGAGTGACAGCGGAAGTGCTGTCCAAGATGCATGGCATCGACCGGCAGAGGCAGGATGAATTTGCCGTGCGCTCTCATGCTCTGGCAGAAAAGGCACGCTTGGACGGCGGCTTCAGAAACGAGATTGTTGCTATCGAAGGTCACAATGCCGATGGCTTCAAGACCCTGATCGAAGAGGATGAAACAATTCGTCCTGACACCTCGGTGGAAGGCCTTTCACAATTGCGCCCGGTGTTTGATCCGGTCAATGGCACGGTCACGGCGGGTACCTCCTCACAAATCTCCGATGGTGCTTCGGCCATGATCATCATGTCGGCCGAGCAAGCCCAGGCCCAGGGTCTGAAGATTCGTGCCAGGGTCAAATCCATGGCCTATGCCGGAGTGGACCCGTCGATTATGGGCTATGGCCCTGTGCCGGCCTCTCAGAAGGCGCTCAAGAAAGCCGGACTCAGTATCGATGATATTGATTGCGTCGAACTGAACGAGGCTTTTGCGGCCCAGGCATTGCCGGTATTGAAAGACCTCAATCTGCTGGATGTGGCCGACAGCAAAGTGAATCTGCGCGGCGGTGCTATCGCCCTTGGGCACCCACTGGGCTGTTCCGGCACCCGCATTACCACAACTCTGCTGAATAACATGGAAGCCAATGACGCCACTCTGGGTCTGGCCACGATGTGTATCGGTCTGGGCCAGGGTATTGCCACCATTATCGAACGGGTATAGGGACGAGTGCATGACTGCCAGCAATCGTGATCAGTTCAAGCTGAATCGCAGCCGCAAAAATCTGCGCCGGGATGTGGGCCGGGCCATCGCCGATTTCAATATGATTGAAGAGGGCGATCTGGTGATGGTCTGCCTCTCCGGTGGCAAGGATTCCTATGCCATGCTGGATATCCTGCTGAACCTGCAGCGTCATGCCCCCATCGATTTTCGCCTGCATGCCGTTAATCTGGACCAGAAACAACCAGGCTTTCCCGAGCATGTGCTGCCGGAATACCTCGCCGGCCTGGGAGTAGAGTATAAAATTCTGGAGCAGGATACCTATTCCATTGTTACCGACAAGGTGCCGGAAAACAAAACCTATTGCGGGCTTTGTTCGCGCCTGCGGCGGGGCATTCTGTATAACTATGCTGACTCCATCGGTGCCGACAAGATTGCCCTGGGCCACCACCGCGACGACATCGTCGAAACCCTGTTTCTGAACATGTTCTACGGCGGCAAGCTCAAGGCCATGCCGCCCAAACTGTTGAGTGATGACAAGCGCAATGTGGTGATTCGTCCCATGGCCTATTGCAAGGAAAGCGAGATTGAGCGTTATGCCGAGATGATGGCGTTTCCTATCATTCCCTGTAATCTCTGCGGCAGTCAGGACAACCTGCAGCGCCAGGCCATCAAGTCCATGCTGGCTGGCTGGGAACAGCAAAACCCGGGTCGTATCGAAACCATATTTCGCAGCATCGCCAATGTGTCCCTGTCGCAACTGGCCGATACCAGTCTGTTTCCATTTGCCGAACTGCGGGCCGAGAAATCGGTCGGGGCTGATGTCGGGCAAAAACTGGATGTGGTGGAGCTGGTCTAGACGCCGCAATCAGAGACATGGAAATACCCTATACAGAACTGTCTGCAGAAACCCTGGAAGCGGTGATCGAGGAATTTATCACCCGGGAAGGCACGGACTACGGTCAGCAGGAATACAGTTTGCAAAGCAAAATTGAACAGGTGAAAGGGCAGTTGCAGCGAGGCGAGGTAAAAATCACCTTCGACCCGGAATCCGAGACCTGCAGTCTGATCTCCGCCAGGGAAATCGTTTGAAGATGTCCAGTGAAACCGATATTGCCGCTGAAATCGAACAGGCTACCGAACTGGATGCCAGCGGTCTCTATTGCCCTGAACCGGTGATGATGTTGCATAACAAGATTCGTGAAATTGAGGCGGAGCATTGCCTGTATCTAAAGGCAACTGACCCCTCCACCACGCGCGATGTGCCCAAATTCTGTATCTACCTGGGGCACGAGTTGCTGAGTGAGGAGCAGCAGGGTGAGCACTACTATTATCTGATTCGCAAGAAGGCTGACTGATGCCGGACTCCGTGGCAGCCCCGGTCTATCTGGTAGACGCCTCGATCTACATATTCCAGTCCCACTTCTCGCCCTACGTGGAGTGTTTCGATAGCCGGGGCGAGGATCTCAGTGCCCTGTTTGGCTTTAGCCAGTTTCTGCTGCAGTTTATGCAACGCAACAAGCCCCGGGCTATGGCGGTGGCCCATGATGAGAGCCTGTTTTGTGGTTTTCGCCACAAACTCTGTCCTGATTACAAATCCAATCGCGAGTTGCCCGATGACAATCTGGCCATGCAACTGAAGGCCTGTCATGAGATCTGTGCAATTCTCGGGCTGCCATCATTCGCCAGCCGTGAGTATGAAGCCGATGACATTATCGGCACTCTGGCCAGTCGCTGTCGACAGGTGACGGATTCAGCGTCGCTGCCAGCGGTGGAAATCGTGTCCCGGGACAAGGATCTGGGTCAGCTCTTGTTGGGAGAGGGCGACTGTGTCTGGGACTACAATGGCAACAAGCGACGCTACCGGGACGATATTATCCAGGAGTTTGGTGTGAGCCCTGAATGTCTGCCTGACTATCTTGGCCTGGTGGGTGATTCGGTGGACTGTATCAGCGGTGTGCCTGGGGTCGGACCGGTCAAGGCCAAAGAGCTGCTGGGGCGCTACGGCACTCTCGAAAATCTCTATGCACATCTTGATGAGGTCAAAACCCTGCCGCTGCGAGGCGCTGCCAGCCTGGCCCGCAAACTGGCCGAACATCAGGAGTTGGCCGAGTTGAGCAAACTGCTGGCTACCATCATCTGTGATATCGATGCCGAAGCAGAATCCTGTGCCAAAACCCGTGCTGAAGATTTGCGCGTGGGGGATTTCTCCGAGGCAGACTTCGCCCATTTCCTGCGCCAGTACCGTTTCGATGCTGCTGCCAGTCGCCGCCTGAATTATCTGGCGGGCCGATTGGCAGGCTGAAGTAGAGTTTGCCCATGAAGATCATTGCCGATGACAAGATGCCGGGCCTGGAACAATGGCTAGGTGAATTTGGCACTATTGAAAAAGTGCCCGGGCGGGAAATCGATCAGGCCGTGCTGCGGGATGCCGATGTCTTGCTGGTACGCTCCATAACCCCTGTCAATGCGAAGCTGCTTGCAGACAGCAAGCTGCGCTTTGTGGGCAGCGCCACCAGTGGCCTCGATCATGTCGATTCGGATTATTTGCAGGCCCGGGGTATTCGCCTGGCCGATGCCCGTGGTGCCAATGCCGATGCAGTAGTGGACTATTGTCTGGCGGTGCTGGGCCTGCTGTTGAGTCGCGGTGACTTGCCGCAGTTGCCTGCCAGTGCCGGTATTATTGGTGCCGGAGAAGTGGGCAGCCGCCTGACACAACGTCTGAGACGTCTGGGTATCACCGTAAAACTGTGCGACCCGCCCCTGAAGGAGAAGCTGGTTCGCAGTGGCGAGAATGCCGTGGCTGCCCAGTTGCTGGACAAGGATGCGCTGCATGACTGTGAACTGCTTTCCCTGCACCTGCCTCTGACTGAGCAGGGGCCTCACCCCAGTCGCAAACTGCTGGATAAAGACTTTCTGGCAGCGATGGAAAAATCGGCTTTACTGATCAATGCTGCCCGGGGCGGTGTGGTGGATGAAGCCGCCTTGCTGGCTTTGGCAAAAAACGGCGAGGCACCGCTGTGTGCCTTTGATGTCTGGGAGCATGAACCGGCAGTCAATCCGGAGATGGTGGCCTGCTGTACCCTGGCAACGCCCCATATCGCCGGCTACAGTCAGCGTGCCAAACAGCAGGCAACCCGGGCGCTGGCACAACAGTTGAAAAGGTATATTGAACAGCCGGACTTGCAACAGGATCAGGACAGTCTGCATTTGCAGGCCAATCTGCAAAGACTGAAAGAGCCCCAGGCGGCGAGCCGGGCCGATTCCCCGGCGTTGTGGCAAGTCCTCGGCACTGCCTTGCCGCTGCAGCAATTGAGTGAGGACTTTAAGCAGGCCGTAGCCCGAAATGCAGAGCAGGGCATGTCAGGGGCCGAGTTTGATGGCTTTCGTGCAAAGCTGCTCAATCGCCAGGAATTCTGCGAAATGCCGGCTGCCGGTGATCCGGCCCTGCAAGCCCTGCAACGGGCGGCGGGTTTTGCCAGGCAGACTGCCGGCTAGCGATACTGATCCAGCACCCGGGCAATGCCCTGCAGGGCGCCGAATATTTCATCTTCCCGGGGCAGAAACACCAGCCTGAGGTGTTGGGTATCCTTGATATTGAAGGCCGATCCCTGCACCACCAGAATCTTTTCCTGCTCGAGAATATTCAAAACCAGCGCCACATCGTCGGTAATCTTCAACTGCCGTGGGTCCAGTCTGGGAAAGGCATAGATGGCACCGCGGGGTTTGACACAGCTGACCCCGGGAATCTGGATCAGGGAGTCATAGATGGCATCCCGCTGCTGCTTGAGTCGACCGCCGGGCAGCACCAGGTCATTGATGCTCTGGTAGCCGCCGAGGGCCGTTTGCACCGCAAACTGGGCCGGCACATTGGCGCACAGGCGCATATTGGTAAGAATATCCAGGCCTTCGATATAACTGCGTGCGGCGTGTTTGGCACCACTGAGAATCATCCAGCCGGAGCGAAAGCCAGCCAGTCGGTAGGACTTGGACAAACCATTGAAACTGACTACCAGCAGGTCATCGCAGAGCGAGGCCAGTGGAATGTGGGTGGCATCGTCGTAAACGATCTTGGAATAGATCTCATCGGCAAACAGGATCAGCTTGTGGCGGCGGGCCAGCTCGATAATGTCTTCCAGAATTTCCTTTGAGTAGACCGCGCCGGTGGGGTTATTGGGATTGATGATCACAAGTGCCCTGGTGTTGCTGGTGATTTTGGCTTCCATGTCCTCGATGGAGGGATACCAGTCCTGTTGCTCGTCACACAGATAATGCACGGGATTGCCGCCGGCCAGACTCACCGAAGCGGTCCACAGGGGATAGTCAGGCGCCGGTATCAGCACTTCATCACCGTCGTTGAGCAAGGCCTGCATGGCCATGGTGATCAGTTCGCTGACGCCATTACCGAGATAGATATCCTCAATCTCGACATTGGCTACCTTGAGGCGCTGGCACTCCTGCATGATGGCCTTGCGTGCTGAGTAGAGGCCCTTGGAATCGCAGTAGCCCTGGGCATTGGCCAGGTTATGAATGACATCATAGAGGATTTCATCGGGGGCATTGAAGCCAAAGGGCGCCGGATTGCCAATATTGAGCTTGAGGATCTGATGACCCTCTTCTTCAAGACGTTTGGCTTCCTCCAGCACCGGGCCGCGGATGTCATAGCAGACATTGCTCAGTTTCTGTGACTGGGCAATGACGTCGCAAAACTGTTCCTTGAGTGAGTCGGGCTGATCCATAGTGGCCTGTAAATGGTAGTATTAGGGTATTGAAACTGCGCTGCCGATGAATATTAGGTCGGCAGAAGCAGGAAAACATTTCATTCTACATCATCTCTTGCGGACGGCCCAAGCAGGGTTTGCGGCAGGCAAGACAGGCAGGAATTTACTATGAGTGACAACGAGCAAGGCAAGACTGGTAACAAGGACGAGAAATGGCGTGAGGAACTGGATCCGGAGCAATATCATGTGCTGCGGGAAAAGGGTACCGAGCGCGCCTTTACCGGCAAGTACTGGGATCTGAAAGATGACGGCACCTATCACTGCGCCGCCTGTGGAGAACCCCTGTTTTCCTCCGAGACCAAGTATGATTCCGGCTCCGGCTGGCCCAGTTTTTACGCGCCCGCTGACAAGGACAGTGTCGATGAGCTGGCGGATACTTCCCATGGCATGGTACGCACGGAAGTGGTGTGCAAGAACTGTGAGTCCCACCTTGGTCATGTGTTTCCCGATGGCCCCCAGGACAAGACCGGCCTTCGCTACTGTATCAACTCGGCCTCCCTGGATTTTAAAAAAGGTGAAGAGGACGCCTGAGCAGGCAGGCGGGCGAAACGGTCAGCCCATAAACGGAATTCACTGGTAACACGGCAGCAAGGCAATAAAAAAGGGGGCAATGCCCCCTTTTTCATGCCTGTCTATTGCCCAGGGCGTCAGGTTATTTCTCGATGGTGTAAAGGCCATTAACGTGATTCAGGGCATTGACCTCATCCACCAGGTCAAAGCCGCCCACAAAAGCCTCTGCATTGTTGCCGGTGAAGACACCGTCCAGATTGGCGCCGATATCATTGCTGATCAGACCACCCGGGTCCATCAGCACGCCAGCTGTGGAATGCAGATCCACATTGCCCGCTGCCACGGTGCCGGCAAAATCGATCTCCCAGGCCTGGGAACCGGCCACCTGCACCTGCAGGGAGCCGTCGCTGATCATGCCGGTATTGAAGTCCACATTCATGCCGGCCACTACCTGGGTGACATCGCCGGCGCTGCCGCTGCCGATGAAGGCCGAAGCAGGGGAGCTGGCATAGCTGGCGGAACCGGTCAGGTTGGCAACTGGTGTCGGTGTGACTTCGGCCATAAAGTCGTCGGTCTGCACTTCGACCTTGCCGCCGTCAGCTTCTGCAACCACCACCCAGTTCTCTTCGATGGGATTGTCCCAGCTGCCCCAGGAGATGTTGTGGAGCTCGGTAGTGGGTTCGGGAGTACTGAAGGCAACTTCCGGTACGATACCGTCACCGTCCAGCAACAGAGTGCCATAGGTGGAATGGTTGACTGAGGCGCTATCGGTCACAGCCAGATTGAAGGCCAGGGCGACACCTTCGGCGCCCGTGCCGCTGGCGGCACCGGTAAAATAACCGACGATTTCGCCACTGACAGAATCTTCCGTACCCACTATGGCGCTGGGTGACTGGGAGTTATCTATTACACCACTGGTGCTGAAAGTATTGATGGTTAGGAATGCGCCATCCAGTGTCTGATTCGTGAACGTTGTCTGCCAATCAATATCGCCGCTGACCAGGCTCAGGGCGCCGTCATTGATTTTGCCGGTACTGAAATCAATGGTGAACTCGAAGCTGGAATTGGCCTGTTCCAAAGCGGCGTAGGTTGGTGTACCAGCACCGCCTGTATCCGCTGTTGAGTAGCTGCCTTGCAGCTCAATGATAGAACTGTAGCTGTAACTGCCGGTCACTGGCAGTGCACCGGAGGTGGGATCAGCAATAAACCAGAAGGCATCATGACCGCCATTGCCATCCAGAGTCGAATCACCACTGGCATTGTTATAACTGAGTCTGGCGAATTTTTCGGTATTGGGATCGCCGCTGGGGTTGGCTGAAAAAATACTCCAGTTGCCCCAGTAGTCCACGCCGTGTGAGCCGGTCTTTACATCAGTGGTGACACTGTCAGGGCCATAGCTGCTACGCAGGATACTTTCCGTACCGATGTTGAACTCATCGTTCAGAGTGCTGCTATTGAACTGGCGAGCGACGAAGACTGAATTTTCTACCTCAGCACCGGGCTGGAAAACCGGTCCGCCGTAAAGTTCGCTGAAATGATGATTTGAGGGTGAGCCGGAAACGAATACGCCCACCGCGTCGGCACTGCGCAGGGCATTGTGTTCGGCGGCGCTGAGATGGCTGGATTCCTGCCAGGTGAACAAGCCCTGTGCCCATTCCGAGCCGGTAGACAGATTGAAGCCGCCGGAGAATTCATAGCCTTCGCTGGCCGCCTCAGCAAGGATGCCTGTTACATAGCCATTGACGCTGGCGCTAACCAGGCTGTCATCAATGTAGACCTTGCTGCCATCGATCTGGAAGCCGTCAAGATAGGTAACAATTTCTTCGCTCATCTCGTAAACGGTTGTGAGCTCGCCACTAAAGTCGATTTCCCAAAGCTGGCTTGCGCCATCATCCTGAAAATCCAGTTGCAGATAGCCATTGAGTAGATCTGCGGTATCGAAGTCCAGATCAAAGTTTCCGGAAACATTGAGCATGTAGCCGCTGTTCTGTAGAGAGGAGAGGGTAAAGAATTCGCTACCGTTGACTGTACTGCTGAAAGTAGCCTTACCCGAGGTGGCGTAGGTATACCCGTTCACCAGCGCTAACAGCAAGTCCTCAGAAACCTGTTCTTCGGAAAAAGACGCCAGGTCCGTAGGGTAGTTATATAGGGAGTGATTGCCCGAACTGGCCCACTTGTTCCAGCTTACTGAAGCTGATGATTCAGTGAGGGCCGTCGGTATGCCGCTGCTCTCAAGGATCTGGTAAGGCTCTTCATTGAATCGCGCCTGCGGTGACAAGGGGTCGCCACTGCCATCGAAACTGATTATTTGAGGTGAGGACGCGGGGTTGGCCGGGCCGGTAATAATGCCGGAGATGTCCTGAGATATGGCAAAACCAAACTGTGTGAAGGGGCTGCGATAGGCGCTGTCATAGTTAAAGGGCTGATCCAGTGATGCGCCGATCAGGCTGGCACCTATAATCATGTCGTTATTGCCATCGCGGTCAAAGTTAAACCCGAGCAACAGGGCACGCTCATTGCTGCCATTGGTGGTGATGAAACCATTCAGGTCAGCGCTGAAAGTATCAATAGTGGAGTCACTGCTATCGAGAATGTTACCCGACACTGCACCCCCGGATACGACACCCTCGCCAGCGTAGATTGAGCCGAAAGTGCCGACGACCCATTTCTCGATGGCATTGTCGCAGTTACTGCCACCAATGCAGACCTCAAATTCATTGGCGCTGAAGGTCAGTCCGCCCAGACTCATGATGAATTCGGCATTGATGCCGCTAATGTCAGTCTGGCTGCCTTCACTGTCGTGCTTGCCAATCCAGGCGATCGGCAAGTCGAAGGTGGCGCTACCAAACAAGCCACCAAACTCATAGGCGGGCCGCGCCGATGCAAATACCGAGAGCGCCGGAGTCGCCAGGTCGTAGTAGTCGCTACGCAGGCCATTGCTGTCGAAGATTTCTATCGGTGAAGACTCGCTGCCACCCCACAGCCCCCACTTGACATCAAAACCTTCAATGTCGGTGCTGGCGAAGTTATGCGAAATCGCATCTTCCTGCTCGAATTCCAGTGCATAGCTGAAGGTATTGGTATCGAAATAATCCGATCCACCGTAGAGATGAGACAGCGCACCGAAACCGCTTCGGTAAAACAGCAGGCCGTCTTCGTTGAGACCTGGACTATTGGTCCAGCCATACAACGGTGCTGTCAGAGTGCCCTCATTGCCGATATCAAAACCTGCGCCGGCATTCAGTACGAAGCCGAAGTTTTCCGAGTTGGCCACAGACTGGCGCTGGGCGCTGGTGATGTAGTCCATGGCTTCCATCAACACCAGGCCGGAAATATAGGCGCCGCTGTCGGGATATTGCGGTGTGCCTTCGCCACCTTCGCCGCCGAAATAGAAACCCGTTGAGATTTCATCACCAGTGGCACCGGTGAAGAAGCCGTAGATCTGTGCGTTGAAGCCTTCCGGGGTGCTGTCCGGTTCACTGTAATAGTCGCCGGCACCGAGGATTCCACTGTCATAGCGGAACAGGGCCGTGTCCCCGATATTACTATTGTAGGAAAAGTCGATGGAATTCAGTTCCCACTTTTGATCCCAGTCATTGCTGGAGCAGCTACTGTCTGCGCAGGTGAAAACATTGAAATGGCCAGTGACATTGCCGGCACCAAAATCAAAATCGAATACCGAGTCGATGGCAAAGCTTTGCTGGCTGCTGTCGCTTGGGCGGATCAGCATCGGGCTATTGGAATTAACTGTAAAAGACTTGCTGCCCCAGCTTGGATAGGCCAGATTCAGGTCCGACATGTCAGCAGCATCGCCGGTGGCGAACAGAACCGGACCAGAGAGATTTCCCCAGTCGCCAAGGCCGTTGCTATCGTCGAATTGATTATTGGTGGCGAAATAGGGATTGCTGCCTTCCTCGCCTTCCCAGACACCCCAGGCCAGGTTGGGTACATTGCCAACATCAACCAGCATGGCCGGATCTGAATCCAGATCTGCATTGTTGCGGCGAAGGATATGGTAATAATCGTTCGCAGATGGTGAGCCTGCCGGGTCCGTGGCGGAATCGCCGGTGTACATGTCATCCCTCAGCTCGACAATCACGGTATGACCATCGTTGCCCGGATCAGATGCGCTGCCGATGATGCCTCGATATTCCCAGTAATCCAGCTCCGGGTTAGGCTGCTGATTGAAGACAGCAAAACCTACCTGGTTAAGTTCGGCTGATTCAGCGACACCCAGAAGGTTGCTTTGCTCAAACAGGGCTGCACCATTGAGCTGTCGTTCAATGCCGCCCGTTTCGCTAAAGGTATATCCGGCTACCAATCCCTGGCCATAGGTACCGGCGAAGCCTCCGCGCAGGCTGCCAGTAAAGCTGCCACCGCCACTAATAGAGCCACTGAGGCTGTCAGTGAAAATCAAGCCATCATCAGCCACCTTGATATTGTCCAGTGGTGCGGTTGTCCAGGTGTCGGTAATTTCACTGTAGGCATCCAGTGCGTCCACTGTCAGTACAAAATCATTGATGACCTTGTTGACCAGGTCAAAATCAAAGCTGCCAGAGACGTTCTGGGAGTAATTCGAATCGGCGATGGAATCACTAACGGCAAAACTGCGTGAGCCGGTGTAGCTGGCGATGCCGGTGGGTTCAAAGCTCGCTACTACGATCTCATCGTGCACTACATTATTGTTGCTGGCGTCGTAGGCATTGGAGAAAAAATCTACCGAGTTGTTGGCGCTGTCTGATTGCCAGATGCCCCAGTCCAGGTTGTACTCCGGGTGGCCTGCTTCCGGGCTGAAAATGGCATCTGCCTGCCGAATGACAGAGAAATTCACGACAGAAAGACCATCACCTTTGGTGGAAGTAGTAGAAGTGATGATCTGATCTGGCAAGCCAGAATCACCCAGGTCTGTGGCGCCGCCAAATAGAAGTCCGCCACCGGTATCGCCTTCGGCATCGCTGAGCGCGAAGCCAATACGATTAAAAGAGTTACGCTCACTGGCGTCAATCACGAACTCTGTACTGCTGCTGGTAAACAGGATAGAGCCGCCTATAGACTTGTCTGGCTGAATGCTGGAATCGGCAATGACGGCATCAGCAACGGCTTGCAGACTGCTGCCATTAAACGACCAGGCCGAGGATTCGAATGTCAGTACAAAGCCTTCTGCAGCACTGCCAAGAAAAACGCCAGCAATATCTTCGGTGCGAATAATGTATTCGGTTGTGTTGCTGTAAGCCGTGAGGATATTGCTCTCTTCGGTTGCGAAGACCAGATTGTCGTTGTTGTAAAGAGCGAAATTGGTAGTGCTGCTCGCAGTGCCGGACAATGGCCAATAATAGGTACCGAATTCGTTTTCAGCGCAACTACCGCCTGAGAGACAGAGTGTCACGCTGGCATCGGAGATCATGCCGATGTCCAGATCAACATAGAAACCGCCCAGAATCGATGTCACGGTTTCGCCACCACCAAATCCACGCAGAGTAATCAGGTAGTCGGTAGAAGAGGGAGTAAATTCAAACTGGCCCGATTTACTGCTGATATTGGTTGGCAGCGCCGAAGTAAACACCATGTCCTGGGTAACAAGCTCTGGATCGGGGTCAGTATCAGTCAGAGAGTCATAGGTGCTGACACTGAAGGGTGAGCCGACGCTGGCTTCCCAAATACCCCATTCCAGATCGAAGCCACCTACATTGGTCTGGACTGGTGATTGCGGTGCAAAATCAACAAAGTCTGCCACCGTAGCTGCAGTTTCCGAGCCCAGGGAAAAGATGTCTGACTTGGAAGTGGAAACCAATAAGGGAGATTCGGCATCAGCGCCATTGGTGAGACCACCGTCCAGTTCACGGTTACCTGAAGCAATAATACCGACACGTGTCAGCGAGCTGACCTGGGCACTGCTCAGTTCAAATGGCGGTTCGGGCTCAGGGACCACAACTACTGGAGGTTCTGGCTCGGGCTCAGGTTCTGGTTCGGGTTCCGGCTCTGGTTCAGGTTCAGGTTCTGGTTCCGGCTCAGGTTCAGGCTCGGGCTCGGGTTCGGGTTCTGGCTCGGGTTCAGGTTCAGGTTCCGGCTCAGGCTCGGGTTCCGGTTCGGGCTCGGGCTCGGGCTCGGGCTCGGGCTCGGGCTGTGGTTCAGGTTCCGGTTCTTCGTCTTCTTCCGGGCGACAGGCGGGGCTATTACTGTTCAGGGTGCAGACGAGGGTGCCGTCGCCACTGGTTTCATTGGGATTTACGACCGGGTCTTCGTTGCCACCGCCATTATTGCCACCGCCGGAGGTGTCTACACCCAGTGTGCCTTGCAAATCGCCGGGAGTGGGAGTCGGAGGAGTGCCGCCGCCAGTATCACCACCGGCGCTGCCAGTATCACCACCGTTGTCTCCGCCATTACCTCCGCCATTACCATTATCGCCGCCATCGCCGCCATCGCCGCCATCGCCGCCGTCATCTCCATCGCCGCCATCGCCGCCGTCATCTCCATCACCGCCGCCGTCTCCATCACCATCGCCGCCGTCTCCGTCTCCGTCTCCGTCTCCATCACCATCTCCGTCACCGTCGTCGTCATCGCCATCATCGTCGTCGCCATCGGGGACGTTTAATACGGGGATATTGCCGAGTTGCTGCGGTTGCAGAGTGAGACCTTCAGGAGGCGTCTGGTTATCCAGAGCGCGGCCGAAGTCAAAGTCGGCACCGGCACCAAGCAGCAGTGAACCGCCGCCGTTGTCCAGGGAAGTGCCTCCGTCATAGACGCCGGTGTAGAGACCACCGTCAATCACAGCCTCGTGGTCGGTACCACGGATACCAATGGTGGCGAATTCAGTTTCCACATTGACTGCACTGGGATTGGCCTGGCCGATAGCGCCGGTTATGGTTCGGAATCCACCCTCGATCAAACGCATGGTGGACACATCATTGCCGGGCTCTTCGGCGGTGTTGTGTTCAACGATTTCGAACTGGGTCAGTTCTTTCAGGGAGATGATCGCGGTGTCCGTCATGCGGATCTGGGTAAAGGCAGCGGGGGCGGTGACCACGGTATCGCCCACGAAAATTTGCGAACCACGGCGCAGACTGCGGGATGAACCGCCGCTATCCACTGCAGACACGTCACCACGCGTTACCACAACCCGGCCAGCCAGGTTTGGTTCCTGGGCCAGGGTGCCCGGTGAGTACAGCGCGATACTCAACAGCAGAATTTGAAAGCAGAATTTTTCAATCAGTTTGCGAGTCGTTTTTGTGCTCATAGCCGCTCAGCCTGAATGCTTAAAATTGGAGACGAAAACCCGCCTGATACTTGAAGCGGGAATAGTCAAATAACTGGATATTGCTGGAATTGTCGGTATAGGACGCTTCCGCGGTGATCAATAGATTACGCTGTAATTGCCAGAACCAGCCGGTGGTCAGACTCTGGGTGTCATCCTGACGCGTGGTGTTGAAAAACACCGGATGGTTGTCGTCGTGTTCTACATCCTGAATGGAGGCCCGGATATAGGGAGTATGTTGGGCATTAAGCCGGTAAAGCAGGCTGTAGGCAGCCCCGGTGTAGGTTCTGCCATTGTGGCTGCCGCCACTCTCGAATTCCGGATCTTCATCGCCACGATAGATATTGGCCGTATGGGTGAAGGCGCCACTGATCCTGGTGAGCCCGGCGGTCAGCAGAACCTGGTCGACATCTCGCAGTGCATTGCTGGCACTGGCAGAAGTGTCGTAGCGGATTTGTGAGTAGGAGGCTGACAGGCTGTTATACCAGCCGCCACCCCAGTCACGTTGCCAGGAGGAGTTAAGGCCCAGGGTTTCCTGAAAGCTGTTGCCGTCGAGAGTGACTGAGGATGCGGTCAGGCCATGGCGAAAACGATCCCTGTCATTGCCCCAGTTGTAGGTGAGGTTGCCGCGCAGATTGTCGATATCGAACTGGTCAGTATCGAAATTGTCCAAGTGGACGTAATTCAGGTTGGCGGTCAGTGACTGGTTGCGGTTGAAGGGGTAGACATAACCCAGGGTCAGGGTGGTGTTGGAAAATTCATCCTCGATTTGCTGACCATCCGGGTTCAATTCGATCTCGCCCACCAGAGGTGTGTCGATGAGGCCGTCGCTGGTGGCACTGTTGATATTGCCGTCAGAGCCTAACACTGAAGCGATGGTGATATTGAAAGAAGGTTGCTGGGCATTCCGCCGCGCCTCAATCAACTGCAGGAAGGCTTCGATATTCTGCTGCACATTGGCTGGCGGATTACTGGCCAGCACAGTATTGAACAGGTTTTCAGCGGCAGTGAGGTTATTGGTGACGAAGTAGGCGCGGGCCAGTTCCAGGCGGGCTCGACCTCGCATTACCGGATCGTTGCTTACCGCGGCTGCCCGTTCCAGGGCAAACACCGCTTCATTGGGTTCGCCGGATTCCAGGGCTGCCAGCCCGTAAAGAAAGTCGAAGCGTGGTTCGCCCTCGAGTTCGACCAGACTGCTCTGGGCCTCGTTGTAGGCTTGCTGATACTGGCCAGCACTGATCAGTCTGTCCATCTCGGCCACCACCGACTCGTTATTTTGCGCAAACAGGTTCGACTGAACCCCCAGCAGGAGGGGGAAAATGAAGCAGAGCTTTTTCATACAAGAGTCCGATTCTTATTGTATTTGGTCGGCCGAAAAGCGCGAATTTATTCGCCTTGTGACACCCTAGAAGCTTCGGCATTGTACCAAAAAGCGCGCACCTGTCTTACTGTACTGGGGATAATTGGGGGTTCAATAGTGGTAAATCTTTTCCTACCGCAAATTGTGAACAGGTTCAAATCCGTCTGGAATTATTTCTGCTTTTTGCCCGGCATTTGACGGGCTCCTGTTAAGTTATTGAACTGGAACAATAATTTTTCGGGGTTATGGCCTTCAGGCTAAGTTTTTCAGAGATTCCGCAGCAACTGCCGCCGGATGGCGCCAGCAAGCCGCAATTGGCGAATTATAAGGCCTTGCAGTGGGTCTGAAGTCTGGATTTTCGGCGCTTTTGCCTCTATCTTGCCGATTCCGGGCAGGTATCTCGCCACCCGCTCAACATACGAAGTTTCTGGATCTGATGTGTCCCTGCATTGCCTTACAGGATTGGTTTCGCGTTTGACATCGAGGCAATGGCTCCTGTTGCCCCTGGTTGCGCTGTCCTGTCCTGGTTTTGGTCAGGATGGCGACGAATGGCGTCAGGCCATCAGCGTGGGTGCCTACTACGCTGAAGGCGATTACGGTGAGCCGCTGGATACAAGAATTAATTACTACCCTGTCAGTTATGAACTGGACAAGGGCAAGTGGGGTTTTCAGTTAACCGTTCCCTATCTGGAGGTCAGTGGGCCAGGCAATGTGCTGATCAATATCGGTGGCGTTACCCAGTCTCTGGCCAGTGACGAAGTGACCCGTTCCGGAGGCCTGGGGGATACAGTCGCTTCATTGATCTACCGCTTCGATCCCTGGTCTGCCAAGGCCCCCTTCGTGGATCTGCGCCTGGATGTGAAGTTGCCCACGGCCGATGAAGTGAAAGCCCTGGGTACAGGCGAGCCTGACTACAGCCTGCAACTGGATTTCTCCCAGGCCGTGGGAGACACGGCACTGTTTGCCACGACAGGTTATAACTGGCGCGGTAAAACCACGCTCTATGCAGGATTGCAGAATGCATTTTTCGGGCAAATCGGTTTTAGCAAACCCATTGCTGAAGGGATGCAGGCCGGGGCTTTTTACGATTACCGGGAAGCGGCTTCAGATTTCGCCCATGAGTCCCATGAACTGGTGCCCTATATCAGCTGGCAGCTGGATGACAACTGGAGTTTCACCGGCCTCAGTATCTTCGGGTTTACACCAGCCAGTGCCGATTTCAGCTTGATGGGGCAGCTGCGCTACAGCTGGTAATCAACTGCCAAGCAGCCGTTGGAAGTCATTAAAAAGACTGATCACCGGTTTGATTGCATCAGGCGCTCAAGGCCGCCAATTTTGTTTGGGAGGGTGCTGCGCTAGAGGCGCAGGGGCTTGACCCGTGGCGGCAGGATGCCGGCACGTTGCACGCTGGGGCGTACCCGCTGCATGGGAGGCAGTTCCGGTCGCTGCACTCGCTCGGGGCGCTCTATTCGACCACTATCCACTTCCAGGGCACTGCTCACAGCGTCTGTATCCTCATCGACATTCTGGCTGAAGAATGAAGCTACCGCCTGCCAGGCCAGGTCTGTTTCCTGCGGGCCGGACGGGGAGGGTTCGTTATTGTCGGCTTCAGCTTTGGGCTGCTGAGCGTTGGCCGAATTGAAATCTGTGCTGCGTTGATAATCGGCTGCCTGGTCGCGCAATTGCAGAAAGGCCAGGGCATTGCTGTCCAGGTCACGCTGAATTTGTTCATTGATATCGATAGCCGAAGAATCCCGGGTAAAGCTGCTCGCAGCAGCGATTTGGAACGGTGACTCCAGTGGGGCTATTTCCACTTCGCGGCTGGCCGGAATATCCAGTTCCAGTGACTGGGTCAGTGCCAGTTTGCGGGCCTCGGTGGTGTAGAACACTTCCACTTCCAGCAGAGCCTGATCCGGGCTTGACGAGTCACTGTGGCTACCCAGGAAGGGCTTGAGACCGGTGCCACCGAGACCACTTTCACTGCCCGGAACCGGCAGGCGACCGGTGCCGCCAATACCGCTGCCCTCATCATCGCCACCCTGGCGAATATTGCCATTGCTGCCCAGATTCAGAAGCAGGGCGCATAGCAGTGCCGCCAAAAAAGACATGATCAGAGGCAGTTGACGTGGCTTGAGAGTGGTGGCGGTCAGCATAACATTCAGGTCGAGGCATCAGCTCGAGCCATCATCCTCCTGCTGCTTGTCACTTGCAACTTCTGCATTGAAATTGAAAACACCAAAATTCATCCGGTAGGAACTTGTGCGACCCTGTTTCTGGTCTTCCTGCTGGTGTTGCATGGCGGCCTTGTTCATGGCGGTCAGCGCCTGCATGCCCAGCTTGTTGGCCAGTTCACCCAGCTCTTTGACAGACTGTTCGGAAAGCTTGTCATAATAAACACTTCTATCGAAATAGGAAGGTTCGCCGCCCAGCAGGTTGTGGGCTCCTGCGGCAATATGGTCCTGGATATTCTTGCCAAAGAAAAACACCTTTTCATCGAAACCCTGGCTGGGGGTAAATGCGCCGGTATTAAGAACAACGCAGTCGTCCTCGATATGGGCGACATCCAGTCTGAGCCATTCATCGAGAATCACCCGGGGGCGAATATCCTGTTTGCAGACTTGCTGCACGAGGCCTTCAAAGTCAGCCCCCTGGGCATCACTGTTTTTAACGGGCAGTGGCCTGGGCTGGCCCTCGCTATCGGTGTACTGCGGATCGCCCATCCAGCGGGCAATGATCTGGGCGCCGATGGAGGCCGCCGCCGGCACCGGGCTTTGCTCGCGGTCTTCGGCACGCAGGCGCTTGACGTCCTTGCGGTGCACACCGGTCAGCAAATTTATGCGGCTGTCTGACTGTCGTTTGCCGGGTACCTGGAACTCTTTCTCTGCCACCTCGACATAAAGTGACTTCAGCATGCCAATCAGCTGTGGGTAGGTTATCTGATGGGACAGCATCAGGCGCACCAGCGGGCGCAGCACTTTTTCAAGTGCTGACAGCAAGCGGGGCGGTGGTCCACCCGGAGCGGCATTGTTGGGGTCTGACATGCTTGCTAGTATAACCAAAAGGTGGGAAATGTTCCCACAGTTTATTTAGGCGCCCAATCGGACTTCAATCACAGTTATGGCCGATACTTGTTGACGTGGGAATATTTCCCACCTAGAATCGATTCAAACTTCTTTCCGGTTTTCGCCAAGAGGCAGCTTGATGCAACAGGGTATCGGTCAAAATTATCAGGGCCTGAATTACAGCCCCCGGTTGCCGCCAGCGCAATTCACCGCTGACCTGCCTTCCCAATCCACATCCCGGTCAGAAGCAAGCTATTTTCACATTCACCAGCACCGCCTGGCCTACCAGGAATACGGTGCCCCGGCAGGCAAGCCCATCGTCTATTTTCATGACAGTGGCAGCTCACGCCTGGAAGCCGCTTTCTTCGATTCGGCCTGTGGTCTGCATGGTTACCGGCTCATTGCCGTGGACCGTCCCGGCATCGGTGAATCAGACTACTATGATATCGGCTCTCCAAGGGATTTCTGTGATGATGTGCTGGCCCTGACCGAACATCTGGGCCTGCCAAGCTTTGGTGTAATGTCACTGGGCGCCGGAGGCATCTTTGGTTTACACCTGGCCCATGATTATCCGCAAAAGGTCAGCTTTAAACTGTGCCTGGCTGGCGTGCCCGGCAGTGTATTCAATGAGAGCGAAAAGTCATCCTATGCCGCCACCTGCTGGAACGAATTGACCCCCATGTTTATCAAACTGATGGTGCGTTTCAAGCACCGCTTTTTTCCGGACGATCCGGGGCAGTTTGTGGAGCGCCTGCAACGCTTTCTCAGTTATACCGACCGCAAGGTACTGGGAGATCCTGACATTTATGGCACGCTGGCGCTGGATCAGCAGGAAGCCCTGCGCAACGGTTACAAAGGGGTGGCCCAGGATCTGGCAGTGTGCTTCCGGAAACTGGATTTCCGCCTCTCCGATGTACATGTGCCGACGGTGATCTGGCAAGGGGAGGCTGATCGACTGTCCCAGCGTTCCGATTGTGAATACATGGCAGCTCGCTTGCCGGATGTGCGTTATCACCTGGTGCCCAACAAGGGCCATTTTTTCTTCATCCACAGGATGGACCGGGTGTTTGAGGGGCTGCGAGACTTGCTGCCGCGCCAGGCGTTGGGCAAGGCTGCCTGAGCAATCAGGTCCGTTTGTTACTCTTTATGCCCATGACCATGCCCGTGGCCATGTTCATGCAGGTCATAGTCGCAGGGATGGTGACTGAAGCTGCTGAATTCCTCGGCAGTGGAATATTCCTTGGCATCGATGATGTGGAACACCTTGGCGTCCACGAAAACCTGCACCAGATCCTCATCCAGTAGACCCTGCCGCGCCTCTTTCACCAGAATGTCAATCGCCTGCTCGTAATTCATGGCCGGTTTGTAGGGGCGATCGGAGGCGGTGAGGGCATCGTAGATATCACAGATGGTCATGATTTTTGATGGCGTGGGAATCTGTGACTCCCGCATACCATGAGGGTAACCGCTGCCATCCAGTTTTTCGTGGTGAGCACCGGCGATGGTAGGGATATTCTGGAATTCCTTGGTCCAGGGAATGTGCTCCAGAAAATTCTGGGTATGCACCACATGGGATTCGATTTCCTTGCGCTCCAGGGGAGACAGGCTGCCCTTGGCGATGGAGAGAAGCTGCAATTCTTCCTGGGTAATAATCTCCAGTTTGTCGCTGCTGCTTTCCAGTCGGTAACCCTGGATGCGGTCCAGCATATCCCGGTTGTCTTCCTTGAGCACTGAAGGCTCATTGGCTTCAACAATGGCCTGATAAAACTGCTCCAGCATGTCCAGATCATTGTTGAGTTGCTTGTCGATCTCGGTGAATCGGCTCTCATCAAACTTGCCTTCGCGGTACATGGCAAGTTGTCCGCGCAGGGCCTGGGAGCGGAGCTTTTCCTGGGCCAGCTGAATGCGATAATGGATATTTTCCAGGCTGCCTTCGCGCAGCTTCTTTTCCTTCACCAGTACCGACTCGCGCACGCCAACCTTGCCAAAATCGTGGAGCAGGGCGGCATAGCGCAGTTCCCGCACTTCGGTGTCGGTAAACTTCACATTGCGCAGCCGAGTCAGATTGGAAATCGATGTGGATTCAGCCAGTTCCACACAGAGATCTGCCACCCGGAAAGAGTGACCACTGGTGGTGGGGTCCCGTTGTTCGATGGCGGCTACCGATGCATTCACAAAGCCTTCGAACAGGGCCTTGATGTCATTCTGTAAAACCGTGTTTTCGATGGCGATACCCGCCTGGCTGGCCAGGGCCTGCAGCAGGACATTGATGTCACTGTCGAAGGCTTCGGTATAGGCCATGGCCGACTTTTCGTCGGTAATTTTCAGGGAGCGGGCTTTCTTGCGGTTAATGAACTGCAGCACCCCAATTACTTCTTTCTGCTTGTTGGCCAGGGGAATGGCAAGAATGGATTTGGTTCGGTATCCGGTGCGACGGTCAAAAGACTGATTGAATTTATACGGTGCTGAACTGGGTAGCTGATAAGCGTCAGGTATATTTAATTCAGAATCGGTATAGGCGACATAGCCGGCAATGGATGAAGGATCCAGCGGGAAATGCATTTCCTCAAACGGGAAATCCATGGAGTCGTTCTGGGTTAACTTGAACACCAGTTCCCTCTCGCGCTCGTTGATTTCATCAATCAGGAACAGTGAGGCTGCATCACAGCAGGCAATATTCTGGCCCTCGGTAAGAATCTTGCGCAGCAGGGTCATCAGGTCATCTTCGGCAGACAGTGAAATACTGATGTCCGCCAGCTTGTTCAGATAGCGAAAGCTGGTATCACGCATTTTCGCCCGCTCGGCCTTTTCGCTTTTCAGCACCCACTGATAGCAGGCCATCTCCAGCATCTTGCAGGTTTGTTTGTAGGGCAGACTGTTGGCAAGAATGAGGTCAGTATCCAGATTCATTGAATCGGAGCTGAGGAAAATGGTTTCCGGAAACTCGTCTTTCCATTTGCCATAATCCATTTCCCGCAGCAAATGATGGTCGAGCAGAATCAGCGCGGGTGTATAGCGCTTGGCCGCGGTGGTAGAAACAATCTCGGTAGGGATGATCAGTTTGGAATGCAGGTCCTGCCAGATCTTGGAACTGGCATAAGCTGGCCCGTAACCGATAGTGATTGTACGTTGGGAATTGCTGAAGGAATTCATTCTGTTAAGGGGTCAAAGCCACAACAACAGAAGTGTACCCCAGCGGGTCTGACTAAGCGATAGGAAACAGGCGCGCCGGAGCCATCAATCCCTGATGGCTCCACCAGCAAACTTAGGGTTGTAAGCGCTCTTTCAGCGTGGCCAGGAATCTTTCCAGGCCGGTTTCTGCCTCGGAGCGATAACGGAAGGGACCAACTTCATTGCCGTCGCCGGTACGGAAATACCACAGGTCTCTTTGTGAATAAACCTGCGCATTGAGAGCGTTTTGTTGGCCATGTCCGCCAGCCAGGGCCGTTTTGTTGAAGAGTGAGTCAGACATTGTCAGATCCTGAGGCTTTTGCCTTTCTTCTGGGCACCAGGCGGTGCCATCGTTCGGGTTAATATTATTGTGGGTTTTATCTCAGTTTCGGCAATGCCGCCGATCTCAAGGGTCTCCGTCAGCCCGGGTTTGCTACCGGAGAAACCGGCCTGAGGGCTCAGTGCACAAACCCGGAGCTGACGAGTAAGGCAGAACATAGCCGCAGTTGTGAGAAGCGCCAAGAGCGCAAATATTATGCCACGCGGCACTCCGCTGTGGTTTGGTCAAGCTTTGATCAATTCGGAAATATGCAATTATATCAATGAGATGCCGAGGGTTTTGAAAAAATGCAGGCCAGCATTTTTCTGCAGTCTATCAATGAGATAGCGACCCTTTCTAATAGCAGAATTTTTTTCCGGCCCCGAAGCAGGCAATATTTTTTCAGAGTTTTTACTGCCCCGAACTCGGCTGGCAGGCCTGCCGGTGAAGCCTGGACGGGGGCTGGACGATTAAACCCGGGTGGCGCTGCAAGTCGTTGAAGTTGCGGTATTGATATGGGAAAATCGCGCTCTTTTCGAGCTCACCTGACGCAATCGACACACCCAGTTGACCCCTCAAGCAAAGCAGCCATGAAAACGGGCCGCTGATCCTGCTTGGTGGTTCCAACCCAGAGCACTGCCGCGTCGGTCACTGCCCCCGGTGAGCCAGTATAGCCAGAATTTTGAAAGAGGTTTGAACATGCAGGTTTCCGTTGAAACGACTCAAGGACTTGAGAGAAAGATGACCATTGCTGTACCCAGCGACAAGGTGGATTCAGCCGTCAATGCACGCCTGCAGGAAGCAGCCAGGACCGTCAGGATGAACGGCTTTCGCAAGGGCAAGGTGCCGCTGAAAGTCGTCAAGAACCGCTTTGGTCAAGGTGTGCGCCAGGAAGTGGTTGGTGAACTGATGAGCCAGTCCTTCTATGAGGCTATTAACGAGAAGAGTCTCAAGCCCGCCGGCCAGCCCCGTATTGAACCTACCAATATGGATGAAGGCAAGGACCTGGAATTTACGGCCACCTTCGAGGTGTACCCGGAAGTCAGCCTGCCGGATTTCAGCGCGATTGAAGCCGAGCGCCTGCAGGCCGAGGTCAGTGATGCTGATATCGACGAGATGATCGAGACCCTGCGCGAACAGCGCCAGAACTGGCAGGAAGTCGATCGCGCAGCGGCCAAAGATGATCTGGTAAATATCGACTACACAGGCCGCAAGGACGGTGAAGAATTCGAAGGGGGCAAAGCCCAGGGCAGCAGCCTGGTTTTGGGGTCAGAGCGTATGATCCCCGGCTTTGAAGAAGGCCTGATTGGCAAGCAAGCAGGAGAGAGCGTCACCCTGCCACTGAAATTCCCGGAGGAATATCATAACGAGGAACTGGCCGGTGCCGACGTGGAATTTGATATCACTATCAATACCGTCAGTGAAAAGGCCTTGCCGGAAGTGAATGAGGAGTTCTTTGCCAGCTTCGGAGTGACCGAGGGCGGTATGGAAGCCTTCCGCAAGGAAGTGGCGAGCAATATGGAGCGCGAAATGAAAAGCGCCAGCCGCAACAAGCTGAAGAACCGCATTATGGATGCGGTGCTGGAAGCCAGCGATGTCACAGTGCCAACTGCGCTGGTGGCTGGTGAAATCGATCAGCTTCGTAATCAGGCCCTGCAACAGATGGGTGGCGGTGGCCAGAACATCGACAAGAGCCTGATTCCCGATGAGTTGTTCAAAGAGCAGGCCGAGCGCCGGGTCAAACTGGGCCTGCTGCTGGGTGAGGTGATTCAGCAACAGAATTTGCAGGCCGATGCCGTAAAGGTGAGAGAGGCCATTGAAGAGCTGGCAGCGACCTACGAGTCACCGGAAGAAGTGGTGAAATGGTACTACAGCAACCAGGAACAATTGGCGGCGGTTGAGTCTTCGGTACTTGAAGATCAGGTATTTGACTACATAATTGATCAGGCCAAGGTAAGCGACAAGCAGGTCGACTACCAGGAAGTCATCAAGCCCGAAGCCAAAGCCCCGGAGGCAGAAGCTGACTCAGCGGACAGCGCGGATGACGATAGTGCCGAAGAGTCAGATCAGGATGCCGATAAATAAGGTTTCCCGCTAAGCAATCCCTGCCTGGCAAGGGAGAACTGCCGACAGTAAAAAGGATCAAAGTAGTATGGCAAGCAATCAAATGACACCCAGTGCGGCCCTCGTGCCAATCGTAGTAGAGCAGACCGCGCGGGGAGAGCGATCCTATGATATCTATTCCCGATTGCTCAAGGACCGGGTGATCTTCATGACCGGCCAGGTTGAAGACCACATGGCCAACCTGATCGTTGCCCAGTTGCTGTTCCTGGAATCGGAAAATCCTGACAAGGATATCCATCTCTATATCAATTCCCCGGGCGGCTCTGTCACCGCGGGGCTGTCAATTTACGACACCATGCAGTTCATCAAGCCGGACGTCAGTACCATGTGCATCGGCCAGGCTGCCAGTATGGGGGCCATGTTGCTGGCCGGCGGTGCCAAGGGCAAGCGCCTGGCTTTGCCACACAGCCGCATGATGATCCATCAGCCCAGTGGCGGCGCCCAGGGTCAGGCGGCAGATATTGAAATTCAGGCCAATGAAATCATCAAGATACGCAAGAAACTTAATGTATTGATGGCGCACCACACCGGCCAGCCTGAAGAGGTTATCGAGCGGGATACCGAGCGCGACAATTTCATGAGCGCTGAAGAGGCCCTGGAATACGGTCTGGTGGATAAAGTAATCGAGCAGCGAGTAGATAATAAGGTAAGTGGAGTGCCTGAATCCGAGTAAAGACTCAGGTTAGGCTTGCATTTGCTCAGCAATGCCTTCATTTTAGTCAGTAGCTGTGTTTCGGCTGGCGATATGGGTCTGAAAGCCACGTCCTTATTGGGATACAGGTCATATTTTTGCCGCCGGACAGGTCTGACAATCAGGACCTGAGCGTAGCCTGCATCAGAGGCTCCTATGGCTTGCTGGTCACCTTCGGTGGTGGCAGGCAAGGCGTTTCAGAGTATGTTTCAAGAATTAAAGTTTTAGGCAATCCCCGAAATGTCAGATGATCGATACAACAAAGGCGACGACAACGGCAAGTTGTTGTACTGCTCCTTTTGCGGCAAATCCCAGCATGAAGTTCGCAAGCTGATTGCCGGCCCTTCGGTTTTTGTCTGCGATGAATGCGTTGATTTGTGCAATGACATTATTCGCGAGGAAATCCAGGAAAAGGAATCAGAGACCACCACCCGCAAGCTACCTGTTCCTGAAGAGATCAAGGAGACGCTGGACGAATACGTTATTGGCCAGGAAGCGGCCAAGAAAGTGCTGTCAGTGGCGGTCTACAATCATTACAAGCGCCTGAACTATGACAAGAGTCATGACGGTGTTGAGCTGAGCAAGAGCAACATCCTGATGGTGGGCCCCACCGGCACCGGTAAAACCCTGCTGGCCGAGACCCTGGCCCGACTGCTGGACGTGCCTTTCACCATTGCCGATGCCACCACCCTGACCGAGGCCGGTTATGTGGGTGAGGATGTAGAAAACATCATCCAGAAGCTGTTGCAGAAATGTGATTACGATGTGGAAAAGGCCCAGATCGGCATTGTCTACATCGATGAAATCGACAAGATCTCCCGCAAATCCGACAATCCCTCCATTACCCGGGATGTATCGGGCGAGGGCGTTCAGCAAGCCCTGCTGAAACTGATCGAGGGTACCGTGGCTTCGGTACCTCCCCAGGGCGGACGCAAACACCCGCAACAGGAATTTCTGCAGGTGGACACCTCCAATATCCTGTTTATCTGTGGCGGCGCCTTTGCCGGCCTGGACAAGATCATCCGCGATCGCTCCTCCAAGAGCGGCATCGGTTTTACCGCCGAAGTGCGTAGCCAGGAGGCAGAGGACCAGGTGGGCGAAACCCTGCGCGATGTAGAGCCGGAAGATCTGGTGAAATATGGCCTGATCCCCGAGTTCGTTGGCCGTCTGCCCATGATCGCCACCCTTGATGAACTTGATCTGGATGCCCTGGTGCGCATCATCAAGGAGCCCAAGAACTCCCTTACCAAGCAGTATGCCAAGCTGTTTGAGATGGAAGATGTGGAAATCCAGTTCCGCGATGACGCCCTGCGCGCCATCGCCCGCAAGGCCCAGGAGCGCAAGACCGGTGCCCGTGGTCTGCGCTCCATCATGGAAGTGGTGTTGCTGGAAACCATGTACAAAATTCCATCAATGGAAAAAGTCAGCAAGGTTGTTATTGATGCCGCCGTCATCAATGGCGAATCCGAGCCGCTGCTGATGTATGAGAATATCGAGCAACCGAACAAATCTGCGGTTGACGAGTAATCTCGGCTCTGGGCCTTGAACTTTCGAGGCCCGGCACCATGTCTTGGACAGGCATAATTTGATACCTAGAGTACCCTTATGAGTTCATCAGCCGATGTTTCCGGTTCTACCACGCTGCCGCTGCTGCCGCTGCGTGATGTTGTTGTTTATCCCCAAATAGTCCAACCGCTGTTCGTCGGGCGCCCCAAATCCATCAAGGCCCTGGAGCTGGCCATGTCCAGCGACAAGCAGGTACTGCTGGTGGCCCAGCGCAATGCCTCCGAGGACGAGCCGGGCACAGACGACCTGTTCAGCATCGGTACCGTGGCAACGATTCTGCAATTGATCAGGCTACCGGATGGCACCGTCAAGGTACTGGTCGAAGGCCTGGATCGGGCTCGCATCAAGGATGTCATTTTCGAGGATGACCATTTCAAGGCCGAAACCAGTGTTTTGGCGCCCGAGGAAGTGCCCGAGAAAGAATCTGCTCTGCTGATCCGCTCTTTGTTGTCCCAGTTTGATCAGTATGTGCAGCTCAGCAAAAAGATTCCCCCGGAAGTCATGACTTCCATTTCCAGCATCGACGAGCCGGGCCGGCTGGTGGATACCATAGCCTCCCACATGTCCCTGCAACTGGAAGAGAAGCAGAATCTGTTGGAACTGGCTGGCCTGCAGGCGCGCATTGAACATCTGATGTCCCTGATCGAGGGTGAGATCGACCTGTTCCAGGTGGAGAAACGCATCCGCGGTCGCGTCAAAAAGCAGATGGAGAAGAGCCAGCGCGAGTATTATCTGAACGAACAGATGAAAGCCATCCAGAAGGAAATGGGTGAGCTGGAAGACGTGCCCAATGAAACCGAGGAGCTGAAGCAGCGCATCGAAGAAGCCGGCATGCCCAAGGAAGCCAAGGAGAAAGCTGTTCAGGAATTGAACAAGCTGAAGATGATGTCGCCGATGTCATCAGAGGCCTCAGTGGTGCGAACCTATCTGGACTGGATGATCAGCATTCCCTGGAAAAAGCGATCCCGGGTGCGCCTGGATCTGGCCAGGGCAGAAGAGATTCTCGAAAACGATCATTACGGGCTGAAAGAAGTCAAAGAGCGCATTCTCGAATACCTCGCTGTCCAGAAGCGAGTTAAGAAACTGAAAGGTCCAATACTCTGCCTGGTGGGTCCGCCCGGTGTTGGCAAGACTTCACTTGGTGAATCCATAGCCCGTGCCACCAACCGTAAATTTGTTCGCATGGCCCTGGGTGGCGTGCGTGATGAGGCCGAAATTCGCGGCCATCGTCGTACCTATATTGGCTCCTTGCCCGGCAAATTGCTGCAGAAACTGTCCAAGGTGGGCGTTCGCAATCCACTGTTTTTACTGGATGAAATTGACAAGATGGGCATGGATCATCGTGGTGATCCGGCCTCGGCGCTGCTGGAAGTACTGGACCCGGAGCAGAACAATTCCTTCAATGATCACTATCTTGAAGTGGATTATGACCTGTCAGAGGTGCTGTTCGTTTGTACCTCAAACAGCATGAACATTCCCGAGCCCTTGCTTGACCGCATGGAAGTCATTCGAATTCCCGGCTACACCGAGGATGAGAAGGTCAATATCGCCCAGCGTTACCTGATTCCCAAGCAGCTCAAGAACAATGGCCTGAGTGCCGAGGAACTGGTTTTCCCGGAAGAGCCGATACGTGACCTGATTCGCTATTACACCCGTGAAGCGGGTGTCCGGGGCCTGGAGCGCGAGATTGCCAAGGTCTGCCGCAAAGTGGTCAAGGAGCATTCTCTCGACAAGTCCAGCAAGAACAAGAAGAAGGTTGCCACTATCGAACTCAATAGCGATATGCTGGAAAAATACTCCGGTGTGCGCAAATACGACTTCGGCAAGGCCGAGGAAGAAAACATGATCGGGCAGGTCAACGGCCTGGCCTGGACATCGGTGGGTGGCGAATTGCTGACCATTGAGGCCATTGCCGTAGAAGGCAAGGGCAAGACCATCAAGACCGGTTCCCTCGGTGACGTCATGCAGGAATCTATCCAGGCTGCGTTCACCGTGGTACGAAGCCGGGCCAAGACCCTGGGTCTGAATTCCGACTTTCATGAGAAGTACGATTTGCATATCCACGTGCCCGAGGGTGCGACTCCCAAGGACGGTCCCAGTGCCGGTGTTGGCATGTGCACGGCCCTGGTGTCGGTGCTGACCAATATCCCGGTACGCGCCAATGTGGCCATGACTGGCGAAATTACCCTGCGTGGTCAGGTGCTTCGCATCGGTGGTCTGAAGGAGAAATTGCTGGCTGCCCATCGCGGTAATATTAAAACCGTGATTATTCCTGCCGATAATGAAAGAGACTTGGCAGAAATCCCGGATAACATCAAAGCGGATCTGAATATTGTTCCGGTGCGCTGGATTGATGAAGTACTGGAACACGCATTGCAGTATCAGCCGACTCCGCTGAGTGGCGAAGAAAAGACCGAAGAGAAAAAGAAAGCAAAGCAGGAAGAGATTGACCAAAGTAGTGACGAAAAGCACATAAATACGCACTAAACCCGCGTGTTTTCGGTTGACACGGCTTTCTGGCGCTTGGTATAAAGATTCGGTCTAAAGCCACGTATATGCTGTATTCGGGGAACTTTTCCAGATCAAAACAGGGCTTGAAATTCAGCTGTTATTCCAATCTGTTATGTGCTTGTTGATTGGTGACAGAAACCAGACTCAATACTGAATTCAAGAAGTTTTTGATAAAAACAACTTCAAAACCTAGAAGGGGATAATGTGAATAAATCAGAACTTATAGATGCTGTCGCCGCTGCTGCGGATCTTCCAAAAGCGGCTGCCGGTCGAGCTATCGATGCGACTATCGACGCCATTACCGACTCCTTGAAAAAAGATGATCCGGTAGTGCTGGTTGGTTTTGGCACATTCCAGACCAAGAGCCGTGCTGCCCGCACAGGTCGTAATCCACAAACTGGTGCGCCAATCGAAATCAAGGCTGCACGAGTGCCCAGCTTCAAAGCCGGTAAAGCACTTAAGGATGCGGTGAACTCATAAGCATCTTGTCTGCCGAGAGTTTTTGGTCGGCAGGTCTAAAAAGATCAAAGATTAATTGCTGAGCCAGTGGCCGGCAGTTTTGGAGAGATCCAACAGGGCGCATCTTCGGATGCGCCTTTTTAGTTTTTAAAAGTTTGTTGCTGGCGACAAACAGATTTACCCGCGGTCCGAATCAGGGCTGGTCAGCAGCAATTCGATAACGAGCAGGAAACCAGACTGTTGCCAGGGTCTGGATAACAGAAGACGAGAATCAGGGCAGAGCTTGCAACGTCACTCTGTCCGGCCAAGCATTCCAGGAACAACTATGCTGCAGGATATAAGAGATAATTCACAGGGCGTCATTGCCAAGATCATTATTGGTTTGATCGTGGCAGTCATGGCCCTGTTTGGTGTGGAATCAATCATCGGCGGCTTTACTGCTGCCCCGTCTGTCGCCGAGGTTAATGGCGAGGAGATAACCGAGGTCCAGCTTCAGAACAGCACCCAGAATCTGATGAGTTCCATCGGTGCCAACCCCGGCGATATCGATCAGGCGCTGGTAGAACAACTGGCGCTGAACCAGCTTATCGAAGAGACCATTCTTCGCCAGGCAGCCACTGATGCCGATCTGGCAATTTCCAACGATGCAATCGACCGCGCCATCATCAATACGCCCCAGTTCCAGGTAGGCGGTGTGTTTGACTCTGACCTGGCGGTCCGCACTCTGGCGGCCCAGGGTTTCAGTGTGCCGTTGTATCGCGCCGACCTGCGTCAGCGCATGCTGATGGGGCAAGTGGCTAATGCCTACAGCAGCTCCAATTTTTCCACCGATGCCGAGCTTGAGCGCATTGCCAGGTTAACCCGGCAGAGTCGGGATTTCCGTTATATCTCCATTCCCATGGGCACGCGAACGCTGGAAACAGCCATTACTGACGAGCAGATCGCCGCCTATTATGAAGACAATCAGGAGCAGTTTCGCGAACCGGAATCGCTGCTGCTGAGTTATGTGATTCTGGATCAGGCCTCGATCGCAGACCAGATTGAAGTGCCGGAAGCGGAGCTTCGCACTCTCTATGAAGAAGAGCGTAATGCCTTCGAGGGTTCTGCCGAGAAACGCGCTTCCCATATTCTGTTTGAAGTCATCGGCAGCACTACTGAAGAAGAGGCCATGGCCGCCGCCACAGCCGCCAGGGCGAGGCTGGATGCCGGTGAAGACTTTGCTGACCTGGCACTGGAGCTGTCCGATGATGTGGTATCTGCTGAAGAGGGCGGCGATATTGGCTACTCCGATGGGGGTGCCTTCCCCGAGCCGATTGAAGAAGCTCTGGAAGCGCTGTCGGTTGATGAAGTGTCCCAGCCGGTGCTGACCGAATTTGGTGTGCACCTTGTCAAACTGACCGAAGACAACGAAAACGTGTATCCGGAGTTCGCTGAAGTTCGCGAGCGCCTGGAAGCTGAGCTGAAGAGTTCCGAGGTGGAACTGGCCTATGCGGAGCAGCTTGAAAACCTCTCTAATCTGGCATTTGAAACCGGTGATCTGGAAACCATCTCCAATCAGCTGGGTCTGCCTGTTCAGCAAAGTGAACCGGTGACCCGCAACGGCGGCAGCGGCATCTTCGCCAATCCGGCAGTGCTGGAGGCGGCATTTTCGGATTCAGTATTGCTGGAAGGCAATAACAGCGATGCCATTGAACTCGACGACAGCCGTGCCGTGGTCTTGCGGGTGGAGCAATTCAATGAGTCTTATATCCTGCCTCTGGAAGAGGTGGAGCCGGAGATAGCCGTGAATCTGCGTACCGAGATGGAGCGGGAGGCGGTTCAGGAAATCGGCAATGAATTGATGGTGGCCGCGTCCGCTGGTGAAGGGCTGGATGAATTGCTGGCTCAGTACGAACTGGAATGGATCGCCCAGGAAGACGTGCTGCGCAGTTCCACCGTGGCCAATCAGTCCCTGATCAGTGAGGTGTTTTCACTGCCTGATCCGGCTACCCGGGACAGCAACCCCCTGAGTAGCCTGACCCTGCCCAATGGAACCTTCGTTATGCTGGAGCTGACGGAAGTGACGCCCGGAAGTCTGGAGTCAATGAGCGATGAAGAGCGTGAAGCCATGCGCCTGACCATGGCCAATGACCTGGGCAGTGCGGATTTCAGTGGCTATCTGGCTACTCTGCGCAGCAATGCAGATATTCAGCAGCGGGAACCGGCGCCGGAATTCTAGCGCCGGCACCAGCCTGGCTTGTCAGAACAAGCGACGACAGCGGCTAGCTGTCGTCTGCTTCTTCCAGTGATCCCATGGCGGTGGTATTGAAGCCGCCATCAACGTACAGAATCTCACCCGATATCCCGGACGCCAGATCCGAACTCATGAAGGCTGCGGCATTACCCACTTCGTCAATGCTGACATTGCGTCGCAGTGGTGTTTGCCGGGCATTGTGATCCAGCATCTTGCGGAAACTCTTGATGCCAGAAGCCGCCAGTGTGCGTATGGGGCCCGCTGAGATGGCATTGACTCTGGTGCCCTCGGGGCCAAGACTTGAAGCCATATAGCGCACATTGGCCTCCAGGCTCGCTTTGGCAAGGCCCATGACATTGTAATTGGGCAGGCTGCGCACGGCGCCCAGATAGCTCAGCGTCAGCAAGGAGCCTTGCTGCCCGCGCATCAGCTCACGGCCACCCTTGGCCAGGGCCACGAAACTGTAGGAACTGATTTCATGGGCGGTAAGAAAGCCCTCGCGGGTGGTAACGTCAACATAATTGCCATCCAGTTCGGCACCGGGTGCGAAGGCCACACAATGTACGATGCCATCCAGGCTGTCCCAGCTTTCCGACAAACCTGAAAACAGATCTTCTATCTGCTTGTCACTGGTGACATCACAGGGAAAGGTGAGGGAAGAACCCCAGCCCTCGGCAAATTTGTCGACCCGATCCTTGAGTTTCTCGGTCTGATAGGTGAATGCCAATTCGGCGCCTTCCCGATGCATGGCGGCAGCGATACCCGAGGCAATCGACAATTTGCTGGCCACACCCAGCACCAAAATGCGTTTTCCGGCTAAGAATCCCATAATCTCTTCCCTGTTAAAGCAAAAGCTCTAGTTTACTTGAAAACCCCCGCCCAGGGATAACGGCAATGCCTATCGGATGCCGTGCATGAAGTGCTTGAGCAGGGGAGACAGGGCAATGGCGGCCACACCGGCAGCAATGCTGTACCAGCCAGCGGTGCTGTAAACGTCCATATAGTTGGCCAGGGCGGCGGCCGGGTCTGTCACCTCGCCGCCGATGGTGTCAGAGCCGGTCATGGCAGCGATGGTGCCGGACACATAGTTACCGGCTGCCGATGCCAGGAACCAGCAGCCCATCATCATCCCCACCACCCGGGGCACCGACAGTTTGGTGGTCATGGACAGGCCAACCGGTGAAATACAAAGCTCGCCGGTGGTATGCAGAAGATAGAGCAAAATCAGCCAGATCAGGGCGACCTGGGTGGGGTCGGTGGCAATGGAAGCACCATAGACCAGAAACAGGAAACCCAGGCCCAACTGAATCAGTGACAGGGCGAATTTCATGGGGGTGGCAGGTTCCCAGCCGCGCCGGGCAAGTGCCAGCCAGGTCATGTTGAAAAGTGGTGCCAGGGTAATGATGAAGAAGGCGTTCACCGATTGAAACGCCGCCGCCGGGATAACAAGGCCCATTACCTCACGATCAATATTGCGATCAGCCATCAGGTTCAGCGAGCTACCGGTTTGTTCAAACAGGGACCAGAAGATAATCTGGTAGCTCATCAGGAACAGGCAGACCAGCATGCGATTGCGGTCATGGGGCTCGCATTTGAGAATGGCGTAGCTCACCACCACCAGGGTCATGATGACCAGCGACAGGCCGAGTATGCCTCCCACCAGACTGCGGTACTGCATGAGCTGCCAGCATAGCAGCACGCCCGCCAGGGTCAGCAGATAGATAAACCACTCGCGATTGATGCCTGGCAGAACCGGCTGCTGCAGCAGTTCCGGTTGCATTGGCTTGCTGGCCTCGCCGAAATGATGCTGGCCTCGCAAGAACATCAGCAGACCGAATAACATGCCCACGCCGGCTGCGCCAAAGCCCCAGCCGAATCCAAAGTATTCCATCAAAAAGCCGCAGACGATGGCCCCCAGAAAGGAACCCAGATTGATGCCCATGTAGAACAGGGTAAAGGCACCATCGCGACGGGGGTCACGTCGTTCATACATGGATCCAACCAGGGTGGAAATATTGGCCTTGAGAAAGCCCACTCCCATGATTATCAGTGCCAGGGAGAAATAAAAAATCTGCAGATAGAGGGCATCCCGTTGCACCTGCCTTTCTCCATTCACCAGTATCTCGGTGGCCTGGCTACCTTCGATAGCCATGCCACCGTGACCGGCCACCAGCAAAATAGCACCAAGAATCACCGCTTTGCCTGGTCCCAGATAGCGATCGGCGACGATGCCGCCGATGACCGGAGTGATATAGACAAGACTGATATAGGCGGCATAAATGCCGGCGGCGGCCTCATCGGAAAACAGAAAGTGCTGGGTGAGATAGAAGATAAGCAGGGCGCGCATGCCGTAGTAGCTGAAGCGCTCCCACATCTCGGTGAAGAAGCAGGTGACCAGTCCGCGCGGGTGGCCCAGGAATTCGGCCTGGCCAGTGAGGGTAGTGGCGGTTGCGTTGCTCATTATTTTTTTCTTCTTGTTAATACATTTTTAACTTGCCAGGCAACGACCCTGGCCGTCACTGGAATTGGTCCTGCTCGCAGTTACGGTGCCTGCACCCGTATGCGCTGGTCCGGGTAGATAATCTCATTGTCAGTAAAGCCATTCCACTCAAGCAGTTCTTCCACTGACAAACCCAGTCGGCTGGCAATGCGGGCCAGACTGTCTCCGGAGCGAACCCGGTACCAGTTGGAATCGCTGGCAGACGCGGTGCTGGCGAGGGTGGTAGCGGAACTGTCGCCGTAGTCCAGATCAAGCAATTGCCCGGGCATCAGCAGGGCGTCCAGGGCGAAGCCGTTGTGGCGGGCAATGTCCTGCGAGCGGAGCTGGAAGCGGCGGGCAATGCTCCACAAATTATCGCCGGCACGCACGCGGTAGCTGTCCGGGACAGCAGGGGGCGCCGACTGGGTCGGCGCCATACTGGCCAGTTGCGTCAGGTCACTGGCATTATTCAGGCCACGGGGAATCAGCAGGGAGCGGCCAGCGATGATGCGGCTGCTGCCAAGGCGGTTGACCACCTGCAAAACTTCAACACTGGTGCCCAGCTTGCTGGCGATGCCGCCAAGGGTGTCGCCGGCCTGAATCTCATAGCGATCCCAGGTGACAAACTGGTCGGCCGGCAGTGATTGCAGCCTGGCCTGCAGTTTGGCGGCGTTCTCAGGCGGCAGGTACAGTTGTTGTGGCGTATCGGGGTGGGTGGCCCATTGCCGGTACCCATTATTGAAGTGCCGCAATTGCTCATAATCAATCTCAGCCAGGCGCGCGGCTTGAGCAAGATCTATCTGCGAGCCAATTTCAACCAGTTGCAGGGGATTTGAATTGGCCAGGGCCGGGAGTTCCACCTGGTAATTGTCCGGTTCACTGACAATGGCGGCAATGGCGAGCAGCTTTGGGACATGGGCCCGCGTTTCCGGCGCCAGGGGCAGGGACCAGAAATCCAGGCCCTGTTCGCTGTCCTGGCCGCTACGCCGAATGGCACGGCGCATATTCGGTGAGCCGGTGTTGTAGGCGCCGATGGCCACCAGCCAGTCTTCATCAAATTGGGTATGGATACGGCTGAGATAGGCGATGGCGGCCCGGGTTGAGGCATGGGGGTCACGACGGCCGTCATACCACCAGTCCAGTTGCAGGCCGAAGCTGCGGGCAGTGGGCCCCAGAAACTGCCACAGGCCGACAGCATGGACCGCCGAATAGGCATTGGGATCGAAAGTACTTTCCACTATGGGGAGCAGTGCCAGTTCGGCAGGCAGGCCTGCCGCTTCCACCTCATCGACAATGTAGTAAAGAAAGGGCTCGGCCCGCTCGCTGATCAGGTCGAAAAAGCGCTGATCCCCGGCATAATTGTCAATCCAGTACTGTACGTCTTGATGTTGATAATGTGCCTGCAATTGCAGGCCATGGCGAATTCGATCCCAGAGATCGTCAAACGCTGTGGGCAGTGCTTCACTGTCCTCGATAGTAGTGAGTTGCGGTACCCGGGCTTCCCTTGCCGGTCTTGCTTCTGCCGACTCACTTGCAGGAGCCGGGGCTTGCGGTACCGTGTTTACCTGACAGGCCGCCAGGAATACAACAAGAAGAAAGTAAAATTGTCGGGGGATTACTGCGAGTCGGGAAAAGCTCCCGGAAGCTGTTGCTACTGCCATGTTAAAAACTGTCTTTCCATTGTCTTAGTGCGGTGAATACCTCGAGCTCCGAGTTGGTATTCATTTGCCTGCCTTGCAGGGTCTGTTTGATGCCCTTGCTTTGACAGCGCAGAAAAGGATTAGTTGCCAATTCCAGAGCCAAGGTGGAGGGCAGGGTTACCTCGTCGTTGCGACGCTTCTCACTCTCTCTGTCAATGCGCGCCTGCAGGTCGCTGTTGTCAGGCTCCGCGGCGACTGCAAATTTCAGGTTGGCCAGTGTGTATTCGTGTGTGCAGTAAACCAGGGTGTCCTGGGGCAGCGCAGTCAATTTGCCCAGTGACTGCAGCATTTGCTGCGGCGTTCCTTCGAACAGGCGGCCACAGCCGGCTGCAAACAGGGTATCTCCGCAGAACAGGATTGGCTCCGGGCCTTGCTCGCAGTAGTAGGCAATATGATCGAGTGTGTGACCAGGTACCTCCAGTATCTGAAAGCGATAATCCCACAGATCGATTTCATCCCCCTCGCCAAGCGGTTGATTAATTCCCTGGATACCCGGATTCCTGGGGCCAAAAACGACAGGATCGAAGCGCTCAATCAACTCCGCCAGCCCACCGGTGTGGTCTGGATGATGGTGAGTGATAAAAATATGGCTCAGGCGCATGTCGTGCTCGGCCAGAAACTCCAGTACCGGCCCGGCATCGCCGGGGTCAACCACACAGGCATCCTGGTGCCCGGACAGGGTCAGGGTCCAGATGTAATTGTCGGTAAATGCGGGCAATGGCCGAATCGCCAGTGACATGGGGGCTCCGATCTGACAGCATGGGTTTAACCGCACATAATATAGGGAAATCAGCGTATTACAAGCCGGCGGAGGGCCCTGATAATGGCTATTTGGCAGGCTGTTGCTGGAGCGTTAGAATCAGCTGTGCAAACCCTTCCATGACTGTTCCAGGAGCCACCACACGCTGTCATGAGCAGTTTTTCCAAACATGAGACCCGTCGTCGCCTGCTTCGCGGCATGCCGGATTCCGATATGATGCAAATGCTGATCGGGCGCTGGTTTCAGACAGCCCAGGGACGAATGGTCTGGCAGTACGAACAGGAAAAGCTGGCACCAATCATCTCCCGGCTGTTTGGCTACCATATCCTGCAGATCGGCTGCCACGAAGAGTATTCACTGCTTGCTGAAAGCCCGGTTGGCCACAAGATCATGTTCGCTCCCGGTTGGCGGCCGGGGGTCAGGCAGGCGGTTGCCGATAACGAGGAACTGCCGCTGGCCAACGACAGCATGGATGTGGTGTTATTGCACCATGCTCTGGATTTCACCGAAGACCATCACCGCCTGTTGCGTGAAGTAACCCGGGTATTGCGACCCGGTGGTCATCTGCTGATCGTGGGCTTCAATCCCTACAGTGTCTGGGGTCTGTGGCGACTCTTCAAGCGTCGTATCCATATGCCCTGGCGAGGTCGTTTCATCAGCCGGGGCCGTCTGACTGACTGGCTACAACTGCTGGACCTGCAAATCAGCAAGGTTGATTACAGCCTGCATTTTCCACCACTGAAATTCCATCGACTGCTCAAGCATGCGAGCCGTTTTGAAAAACTGGGCGCCCGTCTGGGCAGTCCGCTTGGTGGAGCCTATATCGTGCTCTGTGTTAAACAGGCCGCAGCAATCACCCCGATTCTGCCGCGTTGGCGCAGCTTGCCGACTCGCGCCTCGGTAATACCGGCAGCCGAAAATGTCCGGGCAAGGAAGATTCACTAAAAACTGGTGCGGCAACGGTACCGAACAGAGGGAATGAAGTAGTGCTAGAAATGTATACCGATGGAGCGTGTCGGGGAAATCCCGGGCCGGGTGGCTGGGGTGTGTTATTGCGTTACGGGGATGTCGAGAAAACCCTGTATGGTGGCGAGCAGCATACCACCAATAATCGCATGGAGCTTACGGCTGTGATCGAGGGCCTCAAAGCCCTCAAAAAACCCTGCAAACTGAAAATCACCACTGACTCCAAATATGTACTGGGTGGCATTACCGAATGGATGCCCAACTGGAAAAAGCGCAATTGGAAAACCGCCAGCAAGAAGCCGGTGCAGAATGTGGATCTGTGGCAACAACTGGATGAACTGGTTGCCATGCATGAAATCGAGTGGGACTGGGTAAAGGGACACAGCGGCCACGCTGAAAATGAGTTGGCCGATGAACTGGCCAATCGTGGCATAGATGAACTTTGAGGATTAGCAAACTATCACCATGAGACAGGTAGTACTTGATACAGAAACCACAGGGCTCGACCCCCAGCAGGGGCATCGCGTCATCGAAATCGGTTGTGTGGAAATACAGAACCGTCGCCTTACTGGCAGGCATTTTCATTACTACCTGAATCCCGATCGTGATATCGATGAGGCCGCGATCGAAGTCCATGGCCTGACCCGTGAATTTCTTTCTGACAAGCCGCGCTTTGCACAAATTGAGGCGGAGTTCATCGACTTTGTCAGGGGAGCCGAACTGGTGATTCACAATGCGCCCTTCGATATCGGTTTCCTCGATGCCGAACTGAAACGCAACAGTTCATCAGTGCAGGATATGGGCAGCATTTGCGCAGTCCTGGACAGTCTGTTGCTGGCCCGGGAGAAACACCCCGGACAGCGCAATAATCTGGATGCACTGTGCAAGCGTTACGGAGTCGATAATACCCAGCGTGAGCTACATGGCGCCTTGCTGGATGCGGAGATACTGGCGGATGTTTATCTGCTCATGACCAGTGGCCAGTCGAGCCTCTCCCTGAAGGATGAAAGTGAGGAATCGAATCAGGGAGTACAGGTTCGCAAACTCGACCCTGACAGACCCCCATTGCGAGTGATCAAGGCCAATCAAGCCGAGCTTGCTGCCCACCAGGAGCGCCTGGATGAAATTGCCAGGGCCAGTGGCGATGCCTGCCTGTGGCAGGAGCTCGATCAGCAGGAACCAGCCTGAGGAGATGGATTGAGTATCAATACAGCAGCAACAGGATCCAGCCATGCCTTTTATTCTCAGCGGCGCTGAATTAACCGATGATGACCGCGTCTTGCTGTTTCATGAAGGGCGTTTATTACTCTACGCCGAATCGGTTTACTGGCAGCGACGGCATCTGCAATCCTGGCTGCAGGAATTGAATGAGTTGCATCTGGTGGCAGAAAGCGAGCAGCGTTTTTTCGCCGCCTCAGTCAGCTCTTCCATGCTCGACGCCCTGGATGCCGAAGACCGCTCCCTGCGCAGCCTGGTGTTAGCTGGCGATGAGGCCCTGCTGGCCACCGCGGGCAAGGCCAATCAGATTCTGGACTGGTATCAGAGCCATCGTTATTGTGGCGCCTGTGGTGAGCCCACCGAGGCCCACCCCAGGGAGCGGGCTGTCATCTGCAGGCGCTGTAATCGCCACTATTTTCCCCGCATCAATCCCTGTGTGATTGTGCTGATTACCCGGGGTGATGAGATTCTGCTGGCCAGAAACAAACGTTACCGCAGCGGTTACTACAGTTGTCTGGCCGGATTTATTGAGATCGGTGAATCGGCAGAAGAAACCGTTCACCGCGAAATAATGGAAGAAGTAGGACTGCGGGTCGACAATATCCGCTATGTCAAAAGTCAGTCCTGGCCATTCCCCTCACAACTGATGCTTGGCTACTATGCGGATTATGTCAGTGGCGAGATTGTGCCTGAAGAGGCTGAGATAGAAGATGCCGCCTGGTTTGATGTCAGGCATTTGCCAGCTTATCCAGCCAGCCAGATCAGTGTGGCAGGCAACCTGATTGCTGGTTACACTGCATCCCGACTTGCCAATCGACGCTAAACGGCGATTGCAACAGAGAACTAAGGAGTAAGGATTGGAATTTCTCATAGAATACGGCCTGTTTCTGGCCAAGGCCATTACCATCGTGGTGGCGGTGTTGCTTATCATTGCTGCCATCGCCAACAGCAGCCAGAAACAAGGTCGGTCCGACAAAAAAGGCAGGATCAAGGTCACTCGCCTGAATGAACATTTTGAAGAACTGCGCGATACCCTGCGCCATTCAGTGCTGGAAAAGCCGCAGCTGAAAGCCCTGGAAAAGCAGGAGAAAAAACAAAAGAAAGCCGAGGAAAAGGCCAAAAAAGCCCAGGCCAGGCAAGAGGTCAAAGGCGAGCAGGGTGACAGCCAGGAGCGCAAGCCCAGGGTCTATGTGCTCAATTTCGAGGGCAATATACCAGCCGATGGCGTGGATTCACTGCGCGAGGAGATCAGTGCCGTTCTCTCCATGGCGGAGCCGGCCGATGAAGTCTTGCTGCGCCTGGAAAGCCCTGGCGGCATGGTGCATGCCTACGGCCTGGCCTCCTCACAATTGATGCGTATCAGGAATCAGAAAATCCCCCTCACCATCTGTGTCGACAAGGTAGCCGCCAGTGGTGGCTATATGATGGCCTGCCTGGCTGACCGTCTGGTGGCGGCACCTTTTTCCATCATCGGTTCCATTGGCGTATTGATGCAGCTGCCCAACTTTAACCGGGTGCTGAAGAAACACGACGTGGATTTTGAACAGATCAGCGCCGGTGAATACAAGCGCACCCTGTCCACATTTGGAGAAATTACTGAAAAGGGCAGGGAAAAAGCCAAAGAGGACGTGGAATCCATCCATGAGATATTCAAAGCCTGGGTCAAAGAGCATCGCCCGGTGGTTGATATAGACAAGATTGCGACCGGTGAGACCTGGCTCGGCGTGCAGGCCAAAGAGCGTTACATGGTCGATGATATTCGCACCAGCGACGAATGCATTATCAAAGCCTGCGAACAGGCCGATGTGTTCGAGGTGGAGTTTGAGCTCAAGAAAAGCCTGCAGGACAAAATGGGCCGAGCCTTCGGCAGTGTCTTTGACAGCCTCTATGGCAAACTTTTCGAGAAATCGGAAGGCAGCCATTATCAGTAAAACAACGAAACACTTTCGGGAGTACAGGGTTTATGCAATATCGGGCACTGGTAGTTAGCGAGGAACAGGAAAAGCAGTTCACTGCCCAGGTCACTACCCTGGATACTGACAATCTTCCCGCAGGGGATGTGCTGATTGAAGTGCATTATTCCTCACTGAATTACAAGGATGCCCTGTCTGCCTCCGGCAACCGGGGCGTGACCCGGGAGTATCCCCACACACCGGGGATAGATGCGGCAGGCATCGTCCGGGAATCGGCCAGCGAGCAATTCAGCAGCGGTGATGAAGTCATCGTGATCGGCTACGACCTGGGCATGAACACTGCCGGCGGTTTCGGCCAGTTCATTCGGGTACCGGCTGGCTGGGTTGTGCGCAAACCGGAGGCATTGAGCTTGCGGCACAGTATGTGCCTGGGCACAGCCGGTTTCACCGCGGCACTTTGTGTCGACAAGTTGCTGGCGGCCGGCCTGCAGGCCGATGCCGGAGAGGTGCTGGTGACCGGTGCAACCGGTGGCGTGGGGGTAGTAGCCATTGCCCTGCTGTCCAAACTGGGCTTTCAGGTGGTTGCCAGTACCGGCAAGCCCCAGGCCAGCGACTGGCTGCGAAACTTCGGTGCGGCAGACATCATTGACCGGGGTGAGTTGTCAGAGGAAAACAAACGCCCTCTGCTGAAAGAGCGTTGGGCCGGGGCGGTGGATGTGGCAGGGGGGAATACCCTTTTGACTATTCTCAAATCACTGCGCTATGGGGGCAGTGTGGCAGCCTGCGGGCTGGTGGAGTCACCTATGTTCCAGGCCTCGGTGCTGCCTTTCATCCTGCGTTCGGTGAATTTGCTGGGCGTGGATTCCGTGGAACTTCCCATCGAGCGTAAACAGGCGGTCTGGAGCAAGCTGGCAACAGAATGGCAGTTGGACGGGCTGGATCAGATGGTCAATGAAATTGGTTTTGATGAACTGGCCGGCAGCCTCGATAAGGTCCTCAAAGGTCAGGCCCAGGGACGCTATCTGCTCAATCTTCAATCCTGACCGGGCAGCAGGCCCCCAAAGTAATCAATCGCGACGCAGACGGCTATTGGTGGCAATGGGGGTGGGGCAGTACATCACCACCACATAGGAAGAAATCAGAAAAGTGATAATCGCCGCTGCCTGAATGGTCAGGGATGCGCGTTCACCGATGGCGCCGGATTGCGAAGCAACAAAAGCAATCAACAGGGAAAACTCACTGATCTGCCCCAGCCGCAAGCCGGCATCCCAGGCCAGGCGACTGCGCTCACTGAAGCGCCGCAACAGGTATTGAAAAATAACCGGTTTACTGGTCAGGGCAAGGGCCGCCAGTAGCAGCGCCGGTAGCAGAATATCGCCCAACAGATTGACATTGAACTGGGCGCCAAGCGAGAAAAAGAACAGGATCAGGAAAAAGTCACGCAGCGGCTTCAGGCTCTGGGCAATGAACAGGGCAATGGGACTGGTGGCCAGAGACACGCCCGCCACAAAGGCACCAATTTCTGCCGACAGGCTCATCTGTGCGGCCAGGGCCGCCAGGCCCAGACACCAGCCGATGGCCAGCAGGAAAATATACTCCCGGAAATGATCGAAGCGTGCGATCAGTGCCACCAGCAAATAACGGGTCGTCAGCCAGGCGAACAGCAGCAGCAGTGGCAAGGCCAGCAAGACCCGCAAGGCACTGGTTTGTTCGGCATGGCCGGAATCGAGAAACACCAGAATGAAAATGGCGATAAAATCCTGCAGCAGCAGAATGCCCACCATCAATTCTCCCATATGCTTCTGATGCAGCACCGTAGTTGGTAGCAGCTTGATGCCAATAATGGTGCTGGAGAAGATCATGCTGAACCCGATCACCATGCTTTCCAGCGGACTGAAGGCGAAGATAAAACCGGTTGCATAACCCAGCAGGAAAAAAATCAGGGAGCTGGCCAGGGTGACCAGAAACGTCTTTTTGAGGGTGACAAAAAGTTTGCTGGGCTGCATGTCCAGGCCCAGCAGAAACAGCAGAAAGATGATGCCGAATTCGGAGATGTCGGTCAGCAGGGAGGCTTCCGCCACATAGCCGAATCCATAGGGGCCAAGAATCACACCTACGAAAATATAGGCAACCAGCAGCGGCTGCTTCAGGAACAGGGCCACGGTGGACAGCATCGCTGCCCCGGTGAAGATCAGGAAAAAGGAAAAGAGTAGGGAATCGTGTTCCATGCGGCGGCGGCCCCGGCAGTCGTTAATTGACTATAGCCAGTCACCGACGCCGGAACAAGGGCTGGGGTTGGTCCACAGAAGCCTGATAGCCGGTATGGTAATCAGAGAAAGCCTGCAGGCAATCCTCGGGGTCCTGGTCATGACGCAGCAGGAAGGCGTCGAAGCCGCAGCGTGCCATGTAAAACAGCTGATCCCGCAGTACGTCGCCGATGGCGCGTACTTCGCCCTTGTAGCCCAGTGAATTACGTAGCTCTCTGGCATTGGTATAGGAGCGACCGTCGGAAAAAGCCGGGAAATTCAAGGCAATCAGGGGGAAGTTGTGGACTTCGTCGCCGATGTCATTGACGTTTTCATCGCTGTCCAGCCAAAGCGCGAAATTGCCACTGTAGTTGGCGATCTCTTCAGGATACTGTCGCCAGAAATCCAGTTTGACGATGAAATTACGGCCCGGTACAGCCTGCAGAATTTCCGGACCAGTAGCGTCTTTCAGCACGCTCCAGTTGTCTTCCACAATCTCGCGATTCTTAATCAGCACTGGCATAAACCTGCTCCTTGAACGGATCGATTCCAACACGCTTGTAGGTGGCGAGAAAATCTTCGTCTTCCTGCCTGTGCTGCCGGTACACATCAACTATCTTGCGGATAACCAGGGGAATCTCGTCCTGGGCGAAGGCCGGGCCGATGATTTTGCCAAGGCTGGCTTCATTGCGGGACGAGCCGCCCAGGGATACCTGGTAGAACTCTTCGCCTTTCTTGTCGACACCGAGGATACCGATATTGCCCACATGGTGATGCCCACAGGCATTCATGCAGCCGGAGATATTGATGCGTAACTCACCAATCTCTTTCAGTTCCTGATGATCAGCAAACTGACGCTGAATGGATTCGGCAATGGGTATGGATTTGGCATTGGCCAGGGCGCAGAAGTCGCCCCCCGGGCAGCAGATAATGTCTGTCAGCAAATCCAGGTTGTGGCTGCCCAGGGATTTACTGTGTAGCTTCTGCCATAACTCAAAAAGCTGGTCCTGACGAACATCCGCCATCACCACATTCTGGTGATGGGTAACCCGCACTTCACCGAAGCTGTAGTCCTCGGCCAGTTGCGCCAGGTAATCCAGTTGCAGATCGGTAACGTCGCCCGGGGCCACGCCGGTCTGCTTGAAGCTGACCGTGACGATGGCATAGCCATCCTGTTTGTGCTGTTTCACATTCTGCTCATGCCAGGAAGCAAACAGGGCATTGTCGGCAAGCGCCGCGCTCAATTCGGGCGGGTTGTTCTCCAGCTCTTCATAGGGTGGTTGGGTGAAGAAGGATTTGCAACGCTGAATTTCTTCATCGGTGAGAGTTTGTGGGCCATCCTTGATGGCCAGCCACTCTTTCATCACCTTGTCACGAAAGGCATCGATACCGGTTTCTTTCACCAGAATCTTGATGCGGGCCTTGTATTTGTTATCACGGCGTCCTTCGCGATTATAGACACGCAGAATAGCTTCCAGTGCAGTCAGCAAATGTTGCTTTTCAACAAACTCAAAAACTTCAGAACCGATATGGGGGGTGCGCCCCAGGCCACCACCGGCCAGCACGCGAAAGCCAATGACGCCATCGTCATTTCGCGTCAGATAGACGCCGATATCGTGAACCTGGGTTGCTGCCTGATCCACTTTTGTGCCGCAAACAGCAATTTTGAATTTGCGCGGGAGATAGGCGAATTCCGGGTGAAAGGTAGACCACTGACGAATAATTTCGCACCAGGGTCGGGCATCTTCCAACTCGTCAGGGGCTACGCCGGCAAACTGATCCGTGGTGGTATTGCGAATACAATTGCCGCTGGTTTGATTGGCATGCATCTCCACTTCGGCCAGCTTGGCCAGAATGTCGGGCACATCTTCCAGGGCAGGCCAGTTAAACTGAAAATTCTGGCGAGTGGTAAAATGGCCATAACCCTTGTCGTATTCGCGGGCAATATGTGCCAATTGGCGAAGCTGCTTCGAGGCGAGCATGCCATAGGGCACTGCGATGCGCAGCATGGGCGCCAGGCGCTGCACATACAGTCCATTTTGAAGGCGCAGCGGCAGAAATTCTGCTTCGCTCAGTTTACCTTCCAGATAGCGGTCCGTTTGGTCCCTGAACAGGGCAACCCGATCCGCCTGCATCTGGTGGTCATAGTTGTCATAAACGTACATTTGTCGATTGCTCCAATATCGGCGCGGCGCATTGTAAACAAAGCGCCGGCCGTACACTAGGCGTATTAGTCCATTACCGGTGCCAGGAGCTTGCGCATGGCTGCACTGTCCACGCCCTTGCGCTCTGCCAGGTCATCTGCCTGCTCGGCATCGATACGCCCGATGGAGAAATAGCGAGCGTTCGGATTGGCGAAATACAGGCCACTGACACTGGCCGCTGGCCACATGGCATAGCTCTCGGTGAGCGTGACGCCGATACGGTCTGCATCCAGCAATTTGAACAAAGTGGTCTTTTCACTGTGATCCGGACAGGCCGGGTAGCCCGGCGCCGGGCGTATGCCCTGATATTTCTCGGCGATCAGATCTGCGTTACTCAACGCCTCGTCGCTCTGATAACCCCAGAACTCCTTGCGGACCCGCTCATGCATGCGTTCAGCGAAGGCTTCCGCCAGGCGGTCAGCCAGTGCCTTGGCGAGAATGGCCCGGTAGTCATCGTTGTCTTTCTCGTAGCGCTTGGCCAGTTCATCGGCGCCCAGGCCTGCGGTCACTACAAAGCCACCAATATAGTCCATCTTGCCAGCATCGGCAGGCGCTATATAGTCAGCCAGGCTGAGGTTGGGCAACTCTCCCTTGGGCATCTGCTGACGCAGAAAATACAGGGTCTCCATGGGCTCAAGCGAACCATTGCTGTGGTACAGGGTGACATCGTTGTCGCCCTGACGCTGGGCCGGCCAGAAACCGATAATGGCCTTGGCGGTAAACAGCTTTTCATCGATGATTTGCTTGAGCATGGTCTGGGCATCATTGAACAGATCGGTTGCCGCCTGGCCAACTTTCTCGTCTTCCAGTATGGCCGGGTATTTGCCCGACAATTGCCAGGTGATAAAGAAAGGTGTCCAGTCGATGTAGTCCACCAGATCCTCCAGTGAATAGTCGTCGAAGACCCGGGTGCCAAGAAAGGAGGGCTTGACGATTTCGTAGTCCAGTGACTCGCCGTTGAGTTTGTTGGCATTGGCATCGCTGTAGGCAATGGTTTTGCGTTTCTTGCCGCGTTTGGCAGTACGCTCACGAATCGTCACGTATTCCTCGCGAATCTTGCGGCGATATTCTTCCTGATTGCCGGAATTGAGCAGATTACTCACTACCGACACGCTGCGTGAGGCATCGGGCACATAGATAGTGCTGTTGTTTGTGTAGTTCTGTTCAATCTTCACCGCCGTGTGTGCCTTGGAGGTGGTGGCACCGCCAATCAGTAGCGGCAGATCAAAATCCAGGCGCTGCATTTCGCTGGCTACATGTACCATTTCGTCCAGTGATGGGGTAATCAGGCCGCTCAGGCCAATGATGTCCACATTCTCATCTTTGGCGGTTTGCAGAATCTTGTCGCAGGGCACCATGACGCCCAGATCGATAACGTCGTAGTTATTGCAACCCAGCACGACACCGACAATATTTTTGCCAATGTCATGCACGTCACCCTTAACGGTAGCCATCAGCACCTTGCCTTTGCTGCCGGTGTCAGCTTCGGTTTTCTCCGCTTCGATATAGGGAAGCAGATAGGCCACTGACTGCTTCATGACCCGGGCACTTTTTACCACCTGGGGCAGAAACATCTTGCCGGAGCCAAACAGGTCGCCAACCTCATCCATGCCGGCCATCAGGGGGCCCTCGATCACTTCGATGGGGCGATCTGCCTGTTGCCTGGCTTCTTCAGTATCTTCTTCGATGAAGCGGGTAATACCTTTCACCAGGGCATAGGCGAGGCGATCTTCTACAGATTTCTCGCGCCAGGACAGGTCTTCCACCTTGGATTTCTCGGGACCACCGCTGTAATTCTGCGCCACTTCCATGAGTTTTTCGGTGGCTCCATCATTGCGGTTGAGAACAACATCTTCTACGGCTGCTTTCAGGTCGGCAGGGATTTCATCGTAAACCGTCAGTTGTCCGGCATTGACAATACCCATGCTGAGGCCAGCCTTGATGGCGTGGTACAGAAATACCGAATGGATTGCTTCCCTGACAGTGTTATTGCCCCTGAATGAAAAGGAGACATTGCTGATGCCGCCGGAGATAAGAGCGCCAGGTAGATTTTCTTTAATGAAGCGACAGCACTCGATAAAGTCCACGGCATAATTGTTATGTTCATCGATGCCGGTGGCGATGGCGAAGACATTGGGGTCAAAAATAATATCGCTGGCAGGGAAGTCGAGTTTCTCTCGGAGCAAATCGTAGCTGCGTTTGCAGATCTGGTTCTTGCGTTCCAGAGTATCGGCCTGACCATCTTCATCAAAGGCCATGATAACCACAGCGGCACCGTGCTTCAGGCAGAGGCGCGCCTTGGCCAGAAAGTCTTCCTCGCCTTCCTTGAGGCTGATGGAGTTCACCACCGATTTACCCTGAATGCATTTCAGCCCGGCCTCAATGATCTCCCATTTGGAAGAATCCACCATTACAGGCACACGGCTGATCTCCGGTTCAGAGGCAATCAGTTTGAGAAACTTCTCCATGGCTGCCAGAGAATCCAGCATGCCTTCGTCCATATTGATATCGATGATCTGGGCGCCGGATTCCACCTGGTCGCGGGCGACATCCAGGGCTGTCTCATAGTCTTCTTCCCGAATCAGGCGGGCAAAGCGTGCCGAACCGGTAATATTGGTGCGTTCACCCACGTTCACGAACAGGGAGTTTTCGTCGATGGTAAAGGGTTCAAGACCACTCAGGCGACAGGCAGGTTTGATGTCTGGTAGTTTGCGCGGCGCGTAGTCGGCCACGGCATCGCGGATCGCCGAGATATGCTCTGGTGTGGTACCACAGCAGCCACCGACGATATTGACGAAGCCTTCAGCGGCAAATTCGGCGACGATTTTTGCCATCTCTTCCGGGCTCTGGTCGTAGTCACCGAACTCATTGGGCAGGCCGGCATTGGGGTGGGTGGACACATAGCAGGGCATCAGCGCGGAGGTTTCTTCGATATGGGGGCGCAGTTGTTCCGCTCCCAGGGCGCAGTTAAAACCAATGGATAATGGCTTGGCATGGGCCACAGAATTACAGAAGGCGGCTACGGTCTGCCCGGAAAGGGTACGGCCGCTGGCGTCGGTGATGGTGCCGGACACCATAATCGGCAAGCTTTTACCCAACTCTTCAAAGCATTGCTGGGCAGCAAACAGGGCCGCCTTGGCATTGAGGGTATCGAAGGCAGTTTCCACCAGAATAATGTCTGCACCGCCTTCTATCAGGCCCATGGTGGAATTACAGTAGTCTTCCACCAGCACGTCGAAAGAGGTATTGCGAAAGCCCGGGTCATTGACATCCGGGGAAATAGACGCGGTTTTGCTGGTTGGCCCCAAAACCCCGGCCACGAAGCGGGGCTGATCGGGGGTTTCTGCGCTTACCTCATCGCAGGCCTGACGCGCCAGGCGGGCGGCCTCCAGATTCAGTTCCCGGGCCAGGTCCTCAAGATGATAGTCGGCCTGGGAACTGCGGGTGGCATTGAATGTATTGGTTTCCACGATATCGGCACCGGCGCGCAAATAGGCCAGGTGGATGTCCTTGATGACCTCGGGCTGGGTCAGGCTCAGCAGGTCATTATTGCCGGACAAATCGTGGGGGAAGTCCTTGAAGCGCTCGGCGCGAAAATCGGCATCAGACAGCTTTTTCGCCTGAATCATAGTGCCCATGGCCCCGTCGAGGAGCAGGATACGTTGTTCGAGTGATTGGCGAAGGAGTTGTTCTGAGTCTTTACTATCCATGATAATTTCTTTGGTTGAAGTTAAGGAAAAAGCCAGCAATTTTAGCAAAAGCTGAGGCTGCTGACAGGTTAAATAATTGACTATTTTGCTCGGGTATTCTCAAGAAACCCGGAATCGAGTAAAATACAGTCTCGATCAAGTTGTACGCGAGGCACCTATGGTAACCATCACTGAATCCGCACAGGAATATCTCAAACAATTACTGGACAAGCAGAATTGTGAAGGAATTGCGGTGCGAATTTTCATACTGGATGCGGGCACGCCAAAGGCGGAAACCTGCATTTCATTTTGTCGGCCCGGAGAAGAGAAGGACGACGATGAGGTCAAGCAGTACGACGGATTCAAAGCATTCATCGATGTGCCCAGTATACCTTTTCTGGAGGATGCTGTCGTGGACTTTGCCAAGGATTCCATGGGCGGCCAGCTCACAATCAAGGCGCCAAACTCCCGTTTGCCCAAGATCAGTGACGACAGCCCGCTGGAGGACAGGATCAATTATGTCCTCTATAACGAGATCAATCCTGGCCTGGCGGCCCACGGTGGTATGGTGACTCTGGAAGAAATTCACGAGGACACAGTGGCCATACTGCGATTTGGTGGCGGCTGTCAGGGCTGTGGCATGGTAGATGTCACCCTCAAGGAAGGGGTGGAGAAAACCCTGTTGGGCCAGATTCCGCAACTCACTGAGGTTCGCGATGTAACCGACCACAGTAACCGGGAAAACGCTTACTACTAGCAATTGTCGCTCAATTGCCAGCGCCTTGAGGGCCGACTCAATCAGTCGGGGTAGGCTGCACTCAGGGCGCTGTAGATTCTGTCCTTGAAATCCGGGGCATCGGCATCGAGGCGGTGGATCACCTCCACCAGATGCTCATTGTCTTCGCGACCATGCCAATGTTTCAGATAGGTCCCTTCTTTATAGCCGCGGTCCTGACGGAACATATTGAGCACATTCTTGCCGACATACTGGCGATACAGTTCGGTCCAGTCCATGTCGCAGTCAGCCATGATTGCCGCGAACAGCGCCATATCGATACGCCGCAGCACTGACAGGGCAATCAATAGTTCCAGTTTACGCAACAGATCCAGTTCACCGAGCTGGTATTGCTGGCCATCGATTTCGATACGACTGGTGTTCTCGGCGGCCTGCAGGGCATCCAGCAGGGCCTGCAGTGGCTCTTCCGGCTCATGCTCATTGCGCAGTAGTACTTCAGAAAGAATGAAATGCCAGATATCGATCAGTTCCATCTGTAGCTGGGGCAGATCCTGGTGCTGCTTTTTCCACCATTTCCAGCCGTGATGCTCGATGGCTTCGGCGCCTTCGATGGCGACGGCACGCAAATAAGGGTAGCGGGCTGCGACCCAATCCGGATCGACTTTGGCGTTCATACTCGCCTGCAATTCGAGCATGGTGATGGCCTGATCCCTGGTCAGCATGTTTTTCTATCCTGCGAAATTACGGGGGAGGGGCGTGGACTTCAGTCGGCAGACAGGGCCTGCCGTCGGGCTTGTTTCAGAGAACTGAGCATTTCCTTGCGGCTTTGCAGCATGTCGCTGTAGGACTTGCGGGCGGCAACCACTTCGGCGTTTGCCGGATCAGAGGAATCCAGCTCTGCCAGCCAGGCCTCCAGCACAGCGATTTCACTGCTCAGTTGCCGGGTTCCTTCCTCGATCAATTTTTGATCAATATTGATGTCTGTATACTGCTCGCTGCCAGTATCTTTCTTGCTCATGGCTTGACCTTCCAGAACCGCTCGTTACTTATTTGCTGGAACCCCCTGACCGGGTCAGGACGGAGATCTTTGTCTCCCTGGATTCACCGGGCTGTTTGCGACCCTTGCTATTGTTTTTGTAAGTCGGGTCGGCCGCTCTACAGCTTTTCTGTTTTATTCACTCAAGTGCTGCCTTTATCCGATCACTGGCAGTGCCAGCGACCTGTTCTGGACCTTGTTATCGGCAGCTTCCCAGAATCGCATAGTGCAGATAGGCGGTCAAGAATGGGCGGCAGGCGAGCAGTCGAATCCTGGCCCTAGCCAATTCTGGCAGTAAATGCCTGCCACCAGTGACTATGGACCTGGCGTGGCAGCTGATGCTGGTTGGGGCGCCCCCAGCTGCCAATCATGGATTTGACGTCGCTCTTGCGGATCAGGCGCAGATGCGCGTAGCCGATTTCCATATAGTCATGCTTGAGTTCCGCCAGTTTGGACAGGTCCAGGCTTTTCAATTGCACCGGGGTAAGATGTTCGGCAGATTCAGATTTGTCATGCAGCAATTCGGCCGAGGCCGCCAACTGATAAAGGCGGTGCAGGATGGATTCCTGCTCTGCCTGTTCCTTGCATTGCTTGAGGCGCAGGCGCTCGATAATACAAGCCTGGTTGTAGGCGCCCCAGAGGGGGAATTCCTGCTCGCAAATGCTCATCGCCTGCTGCAGCTCGCCTTTTTTCTTCAATTCGGCGACTTCGTTCAGCCAGCCCTGGCTTGAGGCTCTGGGTTTGGCTGGTTTGCTGCCGCTGGCTGCAGCGCGCTTGTTTGTGTTGGCTTCGGCAGGCTGCTTCCGGTGGGGAGCAACTTGCGGAGCCCCGCCGGTATCAGTAGCAGCATCAGCACTGGCCAGCTTTGCGTCATCCGCCTCGTTTGTCGCCAATGGCGGCAGCGGGGTGGAGCGGTCGACATTGTATTCCACTTCCATGGTCTGATAGCGATGCAGACCATAGACAGTGGCACTCAGCAGAATCACTGCTAACAGGATGGACAGGAAAGCTACCATGGCCTTTTAGTGACAAGTCACTCCACAAGTCAGGGAAATACGGTGACTCAAAATCGGGCAGAGTCTGCCGGACGGAAAATACTAGCAAATTGACGATGCTCTGGGAAAACAAGTTTCATGGTTTCAGGGCCCAGCCGTCCTGCTTTCAGGTAGCATCACCGCAGCGAAAGAAATTTCAGCAAATAGGCTTGACTGGAAGCAGGACTCTCCTTAGAATCCCCCGCTCTTCGAAATCGCCCATGGTGATTTCTCTAGTCCCCTTCGTCTAGAGGCCTAGGACACCGGGTTTTCATCCCGGCAACAGGGGTTCGAAACCCCTAGGGGACGCCATATTGGGTATCCTGAGGATACTTGCAGAAAGCCCGGCTTTGGCCGGGCTTTTTTTTGCCTGCACCTTGGCCTGCACCAATGCCTACATTTTTGCATGCTGTCTGCACTTTGCTTTGCACGACAGCGGGCCAGGCCGATAATTTGCCCAAGTGCGCTGCAGCAGGCATACTCCCGCAGTCCCGGAAAACTGTATTAGCAATCCATAGCAGCCCACATTAGCAGCCCACATTAGCAAGCCATGACCACAGCGATCGCCATCAAGGATCTTCGGAAAACCTATGCCAATGGGTTCGAGGCGCTCAAGGGTATTTCCCTGACCGTAGAGCAAGGCGATTTCTTTGCCTTGCTTGGCCCCAATGGTGCCGGCAAATCCACCACCATCGGTATTATCTCCACACTGGTGAACAAGACCGGCGGCAGTGTGGAGGTGTTTGGCCGCGATGTGCAGACCCATGTCTATGAGGCCAAGCTGGATCTGGGCATCGTTCCGCAGGAAGTGAATTTCAGTCAGTTTGAAAAGGTCGGTGATATTGTCATGACCCAGGCAGGCTATTATGGCTTGCCACGATCGCTTGCCAGCGAAAGAACGGAAATATACCTGCGCAAACTGGGGCTCTGGGACAAACGCAATGATCGCTCCCGATCGCTCAGTGGCGGCATGAAGCGTCGCCTGATGATCGCCCGGGCACTGGTGCATGAGCCGAGGTTGCTGATTCTCGATGAACCCACCGCAGGAGTGGATATCGAACTGCGCCGCTCCATGTGGGATTTCCTCACCGAGATCAATGAAACCGGCACTACAATTATCCTCACCACCCACTATCTGGAAGAAGCCGAGCAACTCTGTCGCAATATTGCCATCATCGATGAAGGAGAAATTATCGAGAACACCAGCATGAAAAAGCTGCTGGCGGAACTCGACCAGCAAACCTTTATTCTCGACAGTAATGACAACATCGGCAGCCTGCCCGGGTTGGACATGGAAAATGTCAGCCTGCACAAGGTGGACGAGCATAGCCTGGAGGTCACCATTAGCGGTGGCCAGTCGGTAAACCAGGTCTTCGCCGTACTGGACAAGGCAGGCATCCAGATCAACAGCCTGCGTAACAAGAGTAATCGCCTGGAACAACTCTTCCTGGCGAAACTGACCCGCGACAGCGATTGAGCCCAAAATCACCATGACCTCCAACCACAAGCTGATTGCTTTTCAGACCATTGTCGTCAAGGAAGTTCGCCGCTTCATGCGCATCTGGGTGCAGACACTGGTGCCTCCGGCCATAACCATTGGTCTGTATTTTGTGATATTTGGCAATCTGGTAGGGCGTCGTATTGGCGATATGGGTGGCTATGACTATATGGACTTTATTGTTCCGGGCCTGATCATGATGGCGGTGATCCAGAATTCCTATTCCAATGTGGTTTCCAGTTTCTTTAGCCAGAAATTTCAGCGCAGTGTTGAAGAATTACTCGTGGCACCAGTGCCGAACTATGTCATTTTGCTGGGTTTTGTAGCTGGTGGCATGTCCCGTGGATTGGCGGTGGGTGCCATTGTCACCACCATGGCCCTGTTTTTCGCAGACCTGCGTATCGAGCACCCGTTTATCACCGTCAGCGTCATCCTGATGACCTCGCTGGTTTTTTCCATGGCCGGATTCATCAATGCCATTTTTGCCAACAGCTTCGATGATATTTCCATCATTCCCACCTTTGTGCTGACGCCGCTCATCTATCTCGGTGGGGTATTCTATTCGGTCCAGCTTCTGCCGGACTTCTGGCAGTTTGTATCTGGTCTGAATCCGATTTTCTACATGATCAATGCCTTCCGCTTCGGCATCCTCGGCACGTCGGACATCGGGGTTTATTGGGCATTTATTATTCTGTCGATCTTTGTTGTGATTCTGTACAGCGCCTGTATCTGGATGCTCAGGCGCAGTACCGGACTCCGGCACTGAAGCGGGTTATTGTCCATGTCAGTCAATCCATTGGGAGAAAAGGTTCCGAGCCCGAGCAAGTATGACCCGGGCATTCTCTATCCCATACCGCGCTGGCCGGCACGTTCCCTGCTGGATATCGACAAAAAGCTGCTCATGTATGGCATCGATCACTGGCATGCCTATGAACTGTCCTGGCTGAATGAGAAGGGCAAACCCGAAGTGGCGCTAGGCGAATTTTTCTTCAATGCCGACTCGGAAAATATTGTCGAATCGAAATCCCTGAAGCTCTATCTGAACTCCTTTAACCAGGAAAGCTTTGCCACTCGGGAAAAACTGGCGGCCATCATTGCCAACGATCTGTCGGCGGTGAGCAAATCCCAGGTAAAGGTAGAACTGCGCAGCCTGGGCCAGGGCGAAGGAGGCGCTATCAGTGTTCGCCAGGGCAAATCCCTGGACGGCCTGGATATCGAGATTAGCAGCTATGAGCCCGATGAAAAGCTGTTGAAACTGGATGCGGAGCCGGCCTTCGATGAGACTGTTTACAGCGACCTGTTCAAATCCAACTGCCCGGTAACGGGCCAGCCGGACTGGGCCAGCGTCAATCTGGAATACAGCGGCACACGCATCAACGAAGCCAGCCTGCTGGCCTATCTCTGCTCATTCAGAGGCCACCAGGGCTACCATGAAGAATGCGCCGAAAGAATCTTCCGCGATCTGGTCAGCCTCTGTCAGCCTACCGAGCTGACCCTGGGCATGAATTACCTCAGAAGAGGCGGCCTGGATATCAATGTCTACCGCTCCACCAGCCCCTTCCCCTCAGAACGCATCATCAAGCGCCTGCTACGCCAGTAGACAACTTGATATCCGCCCCCCACTGGTCTAAAGTACGCGCCTTCGCGCCCAGGCTAAGATCGCAGCACAAACCTGTCGTAACCCAAGGCGCTACAAAATAACGGTGAGGTGTCCGAGTGGCTGAAGGCTGAACTCGGGCGCTTACAAAGCGAAAGCTTTGTGCCCGAAGTGAAGGACAGCGATCTGTGATCGCTGGCTGGGGCACGCCTGGAAAGTGTGTATACGGAAACGTATCGAGGGTTCGAAAGCTGCGAATCAATCCCTCCCTCAGACTTGCGAAGTAAGTCCGATTAACGGAGATAATAGAGAAGAGATTTTACAGTTTACGGTGAGGTGTCCGAGTGGCTGAAGGAGCACGCCTGGAAAGTGTGTATACGGAAACGTATCGAGGGTTCGAATCCCTCCCTCACCGCCAATAATCAAAAAGGGCCCAAAGGGCCCTTTTTTATTATTGTCAGTGCGGGAGTCTGGTGAGAACCCTCCGGTTCGAAAGCTGCGAAGCAGCGCAGACCGCGCAAAGCGCTGCCCCAACGGGGTGAAGAATTTGGCTTAGCCAAATTCTGAATCAATCCCTCCCTCAGGAGCACGCAGTGCTCCCATCTTTCAGCCAGCAATCACTATCCCGAAGCCACAATCCTCGACCCCAAAGGGCCCTTTTTTCGTATTGGTAGTGCGGGAGTCTGGTGAGAACCCTCCGGTTCGACAAATTGCGCCAGCAATTTGGACAGCCGCAGGCTGCCCGAAGGGGATCGTCACTCCTTACCAACACATACCAAGCCGTCCAGGCACAAACGCCCCATAAGAACTCCCAAGAATTGAGCTTAGCTCAATTACGAATCAAAGCTGCGAAGCAGCGCAGACCGCGCAAAGCGCGGCCCCGAAGGGGATCGTCGCCCCTTAGCAGCACCAAACACTCCGTACAGGCACAATCCACCCAAAAAAACACCCTAGAATTTGGCTTAGCCAAATTCTGAATCAATCCCTCCCTCAAGAGCACCCAGTGCTCCCACCTCCGAGCAGACTCACCACCCAATCCCCAGTCCACCCATTTCAAGGTCACTATGAGAGGACAAGGCCAAACAATCCCCCA
>MRWG01000291.1_pt1 | contig 75349 bp, 62 predicted proteins | sample 1013341 | NCBI WGS metagenome assembly MRWG01 (sample SAMN06117577, study PRJNA244670) | biofilm metagenome | biome: Water; feature: Cathode Biofilm; material: Biofilm; isolation source: microbial consortium enriched at the cathode of a solar microbial fuel cell | place: USA: District of Columbia ...
GGCGAGTCGCGGCAGCACGGCTGCCGCTGGCGGACTGACTCGCCACATTCCCGTGATGCTCTCCGAGGTCTTGGCGGCGCTCCAGCCTAAGGACGGCGACATCGTCGTCGACGGCACCTTCGGCGCCGGCGGCTACACGAAGGCCATTCTCGACACAGCCAATTGCAGAGTCATCGCCATCGACCGCGATGCGGAAGCCTTTGAGCTTGCCGGCGGACTGGCTGAGGATTTTCCCGGACGGCTCATCGCCATGCTCGGCCGCTACAGCGAGATGGAAGCGCTTGTGGAGAGCGAAGGCTTCAAGACGGTCGACGGCGTGGTGCTCGATCTCGGCGTTTCCTCCATGCAGCTCGATCAGGCCGAGCGCGGCTTCTCCTTCGCGAAAGACGGTCCTCTCGACATGCGCATGGAGAATGAGGGCCCCACCGCGGCCGATCTCGTGAATAGCCTCGCAGAATCCGAGCTCGCGGATATTATTTATGTGTTCGGCGAGGAGCGCCGGTCGCGCGCGATTGCCAAGGCCATCGTCGCCAGGCGCGCCGAAGCGCCTATCACACGCACGAGCGAACTCGCCGACATCGTCATAGGCGTCCTCGGCCGCAAGCGGGACGAGCCCAAGCACCCGGCCACCAGGACCTTTCAGGCTTTTCGCCTCTATCTCAACGCCGAGCTGGACGAGCTCGCCCAGGGTCTTTGCGCCGCCGAACGGCTTCTCAAGGCGGGCGGACGGCTCGTGGTCGTCACCTTCCATTCGCTCGAGGACCGCATTGCCAAGCGCTTCTTCGCCGGCCGCAGCGCCGCAGGGCCCAAGGGCTCCAGGCACTTGCCCGACGCCGGCGGCGAAGAATTTGCGCCAAGCTTTCAGCTTATTAACCGTCGTCCTTTAGAACCTAGTAACGATGAGATTCGGGGGAATCCGCGGGCCCGCTCGGCACGGCTGAGAGCCGGAGAGCGTACGGAAGCGCCCGCCCATCCGCTCGATCTCACCGCGCTGGGGGTGCCCGGGGTGCGCGGTTAGGGTGTGTAGGCCGTGAGTAGGGGGAACGCGCCAGTTCAAGTCGCGCGTTGGTGTCATGTTGCGTTTCGTCAATATCTGTCTTGTTCTTGGCCTCGTGGCGCTGGCTTATGTCATCTACCAGGTGAAGTACGAGGCCCGTGCGCTCGATGAGCGCATCGTCGTTCTGCACAAGGAGATTGAGGAGGAGCGCGACGCGCTTGCGGTGGCGCGCGCCGAATGGAGCCTGCTTAACCGCCCTGAACGGATCGAGCGGCTCGCCAAGAAATATCTCAAGCTCGCACCGGCGAATCCCCAGCAGCTTGTCATCCTCGATGAGGTGACCGAGCGCGACCTGGCGCGCGGTGGCGCGCCCATTGTGTCCACCAAAGCTGCCGCCCTTAAGGCCCAGTAGACGGGACCCGAACGATCTTGCGCCAGACCGATAAATCCGATCCGGCCGAAGCACGCGCGCAGCGCGCCTACCATGCCCGCTGCCGGTATCGCTTCCGCTTAGCCTGTCTCGGCTTCGCGCTCGCCTTTGTTCTGATCGGCGGGCGGCTGGTGTCGCTCGGCTTCGCTGGCACCGAGGAAGCCGCCGGCGGCGTCTATGACATTTCGACCACCGTGCACCGCCCCGATATTTTCGACCGCAACGGCCGGCTGCTCGCCACCGACATCCGAGGTGCCACGCTCTATGCCGACCCGAAGCGCGTCATCGACCGCGATGAGCTCGCCGAGAAGGTCGCGAGCGTTCTCAGCGACGTCAATGCCGGCTCTCTACGCAAGCGGCTCGCGGCCGGCGGCCGCTTCGTGCGCATCAAGCGCGAGTTGACCCCGATGCAGCAGGCCAAGATCTATGAGCTGGGCTTGCCGGGTCTCGGCTTCATCGAAGAGTACCGCCGCGTCTACCCCGTCGGCGCCACTGCCAATCACGTCGTGGGGCTCGTCGACGTGGACAATCGAGGCCTCGCGGGCATCGAGAAGTTCGTGGACAACAATCCGCAGCTCACCATGATGAACGCGCCGACGGAGTCCGGCGATGAGGCCGTGACGGTCTCGCTCGACGTCGGCGTGCAGCACGTGCTGCGTGAAGAGTTGAAGAGCGCGATCGACACCTACAAGGCCAAGGCGGCGGCTGGCATCGTCATGGACGTTCATTCCGGCGAGGTTGTCGGCCTCGCCTCCCTTCCGGACTACGACCCGAACCATCGCGAGCAGGCGCTCGATAAGGAGAAGATCAATCGCATCGGCTTCGGCGTCTACGAGATGGGGTCGGTGTTCAAGGTGTTCACCGTGGCGGGCGTGCTGGACCTCGGGCTCGCCAATCTCAACACGACCTACGACGCCACGGGGCCGATCCGTTTCGGTGGCTTCACCATCAGCGACTTCCACGGTAAGCACCGGCCGCTCAGCGTGACGGAAGCCTTCATCTATTCGTCCAACGTCGCCCACGCGAAGATGGCCGTGCAAATGGGCGTGCCGCGCCACCGCGCCTTCCTGAAAAAGCTCGGCCTGCTGGATCCGGTCACGACCGAGCTCGGGCCGAGCGCCGCGCCCATCGTGCCTCAGCACTGGCAGAAGCTGAACACCATGACTATCGCCTTCGGCCACGGGCTCTCGGTCACGCCGCTCCAGCTCGCCACGGCAACGCTTCCGTTGGTCAATGGCGGCATTGCTGTGAAGCCGACCTTCCTGCCGCGCTCGCGCGAGGAGGCCATGCAATCGTCCGAGCGTGTGCTGAAACCTGGGACGAGCGCCGCCCTTCTCAAGCTCATGCGCATGAACGTCGTGAAGGGCACCGGCAAGAAGGCCGATGCCGAGGGCTACCGCGTCGGCGGCAAGACCGGCACCGCCGAGAAGGTGGTCGGCGGGCGCTATTCGAGCTCGGCGCTGCTCAACAGCTTCCTCTCCGTTTTCCCGGCCGACGATCCGCAATATGTCGTGCTCGTCATGCTGGACGAGCCCCAGCGTGTCGCCGTCACCAAAGGCTATGCCACGGCCGGATGGAACGCCGCGCCCACTGTCGGCAAGATCGTGGCGCGGATCGGTCCGATCCTCGGCGTTCCGCCCAAGCTCGAGGACACAGCGTCCCGGTTTGACGCCAAGGTTTCCGCCTCCTATTAGAAGACTTCCCCCGAGCCTGGCTCGGGCACGCCCTTGAAGTTATCGAGGGAAAATAGGCAGTTGCGGGCAATCGAACATGACTCTCGGTGAGCTGATCGGGCCGGAGGCGGAACTGCCCGCAAAGCTTGCCGCCATGCCCATCGCCGGCCTTGCCGCGGACAGCCGGCACGTACAGCCAGGCTATCTGTTTGCCGCGCTCTCCGGCGTGAACACTGACGGAGCGCGTTTCATCGCCGATGCGGTGTCGCGCGGCGCCGCGGCCATCCTCGCGCCGGAAGGATCGCAGGCCGACGGGGATATTGCGCTCGTCACCGATGCCGATCCGCGGCGGCGGCTGGCTCAGATCGCCGCGCGCTTCTTCGGTGCGCAGCCCGAGACCGCGGTCGCCGTCACCGGCACCAACGGCAAGACATCTGTCGCTGCGTTCGTGCGGCAGCTTTGGGCAGGCGAGGGTTTTCAGGCGGCGAGCCTCGGCACGGTTGGCGTCGTCAGCCCGCGTGGCGCCCAGACCTTGCGGCACACCACACCGGACCCGATCGAGCTCCACGCCATCCTTGCTGACCTCTCGAAAGACGGCGTCACCCATCTTGCGCTCGAAGCTTCCAGTCATGGCTTGCAGCAACGAAGGCTCGACGGCGTGATCTTCAAAGCGGGTGCTTTCACCAATATCTCGCGCGATCACTTGGACTATCACGTGAGCTTCGAGGACTATTTCGCGCAGAAGCTGAGGCTGTTCTCCGAATTGTTGCCCCCGGGCGCGACCGCCGTCGTCGACATGGACAGCGAAGCGAGCGCACGCGTCGCGGCCGAAGCGAAAGCGCGCGGGCTCGATGTCATCACTGTCGGCCGTGCCGGCGACACGTTGCGGCTCGTCTCGGACGACATGGACGGTTTCGCGCAAGTGCTCGGCGTCGAGCATGACGGCAAACGTCACGAGGTGCGCTTGCCGCTGGTCGGCGGCTTCCAGGCTGCCAACGCCCTGGTCGCGGCGGGACTTGTCATGGCCACCGGCGCGGCTGCCGAACACGTCCTGCCGCACCTCGCAAGTCTGCAAGGCGCGCGGGGCCGGCTTGATCTAGCGGGGACTGCGCCTGCCGGCGCGCCGATCTTCATCGACTACGCCCATACGCCGGATGCGCTCGCCAAGGCGCTCCAAGCCTTGCGGCCTTACGTTGGGAGCCGGCTTCTCGTTGTGTTCGGCTGTGGCGGCGATCGCGACAAGGGCAAGCGGCCTGAGATGGGCGCGGCGGCGGTCGAGAAAGCGGATCTTGCCATCGTCACTGACGACAATCCGCGCGGCGAGGATCCGTCTCAAATCCGCCGCGAGATCCTCGCGGCCGCGCCCGGCGCAATCGAGATCGGCGACCGAGGCCAAGCGATCGCCGAAGCGGTCGCCATGCTAAAGAGGGGCGATGTGCTGCTCGTGGCCGGCAAGGGGCATGAGACCGGCCAGACTATCGGCACCACGGTCATTCCCTTCTCCGACCACGACGCGGTGGCCGCGGCGCTCACGCAAGAGGCGAAACTTGGCTGATCCGCTTTGGACCATAGGCGAGGTCATGGTGGCCACGGGCGGCCGGTGCCCGGGTGACCCCGCGGTACAGATCTCCGGCTTTTCCATCGACAGCCGCAGCCTGGCGCCCGGCGAAGGCTTCATTGCCATTCGCGGCGACAACCGCGACGGCCACGCCTTCGTGGCGGCGGCGCTTGAGGCGGGTGCCGCCTGCGCCGTCGTGGACGAGGCCTTCTCACAAGGCGATGAGGCGCGACTGGTTCGGGTCGCCGACACCTTCGATGCTCTGAACGATCTCGGCCGCGCGTCTCGCAATCGGGTGGAGCGTGCCGTTGTGATCGCGGTGACGGGAAGTGTCGGCAAGACTGGGACCAAGGAGGCGCTCCGTCTCGCGCTAGCCCCCTCGGGCACCGTGCATGCCTCGTCCAAGTCGTACAACAACCATTGGGGCGTGCCGCTGACGCTCGCCAACATGCCACGGGACGTCGCCTTCGGCGTGTTCGAGATCGGCATGAACCACGCGGGCGAGATCGATGCGCTTACCAGGCTGGTGCGGCCCCAGATCGCCATCATCACCACGGTGGCCCCGGTCCATCTCGGCTTCTTCAACTCCGAGGAAGACATCGCCGACGCCAAGGCCGAGATTTTCCATGGGCTCGAGCCTGGCGGCACCGCGATCCTTAATCGCGACAACCCCCATTTTGAGCGGCTTGCCGCCCGCGCCCGCGCGCAAGGCGCTGAGATCGTCTCCTTCGGCGAGAACGAACGGGCGGATGTGCGGCTGCTTGCGAGCGAACTGAGCCCGGAGGGCTCCACGGTCACCGCCGGCATTCTGGGGGAGAGTATCACCTACCGGCTCGGCGCGCCGGGGCGCCATCTGGTTCAGAACACGCTCGCCGTGCTGGCGGCGGTGAAGCTGGCTGGCGCCGATCTCACCAAGGCAGCCGGGGCACTGGAGGCGGTCACCCCGCAAGCCGGCCGCGGCCAGCGTTTCGTGATCCAGACCAAAGCGGGCCCAGCGGCCCTCATCGATGAATCCTATAACGCCAACCCCGCCTCCATGCGTGCGGCACTATCCACCCTCGGTCTTGCCCCACACAGCGCCTATAAGCGGCGCGTGGCCGTCCTTGGTGACATGCTGGAGCTAGGAGTCGAGGGGCCGAGGCTCCACCGGGAGCTTGCAGAAGCCGTTGACGCGGCCGGGGTAGATGTTGTCTTTGCCTGCGGCAAACTGATGGCCTCATTATTCCAAGCGTTGCCACCTGGGCGGCAGGGTGGCTATGCCAAGACGTCCGGGGAGCTTGAGCCCAAGCTTCTCGAAGGGGTGCGGCCGGGTGACATCGTTATGATCAAGGGGTCTTTGGGCAGCCGGATGGCCCCGCTCGTCGAAGCGCTGAAGCGCCGATTCGAGTCGGAAAGCATTTCGGCCTAGGGGCCGCTGGAGGAGGGGGAAGGCGATGCTCTATTGGTTGGCCGAGCTGGCGCCGGACATCACCGTCCTCAATATCTTTCGCTACATCACCTTCCGCACCGGCGGGGCCGTGCTCACGGCGCTTCTGTTCGTGTTTCTGTTCGGCCCCCGCGTGATCCGCTCTCTTCGCGTGCGCCAGGGCAAGGGTCAGCCGATCCGCAAAGAGGGCCCCGAGCGTCACATCCTGCAGAAACAGGGCACGCCCACCATGGGCGGCCTGATGATCCTCTCCGGTTTGACCGTCTCGGTCCTGCTGTGGGGAAATCTCTCCAACCCGTATGTGTGGGTCGTGCTGTTGCTCACGCTCGTTTATGGCGCCGTCGGCCTCTATGACGATTATCTCAAGGTGACGAGGCAATCGGCGGACGGCTTTCGCGGGCGGATCAAGATCGTCATCGAAACGGTCGCCGCGCTAATCGCCACCTACACCATCGCATCCGTCGGGCAGGAACCGTTCTCCACGTCTCTCGCCATTCCCTTCTTCAAGGACTCTATGATTCCGCTCGGCATGTGGATGTTCGTGATCTTCGGCACTTTCATCATTGTCGGCGCTGGGAACGCGGTGAACTTGACCGACGGTCTCGATGGCCTGGCTATCGTACCGGTGATGATCGCCGCCGCCACGTTCGGCTTCATCTGCTATGTGGTCGGCAACACGCTGTTCGCCGATTATCTTCAGATCCATTTCGTCATCGGAACCGGCGAACTCGCCGTGGTCTGCGGCGCGCTGGTTGGCGCCGGGCTCGGCTTCTTATGGTTCAACGCGCCGCCTGCGCTCATTTTCATGGGCGACACCGGCTCGCTGGCCCTCGGCGGAGCGCTGGGCACCATCGCCGTCGCCACCAAGCACGAGCTGGTCTTGGCCATCGTCGGCGGCCTGTTCGTCCTGGAGGCCGTGTCGGTGATCGTCCAGGTTACCTCCTACAAGCTGTTCGGCAAGCGGGTGTTCCGCATGGCCCCGCTGCACCACCATTTCGAGCAGAAAGGTTGGCCTGAATCGACGGTGGTCATCCGCTTCTGGATTATCGCCGTGGTCCTGGCCCTTCTTGGTCTCGCCACCCTGAAATTGCGCTAAGTTTCAATCATCATGATTCCCGTGACGACCTTCGCCGGCTGCGACGTTGCGGTCGTCGGCCTTGGGCTGAGCGGCCTTGCGACCGCGCGGGCGCTTGAGCAGGGCGGCGCCAATGTCGTCGTTTGGGACGATAAGGAGGCCGCGCGCGAAGAGGTTGCCGTCGCCGGTCTGAGCCCGGCGGACCTCTCGCAGGCGGACTTCTCCAAGTTCGCGGCTTTGATCCTCGCCCCCGGAATCCCGCTGACCCATCCCGAGCCCCATTGGAGCGTTCTGAGAGCGCGCCATGCGGGGATCAAGGTGATCGGCGACGTCGAGCTGTTTTTCCGCGAGCGCGCCAAGAGCGGCGCCGGGTGCAAGGTCGTTGTCGTTACCGGCACCAACGGCAAGTCGACCACCTCCGCGCTCACCGCGCATCTTCTGAGTGCGGCGGGACAGCGCGTCGCGCTCGGCGGCAATATCGGCAAGGCGGTGCTCGATCTCGAGCCCTTCGCGCCCGATCTCACATACGTTCTGGAGTTGTCGTCGTTTCAGATCGATCTTAGTCCATCGCTTGAACCCGACGCCGCGGCCCTTCTTAATATCACGCCGGACCATCTCGACCGGCACGGCACTTTGCAGAACTATGCCGCGATCAAGGCGCGCGTCTTTGCGCAGCTCGGCGCCGAGGCCACCGCCGTGATCGGCGTCGACGACGAGCCGTGCCGGGCCATCGCCGAGACATTGCACGGGCCTTTTGCCGTGAAGCGGGTCGCCGTGGGGCAGCCTGTGCAGAACGGCGTCTGGGCCGTCGACGGCGTCATCATGGAGATGGACGGCGGCCATGAGGTTGGCCGCGCGGAGCTCGAAGGCATTGGGTCCTTGCGCGGCGCGCACAATTGGCAGAATGCGGCGGCCGCTTACGCGCTCGCCCGGTCGCAAGGGCTGCAGGCGGATGCGATCCAGCAAGGCCTCCAGAGCTTCGCCGGCCTGGCCCATCGCATGGAGCAGGTGGCGCGCGTCGGCCACGTGCTCTTCGTCAACGACTCCAAGGCGACCAACGCGGATGCCGCCGGCAAGGCGCTCGGCAGCCTCGACGACATCTATTGGATCGTCGGCGGCCGCGCCAAGGACGGCGGCCTCGCGGGGCTGGAGCCGTTCTACCCGAAGATCGCCCGTGCCTATCTCATCGGCGAAGCGGCGGAAGATTTCGCGCACCAACTGGGCAACGCGATCCCCCACGTCGCTTGCGGCACGCTCGAGGCAGCCGTGGCGCAAGCCGCGGCCGACGCAAGTCTGTCGCAAGGGCCCGAGCCGGTTGTGCTATTGTCGCCCGCATGTGCCTCTTATGATCAGTTCGACAATTTCGCCAAGCGCGGCGACGCCTTCCGCGAACTTGTAATGCGTCTCGATGGGGCAACGAGTGTGACGCAACAGGGCAAAGCGGCATGAGACTTACGCGCGCCGACAAAAGTGTCCTCTCCGACTGGTGGTTCACCGTCGACCGCCTGATGTTCTTTGGTCTTCTGCTGCTGATGGGGGCGGGCCTCGTCCTGTCGCTCGCGGCAAGCCCGCCCATCGCCGAGAGATACGATCTCGAGGCCTTCTACTTCGTGCGCCGGCACGCGGCGCTGCTCCTGCCGGCGATCGTCATCATGTTCGCCGTCTCAACGTTGACGCCCAAGCAGATCCGGCGCACGAGCCTCGTCATCTTCCTAGTCGGCATCGCGTTGATGATCGGGATTCTGTTCTTCGGCGTTGAGGTGAAGGGCGCCAGGCGTTGGCTCCAAATCGGCGCGTTCTCGCTACAGCCGTCGGAATTCGTAAAGCCGGCCTTCATCGTGCTCACCGCCTGGCTCTTCAACGAGAGCCAGAAGCGCAAGGACGTGCCAGGCCTCGAGCTCGCCATCCTGCTTTATGCGGTCTTCGCGCTTCTGCTCATTCTCCAGCCCGACTTCGGCCAGACGTTGCTCATCAGCCTCGTCTGGGGCGCGCTGTTCTACATGGCCGGGATCAACATGATCTGGATCGCGGCGCTCGTGGCGCTCGGCGCCGCCGGCCTGGTCACCGCCTATTTCCTTTTGCCGCACGTCGCCTCGCGCATCGATCGCTTCCTCGATCCCGCCTCCGGCGACACTTATCAGTCGGACCGCTCTCTCGACTCGTTCCTCAATGGCGGCTGGTTCGGGCGCGGTCCGGGCGAGGGGACCGTCAAGGACGTGCTGCCAGACTCCCACACGGACTTTATCTTTGCCGTGGCGGCGGAAGAGTACGGCTTGATCGCGTGCCTGATTTTGCTGACTCTGTTCGCCTTCATCGTGCTGCGTGGGCTGTCCAAGGCGTCGCAAGAATCGGACGGGTTCATCCGGCACGCGGTGGCGGGGCTCATCATGCTGTTCGGCTTGCAAACCTTGATCAACATGGCCGTGAATGTCGGCCTGCTCCCGGCCAAAGGCATGACCCTGCCGTTCATCTCTTATGGCGGCTCCTCGTTGTTGGCCATGGCGCTGACCATGGGTTTCGCGCTAGGGCTCACGCGGAAGCGGCCCATGGCGGGCCGGCTGAAGCATCCGGCGCGCGCCGAGCACGAGACGGACCACGCGGGGGCAAGGGGGCAGACGGCTTGACGCAGACGATACTACTCGCCGCGGGCGGAACAGGGGGACATCTCTTTCCGGCCACGGCTCTGGCTCAGGAACTGACGCGCCGCGGCTTCGCCGTGGAACTCGCCACGGACGAGCGCGCCGAGCAGTACGGAACCGATTTCCCCGCTCGCGCGGTCTATCGCGTCCCGTCTGCAACGTTCACGAGCCGCAAGCCGCTCGCCGTGATGAAGACATTCGGCCGTTTGGGCAATGGCTTCTTACGGGCGCGGCGTCTCCTCGAAATGGTGCAGCCCCACGTCGTCGTTGGCTTCGGCGGCTACCCCACGCTCCCCCCCATCATGGCAGCGCGGTCGCTCGGCATACCCACGGTGATCCACGAGCAGAACGCGGTCATGGGACGCGCCAACCGTCTGCTGTCCCGCTTCGCCGACGCCGTCGCACTGTCTTTTTCGTCGACCAAGCATTTGCGGCGCAGCGCCGAGAAGCGTGCGCAGGTGACAGGCAATCCCGTGCGCGACGCGGTGCTCTCCTATCGCAACGTCCCTTATGTCCCGCCGGAGCCGGCCGGGCGTCTGCTGGTACTCATCTTCGGCGGTAGCCAAGGCGCGCATTTCTTCTCCGAAGTGCTGCCTCCGGCCCTGGAACGGATGCCGTCGCCCTTACGCTGGCGGCTAACCGTGGTGCAGCAGGTCCGCCCCGAGGATCTCGCCTCGGTACGCGAAGCCTATAAGCAGGCGGACATCTCCGCCCATTTGGCTCCGTTCTTTCGCGATCTCCCCGAGCGCATGGCCAACGCCCATCTGGTGATCTCCCGCGCTGGCGCTTCCACCGTTGCCGAACTGACCGCGATCGGCCGGCCCGCGCTTCTGGTGCCGCTGCCCCATGCCCTCGATAATGATCAGCTCGAAAACGCCATGCGGCTGGAGGAAGCCGGCGGCGGCTGGTGCATGCGCCAGGCGGACATTACGGTCGAGCGCTTGTCCGAGGAGCTTGAGCGCCTGTTCGGCGCGCCGGACAGGCTCGCCAAGGCCGCGGCGAAGTCCAAGGCCATGGCCAATACCGACGCGGTAAAGAAGCTCGCCGACCTCGTCGGGGAACTCGCAGGACCTGAGGAGTAGGCGTCAGATGCATCTGCCACCGCCGGAAACGTCAGGCCTGTTCCACATCGTGGGAATTGGTGGCATCGGCATGAGCGCCATCGCCGAAGTCATGCACACGCGCGGCTATCGCGTACGAGGCAGCGACCTGAAGGAGGGCGCTAATCTGGCGCGCCTGCGCAATCACGGCATCACCTGCGTCATCGGCCACGATCCGGGCAACGTCGAAGGCGCGGCCTATCTCGTCATCTCGAGTGCAGTGAAGGCCGGCAATCCAGAGTTCGAGGCGGCCAAGGAGCGCGGCATCCCCGTCATTCGCCGCGCCGAGATGCTGGCCGAGCTGATGCGCCCCTGTACCACAGTCTCGGTCACTGGCACCCACGGCAAGACCACGACCACCTCGATCATCGCCGACCTCCTGCAAGGCGGCGGGCTCGATCCCACGGTCATCACCGGCGGGATCATCAATGCCTGGGGAACCAATGCGCGGATCGGGCAGGGCGAATGGATGGTGGTCGAGGCCGACGAGTCCGACGGGACCTTCGTGAAGCTCCCCACCCAGATCGGTGTCGTCACCAATATCGATCCCGAGCACATGGACTTTTGGGAATCGGAAGAGGCGCTTTACGGAGCGTTCGAGCAGTTTATCGATTCCATCCCCTTCTACGGTCTGGTCATCGCCTGCATCGATCATCCAGTGGTGCGCGCGCTCCTGGCCCAGCTCGGCGGTGCCGAGAACGGACGCCGCACGCTCACCTATGGCGTCGCTCGGGACGCGGACATCAAGCTGTTCAATGTGCGTCCCGATCACGCCACCATGACATTCGATGTCCGCCTGGGCTCAGGCGTTTCAGGCGGCGCCCGCGAGATCAATGACCTCATGCTGCCGGCGCTCGGCCACTACAACGCCCTGAATGCCCTCGGCGCGATCGCGGTTGCCACCGAGGCGGGCATCACCGACGAGGTGATCCGTTCCACGCTCGCCGCGTTCGCCGGGGTGAAGCGCCGCTTCACCCGCGCCGGCGAATGGCAGGGCGTCGCGGTCTATGACGACTATGCGCATCACCCCGTGGAGATCGCCGCCGTGCTACGCGGCGCGCGCATGGCCGGCAACGGCCGCATCATCGCGGTGATGCAGCCGCACCGCTATACGCGCCTGCAAGCGCTGTTCAACGAGTTCTCCGCCTGCCTCGACGATGCCGACATCGTCGTGGTGACGCCGGTCTATTCGGCTGGCGAGGCGCCGATCCCGGGCATCGATCGCGATGAGCTTGCGTCCGGTCTGCGCCGCCACGGGCATCCCCATGTGCTGACCGTCGATGATGAGCTTGGGCTGATCGAAACCGTCGCCACCATCGCCAAGGAAGGCGATCTCGTGGTCGGACTGGGCGCCGGCACCATCACGGACTGGATCAATGCGCTGCCCACCAAACTCGAGCAGCACGGGGGCGCGGCGTGAACGGCGCCAAACTGCTGGAGAGCTTGACCCCGCGCCTGCCCGACTTGCGCGGTCGGCTCGCGGCCGATGCGCCGCTCAAAGACTACACTTGGTTCCGCGTCGGCGGTCCGGCTGAAGTGCTCTATTCACCCGCCGACGAGGCGGACCTCGCTTACTTTCTCAAAGCTCTCCCGGCGGACGTGCCCGTCACCAATATCGGCCTCGGCTCGAACCTGCTCGTCCGCGACGGCGGCATCGAAGGCGTGGTGATCCGTCTGGGCCGCGGCTTTGGCGAGATCAAGGTGGAGGACGGGCACCGGCTGCGCGTCGGCACCGCCGTGCCCGACGTGAAGGTGGCGCGCGCCGCGGCCGATGCCGGCATTGCCGGGCTCTCCTTCTATCGTGGCATTCCGGGCAGCGTTGGCGGGGCGCTGCGCATGAACGGCGGCGCTCATGGCAGGGAAACCTGCGAGGTGCTGGTCGAGGCCCGCGCCGTGGATCGCCGGGGCGACATCCATGTGCTCCCCGTGGCCGACTTCCATTACCGCTACCGCCATTGCGGCGCGCCTGACGACTACATCTTCACCGAGGCCTTGTTCCAAGGAGAGCCCGGCGACCCTGTGAACATTCTCGCCGAGATGGATGGCATCGCCGCCTACCGCGAGGAGGTGCAGCCCATCAAGAGCCGCACCGGCGGCTCGACCTTCAAGAACCCGCCCGGCAACAAGTCCTGGCAGCTCATCGATGCCGCTGGCTGCCGGGGTCTCGCGGTTGGGGACGCAAAAGTCTCCGAGCTTCACTGCAACTTCCTCATCAACGAGGGCAATGCAACGGCCGCCGACATCGAGACGCTTGGCGAGACCGTGCGGGCGCGGGTGAAAGAAACGAGCGGCATCGAGCTCGAATGGGAGATCAAGCGCCTCGGCAAAGAGGCCTGACGGAGGCCCGCGCTTTTCTGCCCGCGCCCCCGTGCCATTCCCCGCGAATACAGGTAATGCAGTAACGATCTTTGCAGGATGCTTGGGCGTTCGGCATGAGCCGGGCGCGGGTTCCGCATGCCGACCAACCGACGGGGGCTGTTCCATGGCTGACAAGCAAACGCACGTTGCGGTGCTGATGGGAGGGCTGTCATCCGAGCGCGAAGTCTCGCTAAACTCGGGCCAAGCCTGTGCCAAAGCGCTGGAAGGCGAGGGTTACAAGGTCACGACGCTCGATGTGGGCCGCGACGTGGCCGCGAAGCTTACCGAGATCGCGCCGGATGTCTGCTTCAACGCGCTGCATGGGCGCTGGGGCGAGGACGGCTGCATCCAAGGCCTGCTGGAGACCTTGGGGTTCCCGTATACCCATTCCGGCGTGCTTGCCTCCGCGCTCGCTATGCACAAGGAGCGCGCCAAAGCGGTCTTGCGGGAGGCGGACGTACCTGTCGCTGAAAGCCGCGTGGTCAGCCGGGCCGAGGCCGCCAAGGGCCACGTCATGCCCCCTCCATACGTCATCAAGCCCCCCGCGGAGGGCTCCTCGGTCGGCGTCTACATCGTCCGGGAGGATCAGGCGCACCCGCCGCAAGAGCTGAACTCCGCTGATTGGGCGCTTGGCGAGGAACTGATGGTGGAGCGATTCATCCCCGGCCGGGAGCTCACCTGCGCCGTCATGGGCGAGGAAGCCCTGGGGGTCATCGAGATCCAGCCGGCGGGCGGGCTCACCTTCTACGATTACGAGTCGAAATACGCGCCCGGGGGCTCAATTCACGTGCTTCCGGCGCCGCTTAAACCAAATGTTTACCAATTGGTACAGAAGCTGTCCCTAGCGGCTCATAGGGCACTGGGCTGCCGTGGGGTCAGTCGTACCGACTTCCGATTCGACGACCGGCCAGAAGGTACGGGGGAACTGATCTGCCTTGAGATCAATACCCAACCAGGCATGACGTCCACGTCTCTGGTGCCCGAGCTCGCAGCCTATGGCGGCCGCTCGTTCGGAGAGCTGGTTCGCTGGATCGTGGAGGACGCGTCGTGCAATCGCTAGGCCCGTCAAAGGGTTACGCCAGAGGGAAGGGGTCTCAGAAGGCCCTGCTGGCGCGTGGCATCGCCGTGCCGCGCGAGCGCCGTCTGCCGGTCTTGTCCGGCACGCGGGCCCTCGTCACGCGCAACCCCAAGGCCGTCCGCCTCGGCCGCGCCCGCGACCGCATGCAGGGTAAGTGGATCCTGTTTTCCGGGCTCTTCCTCGCCAGTGCCGTCCTCTATGGCGCCATTATCGGCGGCCAGACCGGGCGCCTGTTCGATGCGGCGGTCACCGGCGTGGAGCGGCTTGTCGTCGCCGTCGGTTTCGGCGTGAAGCGGGTCACCGTGGAAGGCCAGACAAACGCCACCGACAGCGCGATTACGACGGCCCTTGCCGCCGGCCCCGAGACCTTGATGCTGACCTTCGACACCGCCGCCGCCAAGGCGCGGCTGGAGGGGGTGCCGTGGATCCGGCACGCCCAAGTCATGCGCCTTCTGCCCTCGACCCTCCAAGTGGTCATCGAGGAGCGTGAGCCCTATGCGGTCTGGCAGAACCAGGGAAAGACATTCGTCGTCGACGAAGCCGGCGTGGTTCTCGCGCCCGCTCTCCCGCAGGCCTTTCCGCAGCTGCCGCTCGTGGTCGGCGAGGGTGCCGGCAAGCACGCAGCCGAGCTCTACGCGACGCTCGAGCCCTATCATGATCTGAAGCGCAAGATGCTCGCGGCGCTGCGGGTCGGCGACCGGCGCTGGACGCTGAAGCTTCGCACCGGCACGGAGATCATGCTGCCCGACGGGAATATCGAGATGGCGCTCGAGTCGCTCACCAAGCTCGAGCAAGACCGCAACGTTCTGGCTAGGGATTTCGCCGCTATCGATCTGCGGCTGCTGGACCGCGTCACCGTGCGTATGCGCGAAGCCGCCGCCATGCCGTTGGACGATACCGCACCCGCCGATGTGCCCACGGCGGCGACCGGTGCCGCGCCCAAGGGCAAGACATAAGACGGGGTGAGGACAGGGGGATGACATACAACGCCACGATCAGAGGAAAGCGTCAGCGCATCGTGACCGCGCTCGACATCGGCACGAGCAAAGTGTGCTGCCTGATCGGCAAGACCTCGGCGACGCCCGATTGGTTCGAGGGCAACGGTGACACGATGCACTTCGAGGTGCTCGGCTTCGGTCATACCCGTTCCGAAGGCCTGAAGGCCGGCATGGTCACCCATCTCGATACCGCCGAGCAGTGCATCCGCGCGGCCGTTGACGGGGCCGAGCGCATGGCTGGCGTCACCGTCGAGGATGTGCAGCTTTCCGTCACGGCCGGACGCATCAAAAGCGAGAGCTTCTCGGCGAGCGTGGCGCTCCCGTCCGGTGCGGTACGCGACGACGACGTTTTCCGTCTGCTCGCCGGCGGGCGCCAATATGCCGCCCGCGACAAGCGCACGGTTCTGCACGCCCTGCCCACCGATTACCGCCTCGATGAGAACGGCGGCATCAGCGAACCGCATGGCATGTGCGGCGAGCGCCTATCCGTCGATCTTCACGCCGTCACCGCCGACGAAGTCGCCATGCGCAACCTGATGCTCTGCGTGGAGCGCTGCCATCTCGGCGTATCGGGTCTCGTCGCCGCGCCCTATTCGAGCGCCTTGTCGGTCGTCACCTCGGACGAAGCCAAGCTCGGCGTCGCCTGCATCGATTTCGGGGCGGGCACCACGACTCTCTCCGTGATCGCCGATGGACATTTCATCCATGCCGACGCCATCGCGCTTGGCGGCAACGGCATCACCACCGACATTGCCCGCACGCTCGGCGCGCCGATCGAGCATGCGGAGCGCCTCAAGACGCTGCATGGCAGCGCCTTCGCCACGCTGTCCGACGAGCGGGAGATCATCACCTACCCCTGCGTCAGCGGCATGGCGCAAGGAAGTCTCAACCAGATCACCAAGGCACAGCTCGCCTGCATCATCCGGCCGCGCGTCGAGGAGATCCTCGATCTCATGCGTCATCGGCTTGCAGGAAGCGGTTTCGCCGCCGAGGCCGCCCAGCACTTGGTGCTGACCGGCGGCGGCAGCCAGCTCACGGGTCTTCCGGAGCTTGCCTCGAACATGTTTGGACGCCCGGCGCGGCTTGGCCGCCCGCGCGTCATGACGGGTTTGCCGCCAGCGGCCGCTGCGCCGGATTTCTCCGCCGCCATCGGCCTTTTCCTGCATTGGGCACGCGGCGACGACAAGCTCGGTGCCCGCACCGAGCAACGGTTCTTGCGTACGGGGACAGGCTACTTCGCCAAGGTCGGCGAGTGGATCATGGAGAACTTTTAAACGGACACGAGCTCGAGGGCGCACACGCGGGGAGCGCCGGTTTGAGCCTAAGCAAGGGACAATTCGCAAGGATTGGAAGCCGTCATGACTATCAACCTTAAAGTGCCAGACCTGACCGAACTCAAGCCGCGCATTACCGTGTTCGGAGTGGGCGGCGCTGGCGGCAATGCCGTCAACAACATGATCGAGCGCGGTCTCAAGGGGGTGGAGTTCGTCGTCGCCAATACCGACGCGCAAGCCCTGATGAGCTCCAGCGCCGAGCGGCGCATCCAGATGGGCGCCAACGTCACCGAAGGTCTCGGTGCCGGGTCTAAGCCGGAAATCGGCGCGGCCGCGGCCGAGGAGGCCATGGCGGACATCAAGGCCCATCTCGTCGGCTGCCACATGGCCTTCATCACCGCGGGCATGGGCGGTGGCACCGGCACGGGCGCTGCCCCTGTGATCGCACGCGCCAGCCGTGAGGAAGGCATCCTCACCGTCGGTGTGGTGACCAAGCCATTCCAGTTCGAGGGCTCGCGGCGCTATCGCGCGGCCGAGGCCGGTATCGAGGAGCTTCAGAAATACGTCGATACGCTCCTCATCATTCCGAACCAGAACCTGTTCCGCATCGCCAACGAGAAGACGACCTTCACCGATGCCTTCGGCATGGCTGATGACGTGCTGCGCTCCGGCGTCGGCTGCATCACCGACCTGATGGTCAAGGAAGGCCTGATCAATCTCGACTTCGCCGACGTGCGCACCATCATGGCGGGCATGGGCAAGGCGATGATGGGAACGGGCGAGGCGAGCGGCGACCGGCGTGCCATCGATGCGGCGGAAGCGGCGATCTCCAATCCGCTGCTCGACGATGTCTGCATGAAGGGTGCGAGCGGCCTTCTGGTGTCGATCACCGGCGGCAGCGACCTCACCCTATATGAGGTGGACGAGGCGGCGAGCCGCATTCGCACCGAGGCCGACGAAGAGGCCAACATCATCGTGGGCGCCACCTATGACGATGAGCTTGACGGCAGGATCCGTGTGTCGGTGGTTGCCACCGGCATCGGTGAGTCGGCGTCCCAGGCCCAGGCACCGCAAGCGTCCGCGTCGGAGCAGCCCGAGAGGGGCCGTTTGACGGAGCGTCTGGCGGGGCTCGCCACCTTACCGGGCGCCGGTCCCGAGGAGGCGCCCGTGGATCTCGACGAGAGCCTTATGGTGCCCGCCAACGACGCGCCGGAGTCGCAGGTTTGGCGTGCGCCGAACAACGTAACGATCGAGAAGCGTCCGGCGCAAGCAAGCGGCATCGCGCTGCCGCGGACCCCGGCGCAATCGAGGCCCGCGGAGCCGCAGAAGAGCTTCCAGCCCGCGCCCCCGGCGTCGATCAAGCGGCCCGTCCGGCGCATGCCGAACGTGGATGAGCTTCCCATGGTGGCGCAAAATGCCATCAGGGCGCAGGCCGCCGGCCAAAGCCAGGCGGTTGGCCTTGAGGCCCAGAAGCGGAAAGTCGGCTTCCTGGAGAGGCTCGCCAATGTCGGCCGCGGCAAGAAGGACGAGGACGCCGAGATGCCGTCCAAGCTCGAACCCGAGTTCGGCCAGCGCCGAAGCGCTCCCGAGGCGCCCGCCGCAGAGGCTCCGGCTCCAAGGAGCGTGCGCATCGACCGGCCGCACGAGCTCGCGGTCACGCCGCCGCCGAGACGGCCTCAGCCCCAAGCCCAGCCCCAGCCCCAGCCCCAGCAGAGACTCGCTCGGGCAGCGACGGCCGCGGCAGCTGCTCCGGCAGAATCATTCGATGAGGATGATCTGGAGATTCCCGCGTTTCTGCGCCGGCGCGCGAACTGAGATCGGGGCTGGGCGTTAACGATAATGCCCGGCCCGGCCGCCTTGCGGTGGAAAAAACACAGTGGAATCAATAAGATAGAGGTAAAATTGGCCCGTAATACAGTGTAAGAAACCGTGATTTGTCGCCGTTAAGGCCAAAAGGTTATGGTTCTCAGGAGATTGATTGGCGGAACCAAAAAGGCACAACAAGGCGCCGGTTACACGGTCCGAACAAGTGCCAGGGAGCGCTGATCGATGGGGGGCCCGGAGTTTTCTCCGGGCTGAGTAGGGAACCAGAAGACGGCGCGGGGGCCATTGGGGGCCATGAAGGGTTTTATAGGGGCAAGGCAGACCACGCTTGCCAGCGAGATTTCACTCACAGGCACCGGGGTCCACAGCGGAGCGCCAGTTTCCATCACACTTTGTCCGGCTGATGGCGACACGGGCTTACGCTTCCAGATTTCCAACCATGATGCTGACGGGATCGAGATCGCTGCCGACCAGCAGTGGGTCACGGGCGTCACGCTCTGTACCGTGCTTGGCGATGGCAACGGGACCTCTGTCGCGACGGTTGAGCATGTGCTCGCCGCTCTGCGCGGTCTCGGCGTCGACAATGCGCTGATTGAGATCGATAGTGCCGAGGTTCCGATCATGGACGGCAGCGCCGCGCCGTTCGTCGAGGCGATCGACGAGGTCGGCCTGACCGAGCTCGAGGCGCCCCGCCGCTTCCTGAAAGTGCTGAAGCCCATCTGCGTCGAGGAGAACGGCGCGGTCGGCGAGCTGACCCCCTATAACGGCTTCCATCTCGACATTGAGATCGACTTCGAGACGCCGTTGATCGGCAACCAGAAGCTTGCGATTGACGTGAATCCCGGCTCTTTCCGCCGGGAGATCGCCCGGGCCCGGACCTTCGGCTTCATGAGCGACGTTGAGCGGCTGTGGGCCGCGGGCCTGGCTCTTGGCGCCTCTCTTGAGAACACCGTGGCCATCGGCGACGACCGCATCATCAATCGCGAGGGCCTGCGCTTTTCGGACGAATTCGTCCGCCACAAGGCGCTCGACGCGGTCGGCGATCTCACCCTGGCCGGTGCACCGCTTCTCGGCTCCTATCGCTCCCGGCGCGGCGGACATCGTCTGAACGCGTTGGTGCTGAAGGCCCTGTTCGCCGATGCTGAGGCTTGGACCATGGTCGAAGCCCCGCGCTACCGCGAAGTGCGTCACGCCGAGCTCAGCCACCGCTTGGCAGCCGCCAATTTCGCCGCCGACCGGAGCTAGCCGAAGCCTTTCGAGTGGCCTTGCAGCTGGGTTTCGGTTCCTCGCGAGCCGGCCATCGCGCAGGGCCTGGCGCAGGGCCAAAAAACACCATAATCCGGGGGTTTGCTGGGGCGCTGGGCTTCGTGCTTGCGGCGGGCGGGAATTGCGCGCAAAGACCAGCTGAATACGGGGCGTTTTGAGGGGAAGCATGTCCGGATCGGTCGAGCCGTCAATGGCGCCAGCGCAGCCTGAGCCGCGTCGGCGGATGAGTCGCGCAGCTTTCCCGGCCACCGTGCTCCTCGCGGGCCTGCTGCTTGGCGGTTGCGGCTCAATTTTCGGCAGCGACAAGGCGGAGCTCGTGAACAACGATCCGCCCAACGTAATCTACGGCCAAGCCGAAAAGATGGTCGACGAGGGCGACTTCGAGAAGGCCGCTCGCCAATACGAGCAGGTCGACATCAACCATCCCTATTCGCAGGAAGCGCGCCGCTCCATCGTCATGGCGGCCTATGCCTACTACAAGGCCGGCAAGTATGACGAAGCGGTCTCCGCCGCGGACCGCTACCTGACGCTCCACCCGGGCACCCAAGAATCGGATCTCGCGCAGAACATCATCGCCATGTCCTATTACGAACGGGTGCTCGATCCGAAGCGCGACCAGACCTTCGCCCGCCGCTCGCTGGCCGCCTATGATAAGCTTCTGCAGCGCTACCCGAACTCGCGCTACGCTGCCGAAGCGGCCAATCGCGCGCGAATCCTGCGCGATCTGATCGCCGCGAGCGAAATGCAGGTCGGCCGTTATTACTTGCACCGCGACAACTATCTCGCGGCGATCAACCGTTTCCGCACCGTGGTCAGCGAGTACCAGACCACGGCGCAAGTCGAAGAAGCCTTGATGCGTTTGACCGAGGCTTATATGGCCTTAGGCATCGTCAACGAGGCCCAGACGGCCGCCGCCGTGCTCGGCCACAACTTTCCGGACAGTAAGTGGTACAAGCACGCCTACGGTCTCCTAGGGAAGCGCGGCCTAGAGCCCCAAGAGCACGAGGGCTCCTGGATCACTCAGACCTGGAAGGGCAACGGACAGGCCTGACGGGCGCGCCATGCTAGCCGCTCTGTCGATCCGCGATATCGTTCTCATCGACAAGCTCGATCTGGCGTTCGGCGCCGGGTTGTCGGCTCTCACGGGCGAGACCGGCGCCGGCAAGTCCATCCTGCTTGATGCCTTCTCGCTCGCCATAGGCGCCCGGGGCGACGCCTCCTTGGTGCGCCGCGGCGCCGAACAGGGGCAGGTGACCGCGACCTTTGAGCTAGCCCCCGATCATCCCATCCTGGCGCTCCTCGCCGGGAACGATATTGCCCTAGAGGATGCGCTCATCCTGCGCCGGGTCCAGGGGGCCGATGGGCGGAGCCGCGCCTTCATCAACGACACCAGCGTCAGCGTGCAACTGTTGCGGCAGGTGGGCCAAGCCCTGGTCGAGATCCATGGCCAGCACGACGAGCGCGCCCTGATCGATCCGAGCGGCCATCGCGATCTGGTGGACGCGTTCGGCGGACTTAGCGGTGACGCAAAGCAAGTTGAGGCGCTCTATGACGCCTGGCTCGTGGCGGATGCGGCGCGCGGGCGCCATGAGAGCGAGATTGCCGCCACCCGCGCCAATGCCGACTATGTCGCTCACGCGCTGGAGGAGTTGCGCGCCCTGAACCCGGAGGCGGGCGAGGAAGAAGCCCTGGCCGAAAAGCGCCAGTTGATGATGAACGCCGAGAAGATCGCCGCCGATCTGAATGAGGCGCTGGATGCGCTGCAAGGCGAGGGCACCGCAGGCGCACGGTTGGCTTCCGCGCTGCGGCGCATCGAGCGCCAGGCGGCAAGCGGCGGCGCGCTGCTGACCGGCGTCGCCGAGGCGCTGGAGCGTGTCATGACCGAGACCAATACCGCGCGCGATAAATTGGAGGAAGCGCTCGCCGCCACCGCCTTCGAGCCTGTAGATCTCGAGCGCGCCGAGGAGCGTCTGTTCGGTCTGCGAGCGCTCGCCCGCAAGCACCGGGTACCGGTGGACGGTCTGCCGGCCCTCACCGCGCGTCTAGAAGCCGAGCTTGCCGCGCTCGACACCAGCGAAGGCCGCGCCGCCGAGCTTGCGGAACAGGCGAAAGCCGCCCGCAAAGCTTACGAGGCCGCCGCGCTCGCCCTGAGCAAGGCCCGCGCCAAGGCCGCCAAGAAACTCGATGCCGAGGTGGCGAACGAGCTCGCGCCGCTGAAGCTCGACAAGGCGCGCTTTGTCACCCATATCGACACCGTGGACATGGCCGAAGGCGGACCGTCCGGCATCGACCGCGTCGCCTTCTGGGTCGCCACCAATCCCGGCACAGAGCCCGGCCCCATGATGAAGGTGGCCTCCGGCGGCGAGCTGGCGCGCTTCATCCTGGCGCTGAAAGTGGTGCTGGCCGCGCGCGGCTCCGCGCCGACCCTCATCTTCGACGAGGCGGATTCCGGCGTCGGCGGCGCCACGGCCTCGGCGATCGGCGAGCGCCTGGCCGGGCTTGCCGCCAAAGTCCAGGTGCTGGCCGTGACTCACGCGCCGCAAGTGGCCGCGCTCGCAGACGGGCATCTGATGATCGCCAAGGAGGCGATGCACGGGCCGGAAGGAGAGACCATGGCGACCCGCGTGGCGGTCCTCGAAGGCCCGCACCGGCGCGAGGAGATCGCCCGCATGCTGGCCGGCCAGACCATCACCGACGAGGCCCGCGCCGCCGCCGACCGCCTCATGAGCAAGTCGGCCTAAGAGTCTGAAATCATGAGCAAGGCAAAAGCGAACAAGGACGCAGGTCTGGCGTCGAAATCGGTCGCGAAGCTGGACGAGGCGGAAGCGACGCACGAGCTCGCGCGCCTTGCCAAGGAGATCGCCCATCACGACGCGCTCTATTACCGCAAGGACGAGCCGGAGATCTCCGACGCCGCCTATGACGCGCTGCGCAAACGCAACGAGGCCATCGAGGCGCGCTTTCCACATCTGGTGCGCGACGACAGTCCCTCCCTCAAGGTAGGCGCCGCGCCGGTCGAAGTGTTCGGCAAGGTCGTCCACCGCGTGCCCATGCTGTCGCTCGGCAACGTATTCGACGACGAGGGCGTGCGGGACTTCATCGAGCGCGTGCGCCGCTTTCTCGGCCTCGATACGGACGCAGAGCTTGCCTTCACCACCGAACCTAAGATCGACGGTCTTTCCATCACGCTGCGCTACGAGGCCGGCCGTCTCGTGCAGGCCGCCACAAGAGGCGACGGCTATGAAGGCGAGAACGTCACCGCCAATGTGCGCACCATCGGCGATATCCCCGAGACCGTGAAGGCGAAGAACTTCCCCGATCCGTTCGAGGTGCGCGGCGAGATCTATATGAGCCACAGCGCCTTCCAGGCGCTGAACGCCGAGCAGGAGAAGGCGGGCAACCGACTCTTCGCCAATCCGCGCAACGCCGCGGCCGGCTCGCTTCGCCAGCTCGACTCCAAGATCACCGCCGCGCGGCCTTTGCGTTTCTTCGCCTATTCTTGGGGCGAGGCGGCGAAGCTTCCCGCCGATACCCAATGGGGGGTCTACGAGGCCATGGCGGCCTGGGGTTTTCCGCTCAACCCGTTGGCTAAGCTTACGAGCTCCGTGGACGAGATGCTCGACACCTACCGCGAGATCGAGGAGGGCCGTGCGGGGCTCGACTACGACATCGACGGCATCGTCTACAAGCTCGACCGCCTCGATCTTCAGGAGCGGCTGGGCTTCGTCTCGCGTTCGCCGCGCTGGGCCATCGCCCATAAATTTCCCGCCGAGAAGGCAACCACAATCCTGCGCGACATCGAAATCCAGGTCGGCCGCACCGGCGCGCTCACCCCCGTCGCCAAGCTCGAGCCCGTCACCGTCGGCGGTGTCGTGGTGCAGAACGCCACGCTTCACAACGAGGACGAGATCGAACGCAAGGACGTGCGCATCGGCGACACGGTTATCGTGCAGCGCGCCGGCGACGTCATTCCGCAGATTCTCGGAGCGGTGCAAGATAAGCGTCCTAAAGGCGCGAAACGATTCAAGTTTCCGGATGTCTGCCCGGTCTGCGGCAGCCATGCGGTGCGCGAGGTGGACGAGAAGACCGGCAAGCGCGATGCGGTGCGCCGCTGCACCGGCGGGCTCATCTGTCCGGCGCAAAGAGTCGAACGCTTGAAGCATTTCGTCTCGCGCAACGCCTTCGACATCGAAGGGCTCGGCGAGAAGCGCATCCAGGAACTGTATGAAGACGGCACCATCGAATCACCGCCGCAAATCTTCACCCTCGCTGAGAAAGACAAGGCGGCGGAGGGCAAGCTCGCCGAGCGGGAAGGCTGGGGCGCGCTCTCGGCCCAGAAGCTGTTCGCCGCCATCGAGGCGCGCCGCAGCGTCAAGCTCGACCGCTTCATCTACGCGCTCGGCATTCGCCATGTTGGCGAGATCACCGCGCGGCTGCTCGCGCGTAATTACGGCACGGCGGAGACTTTCCTGAAATCGATGCGTGCTGCGGGCAAGGATCGCGACGGCGAGACCTTCGCCGAGCTCGACAATATCGAGGGCATAGGCCCCACGGTGGCGGCGGCCATCGCCGATTTCTTCGCCGAGCCCCACAACGTCGAAGTGGTCGAGGAACTCCTCGAGCAGGTGAGCCCGCAACCGCTCGAAGCGGTCGACCAGACCTCGCCCGTGTCCGGCAAGACCGTGGTATTCACCGGCACGCTCGAGCAGATGACGCGGTCCGAGGCCAAGGCGCGCGCCGAGCGCCTCGGCGCCAAGGTCGCGGGTTCGGTCTCCAAGAACACCGACTATGTGGTGGCGGGGCCGGGAGCGGGCTCGAAGCTCAAAAACGCCAAGGACTTGGGAGTCCAGGTGCTGTCGGAAGACGAATGGCTCAAGCTGATCGAGTAGCTCAGCCGTAGCGCAGCTTCATGCGGATGATGGTGAGCGCCAGCGCCAGCGTGATGGCGTTCGCCGCCATGATCGGCCAGTTCCAGATCATCACCCCGAAAGTCAGCCACAGCGCCACGCCGGTCGCGAACACCACGTACATTTGAAGCGAGATCGCGCGTGTCTCCTTGAAGCGAATGATGTGGATCGCTTGCGGCACGAAGGCGACGGTCGTCAGAGTGGCCGCTACCGCCGAGACCAGCGTTTCCATCCAAGCCTCCAACGCGGGAGAAGCGTCAGCCGATCTTCTGCGTGGCGTGGCGCAGCCACGGCCGGTCGTCGCTCAGGATCAGAGGCTCGACCTCCCGCCGCACCCGCGCGTGATAGGTGTTCAGCCAGGCAAGCTCTGAAGGGTCGAACAGCTTCGGGTCGATCAGCCGCCGGTCGAAGGGCACGAGCGTCAGCGTCTCGAAGCCCATCATCTCCCGCTCGCCACCTTCGATCTTGGTAAGCGGCGTGACCAGGATCAAATTCTCCAGCCGGATGCCATATTGCCCTTCGCGGTAATAGCCGGGCTCGTTGGAAAGGATCATGCCGGGCTCCAGCACTTCGGAACCGAGCCGCGACAGGCGCTGCGGGCCTTCATGCACCGACAGATAACTGCCGACGCCGTGGCCCGTGCCATGGTCGAAGTCGATGCCGGCCTCCCATAGGGGCCGGCGCGCGAAAGGGTCGAGGTCCTGGCCGCGCGTGCCCTTGGGAAAGCGCGCCGTGGCGATGCCGATATGCGCCCTCAACACCAGGCTGTAATGGCGCTTCATCTCGACCGTTGGCTTGCCGATCGCCACCGTGCGCGTGACGTCCGTGGTGCCGTCGACATATTGCCCGCCGGAATCGATCAGATAGAGCGAGTTCTTGTCGAGCACGCGTTTGGAAGCGTTCGTCGGCCGGTAATGCACCACGGCGCCGTGGGGTCCGGAGGCGGAGATCGTGTCGAAGCTGATATCCTTGAGCTGGCCGGACTGGCGGCGGAGATCTTCGAGCTTCATCGCCGCAGAGACCTCGTCCACGCGGCCCGTTTCGCCGACCTCGTCCAGCCAAGCTAGAAAGCGCACCATGGACGCGCCGTCGCGAAGATGCGCGGCCCTCGCGCCGGCGATCTCCGCCTTGGTCTTGGTCGCCTTGGGCAGCGTGCAAGGATCCTCGCCGGCAACGTATTTGACGCCGTCCACTTCCAGCGCCTGCGCGAAGCGCATCGCCGCGGAGTCGGGATCGAGCCGCACCTTCGCCTTCTGCTCGGCGAGCGCCTTCAGCGCCCCATCCAGTTCGCCGGGCTTGGCGATGTCGGTGATGGACTGAAGGGTCCCGCGCACATTTTCGTCGACCTTGGCGGGGTCGATGAACAAAGTGGGGCGGCCCTCCTTCGGCACGATGGCGAAGGCGAGCGCGACCGGCGTGTGCTTGATGTCGCCGCCACGAATGTTGAACAGCCAGCAGATCGAATCCGGCGCGGTCAGGAGCACCGCATCCTGGTTGTCCTCCTTGAGCGTGTCCTGCACCTGAGCGATCTTCTCGGCCGCGCTTCGGCCCGAGAACTCGACTGAGTGGTGCACGATCCCCGCCATCGGGGGCCTCGGCCGATCCTTCTCCCAAAGCTTGTCGATGGGATTCTCCGGCACCGGCGTCAGACGGATGCCTTCGGCGCCGAGCGACTTGGTGAGCCGGTCGATCTCCTTGATGGTGTGCAGCGCCGGGTCGTAGCCGACGGCATTGCCTTTCACGAGCGTCTCTTTGAGCCACTCAGAGGGCTTGGCTTCCGGAACTTGCAACACCTCGAAGATGTCGGTGTCGACCTGCTTCGGTGCTTGCAGGATATAACGGCCGTCCACGAACAGCGCCGAGCCTTTGTCGGTGACGATGGCCACGCCCGCCGAGCCCGTGAAGCCGGTGAGCCAGGCGAGCCGCTCTTCGCTTGGCGGCAGGAACTCGTTCTGATGTTGATCGCTGTGGGGAACCAGGAAGCCTTTCAGGCGCTGCGCCTTCAACTCCCGCACCAATGCCTTGACCCGGCCGCCGCTGGCCGCCGGAGCTTTGGCCTCATCGAAACTCTGATACATGGCAGGCTTTGTAAGCCGAAGCGTCGCCCCCGATCAATCGGACAAAACGCTTGTGCTGCCACGGCCTACCACCAGGGTGGCCCATCCATCGAGAAGGATTCGCTTTTCCCGGGTGAAACCATGGGCGCCGTAGCGCGCTTCGATGCCGGGCGCCTGGTCCGCGGTCAGCCCTGAAAGAATGGCGTATCCGCCCGGCCGCAAGGTCCGGGCCATGGCCGGCGCCAACCCATAGAGCGGCCCGGCCAGGATATTGGCCACGATCAGGTCGGGCCTCAGGCGGCGAAGCGTGGGGTGGGCCAGCCCCTCCGCGACGAAGGCGTGGATTTGCTGAGTGAGGCCCGCTTTCCGCGCATTGGCCTTGGCGATGGCGACCGCGACAGGATCATTGTCGGTGGCGACCACGGGCCGGTCGAACGCCCGCGCCGCGGCGATCGCCAAGATGCCGGTGCCGGTGCCCAGATCGAGCACGAGGTCCGGCCGCCCGCGTTTCGCCAAGTCATCCAGCGCCAGAAGACAGCCGCGCGTCGAGGCATGATGCGCCGTGCCGAAGGCCTGGTCGGCGTCGATCTCGATGGTGAAGCGGTTGCGCGCGATCTTGTCCCGGTCGTGGCTGCCGTGAATGAGAAAGCGGCCGGCGCGCACCGGCTGACGCTGCCCTTGCGACACGGTCACCCAATCGGCGTCCGGCATGTCTTCGACGCTGAGCGGCGTGACCGCATCGCCCTCCGCCGCCTCGCCGATCAGCGCGTTCAGCGCAGCCTCGTCCGGCCGCTCAGCGTAGAGCGCGGAGACTTCGAACCGCCCATTGCCCAAATCGAAATAGCTCACCGACAGCGCTTGCGGGTCTTCCGTCTCGTCGAGCGCCCGCGCGATCCGGCCGGCAGCCCGGGGCTCCGCCTCGACGGTCGCGCGGTAGGTGGACGAAGCTTCTTGGGGACCCGTTTCCATGGTGCGGAAACTTAGAGGAGGGGGCCTTGGTCCGCCAAGAAGCTTCGCTGCGCACCTCGAGAGACGCTTATTGCGTCTCGGTGCGATCCTCGGCTGCCGCGACGGCCGGCGTGGCGAAGCACACCTGCGTGGCGGCCTCTTGAATGCACGGCGCACCCGCCGGCGAACCGCAGACCGAGGCGAGCTTGGCCTCGGCCACGCAGGTGCCTTTCGGCCCGCGCCAGCCCGGGCCGCCCTTGCAGCCGCAGCCTTTGCAGCTGCAGCCAATGGGGGCCGCCTGGGCGGAAACATGGACCATCCCGTAGGGGATGAACGACATCACGACGAAAACAGCCGTAACGATGAGACGCATGATCAACACTCCCTCTGAGAACAGAACGGGATCAATGTACCCTATTTGTTCTCAGAAAGAAAGCCGAATCCCGACCTCCGGGCTTGGCGTGCCCACTAAAACGGCGTGCGCCGGGATAGCGCTATTGCGCGCCCTTTAGGGCTTCAACCGCTTCCCACAGTGCCTCAATTTCGGGATCCGCGACGCCCTGTTCCGCCAAATGGGCGCGCACGCTTTTGATGTAGTCGTAGCTCGAACCGGCCACGCCCTCCGCCGCCAGGATCATGCCCGCGCGCTCTTCGAGCGTCAGCCCGTCCTCGATCAGACGCGGCCCGTCATAGATGTAGGTGAGCGCCCCGACCGTCCCCTCGGGCAGCGTGATGGGGACTTCCGTCGCCGCACAAATCTCCCGCGCGCAGAGATACTCCTCGATGTCGCTGCGCGCCGCGTCCTCGAACGCGAAGGCGACGCCGCGACATGTTCCGGTCCGTGTCAGGTTCAGCGTCAGCCCGGGGCATTCCGTCGTCCCCCAGCGTTCCAGCGATTTCTTGTTGAAGATGCGGCTGTGGCCTCCGAGGTCGGCCGGCATGCGCCTAAGACAACCGTATGCCGTCTCCCAGCCGTCCCACATCAGAGAGCCGTAGCCGAACAGCCACATCGGCAATCGTCACACCCGCTCGACGAACGTATCGACCACCTTCTTGCGCCCGGCCTTCTCGAAATCGACGGTGAGCTTGTTGCCGTCGATCGAGGCCACGCGGCCGTAGCCGAACTTCTGGTGGAAGATGCGCTCGCCCACGTCGACGCCCGAGCCTTCCGCCGTGCTCGCGGCGACCAGCGTGCCGTCGATGGTCAGCGGCTCGCGGCGCGGGCCCGCGTTGCCGCGCTGGCGATTGCGCTGGGCCCGCTGCCACCCCGGCGTCTCATAGAAGCCGCTCGCGAAGAGGTTCTCCGCCGTATCGAACCGGCTCGGCCCGTAGCCGCGCGTCCCCTTGTCCTCGGCGACCTCGACATGCTCGGGCGGCAGCTCGTCGATGAAGCGCGACGGCACCGCCGTCTGCCACATGCCGTAATTGCGCCGGTTCTGGGCGAAGGTGATCTTGGCGGTCTTGCGCGCCCGCGTCAGTCCGACATGGGCCAGCCGCCGCTCTTCCTCGAGCCCCGAGCGTCCCGCCTCGTCGAGGCTGCGCTGATGGGGCAGCAGCCCTTCGTCCCAGCCGGGCAGGAACACGGTGTCGAACTCGAGCCCCTTGGCCGAATGGAGCGTCATCAGGTTGACCCGGTCGGTGCCTTCCTCGGTCGCGGCGTCCATCACCAGCGACACGTGCTCCATGAAGCCGGCGAGCGTATCGAACTCGTCCATGAAGCGGATCAGCTCTTTCAGGTTTTCCAGCCGCCCTTGCGCCTGCTGCGAGCGGTCCGCCTGCCACATGCCCGTATAGCCGGATTCATCGAGGATCAGCTCGGCCAGCTCCGTGTGCCGCATGCCGTCGACCAGGGAGCGCCACCGGTCGAAGGCGGCGATCAAGTCGGCCAGCGCTTTGCGCGGTTTCGGCTTGAGCTCTTCGGTTTCGACGATCAGCCGGGCGGCCTGCATCAGGGGCACGCCGCTGGCCCGCGCAAGCTGATGCAGCGCTTTGAGCGTGGCCTCGCCCAAGCCCCGGCGCGGCACGTTGACGATGCGCTCGAATTTCAGGTCGTTGGCCGGGTTCAGCGTCACCTCGAAATAGGCGGTGGCGTCGCGGATTTCCTGGCGCTCGTAGAAGCGCGGGCCGCCGATCACGCGGTAATCGAGGCCGAGCGTGATGAAGCGGTCCTCGAAGGCGCGCATCTGGAACGAGGCGCGCACCAGAATGGCGATCTCGTTCAGCGTATGGCCCTGGCGCTGGAGCTGCTCGATGTCCTCGCCGATGACGCGCGCTTCTTCCTCGTCGTCCCAGCAGCCTTCGACCACGACCTTGTCGCCGTCATCGCCGTCGGTGCGGAGCGTCTTGCCGAGACGGCCCTGGTTGTGCGCGATGAGTCCGGAGGCCGCCCCGAGGATATGCGCGGTCGAGCGGTAGTTGCGTTCCAAGCGAATGACCTTGGCGCCGGGGAAGTCCTGCTCGAAGCGCAGAATGTTGTCCACCTCCGCCCCGCGCCAGCCATAGATCGACTGGTCGTCGTCGCCGACGCAGCAAATGTTGTTGTTGCCCTGCGCCAGGAGCCGAAGCCACAGATACTGCGCGACGTTTGAGTCCTGGTACTCATCCACCAGCATGTAGTGGAAGCGCTGCTGATATTTTTCGAGCACGTCCTGATGCTCTTGGAACAGCCGCAAATTCTCCAGCAAGAGGTCGCCGAAATCGGCGGCGTTCAGCTCCTTCAGGCGGCGCTGGTAGAGCGCATAGAGATCGCGTCCCTTGCCGTTGGCGAAGCCGAAGCTCTCGCCGTCGGGCACGCGCTTGGGCACAAGTCCGCGGTTCTTCCAGCCGTCGATCATCGCCGCGAGGAGGCGCGCCGGCCAGCGCTTCTCGTCAATGTTCTCCGCTTCGAGCAGTTGCTTGATCAGCCGGATCTGGTCGTCGGTATCGAGCACCGTGAAGGACGGTTTGAGATCGACCAGTTCGGCGTGCCGGCGCATGATTTTGACGCCGATGGCGTGGAACGTGCCGAGCCACGGCATGCCTTCGACCACGCCGCCGATCAGCTGACCGACGCGGGCTTTCATCTCGCGCGCCGCCTTGTTGGTGAAGGTCACGGCGAGGATCTGCGAGGGCCGCGCACGTCCAAGGCTGAGCAAATGTCCGATGCGCGTGGTGAGCACGCGGGTCTTGCCGGTCCCGGCGCCCGCCAGAACCAGCAGCGGCCCCTCCAAGGTCTCCACCGCCTCGCGCTGCTCTTCGTTCAAAGCATCGAGATAGGTGTCGGGGCGCCGCCGCATGGCCCGTTGCGAGATCGGCAGCATCTCGTCGGAGGCGGGGTTAGGCTCGTCCTCCAGGGGGAGGGCCTCGGCGGCGGTTGCGCGAATCTTGGCCATGAAGCAGAACTATAGCACCCGCGGGCCAAGCGAAAGAAAGGCTGGCGGGATCGCGCGCCGCACCGACCGATCCTCGAGGCTCGTCCTGAGCATGACGCCGCCCAATATGCCCGGCAATACCGGCAACTCCGGAGGAGGCACGAGCTTTTCCCGGCTTGCCTCCTTCAGCAAATCGGCGCTGAGCGAGCCATGGGTGGGGGCGGCGTTTCTCATCGTCAGTTTCATCGTGGCTCAGGTTCTGGTGGTGGCCATGCACGTGCAGACCACGAGGATGTGGGCCGGCATTTCCGAGGTGCAGCTCGCGCGCGATCTCTATCGGGAATTCTACGACCGGGACAAAAACTACCTGAAGGTCGCCAATGCCATCGAAGGCTGCCAGACGCTATATAAGAGCGATGGCGGCCGATTCAGCCATTTGGAGATCAACGAATATCTCGGCTTCTTTTCCGACCTTGGGCTGTTCCGGGATAGAGGCCTTCTCAGCGACGAGCTGATCGGCCATTTTTTTGGCGCGTTTATCATCGAAGCCTTTGAATATCCTGAGCTCAAGACCTACATCGCGCGCATCCGCAAGAATTTCGAGCAGCCCGAGGCGTTCGAGGACTTCGAGAAAATCGCCAAAGCCGTCGAGAGCGACCCGCGCTTTGCGCGCCTCGCCGACTTCGCCAAGACAATGTGCGCCGAGAAGCCAGAAGGAAACTAGGGCCATGAAGACGGTCCTCGCTATATCCCTGATTGCCTTTGCCCTATTGGGCGGCCCTGCCGCGGCCCTCGCCACCGAGACCGAGGCGCCCGCAACCGAGGCTCCCGTCGTCCCCGACGGCGACCCCGCGCCGCCTCACGCCAATGGCGAGCAGGCGGACTCACCGGATCAGGCCGCCCCCGACGACGACATCATGCAGAACTTCACGCGCCACCGCCCGGGCGCCTGCCCCGAGGGGCCTCCCTGTAAGGTCGAAGACTGAGCCGCGTCTGCGTGCCTTTCGGCCACAGTCACGGAATTGTTTCTCCATCTGTCTCCCGTAAGACTTGCGGGTCTGCGCGCGGAGTGGCAAAGGAAGTTTTGGCCGAGGATTAACCACAATTTGGAGGTCGGAATGCTTCGGGTTTTCAAGGCAGGCTTGGCGGTGCTTGGCTTCGCCGTGTTGTTTCTCGGTGGACTTCAGACGGCGAGCGCCGGTTGCCAATTGATCAAGGCGACCAATAGCGCCGAGTCGAAGGCATCGGCGGCGAGGGCCGCGTATGCGAATGCCATCGATACGGCCAACCAGGTCAAGCGTCAGCGCGGCTGGAGCTACGTGACCATGCGGCCCCGCAAAGTCACGCCGGACCCGTTCTGGAAGGCTGTGCGCCCGGTTGTCACATCCGACATGCTGCTCAAGCCTGATGTCGTGACCTCCAAGACCTACGCCCAGTGCTGGAAGGGCGTGGTCGTGCCGTATGTGTGCACCGCCGGCGCCGTAGCCTGCGGCAACTAGCACTCCACCTCTTTCCTAAAACATGTCGTCATCGCCGGATCTCTTGGACACCCCAAGGGAGCCGGACGATGACGCATGCGTGACGGCGCGCGCCTCATGCCCGCCACATCCCTTGCTAAGCTGAATAAAGTCACCAGCTAGAAGGGATGAGCGAGGTTTTGACTCTGTCTCCGCGCTACACGTTCGGCGAGCGCCTGGCCGACGGCACGATCCACGTCATCGGTGTCGCCGCAAGCGTCATTGCGCTCATCGTACTGCTCGTCATCGGCATCCGTAACGAGACCGCGCTCATGGTGGCCGGTCTTGCCATCTACGGTCTGGCGCTCGTGGCGACGTTCGGCTGCTCGGCCGGCTACCATCTCGTGGTGCGCCCCAAGGTGAAGGAGATCATGCGACGGTTCGATCACGCCGCGATCTTCCTGATGATTGCCGGCACCTATACGCCCTTCGTCCTGCTGAAAATGAACGACGCCTGGGGGCTCGGCCTACTCGCCGTTGTCTGGTCCATGGCGGCGATCGGCATCGCCATCAAGCTGTTCTTCCCGCGTTTCCTCGATGGGCTGTCCACGGCGCTCTATCTGGTGCAGGGCTGGGCGGTCCTCGCCGCCTGGGAGCCGTTGCACGCGGCACTTCCCGCCGGCGTGTTGACCCTGCTCATGGTCGGCGGCGTGCTCTACACGGTCGGCGTGGTGTTCCATCTGTGGAACCGGCTGCCCTATCAGAACGCCATCTGGCACGGCTTCGTGCTGTCGGCGGCGAGCTGCCATTACGCGGCGGTGATCGGCGTCGTGCGCGTCGCCTGAGCGGGCCGCCTGAACCAAGGCAAAACCTGCCTGATTTTGTTTAGAAACTGATTGTAAACTATGCGCCATGACCACCCTCATGGCAGAGGCGGGGGCGCGCCCGGCCGCGGAAGACAAGGAAGCCTTGTTCGCGGCGCTTGCCGCGCGGTTCGGCGACCGTTTGTCGCGCAGCCAGGCGCTGCGCGAGCAGCACGCCAACACGCTCACCTGGCTCAAGGTTCAGGCGCCGGACGCCGTGCTGTTCGCCGAGACCACGGAAGAGGTGGCCGACGCGGTCAAGGCCTGCGCCGCGGCACGCGTCCCTGTCATCCCGTTCGGCACCGGCACGTCGCTCGAAGGCCATCTGAATGCGCCGCTTGGGGGATTGTCGGTCGATCTTTCACGCATGAACCGCGTCCTCGCCGTGCACGAGGCCGACCTCGATTGCACGGTCGAGCCCGGCGTCACCCGAAAGCAGCTCAACGAATATTTGCGCGATACGGGATTGTTCTTCCCCGTCGACCCCGGCGCGGACGCAAGCCTCGGCGGCATGGCCGCGACACGCGCGTCGGGCACCAACGCCGTGCGTTACGGCACCATGCGCGATCTGGTGCTGGGCTTGACCGCCGTGCTCGCCGACGGCCGCATCGTCACCACCGGGGGCAGGGCGCGGAAATCCGCGGCTGGCTACGATCTCACCCGGCTTCTGATCGGCTCCGAAGGCACGCTCGGGGTCATCACGTCGCTGACCTTGAAGCTCTACGGCATTCCGGAGACCATCCTCGCCGGCGTTTGCACCTTCGACACGTTGGAAGGCGCCTGCAACGCCACCATCGCTGCGCTCCAGATGGGGTTGCCGCTGGCCCGCATCGAGCTTCTGGACGAGGTGCAAATCCGCGGCTGCAATGCCTATTCCGACCTCACTTTGCCTGAGAAGCCGACTTTGTGCCTTGAATTCCATGGCACCGAGGCCGGCACCCGCGAGCAGGTCGAGCTGTTCGCCGAGATCGCCGGGGGCGATGGCGGCGGCGAACTGGACTGGGCCGAGCGCCAGGAGGACCGCAACCGGCTCTGGCAGGCGCGCCATGACGCCTATTGGGCGGCGCGGGGCTTGCGGCCCGGCGCCGACCTGATCGCCACGGATGTCTGCGTGCCGATTTCCGCGCTCGCGGCCTGTGTCGCCGAGACGAAGCGGGACATCGAGAGATTGGGGCTGCTCGCCCCCATCGTGGGCCATGTGGGCGACGGCAATTTCCATGTCATGCCCCTCATCGACCCGGCCGACGCCGCGGAACGCGCCAATGTTCAGGAATTCCTCGACCGCCTTGCGGAACGGGCCCTGCGCTTCGAGGGCACCTGCACCGGCGAGCACGGGGTCGGCCAGGGAAAGATCGGCTATTTGGCGGCGGAACACGGACTAGGCGTCGACGTGATGATTGCCATAAAAAAGGCGCTCGATCCGTTGAATATCCTCAATCCTGGCAAGATTTTTGCGATACCATGATGGGGCGTCGCGCGCGCCGGAATGGGCTCGCATCCTTGTCGCTTTGCGCGGGGATTATGCGCCCGCAACCGAGCCCTAGGCAGAGATATCGGTGAACTCGCTTCTGCTCACACTGACCGCGTTGTTGATTCTGGTGCTGAGCGCGCTCTTCGCCGCACCGCTCTTCATCGACTGGAACGACTACCGCCCCGCCTTCGAGGAGCAGGCCAGCAAGCTGCTCGGCCGCGAGGTCAAGGTGGGTGGCGAGGTCCATCTCATCGTGCTGCCGGCGCCGCAGCTGAAATTCGACGACATCAGAGTGGCGAACGAGGACGGCAGCCTGGAGAAGCCGTTCCTCGAGGCGAAGTCTCTCGAGGCGAAGATCGACGTGGGGTCGCTTTTGACCGGCGCGGTCGAAGCGCATCAACTCACCATCGTCGATCCCACGCTGCGTCTCGAATTGAACGCCGACGGCACCGGGAACTGGGGCGATGTGGGACGCCCCGGCGTGCCCGTGCCCTTCGCGCCGAAGGACGTGCTGCTCGACTCCGTGCGCGTGAGCGGCGGCACGGTCGAGATCGTCAAGGACGGCGTGCTGAAATTCGTGTTCAACGACATCGACGGCGAGGCGAGTGCGACCTCGCTCTCCGGTCCCTACAAGGTCTCCGCCGAATACGGTTACGAAGGCCGCCGTCAGTCCATCCGCTTCTCCACCGGGGCCATGGATCAGACGGGCCAGTTCCGCCTGAAGGCGGCCTTGCGCGATCCCGACCGCTCCACGGCCTACCAGTTCGACGGCGCGGTCACGGGGCTCGGCGCGACCCCCGTCTATGACGGCACCGTGCTCATGCGCATGACCAATCTCGATGCGCTGGCCGACGCGGACACCGAGACGGAACAGGACACCGGCCTCGAGGCCGAAGCGCCTCAGCCGGAAGTCGCGCAGCCGGAAGGGCCGCAGGATGCGGCGGCGCCGAGCAGCCCGCGCGACACGGCGTCGTTCGTGGAGCTGAAAGGTCCGCTCAAAGCCTCGCCCGACGGCGCCGCGTTGCCCGAGTTCGATCTGACGATTCACGCCGCGGGGCGTCCGCAGATCCTGAAAGGCAGCCTCGACCTCGACTTCCGGGCGCCCTACAAGGCCGAAGGCAAGCTGGCGGCCCGCTGGATCGATCTCGATGCGCTGTTCGGCACCACGGGCGAGGACAAGAAGCCGTCGCCCGCAGCCGTGCTCTACATGTCCGCCGAGTGGGTGCTCGAAGAGGCGGCGAAGATCGGCCAAGGCGCGCTCACGCTCGATATCGAGCAGGCGGGTCTCGGCGGCGATCTCGCCGGCGGCCTCGTCATGGCGCTCCGGAGCCACGATGGCGGCGTCACCATCGAGCGGTTGAAGGCCACGCTTCCCGGCGGCAATCGCGTTTCGGTCTCGGGGCGCTTGCGGGACGGCGATTTCGGGCCGCTGTTTTCAGGCCCCGTGGAGATCGACGGTTCGGGCTTGCGGGCGCTCACGCGCTGGGCGGCCGGTGACCGCGGGATGACGGGCCAGTCGGTCGGAGATTTCTCCGGGTCGGCCTTCGCCACGATCGGCGATGGGGAGATCAAGCTCGCCGACGTGCTCGGCGAGGTGAGCGACACCAAGTTTCGCGGGCGGTTCCACTATCAGGCCGGCGAAACCAACCTGATCGACATCGATCTCGACAGCGACCGCCTCGACTTGCGCGAGGTGCTGGGCGATGGGCCGCTCTGGCACGCCTGGCTGTCGGCGAATGGCAACGGGGCGTCCGAGACGCAAGCCGCGAACGCCCAAGCTAGCAGCACCCAAGCCAGCAGCACCCAAGACACGAGCCTGCTCAAGCAACTGCGCGGCGACGATGTGCGCGCGACGCTGAAAGTGAACGAGCTCCTGTTGCCTAACATTCCCTCGGGCAAGCTCGATGCGAAACTCTCTTTGGTCGACGGCACGCTGGATGTGGAAGCGCTGGAGTTTCTGGCGCCCGGCGCCATCGCGCTCGGCGGCAAAGGCCGCATCGCCAGCCTCGCCGACGCGCCGACCGGCCGCGTGGACCTGACGCTTCAGGCGCAGACCACGGATGCCTTGCGCGTCGTCACCGACATTTTCGGGTTCTCGGAAGAGGTGAGCAAATCCAAGCAGCTCTCCGCCCTAGCACCGCTCGACCTCCAGGCCGGGCTGGTGGCGGCGCGCGACGGCGAGGCCACCACGACGTCGCTGGAGCTGAGCGGTCAGGTCGGCGGGTCCGATGTGGCGCTCGTCGCCCGCGCGCATGGCGCGCCCTCCGAGCTTGCCGATGCGGAGATCAATGTCGGGGGCAGCGTCACCGGCGAGAAGCCGCAAGCCTTGCTCGTTCTCCTCTTTCCAGACCTGCCGCAGGACAAGCTCGCCGCGGCGGCCGGCGCCGAAGGCACGTTGTCGGTGAAGCTTGCCGGCGTGCCGAGCAAAAAACTGACCGGCCGGGCCGCCTTGGAGACCGGCGCCCTGCAGCTTGCCTTTGAAGGGCAGGGGACGCTGCAAGACGACGGCGTCGCCTTGAACGGTTACGCGTCTGTGGCGACGCAGGACGCGAGCCTCGCGCTGCCGCTGCTGGGTCTCGATGCGCCCCCCAGCGCCGACGCGGTGCCGCTCACGGTGAGCGCCAACTTGAGAAAGAAGGCCGGCGTCATCGATCTCGACTCCGTCAAGGCCGAGGTCGCGGGCGACGCCATCGAAGGCAGCGCGCATTTCGAGCGCGACGGAGTGACCACCAAGTTCAAGATCGCCGCCAATGCGGAGCGCGTCTCGCTGCCGGCTGTGCTGGGCGTCCTCGTGGCGTGGGAGCGCACGGCCTCCACTGAAGAGATGCTGGGCTCGGTCAGCGCGGATGCCGCTGAAGTGTGGCCGGCACGCGGCTTCGCCCTCGATCTCATCGACAACGCTGAAGGCGACGTCACCCTCAACGCCAGGACGCTCGTCCTCGGCGCGCCGTTTCAGGTCGCGGACGCCACGCTCAATGCCCGGGTCGACAATGATGGTCTTGCGATCACGGATCTCGACGGGCGGTTGTTCGGCGGCGACTTTGCCGCCTCGGGCGTCCTCTCGCCGCGCGGAAACGGTGCGGCGCTCACCGCCAAGGCCGACCTGAAAAACGCCAGCCTCGGGGCGCTGTCCGAGGCGGTCGCCGGAAACAATCTCGCCGAAGGCCCGTTCGACATCGCCTTCTCCGTGCAAGGGGAGGGCTTGAGCCCGCCGGGCCTTGTCGCCGGCCTGAGCGGCAAGGGCACGCTCGCGCTCGGCGAAGGCGTGCTGACGGCCATGACGTCTGAGCCCTTGCGCAAAGTCGCCGCCAAGGCGGCCAACACCACGATCAAGGCGACCAAGGCGGAAATCGACGCGGACACCGAGCAAGTTCGCAACACGCTCACCAAGGGCACGTACGGCTTTGCGCCGGCGACCTTCGCGCTCGACGTCAAGAACGGCACGGTGCGCCTTGCGCCTACCACGCTGGCGGGGACCGGCGCCGAGGCAGACGTCAACGCCTATGTGGAGCTCGCCAGTCTCAAGCTCGACAGCGAATGGCAGATGCGTTTGACGGGGCCCGGCAGCGAGAAGGTTCCACCCGTCAGCGTCGTCTTCGCCGGGCCTCTCGACGAGGCGGGCGCCATCGTGCCCGCCATCGATACGGCGGCCATCGAGAGCTACCTGACGATCCGCCGCCTCCAGGAAGACGTGGAGCGGCTCGAGACGCTGGACGTGAGCGGGCGCGCCGCCCGGCAAGACAGCGTCGCGGAGGACAGGGCGGCCGCCGAACGGGCAGCGGCGGAAAAAGCTGCCGCGGAACGCGCTGCCGCGGACCGTGCTGCCGCCGAACGCGCTGCTGCCGAACGGGCCGCCGCCGAGAGAGCGGCGCGGGAGAAGGCTGAAGCCGAGGCACAGGCTGCGGCTGAAAGAGAAGCCGCCGAGAGAGCCGCTGCTGAAACGGCGGCCAGGCTCGCTGCGGAGAAGGCGGCGGCAGAGAGAGCGGCCGCCGAACAGGCCGCGGCTGAAAGGGCTGCTGCGGTGGAGGCCGCCGCTGAGGCGAAAGCGGCAGCCGAGGCCAGAGCCGCTGCGGAGAGAGCCACAGCGGCCGAGAGGCTTGCCGCCGAGAAAGCGGCCGCCGAGAAAGCTGCCGCCGCCGAACAGGCCGCGGCGGCGCAGGCTGCGGCCGAAAGAAAGGCCGCGGATAAGGCTGCCGCCGAAGCAAAAGCCGCGACGGAGAGAGCCGCCGCCGAGAAGGCTGCTGCCGAGCAGGCCGCCGTCGAGAGAAAAGCTGCGGAAAAAGCAGCGGCCGAAGCAAAACTTGCCGCCGAGAAGGCCGTGAAAGAGCGCGCCGCGGCGGAAGCGAAAGCGGCCGCCGAGGCCAAGGCCGCCGCGGCTGCCAGGGCCGCGGCTGAGAAGGCGACCAAGGAACGCGCGGCGGCGGAAGCGAAAGCCGCCGCCGAGAGAGCGGCCCGGGAGCGGATCGAGGCGGAGGCGCGAGCTGCCGCACAGCGAGCCGCCACGGAAGCCAATGCCGCTGCGGCGGTGCCGGACATCTTGCTGCCGTCGGCGCAGCCGGCGCCGCAGATCAATCCCGACGGCACCGTCGACGATCCCATCGCGGACATGCTTGCGGGCGAGACCGCCGTGGACGGGACCGAGCCGAACGCCCTCGGTACGGAAGAACTCGGTACGGGAGAACTCGGTGCGGACGAAACGGTCGAGGAAGCGCCGGCGCCCGCGCCGCGCCGCTATCGGCGCAAGCCAAGCCGCCCCGACGACTGGAAGAAGAATTACAGCATCTTCGGCGGCGGCTTCTAGGACGCGCCGCCCGTTCCCCGGGTTTGCTCCAGCACGTAGAGGCGAATGGCGGCGGAAAGGCTCACCGCGTCGCCCGCGGTCTCAACGCGTGATTTGTCGATCTCGCCGACGAGACCGGCGACCGACTTCCCTTGCGCCCTGGCGATTTCCGCCAGCGCCGTCCAGAACGGCTCTTCCAGGGAGACGCTGGTCCGGTGCCGGGCGATGGTGAGCGAGCGCTTGTTGCGGGCCGTCGTCATGGCGGAACACCCGTCACTTCTTCGGCGCCACCATATCCTGCGGCTTCACCAGCCGGTCGAAGTCGTCCTCGTTCACATGACCGAGCCTGACGGCTTCCTCGCGCAAGGTGCTGCCGCGCTTGTGCGCATGCTTGGCGATCTCGCTCGCTTTGTCGTAGCCGATATGCGGGGTCAGCGCGGTGACGAGCATGAGCGAGCGCTCCATGTGCTCCTTGATTCGCTCGCGGTTGGCCTCGATGCCGGTCACGCAGTTTTTGGTGAAGCTGTCGGCCACGTCGCCGAGCAGCCTGATCGATTGCAGCAGCGCGTAAGCCAGCACCGGCTTGAACACGTTGAGCTCCAGATGCCCTTGGCTGCCGGCGAAGCTCACGGTGGTCTGGTTGCCCATGACCTGCGCGCAGACCATGGTCACCGCCTCGCACTGGGTGGGATTGACCTTGCCGGGCATGATCGACGAACCCGGCTCGTTCTCCGGCAGGAGCAGTTCGCCGAAGCCCGAGCGCGGGCCGGAGCCGAGCAACCGGATATCGTTGGCGATCTTGAACATGGACGTCGCCACCGTGGTCAGCGCGCCATGGGCGAAAACGAAAGCGTCGTGGCCGGCAAGGGCCTCGAATTTGTTCTCGGCAGTCACGAAGGGAAGCTTGGTCATCTCCGCGACTTTCTTGGCAAAGGTTTCCGCGAAAGCCGGGTGCGTGTTCAACCCCGTGCCCACGGCGGTGCCGCCCTGGGCCAGCTCGTAGAGCCCGTGCAGCGACATCTTCAGCCGTTCGATGCCGTGATCGATCTGCGCCGCATAGCCGCCGAATTCTTGCCCCAGAGTGAGGGGAGTGGCGTCCTGCATATGCGTACGCCCGATCTTGAGCACATCCTGAAACGCCTCAGCCTTTTCTTTGAGCGCCTGGTAGAGTCGGGAAAGCGCTGGGTTGAGCCGGTAGGCGATTTCTTCGGCGGCCGCGATGTGCATCGCCGTGGGGAAGGTGTCGTTGGAGGACTGGCCGAGATTGACGTGATCGTTGGGGTGAACAGGGGACTTGGTGCCGAGCTCTCCACCGAGAATCTCGCTGGCCCGATTCGCGATCACCTCGTTCAGGTTCATGTTGGTCTGGGTGCCGGAGCCGGTTTGCCAAACCACCAGGGGAAAATGACCGTCAAGCTTGCCGTCCACGATTTCGTCCGCCGCGGTGGCGATCGCCTCCGCCAAGGCCTTGTCCAGGCGCCCGAGCTCCAGATTGGTCAGCGCGGCGGCCTTTTTCAACAGCGCCATGGCGCGGATCAGGGGTTTCGGCATGTGCTCGTCGCCGATCTTGAAGTTTTGGCGAGAACGCTCGGTCTGCGCCCCCCAATAGCGGTCGCCTGGGACCTTGATCGGCCCAAACGCGTCCGTTTCGGTGCGGGGTGAGGCGGGAGACTGGGGGCCATCGGCTAAAGGCATGAGCATATTTCCCTTTTTGGTAGTCTTGGCGTCCGGGCAGCCCGCGCGTTTTGGCGGGCGCCTATCGGGCGATTTGGGCCTAGGCTATACCATCGCGATCACGGATGAGAGAACTGGGCTTGTGGCGAAGTGTTTCGCGGCGGCCCGCGCCGGGAGGCCAGGCGAGGAAGGCGAGTGACGGCGGCGTCGACACACATTGCACTGCCTGCGTCCCAGGCGGCTGGGGTGCCGGTAGCCTTTGCCCGGCTGGCGGCGGTCCTCGTCTGCGTGATCGGCGAGATCGTGCTGGCCATGTGGCTGGGGATCATCCCCGCCGACGCCCTTCCGAGCCTTGTCGGGATGACGCCCTTGGCCGCGCTCGGGGTCATTTTGGCGGGTCTGGGCCTGCTTTGCCTGACCTATAAGACGATCAGGATCCTCGCGCGGCTGATCGGCCTGTTCCTAGTTCTCGCCGGTGTCGTCCTGCTGGGCCAGGGTCTGTTGGGCGTCGATTTCGGTCTCGATCGGGCCCTGATCGCTCCCGGATTTGCGCCGGGAGGCGCCATCGCGACCTCGACGGCGCCGGGCCTCACGGGAGCGCTGGTCTTGTTCGGGCTTGCGCTGCTTTACGCCAAGCGCGGCCCCGCGCTGTCGATCTTCGCGCAGGCCATTGCTCTCATCATGCTGGCGCAGGTTCTGATCGTGGTCGCCGGCCACGTCTACGGCGTCGACACCAGCAACTACCCGTTCCCGTTCACGCCCTTGACCGCCTACGGTGCGGCGAGCGTGGTGCTTCTCGCCGTCGGTTTCATTGCCGCTTCGCCGGAGCGCGGCATCGCCGCGGCGATCGTCGAGCAATCGCCCGCGGGCGAGATGCTGCGCCGGCTTCTCCCCGGCATCCTCGTCCTGCCGCTGGTGATTGGCTGGTTCGTGCGCCAAGCCGAGCTGCGCGCGTTCTACGACAGCGCGGCGACCCTTGCCATCTTCGCCGTGGCGAGCATCGTCGTGCTCGCCGTGTTCGCCTGGGCCGCGCTCGGCGCCGTCAGACGTGCCGACCTCGAACGTCAGGTGGCGCTGATGGACCTGCGCGGCCAGCGCGAGTGGCTCTCCACGACGCTGGGCTCGATCGGCGAGGGCGTGATCGCCACCGACCCGAGCGGCAGCGTATTGCTGCTCAACAAGGTCGCCGAGCAGCTGACCGGCTGGCCGGTGGCGAAGGCCCGGGGGCGGCCCATTTGGGAGGTATTCCGCGTCGTCGACGAGGTTACGCGGAAATCCGTCGACGATCCGGCGCTGAAAGCCCTGCGCGAGCGCACGGTCACGCGCCTGGAATCGGGCGCCATGCTCCTCACCCGCGACGACAAGGAACTGCCGGTCGAGCACTCCGGCGCGCCGATCGTCGGCTATGACGGCACGCTGGCCGGCGCCGTGCTCGTGTTCCGCGACGTGACCGAGCGGCGGCGCACGGCGCAGCGCCAGACCATGCTCGTCGGCGAGCTCAACCACCGGGTCAAGAACGCGCTGGCGATCGTGCAGTCGCTGGTCCAGGCGAGCCTGCGCCAGGCGTCCAACCAATCCGCGCAAGCCATGGCCCAGACCCTTGCCGAGCGGCTTCAGGCCCTGCACCGGGCACACGATCTTCTGCTGGAGTCGCAATGGTCGGGCGCCAGCCTGAAAGCCATGGTCGACCGCGAACTGCAGCCCTATCAGCGCGATGACGGGCCGAAGATCACCGTCAAGGGGCCGGACGTGCTGCTGCCGCCGCAATGCACCTCGATCCTCGCCATGACGCTGCACGAGCTGGCGACCAACGCGGTAAAATACGGCGCGCTGTCGCAGAACGCCGGTGAGCTCAACGTGAGCTGGAAGACCGCGCGCGGCAATCGGCTGTTGCTGACCTGGGAGGAACGCGGTGTGCCTTCCGTCCCGAAGAAGCGCGGGCGGACAGGCTTCGGCTCGCAGCTTATCGACAAGGGCATCCGCCACAATCTCGGCGGCGAGACCAAGATGGAATTCCGCCCGACCGGCCTTTATGCGGAGCTGAACGTGCCCTTGACCCCGTCCAACGAGCCGCGCGCCAAGAGCGAGGTGGCCGAAGCGCCGGCCGCCTGAACTTATTCCAGGACGCTGATCTCTTCGTTGGCGTGACGCAGGCGCTCCGAGAACTCCCGCGTCAGATTGCTCAAAATGGTGATCATGATGTTGGGATGGTCGGCGGACAGCTCATGCAGCTCCTCGACGCCGAGGCCGTAGCAAATCACCCTCTCATTGGCGATGACGTCGGCGGAGCGTTTGCCGCCGTCGAGCAGCGCCATCTCTCCGAAAGTGAGACCGGGGCCGATCGAGGCCACCCGCTTGCGCCGTTCTCCTTTGCCGTGGACCTTGATCTCGACGCTGACCGTGCCGCGCGCCAGCACGAAGAACAGCTTGGCGGGGTCGCCTTCGCGCATGATGACGTCGCCTTTGTCGAACACGAGCGGCCGGATGATGGATTCGACCAGCCGGCATTCCTCGGCGGTCAGGCCCTTGAACAAATTGATCTCCGACACCGAGAACTTCGTGCCGACGCTCGAGCCGGCGCCGGCCAGGAGCTGATCCTCGCACCACTCCAGAGCCGCATCCGCGTCGCGGAACTGGCGCAGACGGTGGCCTTCCTCCGTCTCGGCGAGCGCCCGGGTCAGCCGCTCCAGCGGCCCGTCGGCGGCGATCGAAGCGAACACCAGCTCCGCGTCGCTTTTCGCCATGGAGCGCACCGCCCGCACGATCAGCTTGCACGCCGACGCATCGGCCAGGTGCACGCGCTTGAAATCGACGATGACGTATCTTGAGTCCTCAGCGAGCTGGGCGAGCCGGCGCAAGAGCTGCTCGGTCGAGCCGAAAAACAGCGCGCCCTGCGCTTCGAGCACCGAGATCTTCCGTCCTTCCTCCGTCAGGATGGTGCGCTCTTCCAGCGTGCGCAGGCGGTTCGAGCGCACCAGGTCCGCCCGGTAGTCGCGTCTGAGCACGCTGCGCACATTGGTGCGGTTGTTGAAGGCATGGAGCTGAAACTCGTTCGATATCTCCTGGCACACGCGGATGCCGCGCAGGCTGTTGCCCTGCGTGTCGATCGGCGGCGCGTAGACGCAGATGCCGATCTGCCCGGGGATCACGGCGATGATGCAGCCCGACACGCCGCTCTTGGCCGGCATGCCGACCTCGTAGGCCCATTCGCCCGCATAGTCGTACATGCCGCAGGAGTTCATCACCGTCAGCATATCGCGCACATATTGCGCATCGAAGATCGCGTGGTCGGTGAGGGGGTTGCGGCCGTCATTGGCGAGCGTCGCCGCCATGATGGCGAGGTCGCTTGCGGTGACGTTCACCGAGCACTGGCGAAAATAGAGATCGAGCACCTCGTTCGGATCGCGCTCGATCATCGCGGTGTTGAGCATCATGTAGGCGATGGCGCGGTTGCGATGCCCCGTGGCGAGTTCGGAGGCGAACACCGCCTCGTCGATGTCGAGGTCGCGGCCGGCCAGGCTCGAGAACAGGTCGAGCATGTTGGCGATGCGCTGCTTCTGGGTGTCGCCCTGCATCATCTCGGCGACGGCGATCGCGCCGGCGTTCACCATCGGGTTGAACGGGCGGTTGGCCGCCTCGTCGAGCACGATGGAGTTGAAGGCTTCGCCCGTGGGCTCCACGCCCACCCGTTTGAGCACGCCCGCGCGCCCGTGATGCTGGAGCGCGTAGCCGTACATGAACGGCTTCGACACCGATTGGATCGTGAAGGGGGTGTACGCGTCGCCGACGGAATAGAGCTGCCCGTCCACCGTGGCGATGGCGATGCCGAAGAGATTGGGATCGACTTTGCCGAGCTCGGGGATGTAGTCCGCCGGCGCGCCGCCCTCGAGCTTGGACACGCGCGCATGCAGCTCGGCGAGATAGTCTTCGATCGGCGCAAGCGCCGTGTGCCTGGCCTCGGCCGGGCCCCGGATCAAATCCATTCTGTTCAAGGCGTTCCCCCTGGCAGTGCGGTCGTCTGCAAGGAAGTCTAGTCAGAAATCATGCCAGGTCGGAAAGACAAGCGAAATCGGCGCCCGGCTGCGCGCAGGGGCCGCGCGATGCCTAAAGCCTGTGCAGTCAGCGCTTAATTAGGCGCCTATTTCTTGCGGAAGCTGTCGAGGTGCACGACTTCGGCCGGCGGCCGCGACATGACCACCTCCGCATGGGGTACCTCGGCGGTCTCCTCCGCCGCGGGTTCACGCGTCTCCTCGGGCTGCTCGCCGACGAGATCGGGGAGCGCGGAGGCCATGTGCTGGCGCGCGGAGTCGTTGGCCGCGCCCGGCTTGCCGAATTGGAGGCCGAACTGCGCGGACGGATCGTAGAACGCCTTTACTGCGGCGAAGGGCACCACCAGCCGCTCCGGCACGTTGGAGAAGGAGAGCTTCACCTCGAAGCGCTCGTCCGTCACCGCCAGGTCCCAGAACTGATACTGGAGGACGATGGTCATCTCCTCCGGATACTGCTCCTTGAGCCGCTTGGAGATGGAAACGCCGTCGGCGACCGTATCGAAGGCGATGTAGAGATGGTGCTCGCCCGGGAGCCCGTCGCGCTGGACTTGGGTCAGCACGTCACGAACCACGCCGCGCAGGGCGGTCTGAGTGAGAAGGTCGTACCTGAGTTCGTCGTCTGCCATGAGCGGCGCCGGTCCAAATTCCGCGACGTAGGCAGTCACCCCGTCAATAAAGTGGAGGGCTTCTGTTGCCCGGTGCCCTCCGAAACCGCGCCTAACCCCTGCGAGGAGGTTAGGGCTTGAAATTTAGGCTATCGCGCTGACTACGCAGCGAGACGTGCCTCCGCATAGTTGTCGTTGGCAACTATTTGGTTTGGCCCGATAACGGCGGATACCATGCCGAGCAAAAGTACGACCTTTACACCCTCGTCGAGCCTGTTTCGCCCCCGCCACGTTCCAGTTCGCATCATGTCCCTCGCGAATTCGTACGCGAAACTGAAACCTGGTGGAGGCGCCGGGTACTGCCCCCGGGTCCGAGTGGCTTATTACGTCGCCCGTTTATCGCCATAGCTGGTTTGCACCAGCCCTTCATATATAGGCTGTTGCGGCGGCAAAAAAAAGATTGATGGTTCGATAACCCCCAGGCGAGACCGCGCGAATCAGTCGCGGTTCCAGGGGTTTGCGGGGACGCGCGGGAGCGTCAGTCCCGCTCCATCTTGATGATGCGGCCGGTTAACGCGTCGACCTTCATCTCGATATCGTGTCCGTAGGCGTCTTCGCCCTCGACCTCCCAGACGCCTCTTTTCCGGTGCAGCTCGATTTCGTCAATTCTCACGATGCCCCGGTCGAAGGCCATGGCGCGCACCGTTTCGATGTCGACATACGCCGCGGCCGGGGTGGCGAAACCGAGGCTAAAACCGAGGACGAGGACAATTGGCATGAGACGCATTGAATGCTCCATTCGCAGGGTCTATCGACAGACAGGCCCTGGCGAGTCGCGGCCTGGCCGTCTCCGATATGTGGGTTTCCCCGGAGCATAGGGAAAGACACCGATTGCGCCAATATCTCGATCTTCTGGCCCAAATTCGTCATGAGGGGCTTCGCAAGGAGGACCGCACCGGCACCGGGACGCTGAGTCTGTTCGGTGCTCAGATGCGCTTCGATCTGAGCGAGGGTTTTCCGCTCATGACCACCAAGAAGCTGCACGTGAAGTCGATCATTCACGAGCTTCTCTGGTTCCTGCAGGGCTCGACCAATGTCCGCTATCTCCAGGAGCATGGCGTGCGGATCTGGGACGAATGGGCGGACGAGGCCGGCGAACTCGGACCCGTCTACGGCAAGCAGTGGCGGTCCTGGCCCACCGCCGACGGGGGGACGGTCGATCAGATCACGGCGCTGGTCGAAGGGATCAGGCGCGACCCCGATTCGCGCCGCCACATCGTGAGCGCCTGGAACGTGGGCGAGATCCCGAACATGGCCTTGCCGCCTTGCCATTGCCTGTTTCAGTTCTACGTGGGCGGCGGCAAGCTCTCCTGTCAGCTTTATCAGCGCTCGGCGGACGTGTTTCTCGGCGTGCCGTTCAACATCGCCTCTTATGCGCTCCTCACCCAGATGGTGGCGCAGGTGACGGGGCTCGAGCCTGGCGACTTCGTGCACACCTTCGGTGACGTGCATCTCTACCTGAACCATGTGGAGCAGGCCGACGAGCAACTGTCGCGAAGCCCGCGTGCGCTGCCGCGCCTTCGGATCAATCCCGAGGTCAAGTCGCTGTTCGACTTCGTCTATGAGGACTTCGCGCTGGTCGGCTATGACCCGCATCCGGCGATCCGCGCCGAGGTCGCAGTATGAATCGTCATGGTGAGGTCCCGGCCGTCCTTCGAGGCTCGGGCTTCGCTCCCGCACCTCAGGATGACGGCCGGGCCTCGAACCATGCTGAATAAGGACCCCGTCATCGCGCTGGTCGTGGCCATGGGCGAGAACCGCGCCATCGGCCGCGGCGGCGATCTGCCCTGGCATATCCGCTCCGACATGAAGTTCTTCCGCAAAGTGACCATGGGCCATCCCGTGCTCATGGGCCGGCGCACCTTCAAGTCGCTGCCGCGCGTGCTCGACGGACGGCTGAATATCGTGCTGACCCGCGATGAAGGCTTCGTCGCCCCCTCGGCCGTGATGGCGCACAGCCTGGAGGAGGGGCTTCAGGCCGCACGGGCCTCGTGCGCGCGGACCGGGTCGGACGAGATCATGGTGATCGGCGGCGAGGACGTGTTCCGCGAGGTCTTGCCGCAGACCGGCCGCATCTATCTGACCGAGGTGCATGCCGCCCCGGACGCCGATACCTGGTTCCCCGAGCTCGACCCGAGCGAATGGCGCGAAGTCCTTCGCGAGCGGCACGAAGCGGGGCCCCACGACGACCATGATTTCAGCTTCGTGATCCTGGAGCGCGTCGCCGCGCCGGCACACTGAGGGTCTCCACCCTAGGGGGAGCCCGCATTGCGTGGCCCTTGTGACTGGCCTATAACCCCCGGGACTCTTGTCGCGGTACCGCCATTTTGGTGCGCCTACTCTTCCCTGCGAGCGGCGCATCGCAAAAGGTCGGTTCCACGCGCGACCCCCACACGAAATCAGGACGACAGATATCATGCCTTGGAGCAATCAGAGCGGAGGCGGCGGCGGTTTTAAAGGCGGCGGCAATGGCGGACCCTGGGGTCCGCGGCCCGGCGGCCCTGGCCAGCAGCCTGATCTGGAAGAGATTTTGCGCCGAAGCCAAGACCGGCTGCGCCAGGCGATGCCCGGCGGCCGCATGGGCGGGCCGCTGGCGGCGCTGATCGCCGCTGTGGTCCTTCTGGTAATCGGCTTTTTCGGCTTTACCGTTCGCGTGAACCCCGACGAGCTCGGCATCGTGCTCCGCTTCGGCGAGTATATTCGCCAGCTCCCGCCCGGCCTGAACTTCCGCCTGCCTTATCCGATCGAGGTGGTGGAACTGCCCAAGGTCACGCGCATCAATCGTATTGAGATCGGCATGCGCGGGGCCTCCGACCGGGAACTCGCCGCAGGCGTCCGCGATGTGCCTGAGGAGAGCCTGATGCTCACCGGCGACGAGAACATCGTCGATATCGATTTCGTGGTGCTCTGGCAGATCAGCAACGCGCCGGACTATCTCTTCAACATTCAAAATCCCCAAGGCACCGTGAAGGACGTGGCCGAAAGCGCCATGCGCGAGATCGTCGGCGAGAGCGACATTGAGCCGATCCTGACCGCGGCCCGCGCCGAGACGGAAGCGAGTGTGCAGCAGCTTATTCAGCGCATCCTTGACGGCTACGGCGCGGGTATCCGCATCGTCCAGGTCCAGCTTCAGAAGGTCGATCCGCCGTCGCAGGTCATCGACGCGTTCCGCGACGTGCAGGCCGCGCGCGCCGACCAGGAGCGTTTGCAGAACGAGGCGCAGACCTATGCCAACCGGGTGGTTCCGGAAGCCCGCGGTGAGTCCGAGCGCATCTTGCAAGCCGCCCAGGGCTATCGCGACCGCGTGATCGCCGAAGCCAAGGGTGAAGCGGATCGCTTCGAGAACGTGCTGGAGGAATATCAGAAAGCGCCCGATGTGACGCGCCGGCGCATTTTCATCGATACGATGCAGGAGGTGCTGTCCAACACCGACAAGATCATCATCGACGACAAGGGCGGCGGCTCCGGCGTGGTGCCGTATTTGCCTTTATCTGAATTGCAGAAACAGCGCTCGACCCCGGCCCCGTCGGCGACGCAAGGGGGAGGTCAGTAATGGGACGCACCGCTCTCACCGTGGTTCTCGTCGTCTTTGGCCTTCTGGCAGTGACGGCCTATCTGACACTCTTCACCGTGTATCAAACGCAGCAGGCTCTGGTTCTCGAATTTGGTAAACCCAAGCGGCTCATCACAACGCCGGGTCTGAACTTCAAGATCCCGTTCATTCAGAACGTCAGCTACTTCGACAAGCGGCTGCTCGATCTCGACTCCGCACCTCAGGAGGTCATTGCCTCCGATCAGAAGCGGCTCGTGGTCGATGCCTTCGCACGCTGGCGCATCACCGATCCGCTGCTTTTTTACCAGACGGTGAGCGACGAGAGAATCGCCCGCTCGCAACTCGGCGCCTTCCTCGAGGCATCGTTGCGTCGTGTGCTCGGCTCTTCGAGCTTCGAAGCCGTGGTCCGCGACGAGCGGAACGCGCTCATGCAGAGGATTACCGAGCAGGTCAACGCCGAGGCCAAAGGGATTGGCGTCAACGTTTTGGACGTCCGCATCAAGCGGGCCGATCTGCCGGAAGCAAACAGTCTCGCCATCTTCCGCCGCATGCAGACCGAGCGGCAGCGTGAAGCCGCCGAGATCAGGGCGCAAGGTGAGGAAGCCTCCCGGCGCATCCGCGCCACGGCCGATCGCCAGGTCACGGTCCTCAAGGCCGAGGCGACCGGCGAATCGGAGCGCATCCGTGGTGACGGCGATGCGGAGAAGAACCGCGTCTTCGCCCAGGCTTTTGGCAAGGACCCAGACTTCTTCGCCTTCTACCGCTCCATGCAGGCTTACCAGAGCGCGCTGCAGTCCGACGACACCAGGTTGCTGCTGAGCCCCACGTCGCAGTTCTTCCAGTACTTCAACGACTCCGCCGGCGGCATCGCTGAAGGTGCTGTGATCGAGGTCCCGGAAGGCGTGCCGGACTTGCCCGAGATCGTACCGGCGCCGGAAGCCGAGGAGTTGGGCAATAACGCCTTGGATGCGGCTCCGGCAGACGAGGAAGCCGACTCCGGTGCGCAGGACAGGGAAGCCGATGCAGGCGATGTCGACGGCGTGACCCCGGTCACCCCGTCGCCATAGGTCTAAGCGGACGGCATGGACGATCTCGCCGTCGCAATCGGCCTCGTACTGGTGATCGAGGGCCTGCTCTGGGCGCTTGCGCCGCGCATGGGGCGCAGGCTGCTGGAAGCCGCCTCCGAGACCCCTGAGTCCTCCTTGCGTCTCGCCGGCACCCTGGCCGTCGCGGCCGGCGTGCTCATCGTCTGGATCGCGCGCGGCTGAGCATGCGAAGTCCCCACACCACGGTTTCCTGCGCGCACGTTGCGATTTTCGCTAGAATGGCGCCCGCGCCGGTCCCGGCCGGCAAGATACGCGGGAGTGCTTGACGCGATGGGTCGAGGGAAACGCCAGGCCGAGGCAGGACGCCGCGCGCTGATGGGCGCGGCTTGGGCGATGGGGCTTTGCCTGCTGCTGGCGGCCGTCCCCGGCCTTGCGCGCGGTCCGGCCTCCGTCGCCGATGTCGCCGAAGGCCTGCAAGATGCGGTGGTCAACATCTCCACGACCCAGACGCTGCAAGGACCGGGCGAGCCCGGCCCCATGCGCAAGGGCCCGAAGGGCTCGCCCTTCGAGGAGTTCTTCGACGATTTCTTCGAGGACGAGGGGCCCGACGGCATGCCCCGCAAGGTGAGCTCGCTCGGGTCCGGCTTCGTCATCGACCCGTCCGGGCTGATCGTCACCAACAATCACGTCATCGAGGGCGCCGACGAGATCATCGTCAACTTCGTCGACGGCTCCAAGCTGAAGGTCACCAAGATCCTGGGCCACGATCCCAAGACCGATCTGGCGCTCCTGAAGGTCGAGCCCAAGGAGCCTCTCAAGGCGGTGTCCTTCGGCAATTCTTCGGCCATGCGCGTGGGCGATTGGGTCATGGCCATCGGCAATCCCTTCGGCCTCGGCGGCAGCGTGACCGTGGGCATCATCTCGGCCACCAAACGCGACATCAACGCTGGCCCCTACGACGACTTCATTCAGACCGACGCCGCCATCAATCGCGGCAATTCCGGCGGCCCGCTGTTCAACATGGAGGGCGAGGTGATCGGCGTGAACACCGCCATCATTTCGCCGACCGGCGGCTCGATCGGCATCGGCTTCGCCGTGCCCTCCAATACGGCGACCAAGGTCCTCAACCAGCTGAAGGAATATGGCGAGACGCGCCGCGGCTGGCTCGGCGTGCACGTCCAAAGCGTCACCGAGGAGATCGCCGAAGGCTTGGGGCTGGTCGAACCCATGGGCGCGCTGGTCGCCTCCGTGGCGCCGGACGGGCCTGCGGCCGCCGCGGGCATCGAAGCGGGAGACGTGATCCTCGACTTCGACGGTCAAGAGATCGACAGCATGCGCGATCTGCCGCGCGCCGTGGTCGGCACCGCGATCGACAAGGATGTCCCGGTGAAGCTGTTGCGCGGCGGGAAGACCTTGAACATCACCGTCAAGATCGGCCGGCTTCCTGAAGACGAAGCGGAGGAAGAGGACGAGATCGAGGAGACGCTGCCGGTGGCGCCCGAGGGCGAGGATCTCCTTGGCCTCACCATCGCGCCGCTCACCGACGACCTGCGCGAGAAATACGCCATCAGCGACAAGATCGAGGGCGTGGTCATCACCGATGTGGAGCCCGACAGCCCGGCGGCCAGGAAAAACGTCAAGGCCGGCGACGTGATCGTGGAGGTCACCCAGGAAGAGGTGCACCAGCCCCACGACGTGATCGATCGGCTGCGCGCCGTGAAGCGCTCCGGCCGGGGCCGCGTGCTTCTGTTGCTGTCCGACGCCAAGGGCGAGCTGCGCTTCGTCGCCGTGCCGACGAGCTGACGCTGGTCTTAAACGCAGCGGAAAGGCCTCTGCATGAGAGAAGCGTCCGAAAGCGTCACCATACTCGACAACGACTGGCCGGGACGAGAGCTCCGCGTCATGCCCGGCGATCTTTCGAAATGGCTCCCCCAAGGGCTTGGCCTCGGCGCGCCGACGATCGTGACCCCATACAGCGATGGCCCGGAGCCGGGCTTCTACGGCTGGGACGCGCCGGGCCGCGACCCGATCCTGAGCGCCCCCACCCAGCACCCGGCGGGCGGCCTTTTTTATTTCGACGACGACGCCGATCTCGCCAAGCTGCGCGCGGCCCTCGACATCATCGGCGTCCATAGAAAAGCCAAGACCTATGCGGTGTTCTGGGACGCCACGATCGACACCGTCGAGGATCGTTATCTCCACCAGGTGCGGATCGTGTCGACGGGCGCGCTTGGATACCTGTTCAAGGCGAAACCAGAAGCCGAGACTCTGCCCGAGCAACCGATCCCCATCGGCGACTATATCGAGACCTTCATTGCCGAGCAGAAAGGCAAGTGGAACGATGAATATGCGTTCAGCCGGCACTTGAGGGGCACTCTCGGCGGTGACGGCGACTGGGCCAAGGAGTCGCTGGGCTTCGGCTTCGCCGTCGAGAACACCTATTGGGGCGTCTATCGCCTGTGGAGCCGGCCATGGCTCTGCACCAAATGACCGCGCCGCAAACGTACGAAGGCGCGCCATGACCGAGGCCGTCCTCATCGCCGGCCCGACGGCAAGCGGCAAATCCGCGGCGGCGCTCGCGCTGGCGCGGGCCTTGGGCGGCATGATCATCAACGCCGACTCCATGCAGGTCTATCGCGAGCTTCGCGTCCTCACGGCGCGCCCCGACGCCGCCGACCTCGTGGCGATCCCTCATCGGCTCTACGGCACGGTCCCCGCGATGGAAGCCTATTCCGTGGGGCAGTGGCTGAGCGATGCCGCAGGCGCCATCGCCGAAGCCCGAACGGAAGGCCGCGTGCCGATCATCGTCGGCGGGACCGGGCTCTACTTCAAGACGCTCCTGGAAGGCTTGGCGCCCATCCCCGACATCCCCCGGGAGACCCGGGAGCTTTGGCGGGAGAGGGCGGGGACGCTTGCCGCCGGCGCGCTTCACCGTGAGCTCGCTGCCCGCGATGCCGTCATGGCCGCGCGGCTTCGCCCTTCCGATCGGCAGCGTATCGTCCGCGCCCTCGAAGTGATCGACGCCACGGGCGTTTCGCTCGCCGACTGGCAGGGCACCGCGGGCTCGCCCATTCTCAAGGACGATGCGGTGTTGAAGCTCGTCGTCGCGCCGGAACGCGACGCGATCTATGCGGCGATCGATGCGCGCTTCGACCGCATGATCGAACAGGGAGCACTGGAGGAGGTCGAGGCACTGACGGCGCTGGGGCTCGACGAAGGCCTTCCCCTGACGCGCGCGCTCGGCGTCCGGGAGCTTGCCGCCCATCTGGTCGGAGCGCTTTCCCTGGAGGAGGCGGCAACCAAGGCCAAGACCGAGAGCCGGCGCTACGCCAAGCGGCAGATGACTTGGGCGAAGCGCTTCATGGCGGACTGGGAGTGGTTTCCCGATGCGGACAGTGCGGCAGAGACGGCCGTGCGCTGAGGGCTAGACGGTGACTTGCGTGCCGATCTCCACCACCCGGTCCGTGGGCAGCTGGAAATAGCTCGAGGCATCGTCGGCGTTATGGGCGAGGTAGACGTAAAGCTGGTCCTGCCATTGCGGCATCCCTGAGCGCACATCGGGCCTGACCGAGCGGCGCGACAGGAAGAACGACGTCGACATGATGTCGAACTGCCAGCCTTGCCGCCTGGCAATGGCGAGTGCTTTCGGGACGTTGGGCCGTTCCACGAAACCGAAATGCAAAGTGACGCGCATGAATTTGTCGCTCACCGTTTCCATCTGAACGCGGTTCTCCGTCTTCACCCGGGGAATGTCCTCGTTCTTGATGGTCAAGATCACATTGTGCTCGTGGAGCACCTTGTTGTGCTTGAGGTTATGCAACAGCGCCGTCGGCGCGAAGTCCGGATCGGCGGTCAGGAACACGGCCGTTCCGGGGACGATGTAAGGCGGCTTCTCCTCGAGATTCTTGATCAAGGGCTCGAACGGAACCTCCACCCGCCGCGTCTTCTGGGCGAGAAGCCGCGTGCCCCGGCGCCAGGTCGTCATGACGATCACCAGCATCACGCCGACGAGTACCGGCAGCCAGGCGCCCTCGAACAGGTTGAGCATGCTGGCCATGACGAAGGCCGTGTCGATGAAGATGAGCGGCACCATCACCGCGATCACCCAGATCAGCTTCCAGCGCCACAGCTTCCAGATCACGATGAAGCCGAGAATGCCCGCCACCCATTCGGTCGCCGCCACGGCAAGCACGTAGGCCGAAGCGAGCTCGCTCGAGGAGCGGAACATGAAGACGAGCAGCAGCACGCCGACGAGCAGCAGCCAGTTTACCCGCGGCATGTAGATCTGGCCGGCCTGGGATTCCGAGGTGTGCCGCACCTCCATGCGCGGCAGCAGCCCGAGTTGCATGCCTTGCCGTGTAATCGAGTAAGCCCCCGTGATGACCGCCTGGCTGGCGATGGCCGTCGCCATGGTGGCGAGCGCCACCATGGGATAGAGGGCCCATTCGGGAAACAGCAGATAGAACGGGTTGGAGATCGTCTCGGGCTTCAGGAGCACGAGCGCGCCTTGGCCGAAATAGTTCAAGAGCAGCGCCGGCAGCACCAGATAGAGCCACGCGGTCTGGATCGGCTTGCGCCCGAAATGGCCGAGATCGTTGTACAGCGCCTCGGAGCCGGTCACCACCAGGAACACCGCGCCGAGCGTGACGAGCCCGATAATGCCGTGGGTCAGCAGGAACTCGATGCCGTAATAGGGATTGAGCGCATTGAGGATGCGCGGATTGGCGGCGATCTCCGCCGCGCCCGCGGCCGCGATCACCAGGAACCACACCGTGGTGATGGGCGCGAACAGGGCCGACACGCGCGCCGTGCCGTGGCTCTGCACCGAGAACAGCGCCACGAGAATGACCACGGTGATCGGCAGCACGTAAGGTTCGAACGCGTCCGTCGCGACATTGAGCCCTTCCACCGCCGACAGCACCGACAGGGCAGGGGTGATCAGCGTGGAGCCGTAGAACATCGCCGCGCCGAGAATGCCGAGCGCGAGCACCAGCGGCGTGCGCTTGCCGACGGCGGTAAAGGCCAAGGCCGTCAGCGCCAGCGTGCCGCCTTCGCCGTTATTGTCCGCCCGCAGCAGGATCAGCACGTATTTCAGCGTCACGACGACGATCAGGGACCAGAAGATCAACGACAGCACGCCGTAGACGGCGGCTTGGGTAACGACGCCGTGCTCGCCGCCGGCCGCCAGCACCGCCACGCGCAGCGCGTAGAGCGGGCTCGTGCCGATATCGCCATAGACGACGCCAATGGAGCCGAAGGTCAGCGCCCAGAACGCGCGCTTGCCCAGCGCCGGCGCGCCATGACCGTTGCTGTCGCCATTGCCGTTGCCGTTGGCAACATACGTTTCTGAACTTGCAGATTGCTGCATTCAGACCAGGTGCGTGGAAGAGTGTTGGATGGTTGCCCGCGTGCGCGCCTTACCGCAGCGCCGCATTGTCCCTCAAAGCGGTAGGGACATAGGCGGATCGCAGGCCAATGTCTAGGATGGTTGTCGCTTGAGGCGGGCGCCGGCTCGAACGCCATCTGTCCGCGCAACAATGAAATAGCCTGGTGCGGTAAAGGGTAATTTTTGGAAAGATAAGGTCAGAGAAACTTGCCATTCATTCGCGTTTCTCGTTGACCCTGTGACATCGACGCCTTAGGGTGCCCGCCTTAATCCGGCGTTTCCCGCCATTACCGTATGTTTTCCACCGGGCAGTGGCTGGTTCCAGCCGCTTAGGCCCGGTTTTGCCAGTGAGTAGTGACATGTCGGCCTCGATGACAGGCGCCCAGATCGTGCTTCAGGCTCTCGCCGACCAAGGCGTCGAGCACATCTTCGGCTATCCCGGCGGCGCGGTGCTGCCGATCTATGACGAGCTGTTCCAGCACGATGGGCTGAAGCACGTGCTTGTGCGCCACGAGCAGGGCGCCGTGCATGCGGCGGAAGGCTATGCCCGCTCCACCGGCAAGGTCGGCGTGGTCCTCGTCACCTCGGGTCCCGGCGCCACCAACGCGGTTACGGGCCTCACCGACGCGCTCATGGATTCCATTCCCGTGGTCTGCATTACCGGGCAGGTCCCGACCCATCTCATCGGCAACGACGCGTTCCAGGAATGCGACACGGTCGGCATCACGCGCCCCTGCACCAAGCACAATTACTTGGTGAAGGACGTCGATCAGCTGGCGCGGGTCCTGCACGAGGCGTTCTATGTTGCGCGCTCCGGCCGGCCCGGTCCCGTCGTCGTGGACATCCCCAAGGACATCCAGTTCGCCAAGGGCACATACACGGGCCTGTCGAACTCGCAGCACAAGAGCTACCGCCCTCCGAAAGAGGGCGATCCCGCCGCTGTGGAGGCCGCCGTCGAGCTGATGGCGAACGCCAAGCGCCCGGTCTTCTATACCGGCGGCGGCGTCATCAACGCGGGCCCCGCCGCGAGCGAGCGGCTGCGCGAGTTGGTGCGGCTTACGGGCTATCCCATCACCTCGACCCTCATGGGGCTTGGCGCCTATCCGGCCTCGGACAAGCAGTGGCTCGGCATGCTCGGCATGCACGGCACCTACGAAGCCAACAACGCCATGCACGATTGCGACGTGATGATCTGCATCGGCGCGCGCTTCGACGATCGCATCACCGGGCGGATCGATGCGTTTTCGCCGGGCTCCAAGAAGATTCACGTCGACGTCGATCCGTCCTCGATCAACAAGAACGTTACGGTCGATATCCCGATCGTCGGCGACTGCGACCACGTGCTCAATCAAATGCTGGCCGCCTGGAAGAAGAAGAATCCCAAGATCGACAAGCCGGCCCTAAAGACCTGGTGGAAGCAGATCGACACCTGGCGCGCGCGCAATTGCCTGCACTACAAGAAGCGCGACGACGTGATCATGCCGCAATACGCCATCGAGCGGCTGTTCGCGCTCACCCGCGGCAAGGATGTCTACATCACCACCGAGGTCGGCCAGCACCAGATGTGGGCGGCCCAGCACTTCCATTTCGACGAGCCCAACCGCTGGATGACCTCCGGCGGGCTCGGCACCATGGGCTACGGCATCCCGGCCGCGGTCGGCGTGCAGATGGCCCATCCGGATAGCCTCGTCATCGACATCGCGGGCGAAGCCTCGGTGCTCATGACCATGCAGGAGATGTCCACGGCGGTTCAGTACGATCTGCCGATCAAGATCTTCATCTTGAACAACGAGTACATGGGCATGGTCCGCCAGTGGCAGGAACTGCTCCATGGCGGACGCTATTCGCACTCCTACTCGGAAGCCTTGCCCGACTTCGTCAAGCTGGCGGAGGCCTATCAGGGTGTCGGCATCCGCGCCGAGAAGCCGTCCGAGCTCGACGACAAGATCCTGGAGATGATCGAGACGCCGCGTCCCGTGATCTTCGATTGCCGGGTCGACAAGCATGCCAATTGCTTCCCCATGATCCCCAGCGGGGAGGCGCATAACAACATGCTGCTGGGCGACGACGTCACCGAGCAGGACCTCGAAAACGCCATCACCGAGCAAGGCAAGGTGATGGTCTGATGGCGCAGCCCGGATCGGCCTATTCGCTCGAGACCCACAAGGAGAAGAGCGAGACGCACACGATGAGCGTGCTCGTGGACAACGAGCCCGGCGTGCTCGCGCGCGTCATCGGCCTGTTCTCCGGCCGCGGCTACAATATCGAGTCGCTCACCGTGTCGGAGACCGAGCACGAGGCGCATCTGTCGCGCATCACCATCGTGACCACCGGCACGCCCATGGTCATCGAGCAGATCAAGCATCAATTGGACCGCCTGGTGCCGATCCACTCGGTCACGGACCTGACCGTCACCGGCAATCCCATCGAGCGGGAGCTGGCCATGGTCAAGGTCGCCGGCGCCGGCGAGAAGCGGGTCGAGGCGCTGCGTTTGGCGGAGGCCTTCCGCGCCCAGGTGATCGACGCCTCCACCGAGCATTTCGTGTTCGAGATCACCGGGCGCCAATCCAAGATCGAGCAGTTCATCGTGCTGATGCAGCCGCTCGGTCTCGTCGAGGTCTGCCGCACGGGCCTCGCGGCCATCGCCCGCGGCCCGGAGCGAATGTAACGGGCCACTTGTCTTTTCGCGGGTCCGGCGGCAAAACCCGGGCCGAACCACATCTCAGGACTTCATACGTAGGGGAACAGGTATGCGCGTCTATTACGATCGGGATGCCGATCTCAATCTGATCAAAGGCAAGAAGGTCGCCATCATCGGCTATGGCAGCCAGGGACACGCGCATGCGCTGAACCTGAAAGAGTCCGGCGTGAAGGACGTCGCGGTGGGCTTGCGCCCGGGCTCCAAGTCCGCCGCCAAGGCCGAGGGCGCAGGCCTCAAGGTCATGTCCGTGGCCGATGCCGCCAAATGGGCCGACGTGGTGATGATGCTCACCCCGGACGAGCTGCAGGGCGAGATCTGGCAGAACGACCTCAAGCCCAACATGAAGGAAGGCGCCGCGCTGCTCTTCGCCCACGGCCTCAACATTCATTTCAATCTCATCGAGCCGCGCGCCGACATGGATGTCTGCATGGTGGCGCCGAAGGGCCCGGGCCACACGGTGCGCGCCGAATATTCGCGCGGCGCCGGCGTGCCGTGTCTGGTCGCCATCGCTCAGGACGCCACGGGCAATGCGCATGATCTGTCGCTGTCCTACGCCTCGGCCATCGGCGGCGGCCGCGCCGGCATCATCGAGACCACCTTCCGCGAGGAATGCGAGACCGATCTCTTCGGCGAGCAGTCCGTGCTGTGCGGCGGCCTGGTCGAGCTGATGCGCAACGGCTACGAGACGCTCATCGAGGCGGGCTATGCGCCGGAGATGGCCTATTTCGAATGCGTGCACGAGGTGAAGCTGATCGTCGACCTCATCTACGAAGGCGGCATCGCCAACATGAACTATTCGGTCTCCAACACCGCCGAGTATGGCGAGTACGTCTCCGGTCCGCGGGTCGTGAACCAAGCGAGCAAGGCCGCCATGAAGGAGGTGCTGACCGACATCCAGTCCGGCAAGTTCGTCAAGGAGTGGATGCTCGAGAACAAGATCAACCAGCCGAGCTTCAAGGCCATGCGCGCCAAATGCGACAGCCACGACATGGAAGTTGTGGGTAAGAAGCTCCGCGACATGATGCCGTGGATCGCCGAGCGCAAGATGGTCGACAAGGCCAAGAACTGACGCCTAGCCTCGGGGACATGATGAGACGTTTCGCGACTTCTGCCGGGCTGCTCACGGCGCTGGTCCTGTGCGGTGCTCAACCTGCCGTGGCGAAGCCGACCGAGGCCCAGCTCGACGCCATCAAGGCCAATTGCCGCTCCGATTTCATGTCCAATTGCTGGGGCGTGCCGCGCGGCGGGGCGGAAGCGTTCCAATGCCTCAAGGAGCACATGGCGAGCCTGTCGGCCGGCTGTCAGACGGCGATCAAGGCCGCCACGCCCGCACCGGCCCCGGCAAAGGCTCCTGCGCCTGTGCCTGCCAAGGAGCCGGCTCCGGCGGCCGAGCCTGCTCCTTCGGCCACGCCCGCGCCGGCGCCGCAGCAAGAGGCTGCACCCGCCGAGGAGCCGCAGACGAAGGCGGCAAGCCCGGCACCTCAAGAAAGCACGCCGGCATCGGCGACCAAAGCTGCCGCGGCGCCTCCACCGAAAACGCCTGCGCCAGAAGCCGCCCCGCCGGCCAAAGCCGCGACGGCGGAACCGGCCCCCACGCCTGAAGTCTCAGACGAGGAGCCGGCCATCATCGGCTTCATCCCGCCGCGCAAGAAGCTGATGGTCCAGCGCCATTGCCGCCAGGAGCTCGAGACCTATTGCGCGGATATCGACCTCGGCCAGGGCCGCGTCGTGCGCTGCCTGTTCAGCCACAAATCCGATCTGACGCCGGACTGTCAGGGCGCGCTCGCCAAGCTCAGCAATTGAGCGAACGGGCTTGTGCCGCTGCACACCAGTTTCGTCATGGCCGGGCTCGTCCCGGCCATCCACGATTGAGCCCACTGCACGGCCGCAAATCGTGGATGCCCGGCACTTCGGCCGGGCATGACGGGTTTCTTTTGAGGTAGACTCAGGGTCGGCTTCGCAGCCGCAGGGGGCCTTCCATGCTGATCACCCGCTACGCCAAGATCGTGATGGCGCTCGGCCTCGCGGTGTTCTGCCTGCTCGTGGCCTTCGACAACATCACCGACTACGGCACGAACTTCCTCTTCGTGAAGCACGTGCTGAGCATGGATACGACCTATCCCGGCAACGCGCTGATGTACCGGTCCATCACGAGCCCCGCGCTCTGGACCCTTTGCTATTGGCTGATCATTGCGGGCGAGGCGATCGCGGGCATCCTCCTCCTGGCGGGGACGATCCGGCTCTGGCAAGTCCGGCTTGCCCCGGGCGCGGTGTTCAACGCGGCCAAGGGTCTGGTGGTGGCCGGCGTGCTCGCCGCGTTTCTCGTCTGGTTCGTCGGCTTCATGGTGGTTGCCGGGGAATGGTTCGCCATGTGGCAGTCGGCGACCTGGAACGGCCAGGAGCCCGCCTTCCGCTTCTATGTGACCGCGCTTGCCGTGCTTATCTTCGTCAATCAGCCCGACGGCGATCTGGCCGCGCCCGCCGAGCCGGCCCAACCGTCCGCGGACACACCCGCGGCCAAAGCGAAAGCCGCCCCGGCCAAAAAGGCAGTCAAAAAAGCGCCCCCTGCGAAGAAGCGCGCTCCGGCCCGGCGCCGCAGCGACAAGGGCCGCCGCAGCACCGACACCGCGTAAAGGAGAGGCCGCATGGACCGCAGCGAGATAGAAGCCTTCATCGAAAAATTCTATGCCGCCCGCGTCGAGGGCGACATTGAGGCGCTCGGGGAAAGCTTCGCCGGCAATGCCAGGTTCCAGATCGCGGGCTCGCCCGAGTTCAGCATGCTGGCGGCGCTTGCAGAAGGCCACGAGGCGGTCATGGGCCTGATGCGGACCATCGCCGATACGATCGCCTTTGAGGATTTCGCCATCCTCGACCGCGTGATCGACGGCAGCAAGGCCGCCATACGCTGGCGGGCGACCGTCCATCTCGTGACCTCCGGCCAGTCCTACACCACCGAGCTTGCGGATTTTCTGGAGCTCGAGGGCGGCAAGCTGGTCTCCTGCACCGAGTTCCTGGATACGGCGCTCGCCGGCTAAGCCCTTGCGAAAATTGGCGAGGCAAAGGTCTTATTGTGACCGGGGAACCGCCGGGTGTAGGCTGCCGTTTGAGGGAAGGCCGCTGGCGTGAGGCGTTGGCGGGGGGATCTCACGCTTTGCGATGCCGATCAGTCGCGAAGGAGGTTCCATCATGGCCATTGCCCCCACGGTTGCGAAATATCTCGCCGCCAAGAACGTGAAATACGACGTCCTCCAACACGAGCGCACGCCATCGTCCGGGAGGGCCGCTGCCGCGAGCCATATCCCGGGGGATCGCCTGGCCAAGGCGGTCTTGCTCCGCGACGCCCATGGCTATGCGCTCGCGCTGCTGCCCGCTTCCCATCACATCCGCCTCTCCGAGCTCAAACGCCAATTCGGCGACGACGTGGAATTCGCCAGCGAGCATGAGATCGTCGAGCTCTTTGACGATTGCGTCGACGGCGCGGTGCCCGCTGTCGGGGAGTGCTATGGGCTGGACGTGGTGGTCGACGAGGACATCAATTCGAAGCCGGAAATCTATTTCGAGGCCGGGGACCACGCGACGCTCGTGCATATGAGCCGCGCCGACTTCACCGCCTTGACCCCGACGGCCCAGCTCGGCCATTTCAGCCGGCCCCATTAGGCTCCCAGGCCGGTCATTTCCCCGTGAAATCTGCCCTTTCAGGGCCTGATTTCGGTGGTCTCCTGGCAGTGGACAGAGCATAATCGCCGTGCCGAGCGACGGGGAGGGCTTAGGCTCTCAAAAGGGGCCTGGGCCTTCAACATGGGGCCAGAGGGAGCAGAACGATGAGACGAATCGCCTTGGCGCTGATTCTGGCGGCCTCGGTCGGCACTTCGGGTTTCGCGGCCGAGCCTGACGGGCCGGCCGAGCTGATCACCAAGACCGAAGCGGTCAGGATCGCCATCCAGGACCAGCTTGGCGTCAAGTCCATGAGCGACGTGGCCGAGCAGATCGCCTTGGCCGAATACTACTCCGTGCCGGATCGGCGGCTACTCTGGGTCGACGACAGCGGCCTCACCGACCGCGGCAAGGCGGTCATGGGCGAGATCGCCAAGGCCGACGACTACGGCCTGCGCGCCGCCGATTACAAGCTTCCCCAGATCGCGAGTTTCGACCCGGCCGCGCCGGATGCCGTCGAGCAACTGGCCGACGCCGAACTCAAGATCAGCTCCGCCGTGGTGGAGTATGCCCGGGACGCCCGGGGCGGTCGCATCAACCCCCAGAGCCTGAGCAAGAACCTCGATCCCAAGCTCTACCTGCCCGAGCCCGCGGAAGTCATCGGCTTCATCGCCATCCGCTCGGACCCGGCGGCTTATCTGCGCAGCTTCCAGCCGAGCCATCCGCAGTTCGAGGCGCTGCGCAAGGCTCTGCTCGCCGAGCGCGGCGGCCAGGTCGAGCAGACCTCGGGCCCCATGGATATCGTCATTCCTGCCGGCCCACTCCTCAAGGCTGGCGTCGAGCATGGCCAGGTGGCTTTGCTGCGGAAGCGTCTCGAGGTCCCGGTCAAGGCGGGGGGCAACGAGTACCTCTATGACCAGGAGCTGATCGAGGCGGTCCGCGAGTTCCAGAAATCCAAGGGCGGCCATCCGGACGGCATCGTCGGGTCCGGTACGCGGCAGATGCTGAACGGCCAGTCGGCCCCCCAGGTCAGCGGCCAGGACAAGATCAATCTGCTGCTGGCCAACATGGAGCGCTGGCGCTGGCTGCCGCAGGATCTCGGCGCCTTCTACGTCAACGTCAACATTCCCGAGTTCCAGCTTCGCGTCGTCGGGGATGACGCGGTCGTTTGGGAAACCCGCGTGGTCGTGGGCAAGACCGACAAGCAGACCCCCGTCTTTAACGACGAGATGGAGGAGATCGTCTTCCGGCCGAACTGGTACGTGCCGACCTCCATCAAGTCCGAGGAGATCGCGCCTTATCTTTATAGGGGCGGCGGCTTCTTCGGTGGCGGATGGGACACCTCCATCTTGAAACGCCAAGGCTTGCGCATTCGCGGCGCCAACGGCCGCGACATCGATCCCGATACGATCGATTGGAGCCGGTCCGACATTCGCCGATACGAGGTCTACCAGCCGCCGGGAGCGGGCAACGTGCTCGGTCTCGTCAAGTTCCGCTTCCCGAACACGCACGATGTCTATCTGCACGACACCACGCAGAAGCATCTGTTCGCCAACGCGGTGCGCGCCAATAGCCATGGCTGCATGCGCGTGCAGAACCCCGACCAGTTCGCGACCGTGCTCCTTGGGCATGATCAGGGCTGGGACGCTTCGCGGGTGAACGCCGCCATGCACGGGAATATCGACGCGAACAAGATCCTGCTGAAGCAGCACATTCCGGTCTACCTGACCTATTTCACGGCCAAGGTGGAAGAGGACGGCAAGCTCACCCAGTACCGCGACCTCTACGGTCACGACCGCCGGATGATCGCGGCGCTGAGCGGCGATGCCGTGCCTTACGGGCTGCCTGGCAGCGAGGAAGTTGCCCAAACAACGCAGCGGCCGGTCGTCCGGCAGCGCAGGGGAGGGAACGGCGACTTCGAAGCCATCACACGGGCCCTGTTCGACTTCTAGCCGGTCTCATTCCGCTCATTTCGACAGCGGCATGAGCAGCGCAATGGCGAGGCAGGTGGCGATGCCCACGATGATATTCATGGGCACGCCGATCCGCAGAAAATCCGCGAACCTGTAGTTTCCCGAGGCATAGACCATGGTGTTGGTCTGATAGCCGATCGGCGTGGCGAAGCTCGCGCTCGCCCCCATCATGATGGCGACAAGGAACGGCCGCGAGTCGAGCCCGAGGCCCTCCGCAAGGCCGATGGCGATGGGTGTGAGCACGACGGCCACGGCGTTGTTGGTGATAAGCTCGGTCAGGGCTACGGCGAGAAAATAGACGACGGCGAGCATCACAAACCCCGAGCTTTGGCCGAGCATCGGCTCGATCGCCGCCACGATCTCGCGCACGGCGCCGGTCTTCTCCAGCCCCACGCCGATGGCGAGCATGGCGAAAATCAGCACCAGGATCCCGCCATTTACAGATTCCCACGCTTCTTCGGCATCGATGCAGCGAAGGAGCAGGATGAGGGCAACCCCGAGCACGGCCAGTCCTTCGATCGGCATGACGTTCAGGGCCGCCAGGAGAACGACGCCGGCGATTGCGGCGATCGCCACCGGGGCCTTCTTGCGCCTGAAGCTGCGGGAGCGCGGCTGGGTCATGTTGATGAAGTCCGCTTCCTCCGCTGCGGCCGCCAAGCCCTCTGGGGTACCTTCGAGGAGCAGGCGGTCGGCGGCTCGGAGCTGAACCGAATCGAGGTCCACGCCGGGGAGGTAGCGATGGCGGCTGATGCCCAATAGGCGGACGCCAAATCGCCCAAGGCGCATATCGCTCACCGATCGCAAATTGCCCCTGCCAGGGGCCAGCACCGCCTCCACGATGATGTGATCCTTGCCGCTTTCGCCGCCGCCCACGCCCAGGATATCGAAGCCGCGCTCGCCATGCAGCGTGAGAACCTCGGGCATGGTCGCCTTGATCGCGATCCGGTCACCGGGCTGCAGGATCTGATCGCCGAGCACGCCGCGGATCGTCGACCCGTCCCGATAGAGACCGACAAGCTTGATGCCTCCGTGGTTCAATTCCTTCACGGAACCGAGCTTCTTGCCTGTGAAGCGGGATTCGTCCGAGACCATGAGCTCGGTCAGGAAGAACACCTTGCCTTCTTCGTCCATGAGGTCCGCGGCGCTCATCCGCGCCGGCAGCAGGTACCGGGCGAGCAGGAGCATGGTCGCGGTTCCGACCACGGCCGCCACAAGCCCGACCGGCGTGATCTCGAAGATCGAGAAAGCGGGCAGCCCGTGCTCGCGCGCGACGCCGTCCACCAGCAGGTTGGTCGAGGTCCCGATCAACGTGCACGTGCCGCCGAGGATCGCGGCGTAGGAGAGGGGGATCAGCAATTGTGTCGGCGCCATGCCGACCGTGCGCGCGAGCCTCACGGCAATCGGAATAAGCACCACGACCACCGGGGTGTTGTTCATGAAGGCGGAGGCGGCGATCACGCCGGCGAAAAACGCCAGGAGCACTGTCTTGGGGCGTTCGGCCGCTTGAGACGTTATCCAGGACGCAGCGGCCTCCAGGGTTCCGGTTCTCACCAGCGCGCCGGACAGAATGAACATGGCGGCGATCGTGATTGGAGCGCTGTTCGAGAACACGCTCATGACGTCCTTGGTGTCGATCAAGCCAAGAACGAGAAAGGCCGCCGCTCCGGCGGTGGCCACGACTGCCGGAGGAAAGCGCTCCAGGAGAAACGCGGCAAACGTCGCGGCGAGGAGGATGATGGCGATCCCAGCCTGGTGCTGCGCGATGAACTCTGTCACGTTGGTGGAACCGCTCTGTTGACCGTTCGGGAGCGGACTTTGATCGCAGTAATCCCCTCCCGTCCATCCGAACGTTCGACCGCCGCATTCCGTTTCGACGGCGTCCCGCGCGCAGTTTCCTCCAAGAAACGGGAGCTTAGCGCGCGCCCCGTTCTGCTCCTCCGCGTCGGAGTGAGGCGAAATTGCCTAATTTAGACCCGCTCCGAAACCTGCCGCACAATGCGCTCACCGCGTCGCGGTAAGGATGAGGCACGCCACATACGACAAGGACACCCGGAGATCCCTTGCTCTTGGGGCCTGTTCCCACTATTTTCCGGACATCGCGAGGCGAGGCCTCGTGCGACAGGGTGACCGATGCAGCGCTTGATGACACAGACCGGCATGACCACGGACGGCTCTCCGTCCGGTGCGGTTCTGCGCGCGCGCACCCTGAAGCTCCTCCTTATCTGCCCCTGAGCTCCGGCGGTCTTGGCTAAAGCCGAGGCGGGCGTTCAGGGGATGGCAAGACAAACCCACCAAGATTCAAGCGCCTCGCCAGTCGTGTTAGACTCAAGGCCAAAGGCTTAAGGACGAGCATTATGGATTCCGAGACCAAGACCCCCGAGGGGCAGCCGCGCGCCGAGCAGGACCGCGTGGTCATTTTCGACACCACCTTGCGCGACGGGGAGCAATGCCCGGGCGCCACCATGACCTTCGACGAGAAGCTGGAGGTCGCCGAGCTCCTCGACGAGATGGGCGTCGACGTCATCGAGGCCGGCTTCCCCATCGCCTCCCAAGGCGATTTCGAGAGCGTGCAGGAGATCGCCCGCCGCTCGCAGAACTCGGTGATCTGCGGTCTGGCCCGCGCGCAGCCGAAGGACATCGATACTTGCGCCGAGGCCATCAAGCCCGCCAAGCGCGGCCGCATCCATACCTTCATCGGTACCTCGCCGCTCCACCGCAAATATCAGATGGGCATCGACGAGGCGGAGGTGCTGGAGCGTGTGACCGCTTCGGTGACCCGCGCCCGCGGCCATACCGACGACGTGGAGTGGTCGGCCATGGATGCGACCCGCACGGAGGAGGACTTTCTCTGCCGCTGCGTGGAGGCCGCCATCAAGGCCGGTGCCACCACCGTCAATATTCCCGACACCGTGGGCTATGCCACCCACGATGAGTTCGGCGCGCTGATCCGCATGCTTCTGGAGCGGGTGCCCGGCGCCGACCAAATTGTCTTCTCCACCCACTGCCACAACGATTTGGGCCTGGCCGTAGCCAATTCCCTGTCCGGCGTCATGGCCGGGGCGCGCCAGGTGGAGTGCGCCGTCAACGGTCTTGGCGAGCGCGCCGGGAACGCCGCGCTGGAAGAGATCGTCATGGCCATCCGCACCCGCGCCGACGCCATGAATGTGTGGACGGGCATCGACACCACGATGCTGACCCGGGCTTCCAAGCTCGTGTCGCGGGTGACGGCGTTCCCCGTCCAGTACAACAAGGCGATCGTGGGCCGGAACGCCTTCGCCCATGAGAGCGGCATCCATCAGGACGGTATTCTGAAGCATGCCGGCACCTTCGAGATCATGACGCCGGAAAGCGTCGGGCTGAAGGAGTCCTCGCTGGTCATGGGCAAGCACTCCGGGCGTCATGCTTTCCGCGAGAAGCTGAAGGAGCTGGGCTATGAGCTCGGCGGCAACGCCTTCGAGGACGCCTTCGTGCGCTTCAAGGCCTTGGCCGATGCGAAGAAGCACGTCTACGACGAGGACATCGAGGCCCTGGTCGATCAGGAGATCGCCTCCGCCCACGACCGCATCAAGGTGGTGGCGCTGACCGTGATCGCCGGCACCGGCGGCCCCCAGAAGGCGACCATCACCCTCGACGTCGACGGCAACCAGCAGACCTTCGAGGCGGTGGGCGACGGCCCGGTGGACGCCACGTTCCAGGCCATTCGCTCTCTGGTGCCCCACGAGGCGCGGCTCGCGCTCTATCAGGTGAGTGCCGTGACCGAGGGGACGGACGCCCAGGCCGAGGTGATGGTGCGTCTGGAGGCCGACGGCAAGATCGCCACGGGCCGCGGCTCCGATACCGACACCATGGTCGCCTCGGCGCGCGCCTATGTCAGCGCTCTGAACAAGCTCATGGCGCGCGACGCGCGGCGGAAGCCGGAGACCATGCTCGCCTCTTAAGTAATGCTCATGTCATGGACATGTGCTTAAATGTGGCAAGGACGCGCCCGCAGGCTCGCCGATTCGGGCCTGCGGCCGCTCTTAGCCTGGCCCCGGCGTCGCGCGGGCGAAACGACTCTCTGTCGGGGTCTTAGCGGAGGCCACTAAGCCGCTCATGCGGCAAGCGGCTCGGCGCACGTCCCCCTCCGGAGCGCTGCGCGCGCCGCGCGCGCTCGATGAACGCGTCAAGTGAAGAGTTTTTTCAAATCGAACGTATCACGCATTGCTCGTGAGATCGATTTGACGCAACATAGCTTCGCGCTCGGTGAAGCCCGAACTCCTTGAACGGCCTTATTTTCTGCCGGGCGCAAGTGTCAGTAGCGTTTTGGGCTCCCGGGATGCGGTGAGCCGATGGGGCGGGTGCATGTTCTCGCGGGTCTGGGGCTCTGTCTCGGCAGACATGGCCATCGACCTCGGTACGGCAAACACGGTCGTGTATGTGCCGGGGAGAGGTATAGTTCTCGACGAACCGTCCGTGGTGGCCATTGAGCGGCGCGGCGATGACCAGAAGGTGATTGCCGCTGGCCATGAGGCCAAAACGATGCTGGGGAGAACCCCGAGCAAGATCGAAACAGTTCAGCCGCTGCGCGATGGCGTGATCGCGGATTTCAACGCGGCTGAAGAGATGATCAAGTATTTCATCCGCCGGGTGAACAAGCGGCGCCTGTTCGGCAGCCCGCGCGTGATGATTTGCGTGCCGGCCAGCGCGACCTCGGTTGAGCGGCGCGCGGTGCACGAGGCCGGACTGTCCGCGGGCGCGCGGCGTGTCTATCTGATCGAGGAGCCGGTGGCCGCGGCGATCGGCGCGGGCCTGCCCTTCAAGGAACCGCGGGGCTCCATGGTGGTCGATATCGGCGGCGGCACCACGGACATCGCCGTGATGTCCATGGGCAGCGTCATCTATTCGCGCTCGATCCGCACCGCCGGCAATTCCATGGACGAGGCGATCGTCAACTACGCGCGCTTCAAGCATCACCTACTGATCGGCGCGACCAATGCCGAAGCCATAAAGAAAGAGGCCGGTTCCGCCGTTGCCAAGGCCAATGGCACCCATGTTTCCATCACGCTCAAGGGCCGCGACATGCAGCGCGGCTTCCCTACGGAGATCACGCTCGGGCCGCACGAGATCGCCGACGCGCTGACCTTGCCGATCCAACAGATCGTTGGCGGCATCCGTCAGGCGCTTGCGGACGTGCCCCCCGAACTGACGGCCGATATTTGCGATGCCGGCATCTATCTCACGGGCGGCGGCGCGCTTCTCGAGAAACTCGACGTGAGGCTCCAGCAGGAAACCGGAGTGAAATTCAAGATCGCCGAAGATCCGCTGCGTTGCGTGGTCCGGGGAACAGGGATGGCCCTGGAAAATCTGGACGATGTCGCCGATCTATTGATCAAGCCCTAATCGGGGCGGGGAGGGGGCGCGCGTTCGAGCGGGCTCAAAACGAAGAGGGGGCAGAACGCCATCTGGCGTTCTCTTTGAGTGAACGAAAATGCGCGAGCGCGCTGCACCGCTGTTTCGACGGCACCGGCCTTCCTGGACTGCTCCGGTTGAGCTTCTCAGTTTCGGACTCTACTTCCTTTGCGCCGTCCTGCTCGTCCTGAGCCGCATCGGGCACGGAGCCATCAACGAGGCCCGCAACGGTTTGGTCGATCTCTCCGCGCCGATGCTCGAGCTCGCGTCCGTCCCCGCCATCGAGGCGCGCCGTGCCCTGGAACGGGCGGAGCTTTACATGGCCGCCTTCGACGAGGTCGATCGCCTGAAGAAGGAGAACGAAGAGCTCAAGCAGTGGGAGTGGCGTACCAAGTTGCTGGAGCGGAAAGTGGCCCATCTTCGCTCGCTGTTGAACGCTGTCGAAGAGCCGGCTCTTGTCTATGCCACGGGGCGGGTCATCGCCGATGCGCGCGGCCCCTTTGTCCGTAGCGCCCTGATTAATCTCGGCCGCCGGGACGGCTTGCGTATCGGCTATGCCGTGATCAACGGCGATGGCCTTGTGGGCCGCACCGTCGACGCCGGTCATTCCGTGGCCCGCGTGCTCCTTCTGAACGATCTCAATAGCCACATTCCCGTCCTCGTCGGCCCGGCCGGCGTGCGCGGTCTGGCCTCGGGCGACAACAGCGCTGAACTTCAGCTCGATTTTCTCCCGGAGGGGGCCACGCTCTACCCGGATGATGAGGTTTACACCTCCGGCAGCGACGGCGTTCTGCCCCGGGGCTTGCGGGTCGGCGTCGTTGCGGGGTCTCCCGGCGCCTACAAGGTCCGGCCCTACGCGGAGCTGAATTCGCTCGACGCCGTCAGCGTTCTGTTCTTCGACGCACCGGCCTTGACCCGCGCCGATCCGCCCGAAGCGTCTGATGGCATCGGCGCCTTGTCCGCGGCGCCCGTGGCCGCGCAAAAAACGGCGACGGCAAGTGCCGGTCTGCCCATGGCCGTGGTCCCGCCGCCAACGGGGGAGCAAGCGCAAGCAGAGCGATGACCAATCTCCTCCCGGCCTTGTCTGTCTTGTTTGCGGTGGTTGCCACCGCGGTCCCGTGGGGGTTGCCGGCCGATGCGACATTCATTCTGCCGCTGGTCGTGGTGATGATGGTGTTCTGCTGGCGCGCCATTCCCGGCAGTGCCCTCCATCCCGCCGGCGCCGTGGGTCTCGGGCTTCTCGCCGACCTCATGAGCGGCGGTCCGCTGGGCTATTGGGCCCTGATGTGCTTGGTCGCGGCGACGGTGGGACGCCGCGCCGGCGCGCTCAAGGAAAGCCAGGATGTCGGCATTCACTGGCTCATCTGGACCGTGCTGGTGAGCCTGCTCGGCGTCTTCGGTTGGCTACTCGCTTCGCTCTATTATTTCCGCTGGATCGACTGGTGGCCCATCGCGTTTGGCGCGGTCGCCTCGATCGCCTTGTTCCCGATCGTGCTTTACGGTCTGCTGTGGGTTCGTCACGGCCGCGTCGGTCTCGCGCGCAACACGCTCTTCCGAGGCGCGTCATGAGAAAAAAGAAGGCGCTGCACTACGGCGCGCGGAAGAAGCCGGACTATACGCGCAAGCAAAGCTATCGCTTCTCCCGCCGTGCTCTTCTCGTCGGAGGCGCGCAAGCTGGCCTGTTCGGCCTTCTCGGCTGGCGTCTGCACCAGCTCCAGATCCTGGACTCGTCCGATTATCGCCTCTTGTCCGACGAAAACCGGATGATGATGCAGCTGGTGGCGCCTGCACGCGGCTCCATCTACGATCGTTTCGGCGCGCTCATCGCCGAGGACAAAGAGAATCTGCGCCTTCTGGTGCTGCCCGCCTTCTGCAAGAGCCTGCCCGGCACGCTGGATGCGCTCTCCAAGATCGTTCCGGTCTCGGGCGCCACGCGCGACCGCGTCATGCGCGCGGCGCGCCGCCAGAGCGGCTATTATCCCATCCTCATCGCCGAAGGACTGACCTGGCGCCAATTTGCGCTCCTCAACGTGCTCGCTCCGCAGCTCCCCGGCATGCGCGCCGACCGCTCCGCCTATCGCAAATACTACCATTCCCGGCCCATGGCCCATCTCGTGGGCTATGTGGGCATGGCCGGCAAGGAAGAGGTCGATCTCGATCCGGTCATGCGGCTGCCGGGCTTCCGCACCGGGCGCACCGGCGTCGAAAAGACTTTCGACCGGGAACTCCGTGGCAGCCCGGGCAGCGTCAAATACGAAGTCGATTCCCGCGGCCGCGTGGTTCGCGAATTGGGATCGAAGCCGAGCAGCCGCGGCCGGGACTTGGTCCTGAGCATCGATCATCATCTGCAGACCGTGGCGCTGGACCGCATCAAGGAGCACCGGGTGGCTTCGGTGGTGGTGCTCGACGTCGTGACCGGCGGCATCCTCGCCATGGCGTCGACCCCGACCTTCGATCCCAACGATGTCGCGTTCGATGTGAACCTGGAACGTTGGCGGGAGCTCAGCCGGAATCCCGATCACCCTCTGAACAATCGCGCCATCCGCGGGCAATACCCGCCTGGCTCGACCTTCAAGGTGGTAACGGCGCTTGCGGGCTTGCACGCCGGGGTGATCGACGGGCATGAGACCATGAGCTGTCCCGGCGGCTATTCGGTCGGCCGCAAGCGTTTCCGCTGCTGGAAGGCTCATGGCGGAGGCATCAACGTGCACGAGGCCATCAAGCAGTCCTGCGACACCTATTTCTACGAGACGGCGAAACGCATGGGCATCGACCATCTCGCCATGGTCGCGCGCCATCTCGGTCTCGGCCGGACCTATGATTGCGGTCTCCCGGGGCAGAGTGCGGGCATCATTCCCGATCAGGCGTGGAAGCGCGCCAATCTCATGGAGGCTTGGTACACCGGCGAGACGGTGATCGCCGGCATCGGCCAGGGCTTCGTCTCGACCACGCCGCTGCAGCTCGCCGTCATGTCGGCGCGCGTGGCCACGGGCCGCGCCGTGCTGCCCAAGCTGATCCTATCGCCAGGAGAGACCGAGCCCTGGCCCTTGCTGAGCCTCGACCCGACGCATCTCGATATGGTCCGAAGCGGCATGATCGGCGTGGTGAACGAGCCGGGAGGCACGGCGCGCCGTTCGGCCTTGCAGATTCCGAACATGCTGATGGCCGGCAAGACCGGCACATCACAGGTGGTCAGCTTCCAAAACGAGCACAAGCTCTCCGCCTACGAGCGCGAGACCCACGCGCTGTTCATCGCCTATGCCCCGGCGGACGCGCCGCGCTACGCCGCGGCCTGTGTGGTCGAGCATGGCGGCGGCGGCTCGGCCGCGGCCGCGCCCGTGGTGCGCGATGTCATCACCGAGGCCTTACTGCGCGATCCGGCCGGACGTCCCACCTTCGTCGCGAACAGCGATGCGCCGCCAGCGGCCGTCGCGGCGGTGGAGCCTGTGCGATGAAGCTGCTCTTCGCCGAGGCCCCGGCGCCAAAACTCAATCTGAGCAAGAAACTCCTCCTGCTCAACTGGCCATTCATTTTGCTGATTACGGGCATCGTTTTGGTGGGGGCGGCATCGCTCTACTCGGTGGCGGGCGGTTCACTCGATCCTTGGGCCAGCCGCCACGTGGTTCGGTTCTGTTTCGGCTTGGCGCTGCTCTTCGCCGTGGCGTTCTCCGACATCCGCTTGTGGCTACGCGGCGCGTATCCGCTCTACCTGGCGGCACTGCTCCTGATGCTTTTGGTGCCGTTCATCGGCGTCGAGAGCGGGGGCGCCCGGCGCTGGCTTGGCTATGGCGAGCTCAGCTTCCAACCCTCGGAGATGATGAAGATCACGCTGGTCCTGGCGCTCGCCCGATACTATCAGTGGCTGCCGCCCGAGAAGATCTGGCGCCCCGACGCGCTTCTGCCGCCGGTCCTGATGATCGCTCTCCCGATCTTGCTCGCACTCGCGCAGCCCGACCTGGGGACCGCGGCCCTATTCGCCATCATTGGCGGCGGGCTGCTGTTTCTGGCCGGCGTCAGCTGGTTCTATTTCGGCGCGGTCATCGTCGGCGTTGTGGTGGCGCTGCCCCATGCCTGGGAGAAGCTGCACGACTATCAGCGAGAGCGGGTGCTGACCTTCATCGACCCCGAGCGCGATCCGCTCGGCTCCGGCTACCATATCCTCCAGTCGAAGATCGCTATCGGGTCGGGTGGGCTTGCCGGAAAAGGCTATATGCAAGGCACGCAAGCCCAGCTCAACTTCCTGCCCGAGAAGCACACCGATTTCATCTTCACCATGTTCGCCGAGGAGATGGGCTTTGTCGGCGCCGTGGTGTTGCTCGCCCTTTACTTGCTGGCGCTGCTGTTCATCACCTATATGGCGCTGCGCTGCCGGAGCATCTTCGCCAAGCTGCTCGCCGCAGGCGTCGGGCTCACGCTTTTTGCCTATGTGTTCATCAACGTCGCCATGGTCACGGGGCTGGTGCCGGTGGTCGGCGTGCCACTGCCGCTCGTCTCCTATGGCGGCACCTCGATGCTGACCATGATCATCGGGCTCGGCTTTGTGCTCAACGCCCATATCAATCGCAACGTCACCTTCCGCCGCTCGGAAGTGCGGGCTCTTTGGTAAGGCGGCGGCTAGCCATTTTGGCGCAAAGGCAAACTGGACAGGTCAACCGGGGCAGTGCTAAGGGGAGCACCCTTGGAGCGCCGAACGCTCCAGACCAGATGGGCCTCTCTCGGGGAGGGTACTTCTGAGGGCGCATAGCTCAGTTGGTAGAGCAGCTGACTCTTAATCAGCGGGTCCACGGTTCGAGTCCGTGTGCGCCCACCATATTTTTCAACGACTTAGGCGCGGCGGGCCTATGTCCTTCCGACAGCCTGGCACCGGCTATAGAGCGGTACGTCAACAATCATAGTAGAGCGGCGCTTGCTGTCCGTCGGATGGAGGCAATAGAGGTGACATGGGGCTCTCTCCGCATGTTAGGGCGGGAGCACGGTCAATCTCTCTCAGTCACCGGCGCCATCATTTTGTCAGCCGATAATGACTTAGGGTGCGCCCATTCTCTCGGGTAGCTCGCTCATCCGCTCCCGGTGAAGGTTCTCGCGCACCCTTGGGACGATTTCTTCACATATGAGCGTCGACGCCTTATAATGGACCTCCATCATTTCGATGGGATTGGAGATCAGCGCCTCGGCCGCATTTCCCAGGATGGCGAGCGCGGCTTCGCGCTCCAGAACCTCGTCCTCTGTGAGCCTTTGAAGTAGGTACAGGAGACGAGCCGTCGCTGTCAGGCTAAGCTCGTATGAATCCTCGTCATAAGGCATCGCCAACCCCCGTGAAATAAACTTGGGGATAGAACCTTGGGCTCGGCACGGCAAACCGCTCCTTAGGGCTCTGTATCCTACTTTCTTTGCGTGGCTCGCGGCAATCGTTGAAGGCTTTGGGTACGCTTAAGATTGGCCTCGGGATCAGGTTTTTGAGATATAGTCTGCACTGGCAGGGACAATGAACGACTCACCGCAGTTCGGCTGGGGACTCTGGCTGCGGTAAGAGGGCAAAGACCAAAATGCCGTGCGGCGCGATTGCATCACGGCGGCTGCGTGTCGGGCTTTTTATTCTCGTCACCTTCCATGCTGTCGCCTTGCTATCCCCTAATGCGCGAGCGGAGTCGCTGGAGCAGGCGCTGGCCGATGCTTATCTGCTCAATCCCGTTCTCAATGCCGAGCGTGCGCGTTTGCGCGCCATCGACGA